>Ga0172382_10002412_pt1 | contig 31367 bp, 28 predicted proteins | sample Leawel138RmetaG_FD_122245 | JGI IMG/M metagenome (GOLD analysis project Ga0172382, IMG submission 122245) | Leachate microbial communities from a municipal landfill in Southern Ontario, Canada - Leachate well 138R metaG | ecosystem: Engineered > Solid waste > Landfill > Unclassified | place...
GGGTCCGTAGTCGTCCGAATACCACTATCGTAAGTTAGAGCCGCTAGAGTGGCTCATTGAAACAACCGCTTTGAGCGGTTCACGCTATTTCAAGCCCCCGGCTTTGCCGGGGGTACCTGACTTATGCTTGTACAATGAGTTCCATCCTAGCTTTTGAGATCGAGTGAAGTCTTGTTGCTGTTTTATAATATGGGGTAGAGGAGGGTTCGTTTATGATCTCGATCATATGCGAGTTCATCTGTCCGGGTAAGCTGGGCTCACGCTCACTCTTTACCATCCGGCCACGATTTTTCAGGTGCTTTCGGACCGGGTTTGAGGCTAGCCATCACGACTAACACGAGCACCGCCACGGAGGCTAGTACGAAAGATCCGGAAGTCGGCATGGCCAGCAGTCGGAGAGATTCCTTGGCCGCCCCCGTGCCGCCCATCCCCGGTGCCCGAAAGCCGGCCCACATCCAAAAAAGAGAGTAGCCTAGTCCACCGCCTCCCAGAGCGAGACTGGTAAGCTGAGTGGTCAGCCGAGAGACCCCCAACAGACTTACCACTATGATCAGCAGGGTAGCCGTCGTTCCCATGCTGCCGGCGTGGAGGTGGGCGCGCTTCATGTAGGACCAAGATTTGCCCAGCACTTTGTCCATGGCGGCCTGGTCACCCTGGTAAGCGGTCTCGCGGACTTGGATCGCAGAGGCCTCCAGATGATCCTTGATAATGTCCTCATTGAGGCCGAAAAGTATGCCCAAGAATTGACCCAAAAGGATGGTGAGGACGGCCAAGGCTAGGCCGATGGAAGCCGGTTGTAATTGAGAGCTCAGCGCTTTTGGCATGATGATTCTTCTTTCGTTTGGTCCGCCCTTACGAGCTTTTTGAGTCGGTCGTTCGCAGGTTCGCGCCGACAACTTCAGTTTAGCGAAAGGGATGCTGTGCTGAGTAAAGTCGAGGTGATGACTAGGTTAAGAGTAAGTTAAGGAACCCACTTCAGAAGCGCTCTTTGCTGATAGGCGATACCCAGCCAAACCAACGAACGTAGACTCATGGCCGCCACCGTGCGAGGCTCATAAAGGCCGCCCGTAAAGATGTGAATCCCGAAGGCCCCAAAGACCAGAACCGTCAGGCCGCCGATCATGACAGAAAGTTGGGCCGCCCATCTTTGTCGGCTCCAGATTCCCACACCCGCTAGGAGATAGAAGAAACCGGCCAAAAAATTGAACCAGAGGACGAAGGGGACGGCGTTTCCGGCCATCTCTTGGGCGGATTTTAAGAACAGGGCGGACCCACCGGCTGTGACCGTGACAGCACCAAACATGATGGCGAACACCGCGATGAAGCGGGTCACCATCTTGTGGGTATCGATCACTCGAAATACTCTCCGTAACCTCGGAGTTGACTTCTGAGGTCAGCCAGAGTGACGGCGGCAGCTTCAGCCGATGTTTCCTTCTCCAATTCTTCAAGCTTTGCCATCAAGGGTGTGAGATAGTGGTGGAGTTGGTCATGAGCAGGGCCGGTCATGGTGCACTTTTGAACGAGTTCCTGGAGAGCGGCGGACAGTTCGGCGTGAACGGCCTTGGCTTCGATTTCCGAAGGTTTGGCTTCAGCTTTCTCTATGATGTCAAGCATCTTTTCCACGCCTGTGGTGGTCTCGGGGTTCGCTTCCCACTTCTTACCCTCATCGAGCGACATCGCTTGTCTCCAATCTTGGTTCACATCCGTTGGTGAACTGTGGGCGACCGGTGTCGATGTCGTGGTCGGCGGGTTCATAGTGGTCGGTGATTGGTTGCAACCGGCGGCGGTTAGCAGAATTAGGGCGACGGCCCAGTTGGACAAAATTCGTATCATGGTTTCCTCATATTCTGCCCGTTTTTGGCGGGCTCTGGAATGGGTATGGTTGCCCGCACCGTGGTGCCGACATCCAACTGGCTTTGGAGGGTAAGATTTCCCCCTAAGGACAAAATTCTCTCCTGCATGGAGTCCAGGCCGTGGTGCCCGGAATAGTTTTTTTCAGGGTCGAATCCGTGGCCGTCGTCTTTGATGGTTAAGCTCAAAGAGCGAGCTTGCTGCCGGAGCGAGATGCTTAGACAACCAGCTTGGGCATGTTTTATCGCATTGTGAACCGCTTCCATAGCCACTCGGTAGACGGCATGTTTGCTGGTCAAGTCTATGTTAGGCTCTTCCCCCAAGTGGAGTTGAAGTGCGATTTTGTGACGCTCAGCCAAGGAACTGACATGCTTACGGAGGGCTTCTACCAACCCTTCGACAGCCAGCGATTCGGGGCGAAGTTTGTAGAGCAAAGCGCGCATTTCGGTGAGACCACCGGAAGCAAGTTTCAAAATATAACCGATGGATTCAGCCGCTTCGGCGGGATCACTATTCAAGGCCTCCAGTGCGGATTGGGCTCCCAGTCCGATTCCGTATAAGGTTTGAGATACGGAGTCGTGAAGCTCTCGCCCCAAGCGTGTTCGCTCTTGACTCACGGCCTGCTCTTGAGCCAGCGCCACCAACCTTGCGTGATCCACGGCCACCGCCGCCAAGCCCACTAGGGTGTTCACGAAGGTGACTTCCGCCGCATCGGGTTCTCGATCTGCGCGATAAGCACAGATCGTCACCCCCAAAGTTCTTCCGCTGGTGCGTAGGGGTACCAAAATGGCCGACTTCCAGCGCAAAGAGGGGGCCAGACTTTTTAACAACTGGCCGGATTCACAGGCGTTATGGAGATGGTTGAGGACTTTGGCCTCGCCGGACTCAAAGACGGTTAGGACCGGATCGTCGGCGGTCAGAGCCCAAATCTTCTGAGGATCCGGGATCCCGCAGCTGCCGGCGGAGATGATTCTAGAAGGTGAGGGCTCCAATAATAGCACGATGCTAGAAGTGGCTTCGGTGGATTCCACTAGGCGGTTGGAGAGTTGATCGAGGAGATCCTGAATGGAGCCGGAGGTCGATAAGGACAGAGCGAAAGCGTTGAGGGTAGAGACCTTGAGGGCTAAGCGCAGCGTGTCGGTCACATCGAACAAAAGAAGCGTCGTCGCCTTTTCTCCGGCCGCCCTCACATCGATGGTTATGGCATTGACATCTCGTTGCTCACCTGACGGCTTGACGATTCGAGTTTTCCACTGTCGAGGTCCTTGAGATTCGGCTCTTGCCATCTCGCTACGGGCTTGCTCTTTTTGGATTGGGTGGAAGAAACAGAAGAATGGAAGAGACGTTAACTCTTCGGCTTGGAGTCCCGTGATATCTTCGAAAGCCTGATTGACGAACAGATAGTTGTCCTGGCGATCTACGATGCAGATCCCGGCCGGGGTCTGACCTGCCAGTTGCCGAAAGAAGTCGACTCCCAATTCTTCGATATCGATCACGGCGCTTTGACCAGTCCTTCCCTCCAAGCGTAAAGGGCCGCCTCGGTACGACTGCGAGTGTCGAGTTTGCTCAAGATGCGACTCACATGGGTTTTCACCGTTTCCGGGCCGATGACTAGCTGTTCGGCGATCTCACGATTGGTGAACCCTTGAGCTAGATGGCGCAACACTTCAAGTTCTCGTTCCGTGAGGTCGGCGTGCTCTTTGGGGCTTTGCACTTCATTCATCAAGCGACGAGCCGCTTCCGGCGACAGTTGCACTTGACCGGCCGCGGCTGCTTTGATGGCTCGCCGCAGCTCATTCCCGTCCGTGTCTTTGAGTAGATACCCGATGGCACCTGCCCGAACGGCACCGGTGACCGAGGCATCTTCTAAGACACTCGTGAGAGCGACCACCTCTACAGTAGGGAGTTCTTCTCGAATTTTGGCCGTAGCGGTGATGCCGTCCATCACCGGCATCAAAAGGTCCATCAGCACCACGTCAGGGAGCAGGACGCGCGCTTGAGTTATGGCTTCTCGACCGTTGCTGGCTTCGCCTACGACTTCTAAGTCTCGATCGAATTTTAACAGCAGTCGTAGGCCCTCACGAACGATGGCATGATCGTCGACAAGTAAGATTCGAATCGGCACATGATCGGGTTTCGGACCGGTGAGCGACCTCCTTTCAAGCGGTGAGAATTTCATCAATCCGACTGCTTCTTAAAACGCACGACGCTCAAGGTCATAAACATGATCATAAGGCCGATCATAGGTAGGATCCAGCGCCACAATAGGGTCACGCTGACACCTTTGAGCAGAATTCCGCGCAAGACTTCCATAAAATAGGTTAAGGGCATAGCAAGCCCTAGAATCTGCGCCGCTACCGGCATACCGGCTCGGGGAAACATAAAACCTGAGAGGAGAATGGTGGGCAGAAAAATGAAAAAGGAGAGCTGCATGGCCTGTTGCTGAGTGCGGGTCAAAGTGGAGATCAAAAGGCCTAGAGCGAGGTAACAGACGATGAAAAAGAAAGACAATCCGTAGAGTGCTAAGAGACTGCCCCGTATGGGTATTTTGAAGATCACGATCCCCACCACCAAGGCGATGGTGACCTGCAAGAACCCCACTGCGGCATAGGGAACCATTTTTCCGATCATCAACTCCATAGGTTGGATGGGGGTGGTAAGAAGTTGCTCTAAGGTTCCTCGTTCTCGCTCTTTGACGATGGCCATAGAAGTGATCATCATCATGGTCATAGTTAAGAGGACCCCGATGAGGCCGGGAACGATATAGAAAGCCGTCACCAGGTCGGGGTTGTACCAACTCCGCACCTCTAGATTCACCGGCAGGGTTGCTCGGTTGTAAGATGTCCCGGGGCGAAGATTTTGGTATAAGATCGGTAGACTTTGAGCATAGGCGATCCCTTGAGTGTTGGAGAGAGCAGAGGCGGCGATGATGGGATCGCTGGCATCGACTAAGACTTGAGCATGCGCTGGTACTCCTCGTTTCATGTCGGAGCTGAAATCCGCATCGATGACCAAGCCGACCTTAGCATATCCTGCATCGATAAGGCCGGTCATGTCCGCCACTTTGGCGGGGTGGTACTTCACTTCAAAATATTCTGAGTTGGTGAACCCTTGTATCAAACGCCGACTTTCGGTGGAGTTCGAGCGATCGAGCACCGCCATGGGCACATGTTTGACATCGGTGTTGATGGCAAAGCCAAATACGGCCAACTGAATGAGGGGCAGTAGGAGCATCATAGCCAGAGTCAAGCGGTCACGCCGCATCTGGATGAACTCCTTTCGGATGAGGGCGGACAGCCGTCTTAGCATGAGGGCGCGGCCGCCCGCTGATCGGCCACCAGGGAGATGAAAACATCTTCTAGGGTGGGTCGAGTGGGTTTGAGTTCTTCTCCCGGACCAGCCATTTCGGAGAACTTTTGAGTCAGATGTTCAAGTTGAGCCGGAGAACCATCGAACAAGAACCTCACTGAGGTTCCGGCAGGCGTGGGGTTGTTGACCCCTTCTTGATGAGCCAGCCAATCGATCATCTGTGGCCGGCGTTTGGAGAGAACTTCCATGGCTTGACCACTCAAGGAGCTCGACTTCAACTCGCTGGGGCTACCTTGCGCGATCAGTCGGCCCGTATGGATGAAACAGATGTTGTCACACCGCTCCACTTCATCCATGTAGTGGCTGGTCACCATGACGGTCTTGCCGGCCACCGAGAGATCCACGATCAGCTCCCAAAAGTAGCGTCGCAAAGCGGGGTCGACGGCCCCGGTGGGTTCGTCTAAGAAGATGATATCAGGATCGTGGACCAGGGCCACGGCCAGAGCTAGTCTCTGTCGAACTCCTCCGGGCAAGTCCATGGCGAACTCTTTTTCCGTACCTTGGAGGCGGGTTAACTCAGTCAGGTGATCGATGCGCTTTCGTTTGCTCTGACCTTGCAATCCGAAAAGCCCGGCGAAAAAGTTCAGGTTCTCGGCCACCGTCAGATCTTCGTAAAGACTGAATTTCTGGGCCATGTAACCCACTCGTGAGCGGATGTCTTGGGCCTGAGTTCGGATATCTCGCCCCAACACCTGACCCTCACCCGAGGTCACCGGGGTGATGCCCAAGAGCATTCGAATGGTGGTGGATTTGCCCGCTCCGTTGGCCCCCAGGAAGCCGAAGATGGAACCCTGGGGGATGCGAAAGCTCACCCGATCCACGGCGGTGAAGTCGCCAAACTTCTTGGTCAATTCCTGAACATCCACGGAGAGCTTTTTCATGCTGCACTCGCTAGGCTTGCGATCTTCAAGAACACATCCTCGATGGAAAACGGTGAGATTTCCATTTCGCTGGTGGCCACTCCGCCTTCACCAAGAATGAACTCCAGTCTCCGCAAAAGACCGTCTTCTAGAGAGGGTACGAAAACATGCACATACTCGCCGAACAGCTCCACCTCCTCGATGCCGGGCTCACCTTTGAGAAGTTGGCGGGCGAGTAACGGCTGGTCGCAATGAATGCGAACGAGATGCCCGGGCACCGACTGTTTGATCTCTTCGGTGGTACCGATGCGGAGAAAGCGGCCTTGATTCAAGAGGGCTACGCGGTCGAACTGTTCGGCTTCGTCCATGTAGGGAGTGGAGGCTAGTACCGTGACCCCTTCTTTTTGCAATTCGAAGACCAGGCTCCAAAACTCACGGCGAGACACCGGGTCGACTCCCACCGTGGGTTCGTCCATCAGTAACAGTTGAGGACTTGGGACTAAGCTGCACAGCAAGGCTAACTTTTGCTTCATTCCGCCGGAGAGCGCGCCCGCCAACCGATGACGAAACGGAGCCAACCCGATAAACTCTAGCAGCTCTTCCACCGAACGTCTTCCCTTTTGGGGTGGGGGATACACACCGGCGAAAAAATTCAGATTTTCTTGCACACTCAAGTCGCTGTAGAGACTGAAGCGTTGGGGGATGTAGCCGATTCCCGGAAGGAAACCTTTTTGATTCAGCGGTCGACCAAACAAGCGAACCTCGCCCTCATCGAATTCCAAGACACCGGCCAAGATTCTTAACAAAGTGGTTTTGCCAGCCCCGTCTGGACCTACCAAACCAAACAGTTCGCCCGCTTCAAGACTAAGATCGAGACCGTCTAAGGCACGCGTTTTGCCGGCGAACACTTTGACCAGGTCGGTGATGGCGACTACCGGGTCACTCATCGGTAGAATCCTGCAGTACCCTGACGTCGGCCGGCATTCCCGGCTTCAAAACGAGGTCCGGATTCTCTACTTGCACCTTCACCCGAAAGACCAGGTCGACTCGCTGTCGTTCGGTTTGGATGAAGCGCGGCGTGAATTCGGCGTTCTCAGAGATCCAACTGACCCGACCATGGATAAGCTGATTAGGGAGTGAGTCGATCATGACATGACAAGAGGAACCGAGCTGGACCTGAGCGAGTTCTGTTTCCGGTACGAATACGGCCACCCACGGTCTGTGGAGTTCGGAGATGGTGAACACAGCCGGTCCGGGGGAGACCATCTCGCCGCTTTCAAAAGGACGCGAGGTGATCACTCCGTCAACCGGTGAATAAAGTTTGGACTTGCCTAACTGTACTTCTAAGGATTGAATTTCGGCAGTCGTTTTTTTAAGCCGGGCCGCCGCCGCTGCGATATCCTCCGAGCGTGCTCCCTCTTGGATGAGTGAGAGTTGTTGACGCCAGTAAGTCACTTCGGACTGAGCCGCCGCGATCACTTCAGGACGCGTTCCTGTGGCCAGTTCTTCATAACCGGCCTTGGCTGCTTGGTAGCCCTGGTAGGCGGCTCGGCGGTCCTCGGGCAGATAGCCGGACTCCAGTTTGTTCAGGTTTTCTTGGGCTGCCAGCGCTTTGCCTCGAGCAGCTTCCAGTCGGTTTTGTGCCTGGTCTAAACGTTGGGAGGGAACGGCCCCGGCTTGATGGAGGGCTTGAAAACGTTGAGCATCTGCCTTAGCGGTTTCGAGCTCGAATTGGGCCGCCTCTCGTTGGGCTTGGGCAGCTGCAATATCTTCGGCGCGAAAACCGTGTTCTAATTTCTGATAGTTTTCTCGTTGCAGTTCCATCTGAGCACCGGCTTGATCTAGTTGCTCAGAGGTAGGTCCGTTCTGAAGCCGCTCCAACTCGGCACCGGCCTTGTCGAGTCGCGCTCGTACGGTTTCGATCTCCTGGGGGCGAGGGCCGGTCTTAAGCTTTTGGAGTTCCGCACGGGCGGCGGCTTGCACCGCCTCGGCCGCTTGGAGATGAGCTTGAAGTTCGGAGGTATCTAAGCGAGCAAGAAGCTGTCCGCGTTGCACGTGCTCGCCCTCGTCGACCTCGAGTGAAGCCAGCGTCCCCCCGCGTTCGAAGGCTAGTTTGTGCTCGGTGGCTTCCACGACACCGGAGTAAAAGGAGGGAACGGGGGCGCTCCTGGTCTTGCCGATGTAGAGAACTGTGCCCACAACCGTGAGCACGAACAAAACAATAATATATTTTGATCGTCGACCCGCCACCTCAAGATTCTATCATCAAATTAACCGACGGTGCGTCCCACGAAAGCGCCGTCTTTGCATAGAGGTTGTGGGGGACGAGAACTCCCCCACATGGGGGAGATGACGCAAGCTTGTATCCCGCCATGTGGATACCTCAGATCGATCCGTTCGATCAATACTGTCACCTGAAAACCGGTGCATAATTGCGGTTGTCAACCATCTACCAGACGGAAATTACCGGAATTTGGTAGCAGCCTGGTTTCGTAAGAAGGCAGACTAGCGGGGCAGGTCAGGTGTCTTACACTTTAGCTGTGGATTCCGACCAGGCAAGGTGGAGCGAGGTGCCAGAAAAGTTGTAGTTCTGAGTGACCTCGAGATGATGTTGAGGCTGTGGCTAGGCGGCGGCGGAGACGGTGGAAAGCGCCAGGCAGGCGGCCAAACGGTCGATGAGGTCAGCGCGACGATCCCGGTTAACTTTGGAGGCTGCCATCACACGTCGGACCATGGGTTTGTAGAGAGCTTCTCTCTGGGTTTCTGGCAAGGAAAGGAAGGCGTCAGTAGTAGTCTTCGTCCAGAAGAGAAAGTCTATTATGTACGGCGCGGCCAGGGCGTGTCCGAGGAAGTCTTTCACCAACTCCCCTTTTGCGGGATCGTCCAACGAATGCTTGACTCGCAGCTTGTCGGCGGCGGCCAGTAACGGCTCAAGGCTGAGGTCGCGCGCTCGGAGGCGCTGTTTCATCAAGTGTACCTCGAGTCGTTCCAACTCTAACAGAGTGTGCTTGTTGGAGATGATCCCGCCAAGATAGGCGCCATCAAGGTGGGGCTCTTGGGGCAAGGTCTCTTGGTCACGTCTGGCCTGGAAAGCCGCCAGACCCTGGATAATGCTGTCTCGGCTAAAGCGAGCCAACCCCTTGGCAAGACGATCATCAGGGTCGGGTATGCCTAGCTCGGCCAAGCCTTTCTTTAGCAGCCCGATCCGTACGGGGTCCAGGCGTGCCTTGCGGGTAAGCCGGATAGCGTCTTGCCGCCGTAAGAGCTCCTCGAGCCACTGCTTGAGTTCGGTGACCTGATCTGGTGTGGGCCCATCTTCGAAGAAGACTTGAGCGGGGGTTCGCCCCTTGAAACGCTTGCGAGGTCGGCCGTTACGGCCACGATACCAGGCTGTGAGTATCGTTTGAAGGGCCGAGCGAGCCATCTCCTTATCGGAGCCACCGCTGATGTCTAGAGTTGGCATCGCCTGCGCGAACAGACCAAAGGCACCCTCTAAAGCCGCTTTGGACTGCCCGCGTCCGGGAGTGCCATAAAGAATGACGGTCCCATCGAGAGCGTCCACCGCGGCATCACAGATGTTACAGGCTTTGTTGTCCAGAGTTGTCACCCACGGTACCACGCCCAGAGTGGTCTCGTGACTTGCCTCAAAGGCCTGGCGAAGTGCTTGGGCGTTCTCGGTATCGGTCACGGCGAAGCCGACCACGGCATTCGATGCCGTGTCGAGAAGCGCTTCGATGTTAAAGACGTAGCGTTGGCCGTTCCAGTAGACGGCAAGGTCGGTTCCATCACCGAGCCATTGGGCACCGGGGAAAAGAGTTCTGAAGGTATCCCTCGACCAAGGAGCTTCCTTCGAGATTCTAGGCTTACGGTCACGTAGGCCCATCGCTTGCAAAATATTTCCAATGAACGTTGGGCTGTACGGGATAGCAAACTGCGGGGACATGGTTTGGTAGAAAGCTTGGAACGTTCCCTTCCAGGAGGGCCACTGGGAAACGATGGTTTTGATCCTAGCGTCGCGGATACAGTCGAGAGTAGTGACGCCCAAGGTGGTACGTTGGTCGCTCTGTTCGAGTGGTGGTTTCTCGGTGGGCGGCGCAGCGTGAGGGTCGACCTGCGCTTCATCGTCGTTTGCTGGCACCGGACTGGAAAATTTTCCATGCAACGCCATCTGCGATGGTGGCTGTGGAGTTTCGAGGTAGGTCCGGCATGACCCCGGTCGATTGACCCCTGGCGTTTCCTTGCAGAACCAGCCCGCTGAGGCTGGGAACGTTGACCCCGAACGTGCCTATGGTGAGATTCTCCGAACCGGTGTAGGTGCTCTCCACCGTAGCTTAAAAGTGGGGCAGGTTAGGGATGTTTGGATGACAAACGAAAGAAAGGTGGATTCAGCGGACAACACATTCCTGAGGCTGCGATACGAAGGCGGTCGCTTTGCTACGGCTTCGATTCCGCTCACCTACCTGGCCGAACTCAGATCGCTTCAGCGAGCGGTGGAAGCCCTCTACCGAGAGCGGTTCTTCTCCAAACATCCTGGCCGCGAGCGGATGCCTCGTGGATTCAAGGCGGCCCTGGAGTTGTCGCTGACGGCAGTGAAGAGAGGTTCCGCAGTAGCTTGCCTTACACGACAAGCGCCCCAGCAGGGGCAGCTTTTCGAAGATGGCGATCCCTTGGAGCCGGTCATAGACGATTTCCTCGACTTCCTGGATGACAACGCACGGACTTTGGGCTCGACGGCCGCACCGGAACCAACAAGCCGAAAGATCATCGCAGCGTGTATCAAGGAGTTCGGTTCCTCACTAGCCGATGATGAGGCGATCATTCTGGAAAAGAAACAGCGATCCGTTAAGTATGATCAGGTGCGACGACGTCGCATCCTGGAGCAGCTTTCCGCTTCCTATATCCGCACCGAGGAGCGTGTCTTCGCTGTCTCGATGCACAGTAAGCGGTTGAGCGCATGTGAACTCTACTCACCTGAGGGATGGACGATTTCAAACCTCCCTTTGGCGTGGGATTCAGAATGGTCCGAGGCACTGCTGAGGGCATTCCAAGGTTACGAAAGCTTTGACCGAAATCTGAAGGTGCTTGTCTCGGGCACGTTCACCTATGAAGGGAATCGCATCACGAAAGTCGAGCCCGAGTCCATTGAACCGGTCGGCGAGCGTGACCTGCGATGGAGAATCCCTTTCCTGGTGGAGAAAAACCGGGCCAACCCCGAGGCGTTAAAAACTCTGCAGAACTTTCAGCGCAATTGGTTTAAGAGCATTGACCCAAATATCAGCGAACATCCGGCTCTCTACCTCCTCGATGAGGACACAGTCAGTGCTGAGTGGGATACTCCCGAAGGAGAAGTCTCTTTAACGAGAGAGGGTGATAGTTTAGTATTGCTCTTTCTGCGCAAGGACGGGGCTGAGGACGAGTTGGAAACCAAGGATTGGTCCGAGGCCGCAAGAACGCTTGGAGAGTGGCTTTCTTGAGTTCTGAGGATATCGATTACGAGTTGCTGCCTGAAAAGTTGCTGCTCCATCGTGTTGTTCAGCCACACCATAACCTGGTAGACGAGGGTCGAGTCAGCTCAGCGTGCTTGTGCCCTTCAAGAAAGGACAACCAGATGCTATCGGTTGACCGCGCTGATATGGCAAAGCCGCAAGAGACCTTTGAGACCTTCGTCGGACAGGGCTTCGAAGCCGTTGCTGTCATCTCGCTTTGGAACTCTCTTTGTCATACTCACGAGGTTCCCGGCAGATGGGACCCGGTAGAATGGAATGAAGCTCACTCTTTTCTAGACTACCGAACTCATTCAAAGGCAGGGATGAAGAAGATCGCGCGGCGCCTGTTCCAGGCAGCGTTTCCTGAGCGGGTAGACTGGTCTTATAATCCGTAGCTTCAGGGGTCTTAACCAGGCCCTTATGAAGCCGAAGTTTCACAAGCATCTTAAGTTCTATGTTGGGGGTCCCAGCTCCCGCACCCATCGCCTGACCTTCATCCCATCCTTCGTCCCCTGGACCAGCGCCTGCCCTCCCAGCACCTCCCCACCCTCGATGAACGAGGTCACCTCGACGGTGACGGCGCCCGGCTCTCCTTCTACCTTGGAAACCCAGGTGATCGGTTCCATTCCGTCCCACTCGATCGGCTCGCGCCAGACGAAGAGATTTTCTCCCTCTTGGAGCAACATCTTCACGCCGACTGGAACGAATGCCGTGCCGCTCCAGCGAAAGAGTCGATAGGTGGGAGGCCGTAGGTCTGAAACCGGCAGGGGTGACAGGAGCTCCACCCGGCCGTCTCCGTCGATATCTCCCACCCACTCGAGATCCGACCCTCCGTATGGCCACGATCCGAAGGCGAACGGTTCGTCGGCGTGCGCGGCGGCTGGGGCGGCCCACAGAACCTTGCCTCCGGAATCGAGCACTTTGAGGCGGCCGAAGTAGCTTTGCATTTCGTGATCGATGCCGTAAGCCACCAGCACTACCTTCTCCATCTTGCCGTCACCGTTGAGGTCCACCGACCTGGCCTGATAAGTGCGACCGGTCTGAGGAAGATTCTGGGCCATGGCGGCGAGAAAGAGAGTGAGGAGGAGCAAGGTGCAGCGTCGGATTATCTTCATTTTGAGAAATTGGGAAATCGTGGGGGGAGTCCTGCCGTCGGGGAGTTGTCAAAGCCTCGTGATTCTGGAGGACCGCTCCACTGTCTCGGCGTACCGGAACGTGTGCCACCTAAACGAGCAGACATAAGGGCCGGTTCTCGGGTACGTATCGTGCAAAAGAAGGACCAGGCATCAGGTACCCTAACCGAGGGCGTGGTCCGGGAGCTCCTCACCAAATCCGCCGCCCATCCCCACGGCATCAAGGTACGCTTGACCTCGGGGGAGGTGGGACGGGTGCAGGCGGTGTGGGAGCCTAACCAGTAAAGCTCTTCATCTCTTGCACACCGGTCGTCTGTCACGATAGTCCTTGATGTCGCTCAAGTCGAACGGTCAAGCCTCAGCTCAAGGCGCCGGCCAGGAAATCGCCAATCGGGGCGGATAGCTGCCGGCTGACTATATCCCGGACTTTTGGCGCTCTCAGTTTGTCCATGGTCGGCCCCGCGTACTCGGGCTCTTTCATCCAAACGTGGATGAGGACTGTAGACGGTTTCCACTCTTGCTTTGACAACACGTCAATTGCGCCATCAACGTGAGTCCCGTGTGCTGGGGTCAGCCTTCCATTGACCCAGGAGATAATAGAAGGTTCACCTTCCCGGCTGTCCCCATAGCAGGCAAAGCTGAGACCTAATTCGTCGCTATCGGCCTGGTGGCCAAACCTCTTCCAGGTATCTCCGGAGGGCGCTGACAGTTCCCTCTGAAGAGCCTCAAATTCCGCAAGGGCCAAGAGGCCTTCAGGCGCGTAAAAACTCTCTTCGTTGAACTGGATCTTCAGATTGGGAAATAAGTGTACGGCATCAAAGAGAACCCGTCGGACGCGGTGAGGGTTAGGCCCGTGCTTTCCGAATACTCGGGGGTCCAGATCCACAAGGACCTGGGTTCCATCAGAAATGGTCGGACTCTTTGAGTCTTGCAACTCGCCTCGGGAACAGTCCAGTCTCCATCGGCCACTCTTGTCGAAACTCTCCATCGAAAAACCCGACGCAAGCGCATTTACGGCACATAGGCCGACGCCTGTAGGACTCATGTGGATGTGGGGAGCGTGCTGATCGGCTGTTGCCGAATCATGAAACCTCGTCAGAAAGCGCGCCGCTTCCCTGCGCTCGAGACCTGCTCCATTGTCTAGTACCTTGAACGACTGGCCGTTTAGCTCCACAACTATCTCCGTGGACAGTCCCTGAAGAAACTGGTCCACGGAATTGGCGATGATCTCGTAGAGCAAATGTTCGCCACCTCGCGAATCAAGACTACCTACATACAGCGCCGGCCGCAGGCGTATTCGTTCCGCATCAGTCGTACCGCTTTCGGCCTCTTCTTTCGCGGCGAGCCAGTAGTGTTGCTTATGCCCCTTGCTCTTGACGGTGCCAAGTTCTCGTTCCGCATCATCCAACTTTGTGAAGGTGGAAATGAGAAAGCGGTTTCCGTTATCATCTTGTCTCCACAGTTCAAATTCAGGCATGCCGGGGTCTTCAAGGCAAGGCGATAATAGTCTTCTCCGCCAGGTGTCTTGCTGGGCAGTTTCGGGGGCACGCTATCATCTAGCCGATACTGACAGGTTTAGGGGTGCCAGTGTCAAGCGAAAAGTCACCCACCTTGCTCATCGAAAATGCACCCACCCAGGGAAGTCCGGTAGGCAGCCCAACGTTCTTCCTAGATTTCCGACAATTGCCAAGGACCCTATTACCCGGGTTCGAAACTGTCCTGGTGAGAGTCATTGAGGGTGATCTCCTCAAGCTCGCTTTGGAAGCGAATTTGATGTCATTGTTCACGGCTGCAACTGCCAATGCACAATGGGAACTGGCATCGCGAAGTGTATTAAGGAGACATTCCCCGAAGCCTATGAAGCCGATCTTGAGACAAACATAGGGGACCGAGTGAAACTCGGTTCATACTAAAGTGCCACCGTCCGAAGAAACGGACACGAGATCACGATCGTAAACGCCTACACACAGTTCCACTACCGCGGTAAGAAGCCCCTGGTCGAATATGACGCTCTGGCGAGCGTGTTCACGAGGATAGCTAACGACTTTCACGGGAAACGAATTGGATATCCCAAGATCGGAGCTGGACTTGCCGCCACGAAAGCTCAGGATTCCGGTGGTAAGCAAACATCATTTGTGCGTGGCGTGCTGCCAAGTCCTCACCAGCTTGCCCGTAATGGACGCTCCGGCCCTCGATTTACACACATTGACCGCGGTCGCCCAATAACCACAAGCCTTTACAGCGGTTGACTCACTCATTCGCCATGATCGAGTCTGGGTTCGAGGAACGGCTTCGTTATAGTCTTTCTTGAGAGCAAGGCTTCAAAATGTGTGCCTATGGTGTGCCAACTTTTTGGTTGGTCGTCCTTTCATCACATATACTTGCGAGCCTTCGGCCCAGCTCGACCAACCAATCCCCTCATTTCGTCCATCCAGGTCTCAATCTTCTCAACTAGGATATAGGGATTATGACCACTGGGCCGTGACTGAGATTGGATAAGGCCCACCAGCTGTGGATTGTGGAATGTCCATTCCCCTGTTGTCTCGCCGTCTGATTCTGTGTCCTCGACCCTCAGCTCCCACACTCCGCCACCGCTGGTCCCAGCCATCGAAATCGGCGAGTTGTGCCTCTGCGGCCAAGTCTTTCCGAAACGGCGAAAACGAATACGACTGCTTCCCTCTGAGCTCTCCGTGCTTAGCAACTCCGTTAGCTGGCAGGGTAACGGGAAGGTAATGACTATCGTTTCGCCCTCCTTTTTAGCGCTCGGCTTCTGATACTCTCCGGGAAATCCGGATACAAAGTGAGCGGCACCCTGATCAAGATGAGTTTTCGCCTCATCCGGCAATTTCACGAACGACTTTCCAAGGGAACGTAGCTTTTCTACCCCATTGGGTTTCAGTAAGATCGCTGCGACATCAACATCGCCCTCGGACTTCTCATCCTTTGCCACTGAAATCTTCTCGATGAAGTCCGTATGGTCGGACTCGGCGAAATCGGTTTGTCCGTAGTAAACAAGCAGCATAGAGTTTGGAGAACTCGCCGGACGCCGATTGACGTGGGAGCACGTTGCTATGAAATGATGGCCCAAATACTCAACCAAGACCCCACTCCCCGACGCAACTATCACATCGTGAAACCAGAGTAAGCCAACCGCGGAATTCAGCATCTTTGCCATCAGCCACTCAACGGCTCCACCATTTTCAGTGGCGTCTTTGAATGCGTTCGCCAGCCGCGTCTCCTTGTCAATCATATCTGCATCTTCAAAGAACAGTAACGGGGCCCTTTCGGGCGCACAACTCAAAAGAGCCAATCGGACTCGAGAGAGGACCACCTCCAGCTAAACGGTCGAGATTGTGCTTGCCTCTTGAAATCCGGACTCTCTTCGGCCCTCACGAATCTGCCAAGTGTCACCGCTCCAACTCGTTGGGCCCCCGCCTCTTTAAGAATTCCCGCTGCACTGAAAAGATGAGAGCCGGAAGTAAACAGATCATCTAAGAGCATGACGCTGCACCCATCCACGTCATCGAGTACTTCGAAACGAGAGAGGTCTGGCTCTCTCCGCTTTACTTCTTGTCCCGTGGCTCGCAGGAGCGCAGTTGCAGTTTTGTAAACCTTGCGAGTGATCCATTCCATCGAATCGTTGTCGCGCCGGGTTGATGGTATCCAAGAGACCAAGTCGGGACGTGGCTCTCCGAGCCAAATGTCTTTATTCTCCTTGAGTGACTTGTGCAGAACGATCGTAAGGTCCATTTTGATCTGCTGCTGCAGGGCCGATGCCCCGGCAGTCTTGTAGGTAATTAGGTCCTGGTAAAACTGTCCGTCGTCAAAAGCCAATGAGACGGGATAATAATAATCCAACTCGTGCCCGTTCAGATACTCAGAATGTCTACCACAGAGATAGCACGTGGAGTAGCTTTGATTCCTAAGCGGACCTCGGCAGAGTTTACAGCCGTGATCGGATGGCGGTGAATGGAGCCGGTGTGCGGCGAACTCTTCGCACGTTCGGTCATATCTTCCCACGGTTAGAAGCTCAGAGCCAGCTGTTCAAATTCAGCCTCGGGCGTCTGCAGTGCCTCATCGAGTGGGCCGTATAAATCGCTCGGTTTCTCGATCTCGAAAACTCCAGGTTGACCGAGCATATCCCGTGCCCAACTAGCCTTCTGCAGCGCAAACTTGGTGAAAAACACCTTGCGTCCATGTTTCAGCGCCCCTTTGGCCTGGCTTCTTGTCCCACTCTTTTCGTTCGCTTCAACGACGACAGTGCCTAAAGCGATTCCTGACATAACCAGATTCCGCATTGGAAAATTATGCTTCTGAATGGGTGTCCCTGGGAAAAATTGAGTAAGTACTGCGCCCTCTTTCGAAATTCGCTCTTGAAGCTCTTTATGCTCTTTCGGATAGCACCCATCGATCCCGGTTCCGATAACCGCGATTGTCTCACCTTCAGCATCGAGGGTCGAAACGTGGGCCGCCTTATCTACACCCGCCGCCAAGCCTGAAACGACACAGTATCCGTTCTGAGCGAGATGCCTGCTTAATCTTTTCGAATATTCGAGGCCCTCATCCGACGCGTCTCTGCTCCCTACAACGGCTACGCATCTGGGGTGACTGGGGATTCTCCCCTTAACATAAAGGAAAGGAGGACGATCAAAGACCGTTTTTAGATTCTGTGGGTACTCATCGCTCAGAGTCGTTAGAAGCTGGACGCCCAGCCCCGATAGATGGCGGAGTTTTTGCAATTCCTCAAGGATGTCGGCGGCAGCAGGATGCTCTCGAACGGGATGCTCATCGAAGGTCCCCGTGAGAATTTCGGGAGTGTCACCTGAAAGCAATTTCGTAGCGTCACCAAAGGCCTCGTACCAGTTCCTAATCTCGCGCCAGGTCGATGCACCCGGGTTCGCTCTAAGGATGGAAACCAGGAGAGCCGCGTCTTTCATTGCCTCTTCGGTCATATTTTGAAAATTATCCATCGATACACATGTACCTTTCTGAAACTGGGACTGCACCGGGAAGGCGGTGGACAACAGGGATAAGCCCCGAACAAACCTGGGAGGGAACTGGAAAGTCACTACCCGAGGGCTTACCCCAGTTGTCCACAGCACGACGACGGGGGCGAAGAGGAGCCTGCTCCAGGCCACCGAGCGGAAACTGGAACCGGGTCAGCTAGTCTTTTTTTATAAATGCGAGGGGAAGAAAGAACCGGCCTGACGGCCGGAAGAAGCTGGCCCCTGGCGGGGCCAGCGAACTACTCAGGCTCAGAGGAGTAGAGAAGATTCCCGACCTGGCCGGCAACCTCTCGCTGCATCGTCGGTACAACGTGCGAGTAAACATCAAGGGTCATCCGCACGCTGGCGTGGCCGAGCCTTTCGGCCACAATCTTCGGGTGAACACCGGCCGAGAGCAACATGGTGGCGTGAGTGTGCCTGAGCGCATAGAGATGAATACTATCGTCAATCGCCAGTTCCCTCAGAAGAGGCTTCAGGCCCCTTCGCCGAAGGTTGGAACAAAAGAGCGGCTCTCCACCTTGAGTGCTGAAAATGATTTCGTGTAACTCACCGTACCTGCGGGCCTGCTCTTCTTTATGGTCCAACAGATCCTCCACCAGCTGCTCGGGCAAGGCAATGCTCCGAACGCTACCTTTCGTCTTAGGCGGCTGGAAATTCCAGCCACCATCCCTGGGCCGGTAGAGCGTCCGCCGAACTCGCACCAGGCCCTGATCGACATCAAGGTCTTCCCACTTGAGAGCGAGATACTCGCTCGGCCGCATCCCGGTCCCCAGTGCGACGGCCCAGAGAACTCCCCACCGTGAACAACGAGCGTGCTCCAGGAACTCTTGCACTCTATCCAAAGGCAGAATCTTGATCCGCTCCTCTCGCCTGGTGCTCCGATCTTTCGGCACCTCCACCTCAGCGGTTGGGTTCACTCCAAGGCTTCCCCACTTCACGGCTTGTCTGAAAGCCGACCGCAAAACGGTGTGCACCTTCTGGATGGTGGAAGCAGCCAAGCCCTTCTTGGCCATTGCAAGGTACAGCTCTTGAATATCCTCTCCCGTAATCTTCGAAATCTGCTTCGACCCTAGCCCTGGCCTCACATAGCATCTCATCAGCTGCTCGTAGCTCCGAAAGGTACTGTCCCGCACCCGGGGTTTCACTTTCTTCTCTAGCCACCGATCAAGAAACTTGTCCAGAACGGTCTTCTTAGGTGGACAGAACTTGCCCAGGTCCATATCCCGCAGGACGCCGTTCACGTACCGCTGAGCATCCCTCCGCGATCCGTGAACCGTCTTGTTGTGATACTTCCTTTTCCCGGTCAAAGGGTCTCGCCCGAGAAAGATGCGGACCATCCAGATCCGTTCGCCGCGCTCGATCAGCTGTCCAGCCATAGTGTCTCCTCCTTAGAAAGAGAGCCCCGCACAATGGCGGGGCCCTGATCGTAAAGCAATCTCGAGCAAGCCTAGCTGGCTTGCTGCTCCAGAGCCTCGTAGGTCATGCCGCCCTGGTCCACCCAGGCGCAGAAAGCCGCGTGTTCAATCCGGACCTTCCGCCCGATCCGAACGCTGGGCAAAAGACCCTGGCGGACGGCATCGTAGACACTCCAATCGCTCACCCGAAGGATGTCGGCGATCTCTTTGACTGTGTGAAACTGGTACGGGTTATCCAACGTTGGCCTCCATCAGCAGGTCGGCCAGTCGGGCCACGACCATCTGGCTCTGGGGCTCCTTGCGCGCCTTCTTCACGGCAGTGATATGAGAGCAGTCTTTCAAGTGCCCCCTGAACCTCGCCCACTTGCAGTCGCAAGACCATTGCAGACCCTTCTTGTCCACCTTGTAGGTATCGTGGTCACCAATAACCAGGCCCGTTCCATACCCGGTCAGGATGACCCGGTGATTCTCGATAAGGCGAAGGGCCTTATCCTTGGTAGTTTCGTAGTTCCTCTGACTCATTTCTTTCCTCCAATCAATATGTGCGAGTCACAAATCAATCATAAGCGATGAACATGACCGTGTCAATAAGTGGGATGCAAATGTTTGACAAAAAAATGCCCACAACCTAAAGTGATCGGGTGCCGGACACCTGTTCAGAAGAGGGTTGCGATCGAAAGGCTGTAGCCCGAGGTCTCTGTTCCATGCACTACCAACGAATGAGGCGCGAGGGAGAGCAGGAAACCGGCTCCGTCGGCCGCCCCCGAATCTATCCTGAGGCCAAGGGGAAATCGCACCGAGGTGCCCCCCAGATGACCGTGAGACTGGAACCCGAAGTCAGGGACTGGGTTAAAGAGAACGGCGGGGCTGGCTTTCTCCGTAAGCTTACAGAGCGGCTGTACGAGTTGGTGCAAAACGACGAGTTCCGGGACACCTGGGAGCAAATCGCTCCAGACTAGCTTCCCTTCCGCGGCCAGGCCGCAGGCCTGGCCAACTCTTCCTGCGCTAACCCCGATGGAGCCGGTAGGCTGCCTTCCCCCGCTACCGGTTCATCCCATCCGGGCCGCAGGCCCGGCCCCACCCAATTCCTCACATATATTCCTAAAGACTCGCTGCAAGGCGAAGCCGCTACGAAGTCCAGCTTCCGAGGAGCACTCCGTGGTCTTACCATCGTACAACCCCGGCCAACGTCGTCGTAATGTGGGCAAGTGGGGTAAGTTCTCGAGCACCCAGGTGTCTCGCTTCCACCCAACCCTCTCCGGAACTTGGCCCAGTTGTCCACATCTCTTCCCGCACCCAGTTAACTCCCACTGACAGCATCTGTCGTACAGGGCCTCTAAACTAACATCTAGAATGAGCGAGGCCATGAACAACTTCTCCGAAAAAGTCAGCTTCATCTGGAACGTCGCGGACTTGCTCCGCGGTGACTACAAGCAATCCGAATACGGTCGGGTGATCCTGCCGTTTTTGGTCCTACGTCGACTGGACCAGGTGTTGGAGCCCACTCGGGAAGCGGTGCGCCAGGCCGCCAAGGAATATCCTATGGATAAGACCCCCGAGAAGCTTCGAGAGAAGTTTTTGCTGAGAGCTTCCGGTCAGTCGTTCTACAACACGAGCAGGCTCGACTTTCAAAAGCTGCTGGACGACCCGAACAACATAGCCCAAAACCTGATGGGCTATGTTCACTCCTTCTCCCAGAACGTGCGGGACATCATGGATAAGTTCCGGTTCGAGGCGCAGGTGAGACGTCTGGAGAAGAACGACTTGCTGTACCAGACGGCCCAGAAGTTCATCCAGATCGATCTGCGCCCGGAGACCGTGACCAATCACGAGATGGGCTACATCTTCGAGGAGCTGATTCGCAAGTTTTCAGAGCAGTCGAACGAGACTGCTGGGGAGCACTTCACGCCGCGCGAGGTGATCAAGTTTATGGTGAATCTGCTCTTCGCCGAAGATGATAAGTCTTTGACGGCACCGGGAGTGGTCAAGACCATCTACGACCCGGCCTGTGGGACCGGCGGTATGCTTTCGGTCGCCGAGGAGCATCTTCTCAGTATGAATCCCCAGGCCAAGTTAGCCGTCTACGGCCAGGAGCTGAACGACGAGTCTTACGCCATCTGCAAGGCGGACATGCTGATCAAGGGCGAGGAAGCCAACAATATCAAATCGGGGAACTCCTTCTCGTCCGATGGTCTGCCCTCACTGAAGGTGGACTACCTTATCAGTAACCCGCCTTTTGGTGTGGACTGGTCGAAAGCTCAGAAAGAAGTGAATGAGGAGCACGAGAAGCTGGGCTTCGCCGGTCGGTTCGGGCCGGGAACGCCTCGCAAGAACGATGGTTCGTTGCTGTTCTTGCTTCATATGTTGAGCAAGATGAAACCGTACAACCCAAAGGCCGACAGGCAAAGCCAGTCGGAGGAGGGAGGCAGCCGTCTGGCCATTGTTTTCAATGGATCGCCGCTGTTCACGGGGGCAGCGGGTTCCGGTGAGAGTGAGATCCGGCGGTGGGTAATCGAGAACGACTGGCTAGAGGCCATCGTGGCTCTGCCCGACCAGATGTTCTACAACACCGGCATCTCCACGTATATCTGGATTGTCACCAATCGCAAGGCGCCCGAGCGCAAAGGCAAGGTGCAGCTCATCAACGGGGTCGACCGCTTTCAGAAGATGAGGAAGTCTCTGGGGGACAAGCGCAAAGAACTCGGAGACGACGACATCGCTTTCCTCACCCGTCTTTATGCCGATTTCACGACCGGCGACCAGGTGAAGATTTTCGACAACGAAGACTTTGGATTTCACCGCATCACCGTAGAACGACCGCTTCGGTTGAATTTCCAGGCGAGTCCCGAGCGTATCGAGCGCCTTGAGAACGAGACGGCCTGGAACAACCTTCTGAAATCCAAGAAGAAGGGCGAAAAAGGTGAGCAGGAGATAGCTGAAGGCAAGGCGCTGCAAGCTGATGTGCTTGAGATTCTAGGAAGCTTTGACGAGAGCGTTCTCTACAAGTCGCGGGACGAGTTTGAGAAGGTGCTCAAGAAGAAGGTGAAAGCGAAGGGAATCAAGCTAGGGGCCTCCTTGAGAAAGGCTATTCTCAGCACTCTCTCAGAGCGGGATGAGTCGGCCGAGCTGTGCACCAATAGCAAAGGCGATATCGAGCCAGACACCGACCTGCGAGATTACGAGAACGTGCCTCTGAAGGAAGACATCGACGACTATATGGCGCGGGAGGTTTTGCCGCACGTGCCGGATGCCTGGGTGGACCACGACAAGACCAAGATCGGTTACGAGATTCCGTTCACCCGCCATTTCTACGTTTACGAACCGCCTAGGCCGCTGGATGTGATCGAAGCGGAGATTCGGGACCTTGAGAGTGAGATTCAGGGGATGTTGGCGGAGGTCTTGGCTTGATGTCGCTCATGCTCGCATCACAGGGAAGCTCAACTGGGGATGGATCTTCGGGCGTCGGCTGGGAGCGCATCAGATTGAAATATCTCGCCGAGGTGAATCCCGGAAAAGCCAAAGTGAATGACGGATGTCTCGCAACGTTCGCACCTATGGAGGCTTTGGCCGAGTGGGGAGGCCTTGATTTATCAAGTACTCGCCCCGCAAGCGAAGTGTCACAGGGCTATACCAGCTTCAGGGACGGCGATGTGCTTTTCGCGAAAATCACCCCCTGTTTTGAAAACGGCAAATGCGCACTTGCTACAGGCCTGGAGAATGGGGTTGGCTACGGCACGACTGAACTGCACGTACTTCGGCGCCGGGAAGACATAGAAAATCGTTGGCTGTTCTACGTTATTCTAGGACACGAGTTCAGAGGATTTGGTGAGGGCTCGATGTACGGGGCAGGCGGCCAGAAGCGAGTACCTCCGGAGTTTGTGGAGAATTACAAAGCTCTTGTCCCCCCCCTCCCCACCCAAAAAGCCATCGCCAACTTCCTCGACCGCAAGACCGCCTCCATCGACGCTTTGATCGAGAAGAAAGAGAAGCTGCTGGAGCTGCTGGCCGAGAAGCGGACGGCTCTTATCAACCAGGCCGTGACCAAAGGCCTCGACCCCAACGTGCCGATGAAAGATTCGGGGATTCCCTGGATTGAGGAGATTCCGGAGCATTGGGAGACCTTAAAGGTCAAGAGACTAACAAGAATTCTCAGAGGAAAGTTCTCTCACAGGCCTCGTAACGACCCCAGATTCTACGGCGGGAGCTATCCCTTTCTTCAAACTGGAGAAGTCGCCAGAGCGAAGCGAACTGTCGAGGGTTATTCCCAGACTCTAAACGAAAAGGGGTTCTCGGTTAGCAAGGAGTTTCCGGCAGGTACGTTGCTAATGGTCATCACCGGAGCAAAGACCGGTCATACGGCGATTCTGGGCTTTGATGCTTGCTTCCCAGACAGTGTTGTTGGGTTTGTCCCGGAGCAAAGTGTTGATCGAGATTACTTGTATGAAGTGTTTCAGGCGATGCAAAGCGAGCTTCTGAGGGTCGCTATCGTTAGTACACAAGAGAACCTCAATGTTGAGCGCATCGGCGACTTGTACATGCCTTGTCCTCCTCTCATTGAGCAAAAAAGAATTGCAGGGCACATCAGGACAGTAAGCGACACCCAGGTTCGGCTGGGAACGCTACTGGATTCCCAGAAAGCTCAGCTTCAGGAATACCGCCAATCCCTCATCACCGCCGCTGTCACCGGTCAGCTCGAAATCCCCGCCGAGGACTATGAGTGAGCAATCTCGTTCTATACACCAGCGATGACGGCGAAACCCGTCTCCAGCTTCGTCTGGAAGGCGACACCGTTTGGCTGACCCAGCTTGAGATCGCGGAACTGTTCCAAACAACAAAGAACAACATCTCTATCCATACGAAGAATATCTTTGATGAGGGAGAGCTGAGCCCGGAAGCAACTGTTAAGGATTCCTTAACAGTTCAAACTGAGGGCTCTCGGGAGGTTCAACGCAAGCTCCGATACTACAATCTCGACCTCATCCTGGCCATCGGCTACCGCGTGCGCTCCCCCCGTGGCACCCAGTTTCGCCGATGGGCCACGACCCACCTCAAAGAGCTTCTCGTCAAAGGCTTTGTGATGGATGACGAACGTCTGAAAGACCCGGTCGGCTGGGACTACTTTGACGAACTTCTCGCCCGCATTCGGGACATCCGAGCGTCCGAGAAGCGCTTCTATCAGAAGGTTCGCGATCTCTTCGCCCTCAGCTGCGACTACGAAGTGCGAGAGAAAGAGACCCAAATCTTCTTCGCAGAGGTCCAAAACAAACTCCTTTACGCCACCACCGAACACACCGCCTCGGAACTCATCCTGGCGCGGGCCAATCCCGACGAACCCAACATGGCTCTGACCAATTGGAAGGGTTCGCGTGTGCGCAAAGCCGACATTGTGGTGGCCAAGAACTACCTCACCGCCGACGAGATCGACACGCTCAACCGCCTGGTAGTCATCTTCCTGGAACAGGCGGAGCTGCGAGTCAAGCAACAGAAAGCGCTAACCCTGGACTACTGGCGCGAAAACGTGGACAAGCTCCTGGCTTTTCAAGACCGGCCGGTGCTCAAAGGCGCGGGCTCGGTCAGCCGTAAACAGATGGAGCAGAGTGTCGAGCAACGATATGAGGCTTTCGACCAGAAGAGAAAAACAGCCGAAGCGCGACTTGCCGATGCCGAAGATCTGAAAGAGCTGGAACAGCTTCAACTCGATCTCAAGCAGAAGCAAAAGAACCTTCCGGAGGAGAACAGCTGATGGCCAAGGGCATTCACACGGAAGAGACGCTTGAAGCTCTCATCGAGGAGCATCTCCTCGAAAACGGCTACATCTCGGCCTCACCCAAAGAGTACGATCGAGAGAAAGCGCTGCTTCCCCAAACGCTGATCGACTTCATCCAAGAAACCCAGCCGAAGAAGTGGGAGCAGTTGAAAGCCTTCCACCAAGACAAGCTCGACTCGCTCTTCATCACCGAGCTTGCCCGGATGATGAGTAAACGAGGCTCCCTTGAACTGCTCCGCAACGGCTTTGACTTCTACGGTCAACACCTCGACCTGGCATACTTTCAGCCGGGCAGCAACCTCAACCCCGCCCTCTGGGAGCTCTACAACCAGAACAAGCTCACCGTGGTCCGTCAGCTCAAGTACGACACCAGCAATGAGAACGAGCTGGACCTGGTCCTTTTCTTGAACGGTGTCCCCTTGGTCACCGCCGAGTTGAAGAACGCTCTGACCGGCCAGACGGCCGCCAACGCTAAAAAGCAGTACAAAGAAGACCGGGACCCCAAGGCCCCAATCTTCCGCTGGAAAGAGAGAGCCCTGGTTCACTTCGCCGTGGATACCGATACAGCGTGGTTCACCACTCGCCTCTCCAAAGGTTCCACCCGCTTCTTCCCCTTCAACCGAGGCGACGGATTCGGTGCCGGTAATCCGGCCGTCCAGGGCAAGCACCGGACCCACTATCTGTGGGAGAACGTCTGGGAACGTCACAGCTTGCTGGATCTGATCGCCCGTTTTATCCATTTGCAGCAAGAGACCGAAGTGGACCCGAATACGGGTAGGAAGACGAAACGCGAGACCCTTATTTTTCCGCGTTATCACCAGTGGGACTGCGTTCGAAAGCTCGTATCCTCGGCGGCCGAGCTAAAGACAGAGAAAAACTATCTCATCCAACATTCCGCCGGCTCCGGCAAGTCGAACTCCATCGCCTGGCTTGCCCACCGGCTTTCCAATCTTCACGACCAGAACGACCAGAAAGTTTATAACACCGTCATCGTTCTCACCGATCGGGTTGTGCTGGACAGACAGCTCCAGGACACCATCTACCAGTTCGATCATAAAAAAGGCGTTGTCCAGAAGATCGACCACAACTCAGCCCAGCTGGCTGATGCCTTGAAGACCGGCGTTCCGATCATCATCTCGACCATCCACAAGTTCGGCTTTATCCAGGATAAGATCGACGAGATACCGGACCGTCGATACGCCATTATTGTTGATGAGGCACATAGCTCTCAAAGCGGCGAGATGGCGGTGGCTGTTAAAGCGGCCCTGGCAAGCTCCGAGGTTGCTAAGAAGCTGGCTGAAGAGATCGAAAAGCGGGGTGAGGAGTTCACGGTCACCGACCAGCTGGCCATGCGAGCGGCCCTCTTTCGAGGTGAGCAGGCCAACATCTGCTCTTTCGCCTTCACGGCTACACCCAAGTTCAAGACGCTTGAGATGTTCGGTCATCGCGATGAGGAGAACCGCCCTAGACCGTTCCATCTGTACTCCATGCGGCAAGCCATCGAGGAAGGCTTCATTCTCGATGTTCTCAAGGGGTACGTTACCTACAAACGGTTCTTCAAGCTGGCCAAGCAGATCGCCGACGACCCGGAACTGGATAAGAAGAAGGCCTCCTCGAAACTTACCCGTTTCGTCAATCTTCACCCAACCAACATCGCCCAGAAGACGGAGATCATAATCGAGCACTTCCGAGAGTGCGTCAGCCATCAGCTGGACGGTCGCGCCAAAGCCATGCTGGTCACCGGCTCTCGGCTCCAAGCAGTCAAGTATAAGCTAGCGTTCGACCGCTACTTGCAGGAGAAGGGGTACAAGGGTATCGAGTGCCTGGTCGCCTTTTCCGGGGAAGTGAAAGACGATGAAGTTCCCGGCGTCACCTACACGGAAGTACAGATGAATAAGGGAATCAAAGAGAGTGAACTGCCCACAAGCTTTGCCTCCGACCAATACAAACTTCTGATCGTCGCCAACAAATATCAAACCGGCTTCGACCAGCCTTTGCTGGTTGCTATGTATGTCGACAAGAGACTGTCGGGAATCCAGGCCGTGCAGACTCTCTCTCGCCTCAACCGTTGTTACAGGGGGAAAGAGGCCACTTTTGTTCTCGACTTCGTCAACGACAGGGAAGATATACTCAGAAGCTTTCAAGACTTCTACGAGGTCACGACCACGGGAGAAGACCTCAACCCGCAAAGACTCTACGAGCTGAAATACGAGCTGATGGAGTATCAGGTTTGGACACCGTCTGAGGTCAACGGCCTGGCTTCCGTCTTCTTCAAGCTCCAAGACGACAAAGAGCTGTCGGACCACAAGAAGCTCAACGCCTGGCTAGACCCGGCGGTGGACCGTTTCAAGGCCCTCGGGGAAGACGGCCAGGAGCGGCAAGAGTTACAGGAGCAGTTTCGCGGCAAGCTGACAGCCTTCAAAAACCTCTACAGCTTCCTGGGCCAGATCGTTCCGTTTCACGACCTGGAGTTGGAGAAGCTCTACACCTACGGCCGCCTCCTGCTGCTCAAGCTCCCGAAGAAAGAAGGCGGGGACCAGTGGGACCCGGGCGAGGATGTGATTCTTGCGTCTTTGAGGCTCAAGAGAGAGATGGAAGGGGACCTGGGGCTGCAGCAGGGTGAGGCCGGAAAGCTTACTGGGCCTTCTGAGACGGGCACAGGGAAGGCCAAGGCGCAGAAAGAGAAGTTGTCCACGATTATAGACATCTTGAACGAGCGGTTTGGGCTGGAGCTGCCCGAGCATATCGTAAAGCCCTTAGAAGGCGCTGAGCAGAGCCTGGTTGAGAGCGCGGACGTACAAGAATCTGCGCGCAACAACGATGAAACCAACTTTGGCTTGTTTTTCAAAAAGAAGTTCGAGGATATGCTCGTCGAGCACCACGCAGACTTCGGTGATTTCTTGAATATGTATTTCGGCAATGATGAAGTCTCCAATGTTGTCAGGGGATTTATGCAAAAGCGCATCTACGGAAAGCTCAAAGATCAGCCCGCTGCCAGCACTTTTTCAGACAAGGCTCTGCCCTTCAGGCACGTCCCGCTCAAAGATGTCAAACCCTTCGAAAACTGCATCCCCGCCCTCGACCTCAAAGTGGCCGCCGGTCACTTCATCTCCGGTGAAGTGGAACCATACCACCTCGCCAAAACCGACCCCGGTCGGTTCGACTGGGTGTCTGTTCCAGGTCAAAAACCCCGGCCCGACCTCTTCGTCGCCCAGGTCGTCGGCGAGTCCATGAACCGGCGGATACCCAACGGGGCCTGGTGCCTTTGGAAGCTCAACCCCACCGGGTCGCGCGAGGGCAAAGTTGTGTTGGCCCAGCACCGGGACATCTCCGACCCTGAGCACGGGGGGCACTATACCGTGAAGGTCTATTCGAGTGAGAAGGTTCGGGATGAGGATGGGGGCTGGAGGCACGTTTCTGTGACGTTGTCGCCGGATTCCGACGACGAGTCTTTCATGCCAATCGTACTAACCGCGCCAGAAGAGAATGAACTGGCAATCGTGGCAGAGTTTTTGGCGGTTCTGTGAGAACTCCAGCCCTAATGAGCCTGCTGATTGGAGAGAATATATGAGTCTGGAACCTCCGAAAATTAGCGCCCCGCCTGCTCCCAAACGGAGTGGGTTCGACCGAGTTATCGAGTGGTCAACTCAGCGGCCCATGTGGCAGCGCGACGCACTCCGTCGGCTGGCGCAAGCCGAGGAGTTGAACGACGAGGCATTAAAGGAATTGATGTCGCTATGCAAGGCTGAGGTGGAGACAACCGTTAAAGCCAACGGGCTTACAGCAACTCCGGTTACAAAGGATCACCTACCTATTAAGAGCCAGAACAAAAGTAATATTTCGATACTGGCCATCAGGCATCATTCGGGTGTAAATGCCCTCGCCGAAGACCAGGAAATCAGATTCAGCTCCCAGGGACTGAATGTAGTCTATGGGAACAACGGCTCTGGAAAGTCCGGATACGCTCGGATTTTAAGGAGTCTTTGTCGAGCAAGTATCGCCGAAACGAAGGTCTTGGGTAATGCCTTTAGACCGAAATCCGAACCTGCCAGGGTCGATATCACGGTTGATGTCGACAACGAGTCGAAGCTATTTACCTGGAGCAACAACGCCAGACACAGTGTCGAACCTCTCCAGAGGATCGCGTTTTTCGACGGTGAATGTGGCGACGTATATCTAGGTGGCGCAACGGAACTGACCTATCGCCCATCCGGCGTAGGCCTTCTTGAGAAGCTCGCCAGTTTATGTACGCGCCTCACAGCGATGGCGAATCAGGAACACACGCTACTCCGCGCACAGAGGCCAGACCTGAACTTTCTTCCTCAAGAGAGCACATTGCGCCGCCGGGTCGCCAATTGGCAACTCGGATCGGGCCTGGGCAAATTGAAGAAAGAGGTAGACCTTTCCGCTGAAGAGCATGATAAACTCGCACGCCTTCAACAACAATTAGCCCAAGTGAAGGCAAAGCTTCAGGGCGGAGCGCTTTCAATTGCCAAGTCTAGACTGATAGCAGTTGAAATTCTGGAGAATATGGCTCGCAAGCTTCAAGAGACCTGCACCGAAGGCGGCTACGCCAGACTACAATTGGTTGCGTCGGACTGTAGGAAGAAGCGCGAAGCCGCTGCTCTGGCCTCGAAATTGGCTTTTTCGAACGAACCCGTTTCCGGTGTTGGCTCGGAGATTTGGCAAGAGCTTTGGGAAAAGGCTAGGGAATTCTCAAACCAAGCTGTATACCAGGAGAACCGTTTTCCCAATGTTGAGGATGGAGCGCGATGTGTACTTTGTTGTCAGTCACTCTCTCAAGAGGCCCGAGAGCGTCTCTCTCGTTTCGAAGAATTTGTAAGACACTCAACGGCGCGAGAGGCTGAAAAAGCTACGCAGAAGGTTGAGAAGATCAAGAACTGGCTTTTGGAGAGTCTAGACAAATTCGAGAGCAATCTCGAATCCTCTGGGCTATCTGAATTGAATCCGGAACTCGAGTCGCTACTCCAGGAAGACCTAGCGTGGTTGAAAGATTTCTCAGAACATCTACTGGCTGGACTTGATTCGTTTGATCTTGAACCCGTGGAACTAAGGGCACTCAGTTTAAACGCGATTCAGGCCGAAAAAGAGCGTCTTGGAGCTTCAGTGAAGAGTCTCGAGAAGCTTTCGACCGATGAAGATATCAAGCGCAGTCAGCGTGAGTATGACGAATTGAGACAAAGAGCCCTCGCAGCCGAGAACTGGGATAAGGTTGAGGATTTTCATCAAAACCGGGAACAGGAAGCGGTTTTGAAAAGGGTGATTGCTCAATTTAATACTCAGAGCATTACAGTCTTAGCGTCCAAGATCGCAGAGGATTTGGTCAGTGACGAAATCTCCCATACCTTCGACAAATTCATGCATAAGCTGTGTGGTCGGCACCTTCCGGTTGCCTGTAAGCCATCAGGAGGAAGAAAGGGGGTCCTTTTCCAGAGCGTTGTGCTACAATGTTCACAGTCTGGAGTCAAGACGAGCGACGTCGTGAGTGAGGGGGAGAGAAAGTGTGCTGCGTTGTCTACTTTCCTGACCGAAGCCAAGTTCTACAACGAGACGTCAGCATTGATTTTTGACGACCCCGTCTGCTCTTTCGACCATCAAGTGCGGGAGAGGATTGCCAACTTGCTCGCACAGGAGGCCAAGCACAGACAGGTCATAATTTTCACACACGACGTCGTTTTTCTTCTGGCGCTTCATGAGCAGGTAGAAAAAGAAGCTGTGGACTTGAAATGCCATACGCTTCAGCGGCGTGGCACCTCGCCTGGCTTCATTTGTGATGGTCTTCCCTCAATAGCGCAACCGATAAAGAAGAGAGTGGGTGCCATCAAGAACGACCTCCAGAACCTCCGCAGCCGCCGCCCCCAGATGATGGACGAGGATTATGCGGCCGCTGCTTCCAGGTTATCAGCTTTACTCAGGGCAGGCTGGGAGTGTGCTGTTGAAGAGGTGGCCTTAAATGGCGCTGTCGTTCGCTTCGGTCGTGCAGTTCAGACAAAACGATTGGAGAAGGTAGCTAAAAACTTTGACTCTGAAGCATATGAAGAACTGGAGCAAGAAATAACAAAACTGTCTTGTTGGATTGAAGGCCACGATTCAGCTTCTGCCTTGAATCCGGTTAGTCCGGAGCCGGACGAGCTTCAAGAAGCCGTAGAGGCTCTTGAGAAATGGGTGAAGCGCCTAAGATAGGGCGGCGCCGTGTGTGCCAAAAAGTGTGCCAACCCACCCAAACCAACCCAACTCTCCAACGAACGAATCCCTCCTAGATCATCCGAAATCCCACAAAACCTAGCCTCCGCCCTCTCCCGCAACCCAACTCAAACTCCCCAAATCACCTGAAACTCCTTCGCCATGTTCGAGTCAAATGTCTCGACCGAGAGAGGAGTTAACCACGAATCGCGTGGTTATAGCCTTCTCTCGTTCGCTTCGCCCGACCAACTTCGCTGGTCCCCACAGACTGGGGAC
>Ga0172382_10002413_pt1 | contig 31352 bp, 21 predicted proteins | sample Leawel138RmetaG_FD_122245 | JGI IMG/M metagenome (GOLD analysis project Ga0172382, IMG submission 122245) | Leachate microbial communities from a municipal landfill in Southern Ontario, Canada - Leachate well 138R metaG | ecosystem: Engineered > Solid waste > Landfill > Unclassified | place...
CTGAGGGTACAGTTTAAGGGTGGCCGCGGTAATAATACCCAGCGTTCCTTCGCTGCCAATATATAAATTGCGCAAGTCATAACCGGTATTATCCTTGCGCAAACCACGCAGGCCCTCCCAGACCTCACCATCTGCCGTCACCACCTGCAGGCCAAGCGCAAGATCTCGGGCATTGCCATAACGCAAGACCTGGGTACCACCGGCGTTGGTCGCCAAATTACCCCCAATGGTGCAACTGCCTTCAGCCGCCAGGCTTAACGGAAACAGACGCCCGGCCTGTACCGCTGCCTCTTGGACCGATTGCAGGATACAACCGGCCTGAACGGTGATGGTGTCGTTATCGGTATCAATATCAAGCACTTTGTTAAGACGGGTTAGCAAAATAACAATGGCATCGCCTTTGTTATTGGGGGTGGCTCCGCCGCACAGGCCCGTATTGCCACCTTGAGGCACCACCGGAATATCGTATTGCAGGCAGGTTTTGACCACTTTTGCGGTTTCTTCAGCCGAGCCCGGACGAACCACCGCCTGCGCCTTGCCGGTATAGCGACCGCGCCAGTCTGTTAAATAAGCCTGTGCCTGCTCTCCGGTAAGGACATGCTCTGCCCCAACGATTTCCTGTAAAACTGCCAAAATGTTCATATCACGACCTGTAAAAGTTCTTTCTGACATAAAACCCCCTTCATTCGGATGGCGGTTTTATAATGTGTGCAATTAATTTAATCTATTATTCTACCCAAATTGCACTCTATCGTTAAGTTTCGCGTACGATTCAAAACGATTAGTTTTCCCTATAAGGATTTTTCCGTGGCGTCATTATTAGCAGCAAGTGTATTCAAGGCCTATGATATTCGGGGTACCGTACCCGAGCAACTTAACCCGGAGTTTGCCTACCTGCTTGGCCGGGCCTTGGCTGCCCGGGCAAAAAAACAGAATATTTCCACCATTGTTACCGGCTATGACGGTCGCACCAGCAGCCTGGAATTGTCTGAATCCCTGCAACAAGGCATTACTGATGAGGGCGTCAATACGATCAACCTGGATCAGGTACCTACACCCCTGGTTTATTTTGTTGCTTATTCCAGAAATATTGGCACGGCAGTAGCCATTACCGGTAGCCATAACCCCCCGCAATACAATGGTTTCAAAATGATGATTGGCGGCAAGGCCTTGTATGGCAGCGATGTTTTGCAATTGCGCGACGAGATGCTGGCCATTGAAGCATTACCGCTTGCCGACAGCAAAGGTACCCGGGAAAATATTGACATCATTCCCGAATATATCCAACGGGTTTGCAGTGACGTCAAACTGGCACGACCCATGAAGATCGCGATTGATTGCGGCAATGGCGTGGGTGGCAATGTTGCCCCAGCCCTGTTCAGGCAACTGGGTTGCGAAGTCGATGAGCTGTTCTGTGATGTAGATGGCAGTTTCCCCAATCACCACCCCGACCCAGCCGATCCTCACAATCTTGAAGACTTGATCAAACACGTGCAAAACACCGATTGCGAGCTGGGGCTGGCTTTTGACGGTGATGCCGACCGCCTGGGGGTGATTACCAAAACAGGGACCATCATCTGGCCCGATCGCCAGCTTATTCTGTTTGCCCGTGATGTATTGGAACGTTGCCCCGGTGAAACCATTATTTATGATGTCAAGTGTAGTCGCCATGTGGCCGAAGGCATTGCGCTGGCCGGGGGCAAACCCCTGATGTGGCAAACCGGACATTCATTGATCAAGGCCAAACTGGCTGAAACAGGCGCTCCGCTAGCCGGTGAAATGAGTGGCCATATTTTCTTCAAAGAACGCTGGTATGGCTTTGATGACGGCTTGTACACCGGTACCCGCCTGCTGGAAATCCTGTCACGGTTTGGCAACCCCAGTGATATCCTGAATGCTATTCCCCAGGATATTTCCACCCCCGAACTAAAACTGGAAATGCAGGAAGGCCAGCCCCATGCCTTAATCAAAACCCTGCAGGAACAGGCGTGCTTTGCAACGGCACGGGATATCAATACCATTGATGGTGTGCGCGCCGAATATGAAGATGGCTTTGGTCTGGCCCGGGCCTCCAACACCACACCGGTAGTGGTACTGCGCTTTGAAGCTGAAACCCCCGCGGCCCTGGCCCGCATCCAGGATGAGTTCAGGCAGGTATTTGCCACGCATGCCCCTGAAGCCAAGCTGCCGTTTTAATTTATTAACATAAATAAAGTTTGAAACTTCAATCAAGAAGCTCACGATAAACCGCAAGATGTTTTTCAACCACCTTGCGGATATCGAATTCTTCCAAAGCCAGGATACGTCCTGCATTGCCCATGCTTAACCTGAGGTTGTCATCGGCAGCCAGCCTGGCAACGGCCTCATATAATTTTTGTGCATCCCTGACGGGCACCAGCAAGCCCGATTGACCAATTTCAATGGCATCCCTGCATCCCGGGACATCGGTGGTAACCACTGCCCTGCCACAGGCCGCTGCCTCTACCAGTGATTTGGGCAACCCCTCTCGATAAGACGGTAGCACCACAATATGGGACTGCGCATACAGGCTGGCAATATCCTTAACATCGCCCAGCACATTCACCCCAGCCCCCCAACTTTGCACTTCGGCCGGGGTAACCGAAGCCGGATTGCCCGAGTCTGGTGTACCAGCCAATTGCCAACGTATATCACTGCCATGGCGGGCGGATATCCCTGCCGCCTCAACAAACTCCATCACGCCCTTGTCTTTAAGCAAACGCGCTGCCATGGTCACTAACACCGGCTTAGCAGGCTCGGGCTGTGAGGCAAAGACACTCACATCCACCCCTGAACCCCTTATTTTTACTGCCTGCGCTTCTTGCATGGCACCAATATCCAACAGGATCTGGCGATCATTATCATTCTGGATAATGACCCGACTATGCGAATGCCCCAGTGCCAAACGGTAAAGCACCTGGGTGATTTTTTTAACCCAGTCAATACCCTGGCGTTCGCGGGTAAAAATAAAACCCAGCCCGGAAATGGCATAAACCACTGCGTTCACCTTGGCCAGGCGGGCCGCAATACCACCATACAAAACCGGCTTAATCGTGACCAAATGCACCAAATCTGGCCGATAGTGGCGATACAAACGATACAAGGCATAAATGGTTCTTAGCTCTGCAAATGGATTCATGCCACTGCGTGACATGGGAATCACAAAGTGCTTCAGGCCGTGCGCCACAATTTGCGCTACTGCCTCTCCCTGCATAGTGGCCACAGCCACTTCATAACCTTCCTCTTTTGCCTTCAGGGCAATAGGTAGGCGATGCGACAGGAAAAAAGCCGGATTATTCACCACAAACAGAATTTTTCTGGACATACCCATCCTCTTTTATTTTGTTTTGCCGTTTTTATTGAGCATGCCCAACCAGGTATGCCGATATTCGGCAACCATTTTTTCAAGACTGAACGCATTCATCACCCGTGCCCGTACCTGTTGGGCCAATGTATTTTTGCCGGTATTTGCAATCAGTGCCAAGGCCTGCAAGATTTTATCCGCCAGCTGCTGCGGGTCGGCCGCAGGCACTACCCAGCCATCATCACCCACAATCAGGGCGGCATCACCTACATTGGTAACCACATTAGGCACACCACACGCCATGGCTTCGGCCACCACATTGGGGAAACCCTCGGCAATGCTGGACAGCACATGCAAATCCAGTGCGCTCATGATGTGTGGTACATCGTTACGCATGCCCAGTAAAATGGTTTTTTCCCTGACCCCATATTGAGACAGCAACGCCATTAATGACGGGTTGTTTGCATCCATGTCCTTGCCCACCAGAACACAACGCAAATCGCGCTGTTTTTCAAGGCATTGGACAAAAGCCTTGATCAGGGTTACATGATCTTTCAGGGGATTCCAGCGCGCCACAAAGCCTATCAGTGGCGTCTGCTCACCAACACCCCACGCTGCCCGCAATGCCTGACGGGCCGGCTCATTGCGAACCCAGCGGGACAAATCGTAGCCATTTTGAATGACCACCATTTTTTTGGGATCATAACCCCATTGAACATGACGATGGCGGGCATCTTCGGCACAACAGACAACCAGCTGGGGCAGCCAGCGTGAAAAGAACCCGCCCATCCGCGCAAACAAATAGGCTGAACGGCTGCTCTTGGCCAAATTGGCCCCTGAATTGCGGATTCCCCAGGCGATATGCCGGAATCCAGCCATTCGGGCAGCCAATCCGCCGATCAGATCTGCATGGTACATCCAGGTCTGTATCACATCAGGATCAAGTTGCGCCAGACACTTTTTAAGACGCCAGAAGTCTGACGGGGTCAAGCGTCCTGGTGTCATGCCCAGCATCTTCACTTCAACCCCGGCCTCCATAAGCGGCTGGCCATATATACCGGCATCCGCAAACGAAACGACAATATGCGTCACGTCGGGGTCTGGCCAAGTGGTCAGGCGAAACAGGACCGACTCAGCCCCTCCCTGCCCAAGACCGCTAATCAGGTGCACCACACGTATTTTTTTATTTGTTGTCATTGGATATCTGTTTTGCCTGAAACCGGAACACCCACTTGCCTGAACAATTCATCCCACTGCTGCAACACCGTTTCAAGCCGGTATCTGGCCCAGACTGATTGCTTGCCACGTGCACCAAGAGAGCATCTAAAACCATCATCGCACAAAAACCGCCTGATTGCTTTTTCAAGTTCAAGCTTATCATTTAGCCGCACCAGCAAACCGGTGGTTCCCTGCTGGGTCAACTCTGCCGGACCGCTGGGACAATCAAAACTGATACTGGGCAACCCCAAGGCCATCGCTTCAAGCAAAACATTGGGAAACCCTTCTACCCGGGAAGTCATCACAAAAACATGGGCATGCGACAATTCCTGCCACGGTTTGCTTGTTGTACCCGGCAAAGTGATGCGTTGGCTGCAACCCATCTTTTTCACTTTATCAATCAAGGTCGCACGCTCTGGCCCATCTCCCCAGATACATAAATCCCAATCGGGATAATCATGACTGATGGTGGCAAAGACCTCAATCAGGATATCAAACTGCTTTGCAGGTACAAAGCGCCCCATGGCAACCAATGTCTTGCGCCCGGTGACTGTACACAGACCATTGCAGGAAGTCACTTGCTCAATGCCCTCGGGCAAAGGATTCGGAATAACCGCCACCCGCTTCAGGCCAGGCAATACTTGCATAAATGCCTGGGCGGCATCTTCAGTCTGAATCATTACGGCATCGGCCTGGGGGTACAGCTTCTTGCGCAGCATCTTCAAGACACCGTCAATATTATTACTAATGACCGGATGCGTTCTTTCACAAACAATCACGGGGATATCGATATCCCTGGTTGCCATCAAGGTGGTCACATTCACATTGGTCAGAAAAGAAACGATCACATCGGGCTGCTCCGCCCTAATGCGCTTTTTGAGCACAAATGGTTTACTGAGCCTGCCCAACCATTTCTGGCGGGGCAAATCATCGGCCAGCCATTTAATCTGGACATCAGGGTGCACCGGGTAAAACGAACGGCCATTACCCTTTGAAAAACAAGGCATTAACACCACTTGATGGCCCTGTTTGACCCAGGCACTTGCCAGTGTGGCGGCAACACGCTCGGCACCACCTGCATTCATTGAACTGACCAGCAACATGATTTTCATAATGCCCAACCTATTTCTTATGGTCTTGCTTCATAATTTTAGCCCTGAATATCATAATGATCCATCCAGGCCTGCAGCATCAGGACTCCCCACAAATGAGGACTCCAGTCAAACTGCTGCGCCTGATGCTGTTGCCAGCGTTCATGCACCTGCCCGGCATCAAGCAAACCCTGCTTGTGCAGGCGGGAAGGATCAAGCAAATCATTGGCCCAATCTTTCAGGGGGCCTCTTAACCATTCGCCCATCGGAACCGAAAACCCCTTTTTAGGGCGCTCCAGCAAGGCACGCGGTACCATCCGGTATAAAAGCTGCTTCAATAACCACTTATTCTGGCCATCACGCACCCGGTATTTGTCCTCAAGGCCCCAGGCAAATTCAAACATACGGGGATCAAGCAAGGGCACTCGCGTTTCCAGCGAACAAGCCATGGCCGCCCTGTCGACCTTGACCAGAATATCATCGGGCAAATAAGAAACCGTGTCAATAATCATCATGGTTTCCAGAAAAGAACCGACAGGTGCCAAGGCAAAAGCGGTGGCTGGTTCCCGTGCACCCAGCACTACGCTTGACGGATCTTTCCAGTATGAAACAAAATGCCGGTAAAAATCAACCGCATCCCTGGCACGCAGCACTTCATTGAGCTTTTGTAATTTGTCTTTTTTATTGCCACTAAAACCCGGGGCCAGTTTGCCTGCCGCACCCGCCAGTAACGAACGAACCAAAGGCAAGGTTTTTTCTCGACGCATCCACCATGAGGCTGCCCGCTGATAGCGGGAATAGCCACCAAAAAGTTCATCACCGGCATCACCCGATAATGCCACCTTTACCGATTGGGATGCCATTTGCGTGACCAGTGCCATGGGAATTTGAGACGAATCGGCAAATGGCTCATCGTACATGGCAGGTAGGGAATGCACCAGGGCAAGGCCATCATTGGCACTGACATACAGCTCGGTATGATCGGTACCCAAGTGTTCGGCAATCGACTTGGCGTATTCAGCTTCATTATATTTTTTTTCATGAAAGCCAATCGAAAACGTTTTGACTGCCTGGGCGCTTTGCTGCTGCATCAAGGCCACAATCAGTGAAGAGTCGGTGCCGCCCGACAAAAACGCCCCCAGGTCCACATCCGAAATCAACTGGGATTTGATAGACTTGGATAACACACTGGCCAACGCATCAATCGCGGCGTCATCTGACCCGTAATGAATCTTGGGCTGCTGCCTGGCCATTTCATAGGCAGACCAGTAAATCTGTGGTTCTACCTTGCGCCTGTTTTGCCAATCTTCTTCGGACAGGCTTAACCAGGTGCCGGGTGGCAACTTATTGATATGTTGAAAAATACTGTAGGGAGCGGGAATGTAGTTGTGCCGCAACAGCAAGGCAATCGCATCGCGGCTAAGCTGCTTTTCAAACCCGGGTACCCCCATGATGGCCTTGAGTTCCGAGGCAAACACCAAGCCCTGCCCTGTAAAACCATAATACAAAGGTTTTTCACCAAATTTATCACGTGCCAGGGTTAATTTTTTTTCTTGCCTGTCCCAAACGGCAATGGCAAACATGCCAATTGCTTCTTTCAGGGTTTGTTCAATACCCCAGGCACAAAAACAGGCCAGCAGGGTTTCGGTGTCTGAATGGCCACGCCAGGCAGGAGCCTGATTGTTTTGCTCCAACTGCGTACGTAACTCGGGGTGGTTATAAATTTCTCCATTAAACACCATCATGAAACGCTGGTCTGCCGAAGGCATGGGCTGATGTCCCTGCGCAGACAAATCCTGAATGGCCAGCCTGACATGGCCAAAACCAATATGCCCTTCCGGACTTAGCCAGACACCCTGGCTATCAGGGCCACGATATGCAATTTTTCGGCAACTGTCACGCAGTATGCCTTCCTTGCCCTCTTGGCTGCCGGCAATACCGACTATTCCACACATGCTTACCCCTTTTGGCCGTCTTTTTTATTGTTCAGGACTTCGTTAAACACATCCCGCCACAACCCGGAAATCCGGCGCATTGAAAAACGATCGCGAACATCAATAGCGCGTTTGCCCAACTCCACCTGTCTGGCCTGATCGAACATTAAGGCCGACAAATGGGCGGCCAACGCTTCGTCATCTTCAGCGGGCTGCACCAGCACGCCATCCAGATCAGGGCGAATAATTTCCCGTGGCCCGGTATCGCAATCGAAGGCAACACTGGGCACACCACATGCCATGGCTTCAAGCAAGCTGTTTGACAGGCCTTCGGTACGTGAACTTAACACATAAATATCAGCGGCCTTGGACCAGGCACGCATATTGCCGGCTCTTCCGGGCATGGAAATGCGATTACCCATGCCAGCATCATCAAGCTGCTTTTGCAATACTTCCCGCTTGTCGCCTTCACCCAGAATAATCAAATCCCATTCTGGATGCAAATGGGCAATAGCGGTAAATGCCTTGATTAATAAATCAAACCCTTTGTCATGATGCAAGCGGCCAACCCCCAGCAAAAGCTTGCGACCTGGCTCTTTGGCAGACTCAATAACCGGTTCTTTATTTTCCAGTGGCCAATGCACCGCATTGGGAATCACGGCAATATTGGAACCAGGCACATGCTTTGCAAGCCATGCTTCTGTCCCATGAGTCAGGGCAATCACCTTTGAAGCCTTGGGATAAGTATAGCGACGCAATTTTTTCCACAAGCCAGAAAGTTTCTGTGACGGCGGATGCGTATGCTCGGTGGCAATCACGCGGCACCCAGGTACACCCGAAGCCGCCAATACGGCCAGGATGGAAGAGGTTGTCATGAAGCCGATCACGATATCGGGACGATGACGCTTGATTTCCCGGCGCAAAATATAAAGGCGCCGCAAATTGGCCATGACACCCTTGAAGCCGGCCGTATTCAGGGAAATCCGCTGTACTTGTTTATTCAATTCATAAGCATCTTCAGAGGCATCAGTTTGGGTTACCAGCAAGACATCGTGTCCATTGGCAATCCACCGTGCGGCCAAATCAACAGCAACCCGCTCGGCGCCTCCTCCTCGAAGTGAATGAATAAACAGCATGATTCTCAAGGGAGAAGTTTTCGTTTGCATCTCGAAAAACATATTAGCTCAGGCTGAAGAAGTTTTTTTTGCGATGCCATATTTCATGACAGCAAAAAAATAACATAGATAAGATAACAAATACATTAAGCTTGTCGCCAACATAATACCTTCGGCGCCCATAACGGGAGCAAGTATGACATTCATGCCTGCCTTTAGTGCAAAATTACCGATAGCAATAATTGCCATCAGTTTATAACGGTTCTGGCTTGCCATTAACTGAACCAGGATCAATACGCCAAAATAAAAAGGTAGCTGCAAGAGCCCCCAACGTAAAACAGAAGCCACCTTCAAGGTGTCTTCGGCAGTGAAGGCACCATTTTCAAATAGCAGCTTTACCATCCAGGGTGCCAGAAACCAGCCAACCATAACGGCTACCATACCCACCAATAACATTAAGGCAGACCATTTCAGGGCCATAGACCTGGCTTGGCCAGGATTGCCACGGCTTTGCACATCGGCCAGCACCGGCAAGGCAGCCCGGCCCACTGAAGCGGCACCAATCCCAATAACCAGCGATAGCAAACGGGTAGCATAACCCAACGTTGCATTGGTATTATTACCTAAACTGGCTGCCGCCATTTGATCAAGCGGCCCCACAAAACTCATGGCAATTTGCCCAACCAGCATAATACCGGCCGCATTCAGCAACATGGGCCATTGCGGTGACTGCAACCCCGGTTTGGGCCAGTCCCAATGAACCCCATCCACTTTGCGTGCCAATGCAGACAGCCATATTGCCTGAATCAGGTAACCAAGCAGTGTGCCCCATAAAAGCGGGTACACACTGACATTGCCTGGGGTTATCAGGATAGCCACCAGAATCATCAAGGCAGGTATGCTGTCTAACAGGTTATTGATGTGCCGCTCATGTGACCGCAAACGGGAAGTACACAAGCCGATAACAAGGGTTAGCAGCACAGCCGGTGCAAAGGCTTTGATCAACTCGGCACTGGCCTGTTTGGTTTGGGCACTTAGATTACCGCCTGTATAATGCAATATTTGCGGCCAGAAATAATACGTGGCAATAGAAAGCAGCACACCCAGCACCACAATCCAGCCTTGCAGCTCACAAATGAAGCGGGCGCGCTCATGCTGGCCGGCATACCGTACCTTGACCAAAGCGGGAATAAGCACAATTGAAAATGCCCCCACCATTGTCACCGGCAACCAATTGGCCATAGTCAGGGTAAATTGGTACGCATCAACGACATCACTAACCCCATAACGGTGGGCAACCGCAATTTCCTTGATGGCACCAGCCATTTTTCCGATCAGTAAAAAAAATGCAACACGCATTGCCCCTTGGGCAATGCGCTTGTGATCAGGGTGCAGGCGGTTAAGTCTGGTGCGTAGCGGCTTCAAAGAAGACTATTTCAGAAATTGGATGTACCAGGGCATGGCGGTTTCAATGCCCTGAAGAATGGTATGACTAGGCGCATAACCCAACTGTGTCTGTGCCTTGCCAATATCGGCCTGTGAATGGCGCACGTCACCCTGACGAAAATCCCGGTAAACCGGTTTTTTGTCATATTGAATGCCATTGGCCCCCAAGGTGGCGGACAAGTAGGCAAACAGCTCATTCAAGCTGGTTCTTGCATTAACCGCTACGTTATACACCTCGAAACCTTTTTCGGGCATATTGGCACCGGCCAGCAGATTAGCCTGTACCGCATTTTCAACAAAACAGAAATCGCGACTGGTTTCACCATCACCATTAACCAGGACATCTTCACCCTTGATCATGGCCGCTGTCCATTTGGGAATCACGGCGGCATAAGCACCATCCGGATCCTGGCGTTTGCCAAACACATTGAAATAGCGCAGGCCAATTGAGCAAAAACCATAGGTACGGGCAAACACGCTGGCATACAGCTCATCGACATACTTGGTGACCGCATAAGGCGATAATGGATTGCCGATTTTATCTTCTACTTTGGGCAAATCCGGGTGATCGCCATAGGTAGAGCTGGACGCCGCAAACACAAATGACGTCACTCCCGCATCACGGGCCGCGACCATCATGTTCAGAAAACCGCCAATATTCACTTCATTGGTAGTGATGGGATCATTGATGGAACGCGGGACCGAACCCAGTGCTGCCTGATGCAACACGATATCCACGCTTGCACATGCCTGACGGCAGGTTTCCAGATTGCGGATATCCCCTTCAATAAAGTTGAAATTGCACCATTGCGCAGCTGATACCTGACCCTGAACTTCGTCAAGATTATGCTGGTAACCGGTGGCAAAGTTATCCAATCCAACCACTTTCTGGTTAAGCCGCAAAAGCGTCTCCAGCAGGTTGGAGCCAATAAAGCCGGCACAGCCGGTAACCAGCCATGTACGGGGCTGACGCTGCAAATCGGCTTTCAATGTTTCAAATGCCTGACTCATGCTTGATTTTCCTTTTACCCAATTAAAGACGAATATCGGCTTCTTCGGCGGTTAACACGTATTTCAGGTCATACAGCACATGCTGGGGTTTACCCAAGGCACGAATAGCGGCAACCCCCATTTCCACAAACTGCTGATGAGAAACGGCCAGAATTATGCCATCGTATACGCCTGGCTGCACTTCCTTGACGGGTGTCACGCCATACTCGTGCTGCGCCTCTGCAACATCCACCCATGGATCGAACACATCCACATCCATGTTGTATTCGGACAGTTCTTTAATAATATCCACAACCCGGGTATTGCGCAGATCAGGGCAATTTTCTTTAAAGGTAAGGCCCATTACCAGCACCTTGGCGCCCTGCACCTGAATGCCTTTCTTGGTCATGGCTTTAACCAGCTGAGCCACCACATAAGGACCCATGCTATCGTTCAGGCGACGACCAGCCAGAATGATTTCCGGATGGTAACCAATAGACTGGGCCTTGTGAGTCAGGTAGTAAGGATCAACGCCAATGCAGTGGCCGCCCACCAGACCGGGACGGAACGGCAGGAAATTCCATTTGGTACCGGCCGCTTCCAGCACAGCCTGGGTATCAATACCCATTTTATTAAAGATAAGCGCCAGCTCGTTGATAAGGGCAATATTTACATCACGCTGGGTATTCTCAATGACCTTGGCCGCTTCGGCCACCCGAATGCTGCTGGCTTTGTGGGTGCCGGCAACAATAATTTCACGATACAACTGGTCTACCACCTCGGCAATCTCGGGGGTAGAACCGGACGTGACTTTTTTGATGGTGGAAACACGGTGAGCCTTGTCGCCCGGGTTAATACGCTCGGGGCTGTAGCCGGCAAAGAAATCCACATTGAAAGTCAGGCCAGAGAATTTTTCAAGCACAGGCACGCAATCTTCTTCGGTAGCGCCCGGATACACGGTGGACTCATAAATGACAACATCGCCTTTTTTCAAGGCCTTGCCAATGGTTTCGCTGGCCTTGACCAAGGGGGTTAAATCGGGACGCTTGTATTCATCAATGGGCGTGGGCACCGTCACAATATACGTATTGGCATTGACCAGATCGGCTGGGTTGGCACTAAATTGCAAATTTGGCGCTTCAGCAAGTTCTTCACTGCTGACTTCCAGCGTATGATCCTGGCCTGCCTGCAGCTCGGCAATACGGTTCTGGTTAATATCAAACCCCAACACCGGCCGCTTTTTGCCAAATTCAACTGCCAAAGGCAATCCAACATAGCCAAGGCCGATAACTGCCAATTTAATATCTTGAACTTGCACGAATTTCTCCCAAAGGAATAACTAAATAATTTTGCAGAATAGTTGATTGTAACAATCAGAGTTAACCAGAAAAGTAAGAAAACACAAGGCAACGAAATATATTTCTCACTAACTTCATCGCTTGCGTGAAACCGAGGGCAGCAATAGCCAACGCGGGCACCGCCATGCAACCAGCCGGGAATAAAGCCAAATATACACCGATGAAAACACCAGCATACTGATACAAAGCAAAACTGCGTTATCCCAGAAAATGGTGGCTGGCACCAGGCCAATTAAAGTCAGCACCCACAAATAAGGAGAGGTTAACGCGTTACACAAGGAAGGAACGGCATCTCGTCCGGCACGACTGAACGTTACCCGTACCAAGCGACGGAAAATAAGCTGGTGCAAATGCAAGGCATCGGGCTGATCTACCGGCACCCCGCGCTTGAAGCGACGCCGCCATATGGAAAACAGAGTTTCAAAGACAGGATAAAACAGCACTGCCAGGGCATAAAACGGAGACACCGAAGGATTGCGTATAACCAGCAGGACAGCCAGTTCAGCCAGCATGAAACCTATAAAATAAGCGCCGCCATCGCCCAGGAATACCCTGCCAAAAGGGAAGTTCCAGACAAAAAAACCAACAATGGAAGATGCCATGGCTAGCGCAATGGCAAAAATGGCCAAATCATTAACCTGGTAGGCAACCAACGCAATAGATGTCGCCATGAGCATGGCAACCATGCCCGCCAGCCCATTCATGCCATCAACAATATTAAGGGCATGGGTGCAACCGCCTACTGCAATCATAGTAAATAAAAGGGAGATGGGCCAAAATGCCAGGATCAGGTCTATAAATGCAAAACCCACCCGGCTGACGCCACCAAAAAACCACCAGGCAATGGCTGCTGATGCAAAAGCGGCCAGCAGACGCTTGCCCGAACCGATATCTTTGGTGATGTCTTCTAAAATACCCGCTACAAACACCGGCATGGAAGCCACAAACAAGGCGGGCCATAACCAGTTAAGGGTGGTGTTGTCGGGGCGGCCCAATACCAGTAATCCGGCCAAGGTACCGGCAAACACCGCCAGTCCGCCAATTCGAGGGGTTGAACGCGTATGCGAAGCCTGTGGCTTGTTGAGATCATAGTCTCCGGTGTAGGCACCATGCCACCGTTCGGATGCAACGATGAGCCCGCCCACCATAAATGCCACTATGCTGATATATAAATATTGCCAAGTAAAAGTCAAAGTAAACCCAAGGCGCAAAAAAACATTCAAGGCCAATGAAAAACCAATAGGCTCAGAAAAACCCGGTTTTACCATTAGCGAAAAAACAAATCCGAATCATACAGGAAATACTAGATATCCCTTATTTATTTTAAATCCGAAATGAGTTATTACTTATTGTATAGTGAACGGGCAAAAAAAATGCCCAAAATCTTACGATTTCGGGCAAAATCCACCAAAGGAGGAGGGTGGAGGAGACAACCTTGGCATGACTGCTTTCTTAAAGCGCACATTAAAGTTTTTTCTTGCTTCTTAATGTGTTTCGTCATCCGATGTAGTAACTATAACCGAATTTTATGGTGCAACGCAAGAAAAATTACAGGTAAACCCTAAGAAAAAAGTAACGAATGTTGTAAAAACAACAAAACTTATATGCGGTAAGCCAAAGTAGTCATGATTTTGGACATAAACCGCATGGCCTGTTTTACTGGCGCTGGCAGCTCTTCGGCCCCATTAACCTCGGCAGTGGTTCTATGCCCTATTTCATCATCTCGCATTTTAATCACGACTTTACGTGATCGCTCATCCTGTTCGGGTAACAACGCCAAGTGGGAATCAAGATGTTGCTCAACCTGTCTTTCGGTTTCCGCCATAAACCCCAGGTTTTTAGGCACCCCCGCCACACTGGCCATGACGCCCAGCGTAAATGACCCGGCATACCACAATGGATTCAATAAGCTGGTATGGCTTCTCAGCTCACCAAGCCGGTCATGACACCAGGACAGGTGATCTACCTCTTCTTCAGCAGCGCGCAACAACACCTGCTTGATCTGCGGGTCTTTACACATAATAGACTGGCCACGATACAGGGCCTGTGCACACACCTCACCCACATGATTGACCCGCATAAGACCAGCCACATGCTTTTTTTCCGACTCACTCAACTCAGGATCCGTAATGCCAGGTTCACCCGCAGGATTGGGGCGAGTTGCCTGTGACGCTCCCGAAAGCACCTCAAGGGCCTTATTCATTTCAATAAATAAAGTATCAAGCCCTGATGGCTGGCGACGAAAAGCCGGCTTTGTGCCTGCGTTAGTGGTAGTCTGCGTCATAAAAATCATCTCCGGTATTACTAAGGGGTTCGGAATTCAACGACCTATTTTAGCCAATTGAAACAGTTTTTAGCTATAAACCCGTCAACAGCCCCGTTTATATGTTAGCTTTTGTTCCAGTAAGCCAGCCATAACCAAAGAAAAAACGCGGGTAACAGCCCTCTATTTATCTTCTCCCAATCCCGTGACATCCAGACTCTTGGCTTCCTCATAAAGTAGAATTACAGTTATCTAACCATTTAGCTCCGGCAAGACTCCTTGTTCTTGCGGAAATCGTTATTTCAGGACCCCTAACATGCAGTGTACAATTGAATGGAATGGCCCCGAGGGCATGCTTTTTGTTTCCAGAACCGGCAGCGGTCACGTGACCGCCATGGATGGCGCCCCCGAAGGAGGTGGCAATAACCTGGCTCCTCGCCCAATGGAAATGATCCTTACCGGTGCGGGTGGTTGTGCCGCCTACGATGTTGTACTTATCCTGAAACGTAGCCGCCAGGATATTTCCCACTGTAATGTAGCCATTACCAGTGAACGCGCTGAAACCGATCCCAAAGTTTTCACTAAAATCCACTTCGTGTTTACCGTCAAAGGTAAAAACCTGTCTGAAAAAGTCGTTGAACGGGCAGTGAAACTGTCCCACGACAAATACTGCTCAGCCGTTGCAATGCTGGAAAAAACAGCCGAAATCACCCACGAAATAAAAATCCTGGGGGAATGAGCCATGCGTCAATACGAAGACTTCATGCGCCACGTCTATGAAAAAGGCGTCAGCAAAACCGACCGGACTGGCACGGGCACCCGCTCGGTCTTCGGCCATCAAATGCGTTTTGACCTGGCAGAAGGCTTTCCCATGGTCACCACCAAAAAGCTGCACACCAAAAGCATCTTCATAGAACTGCTCTGGTTCTTGCGGGGCGACTCAAACGTAAAATGGTTACAGGAACGTGGCGTTAGCATCTGGGACGAATGGGCCGATGAAAATGGCAACCTTGGCCCCGTTTACGGCGTACAATGGCGCTCTTGGCCCACGCCCAACGGTGAACACATAGACCAAATCACCCAGGTTGTTGAACAAATCAAGAACAACCCCGACTCACGTCGCCTGATTGTTTCCGCCTGGAACGTGGCAGACATCGGCAAAATGAAACTGCCCCCATGCCATGCCTTCTTCCAGTTCTATGTTGCCGAAGGCAAACTATCCTGCCAGCTTTACCAGCGTAGCGCCGACATTTTTCTTGGCGTCCCCTTCAATATTGCCAGCTATGCCCTGCTTACCCACATGGTGGCCCAGCAATGCAACCTGGAAGTAGGCGAATTTATCTGGACCGGCGGCGACTGCCATCTATACAGCAACCACCTGGAACAGGTTGAGCTGCAACTGTCGCGTACCCCCTTCCCCTACCCCAAACTCAACATCAAGCGCAAACCCGCCTCACTCTTTGAGTACGAATACGAAGACTTCGAAATCCTTGACTACCAACATCACCCCCACATCAAGGCCCCCGTAGCCGTATAACCCACACAAGGCAAACACGTGCAGTCGCATTAACGCTAAACCAAGTACCCCAAAAACACCCGACACCCAGCATATGACCTCTTTAAACATCATCGTTGCCTACACTGACAACCTCGTTATCGGCAAAGACAACACCATGCCATGGCACATCCCGGGCGACTTGGCCAACTTCAAGAAAACCACCCTGGGCAGCCCCATCATCATGGGCCGCAAAACCTGGGAATCCCTGGGCCGCCCCCTGCCAGGCAGACGCAACATTGTCATTACCCGCAATGAAAGCTACCAGGCCACAGGCGCTGAATGTGTCCCCACCCTTGAAGCAGCTATCAAAGCCGCTAGCGTAGACAAGCCAGAAAACACCTTCATCATCGGCGGTGAACAAATCTTCCGTCTATACCTGGATCAATGCGACAAGGTATATGCCACCGAAATCCACGCCAACATTGAAGGCGACACCTACTTCCCTGCGCTCGACAAAATCCGCTGGAAAGAAACCAGCCGGCAAGCCCAACCGCCTGAAAACGGTTTAACTTACGACTTCGTCATCTACGAAAAAGCGTAAGTAATATAGTACCTACCGGGAATGTTCCCATTCTAAATAGGGAGTGTGGTTTACCTTACAGCAAGGCTAAAAAGCATCCTTCTGAAGAAGAAACCACCTGCTCAAAACAAAGAAAAGCGGATTCATCATTCAGGTGCAGCGACTTCGGCGCGTAGCAGCGTCGGAGCAAACCTGAATGATGAATCCGCGACTCTCAAAAAGAACGAGTTAAACTCAAAAAGAACAAACTCAACGCAACTTACATATAATCCTCAAGCGGCGGACAAGTACAAACCAAATTCCTATCCCCATAAGCATTATCAACCCGTGCCACCGGCGGCCAATACTTGCTATCCGGTGACACCGAATGCGGATAAGCCGCCTCGGTGCGGGAATATCCATGTTCCCAACTATCCGCCACCAACATCCGGGCCGTATGCGGTGCATTCACCAGCACATTATCCTGTGCATCCACCTGCCCCTTCTCTACCTGCTCAATCTCCTTGCGAATCGCAATCATCGCATTAATAAAACGATCCAGCTCCTTCAGGCTCTCTGACTCGGTCGGCTCCACCATCAGCGTGCCCGCCACCGGAAAACTCATCGTTGGCGCATGAAAACCATAATCCACCAACCGCTTCGCCACATCATCCACCGTCACACCGCTGCTATCCTTGATAGGACGTAAATCCAGAATACATTCATGTGCAACACGCCCATTGCGCCCCGAATACAGCACAGGATAATAAGGTGCCAGCCGCTTCGCAATATAATTCGCATTCAGCAACGCCACCTCGGTTGCCCGCTTCAGCCCCTCCGCCCCCATCAGGGCAATATATACATAAGAAATAGGCAAAATACTGGCAGACCCATAAGGTGCTGCAGAAACCGGCCCTGTCAATGAACGCTCATCACGTAACCCCTGCTCACTCAACACACCCGGTAAAAACGGTGCCAGATGTGCACGCACGGCAATCGGCCCGACACCCGGCCCACCACCACCATGGGGAATACAAAACGTCTTATGCAAATTAAGGTGCGACACATCTGAACCAAACAACCCCGGCTTGGCCAGCCCCACCATTGCATTCATATTTGCACCATCAAGGTAAACCTGTCCCCCTGCCTGGTGCACCAAATCACAAATCCCGGTAATCGCCTCTTCAAACACACCATGTGTGGAAGGATAAGTCACCATTAAGGCCGCAACCCGGTCACCGATCTTATCCAGCTTCACCTTTAGATCACTCACATCCACGTTACCATTCACATCGGTGGCAATCACAACCACATCCATCCCGGCCAAATGGGCTGATGCCGGATTAGTGCCATGGGCAGAAGCGGGAATCAGGCAAACATTACGCTGATGTTGCCCATTAGCCTGATGATAGGCACGAATCGCCAAGAGCCCGGCATACTCACCTTGTGCGCCTGAATTGGGCTGCAAACTGATCGCCTCATAACCCGTAATTTCACACAAGGCACGTGACAGACGATCTAACAACACATCGTAGCCTGCCGCTTGCCCCCGGGGTGCATAAGGATGCAAATTCGCAAACTCGGGCCAGGTAATCGGAATCATCTCTGCCGTCGCATTCAGCTTCATGGTGCAAGAACCCAATGGAATCATGCTGCGATCCAGGGCAAGATCTTTATCGGCCAGACTGCGCAAATAACGCAGCATATCGGTTTCAGAATGGATACTGGAAAAAACGGGATGCGTTAAAATCGCAGACTGCCTGGCCACACTATTGGGCACAAAAACATCCAGTTCAGTATAAAGCCCGGCAACATCTGGCGCTTGCTGACCCACACCTGCGGCAATCACACTCACCAACTGTTGCAGGTCTTCAAGCGTAACCGTTTCATCCAGGGAAACGGCAAAACTGTCACTGGCAGGTTGACGTACATTAATTTGCGCACTCAGGGCCGCCTTGACAACCTCTGACGCCAATGCGGTATTGACATGCAAAGTATCAAAAAAGGTGTCATTAACCGCATTCAGGCCCAGACGTGCCAGAGCCTCTTTTAACACCAGCGTACAAACATAAACCCGCTGCGCAATTGCACGAATACCATTGGCACCATGGTAAACCGCATACATACTGGCCATGACCGCCAGCAGAACCTGTGCCGTACAAATATTGGAAGTCGCCTTTTCACGTCGAATATGCTGTTCACGTGTTTGCAAGGCCAGCCTTAAAGCCGGATTACCCTGAGCATCAACCGAAACCCCAACCAGACGGCCGGGGATATTACGTTTGAAGGCATCTTTACAAGCCATGAAACCGGCATGCGGACCACCAAAACCCAAGGGAACGCCAAAGCGCTGCGCACTGCCAACGGCAATATCGGCATGCCACTCACCAGGTGCCTTCAAAATGGCCAATGCCAGCAAATCGGTAGCCACTGCAACAACCGTGCCTTTTTCCTGCAAGGCAGCGGTTAAGCCAGCATAATCCAGCACTCCACCAAGGCTATGCGGATACTGCAACAACACGCCAAAACAATCGGGGATATCTTCCTGTTCATTGCCACAAACCACCTCAATATCCAAAGCCCCGGCACGGGTCCGGATAACCTCAATGGATTGCGGATGACAATGACTGGACACAAAAAACACATTACTTTTGGATTTGGATACCCGTTTAGCCAGTGTCATTGCTTCGGCAGCAGCTGTTGCTTCATCAAGCAAAGAGGCGTTGGCAACCGGCAAGCCGGTCAAATCAGCCACCATTGTCTGGAAATTCAGCAATGCTTCCAGACGACCCTGGGAAATTTCCGGCTGATAAGGTGTATAAGCGGTATACCAGGCCGGATTTTCAAGAATATTGCGCAAAATCACATTAGGCGTGTGGGTACCGTAATAGCCCTGCCCTATATAGTTCCTGTACAGCTTATTGCCAGATGCAATGTGCTTGAGCTCGCCCAACACCTCGGTTTCACTGCGGGCATGATCCAAAGCCAATGGCCCAGCAAGGCGGATACCCGAAGGCACAATTTCCTCGATCAGGTCGTCCAGGCTTTCGGCTCCAATAACAGACAGCATTTTTGTTTGCTCGGCTTCGGTAGGTCCTACATGCCGACCAATAAACGCCTGAGACACATCCTTATGTGTACGCAACATATTTTTCTATCCCATAAAAATGGTGATTATTCAGCCTGTTCCTGATAACCGGCGGCATCCAGCAGCGTTTCGAGATCAGCCGGATTATTGGGCTTTATCTTGAAGATCCAGTTTACATAAGCATCTTCATTGATCAAATTGGGCTCTTCTTCAAGCGCTTGGTTGAAAGCCACTATTTCACCATCCACCGGTGCATAAATATCTGAAGCCGCCTTGACCGATTCAACCACTGCCGCTGTTTCACCCGCATTCAGGGCATCGCCCACATTGACATCGCCCACATAAACCAGATCACCCAGTTGGTCCTGTGCATTGTCTGTAATCCCAACTACAAAAACATCATCTTCAACCAAAACCCATTCGTGTGTTTTGGTGTATTTACGATCGGTAGGCAAATTCATTGATAACTCCTGATTTATATATGACAAACACGTTTTACACGTAACATTAGCATTAATTTCTTTAATATTGACAGATAGCCCGCGATACAACGGGGTCAAGACACCATGGGTTTACCGTTACGCACAAAAGGCAGTGCGCACAAGGTCGCTGGCAGCCATTTTCCACGCAGCTCCACGTGTACCGGCTCACCCGCCTGAACGCCTTCGGGCAAACGGGCAAAACCAATGGAAAAACCCAAAGTGGGTGACATGGTACCACTGGTCATCTCGCCTTCGCCCAATTCAGTCCTTACTTTCATATGTGCCCGCATGACACCACGCTCATTCAGTTTTATGCCAATAAAAGCATTGCGTTTTGGCGTTTGGGTAATTGCCTTGCGACCAATAAAATCCCGGGCTTCGTCTTTAAGGCTGACTGTCCAGCTCAACCCTGCCTGGGCTGGCTGAGTGGCTTCATCCATATCCTGACCATACAAATTCATGCCTGCTTCAAGGCGCAAGGTATCCCGGGCTCCCAGGCCACACGGCTTTACCCCCTGCGCCAGCAACTCGTTCCAGAAAGCCACCACCTGGCTGGCGGGCAAGACAATTTCAAAACCGTCCTCTCCGGTATAGCCGGTACGGGCCACCATCAGGTCCTGCTCTACAAAGGCAGCGGTAAAGGGTGACAAGGATTCGGTTTGTGTTTTCAGGCCGGAACGTATGGCCCAGACTTTTTCACGGGCATGCGGCCCCTGCACGGCAATCATGGCCAGATCATGACGCGGGGTAATGACCACTTGCTTATCACCCTCTTGTTTGGCCTGTGCCTGCAACCAGGCCACATCAACCGTGGCCCTGCCCGCATTCACCACCAGACGCCAGTTATCGCTGGCAAAGAAATAAACAATCAGGTCATCAATTACGCCCCCTTCGGGGTTTAACATGCAGCTGTATAAAGCCTTGCCTGGCACGGTAAGCCGGGACACATCATTGGCCAGAACGCGACGCAAAAAATCCAGCGAGCCCGAACCTGAAACATCAACGTTCAACATATGAGAAACATCGAACATACCCACCGCATTGCGCACAGCATGGTGCTCTTCGATTTGAGAACCATATGACACCGGCATATCCCAGCCACCGAAATCCACCATTTTGGCGCCTAGCGAGATATGTGTGTCGTGCAGGGGGGTAAATTGAAGATTTTCAGATGACATGAGAGAAACCCTGATTAGTATTTTTAATTTACAAAGGAACTGCCCGGATTTGGCACGGCCATGCAACTGCCCATGCCAACCATTGCAGAAAATTATATTACTAATTTGATAGGGTAAATAAGCTGTTTTCTAGGTATTTACCAGAGATGCCCGAGATCCGAATTCATGATACAAACTAACATCCTGGTTTTTACTAACCACTAAAACCTAACGATCCTACATGTTTTTGCAATACCCCTGTCACAATAAATCTGTTAATGTAGACCTAATTACAACCAAAAGGAGAAAACTATGGATAATGGTTTTTACGCAACCTCGATTGCCGAATCAAAAACAAATCCCGGCATTACCGTTATTGAAGATGCCCGCATCCGCGGCGGCGATGCCAACTATCTTTACTCGGGAACCATACAGGCAACAACCCCTGATGAAGTCGTTGCCAACCTGAAAATCAGAGCCTATAAAGCCCAGGCAAATGAAACATTCGGCACCATAGACAACACCTTCGACTTGTCCCTGACTGGTATCCAAACCGAAAACGGCTTTGTAATGACCGGCTACTCGCCAAGCGGCCGGGAAATCAAGATTGAAGCAACCAAAATAGCCAATATAGATTTATAGGCTTTTTAGCTGGCGATTGTGGACCACTTACTTTTAAAGCGCCTGTCCACAAGCCACACCGGATGCCCAAGCCCACTGGAAATTATAACCACCTAGCCAACCTGTTACATCAACCACTTCACCTATAAAATACAGGCCAGGCTGTTTTTTGGATTGCATGGTTTTCTGATCCAGTTCTGAGGTATCCACTCCCCCTTTCATGACTTCGGCTTTTTTATAACCGGCCGTACCGGTTGGTATTAATTGCCAGTCATGAATCAGGGTGGCCAATTCCCTTATTTTCTTATCGGGCATATCGGCCAGGCGCGCATCCGCGGCAATACCCATATTTTCCAGCCAGCACTCGGCCAGCCGCTTGGGCCACATACCACCCAATACGGTTAACAACTGTTGCCGGCTACCCGATTTCTTTTCAATCAACCCGGACTCAAGACTCAGCTCGGGTTGCAGATTAAGCATAATAGGACTGCCTGGCTCCCAATAACTGGAAATCTGTAAAATGGCCGGCCCCGACAAGCCCTTATGGGTAAACAGCAGATCTTCATGAAACTGGGGTTTCTTTTTCCCGGTACCTGTTGCCACCACTGTTTCCAGGGATACACCAGCCAGTGCACTGAAGTGACGCCAGATGTCGGCATCAAACGTCAGGGGTACCAGTGCCGGACGGGGTTCAATCACTTTCAGGCCAAACTGGCGGGCAATTTTCATGCCATAGTCGGTAGCGCCCAATTGGGGAATAGCCATCCCACCGGTAGCCACCACCAGCTTTGCAGCACGAATGGTGCCTGCCGAGGTTTGCAGCACAAAGGATTGATCATCTGGACGGGTTATGTCATTAACCGCGCAACCCATTCGCCAGGCCACCTTGCCCTGCTCACACTCAGCTCGCAGGACATGAATAATATCTTCACTGGAGTGGTCGCAAAACAATTGCCCTTTATGCTTTTCATGCCAGGCAATTTTGTATTTTGCCAGCAAAGCCAGAAAATCTTGCGGCGTATAGGCCAACAAGGCAGAACGGCAAAACCGGACATTATTGGAAATAAATTGCTGATGTGTGGTTCCCAGGTTGGTGAAATTGCAGCGGCCACCGCCGGAAATGCGAATTTTCTCTGCCAGTTTGGTGGCATGGTCAATTAACACGACTTTCCGGCCACGCTGGCCTGCGGCGGCGGCACACATCATGCCTGCCGCCCCTGCTCCTATGATGGCTACATCAAATACTGCGCTGTTACTCATCAAGTCTCAGACAATCCACGTAAAAGCGGGTATTTCCATTCTTATCAATCTCGTTACCCAGACCATGAATGAAGGTTTCAAAACCGGGGAACTTTGCATTGAAGGAGCGGGCAAACTGCAGGTATTCAACAATGGTTTTATTGAACTGTTCACCCGGAATCAATAACGGAATACCCGGTGGGTAAGGCGTTAACAAAACACCGGTTACCCTTCCTTCCAGATCGTCAATACTCACCCTTTCAACATCCCGGTGAGCCATCTTGTCGAAGGCATCAGACGGTTTAAGCGCTGGAACCATATCACTTAAATAAACTTCGGTGGTCAGACGGGCCACGTCATGATCCCGGTATGCTTCGTGAATCATCTGGCATAAATCGCGCAGACCCATGCGTTCATACTGTTTATGATTGGCGCAAAAATCGGGCATGATACGCCATAGGGGTTGATTACGGTCGTAATCGTCCTTGAACTGCTGCAAGGCCGTCAGCATGGTGTTCCAGCGACCCTTGGTAATCCCAATGGTGAACAGGATGAAGAAGGAATACAGGCCGGTTTTTTCAACCACAATTCCATGTTCAGTCAGGTACTTGGACACCAATGCGGCTGGAATGCCACTTTCGTCAAAGCTACCGTTAATATTAAGCCCGGGGGTGATAATAGTGGCCTTGATCGGGTCAAGCATGTTGAAGCCTTCAGCCAGATCACCAAAGCCGTGCCATTCCTCACCGGAACGCAGGAACCAGTCATCTTGCGTGCCGATGTCATCGGGCACCAGGCGATTTGGTCCCCAAACACGGAACCACCAGTCATCTTTACCATACTCGGAAGCCACTTTGCGCATCGCACGACGAAAATCCAGGGCTTCTTTAATGCTTTCTTCCACCAGGGCAGTACCGCCTGGCGGCTCCATCATGGCAGCCGCCACATCACAGGAAGCAATAATGGCATACTGTGGCGAGGTGGACGTATGCATCAGATACGCTTCATTGAAAATATTGCGGTCCAGTTCACGGCTTTCGGACTCTTGCACCACAATTTGGGAAGCCTGTGAAATACCCGCCAACAGTTTGTGCGTGGAGTGCGTGGCATACACCATGGCATTCTTGCTGCGCGGGCGCCCTTCACCAATGGCATGCATATTGTTATAGAACTCATGGAAAGCCGCATGCGGCAACCAGGCTTCATCAAAATGCAGGTTTTCAACCATGTCACCCAGTTTTTCCTTGATCATTTCAACGTTATAAATAACGCCGTCATAAGTACTTTGGGTAAGCGTAAGGATTTGCGGTTTCTTGTTTAGCGCATTGCGGGCAAACGGGTTCGCTTCGATTTTCTTGAGGATATTTTCGGGTTCGAACTCTTCAAGCGGAATGGGACCGATGATACCCAGGTGGTTGCGGGTAGGACGCAAGAACACCGGAATGGCGCCCGTCATGGTAATGGCGTGCAAAATAGACTTATGGCAGTTGCGATCGACCACCACCACATCATTGGACGCCACGTTGGCATGCCACACGACTTTATTTGACGTAGAGGTGCCGTTGGTGACAAAAAAGCAATGATCCGCATGAAAAATACGGGCTGCATTTTTTTCGGATTCGGCCACCGGCCCGGTATGATCCAGCAATTGACCCAGTTCTTCTACCGCATTGCAGACATCGGCACGCAACATGTTTTCACCAAAAAACTGGTGAAACATTTGCCCAACCGGACTTTTCAGGAACGCAACCCCCCCCGAATGGCCCGGACAATGCCAAGAGTAAGAGCCATCCTGGGCGTATTTAACCAGTTCACGGAAAAACGGTGGTGGCAGGCTGTCCAGATAGCTGCGTGCTTCGCGGATAATATGGCGCGCCACAAACTCGGGCGTATCTTCAAACATATGAATGAAGCCATGCAATTCACGCAAAATATCATTGGGAATATGCTGGGAGGTTCTGGTTTCACCGTACAGGTAAATAGGGATTTCAGCATTGCGAAAACGCAGTTCACCAATGAACGAGCGCAGGTTTTTAATCGCAAACGCAACGTCCTCGGGGGAATCCACATCAAACTCTTCGTCGTCGATGGATAAAATAAAGGCACTGGCCCGGCTTTGCTGCTGGGCAAACGAGCTAAGGTCACCATAGCTGGTGACCGCCAGCACTTCCACCCCTTCTGCCTTGATGGCATCAGCCAGGGCGCGTACACCAAACCCGGAAGCACTTTCCGAGCGAAAATCTTCGTCAATAATAACGATGGGAAAGCGAAACTTCATTCGAAACTCCTTCACTCACAAGACCGTGAGCAACTATTATGTTCTTGGCAGTGTTACGCCCTGTTGACCTTGATACTTTCCACCACGATCCTTATATGAAGTTTCACATTCTTCATCGCTTTCCAGAAACAGCATTTGGGCACATCCTTCACCAGCATAAATTTTGGCGGGTAACGGGGTCGTGTTTGAAAACTCAAGCGTCACATGGCCTTCCCATTCGGGCTCCAGCGGAGTGACATTAACGATAATGCCACAGCGGGCATAGGTGCTTTTACCCAGGCAAATGGTCAGCACATTGCGAGGAATCCTGAAATACTCGACCGTACGGGCCAGAGCAAAGGAGTTGGGCGGAATAATGCATACATCACCCACGAAATCAACGAATGATTTTTCGTCAAATGACTTGGGGTCGACAATCGTGGAGTTGATATTGGTGAAAATCTTGAACTCGCTAGCACACCGCACATCGTAACCATAACTGCTGGTGCCATAACTGACGATTTTTTCACCATTTACCGAGCGAACCTGCCCCGGTTCAAAGGGTTCGATCATTCCGGCTGCCGATGCTTCCCGGATCCAACGATCATTCTTTATGCTCATTGCCTTACTCTCAGTAAAATTGCACAAACCGGTTTTGCCTTTTTCCCAAAACCGGATCTATAATTGAATATGGAATTGTAGCCTTACCCGAAGCCTTGCAACCCTGATTTACCCTAATCCCTGAAAAAACGCCGGTAGACAAATTCAATCCCGTTAGTCGTACCCACTTTTGCATCGACTGTTATATATTTGAACAGCTTATAACTGGCCTTGACCACCGACCCGGTACCGGCCAGTGCCTGTTCCACGCTAACCGTCACCCCATTGGCGAATTTCTTGCTGGCGACAAAAAACTGGGTCGCCAGATTGCTGGAAGCATCAAACTCCAGACCGGAAGCCACAGTTTGCTCAGGCAAAACACTCCCTGATTTACCCAAATCACCGGTACGCACGGCCACATCATCAAGACCCAATTGCCGGTAAAAAGGCTCACCGCCCCCCAAAATGGATGAACCAACCGAAAACAGCAAGGCAATATCGCCACCATTACTGTCGGGACCACGCCCCATGATCAGCCAGGATAATTTTTCCACCTCGCTCACATCAGGGTAAGACACCAGCGTAATCCTTGGTCGTCTGGCCGTCCCCACCACTCGCAGGCCGGCCTCCACTTCGGGACCGGTCCGAATGGCTTCAATATCCAGCACAGGATTGGCAATATTGCCCTGAAAGGTGATCCGTCCGCGACGAATTTGCAATCGCTGGCCATACGCCTCGATAGCGCCACCACGGGTACGGAATGCCCCTAATGCGGTCAGGCGACCGTCTCGTTGAATAATATTCAAGTCCCCGACAAGCCCCGAGTTCAGACCCATACCCACCAGATAAAAACGCGGTCCCAAATCAACCGTAAAATCCAGATTCAGGTTAGTGGTGGATTCACTTGGCACCACTTCTTTCTGGCCGGGTTGAAGCACAACCACGTCACTATCCACCGACGGCACGGTTCCCAGAATGTCAATACTGGCCCAACCGGCGTCGGCCGTTACCTTGCCAACAATATCAATATTTGGCAGGCTGGCATCAATATCAACATTGCCACTGACCATGGCAAAGCGGTCAGCCCGTTGCACAATCGGGTAATGATCCAGCGTCACCTTCACATTACCCTTGCCGTTCATCAAGTTCCAGCGACCGGTAATGTTCATGCTGCCGTTCTGGGCCGGCGGATTTTCTTCAATCCATTGTTTGGTCCGCCATTCGGTTGGCATCACCCTGATCACCGAAGGAAAATGCAGGGAATTGATGACAAATTCGTTATTGCGGAAGGTCCCGTTAAGGGTCCCGTCAAGCAGGCGCACCCCATTGTCAATCTGTACAACCCTTACTTTATCGCCAGTGACAGTGCCTGACGTTGCCCATTGGCCGGACGCACTGCTTTGCGCCGTCATGTCTATATTGACACTGCCCCCCAGATCAAGCAGATCTCCGGTAAAGGCCGAGAGCCAGGCGATGTTATCCAGCCGGCCTTTAACGGCAACATTGGTGCCGCCATTCAAATCTGGCACCAGGCCATTCATCCGGCTATTGACGCGAGCCGTTAATGTCCCCTTTTCCTGGGTATCAATAACCAGATCGGCCAATACCTGGCTTTGTGTTCCCGATACCGGATTAGCCCTTAAGCTCAGGGACATTTGCTTCAAACCCAAAACGAATGGATCCCGAAGGGGAACAATGAAATCTCCCCCGACCCGCTTCAGGTTGGCCGTACCCGCCAGGGCACCATCAAACTGCAGGTCCCAGTCCAGATCAAGGAACAGGTTTTCATCAATCGGTTTCTTCTTGCGACTGTCTACAACACTACCGTTGCCACCCGCTCTTTCTTCTACCAGACCCAGCGCATCCTGGATATCTTTAACCAATGCTGGATTAATCAACAGGCGATCAATGGAACCCTTACTGGCCCATTTACCATCCCTGCCACTGGCCCCCCCCTGGTTGATCGCCACCTCATACCTGCCTGGCAGGCTGATTCTCAGCAAAGAGGCGCCCAGTTGCCATTCGGGCTTGCCACCGACACCGGCAGGCAAGAACATGGCATCCAGCGGTTTTTCCTGATTGGCCGAGAAACCGGCATGTGAAACCTGAAGCCGGTCAAGGGTACCTTGCCAGCCATCAGCACCCGGAGACAATTCTCCCCAGAACCCCTTCAACCCGACATCAAAACTGACAGGCGCCTGCCCCAGTTCTTTGGATTTACCCTGAGAAAACGTGCCTTTAAGCCCAATTACATGATTGGCCAGTGAGCCGTCCAGATTGCCGTTTAAAACCAGACTGCCGGGCAAACCTGGCCAAAAATCGGAAAACCGTGGCGCATTGACTGCCAGCACCAGCTTGTCAGCCGGTTGCCCGAAAGCACCTGATGACTTGATGCTACTGCTGCCCAGCGTCAGGTTAATATCCGCCTTGGGAATCGTATAAACATGCGGATCAATAGCGCCAACAACCACGCCCCCGGATGAGCCCAACTCGCGCAACAGGGCAACATCAAGCTGGCCACGCAGCTTCTGTTTGTTCCACTGGCTGCCCTCGTCAAAATCTCCCTTGACATGCGCACTCAACAAACCCACATCCGGAGACAACTCCGCATCCAGTTCCAGCCGGGAACTTAGCACCGAAGGAGGAACAATCCCTTCAAGTAACTTGCCCAGTGCCAGCTTTTGCATGGCCAATGAACCGAGGATGTTGTAAGAGCGATTTACCTCATTGGGTGTTACCGCTACCTGGGTTTGCAAGGCAGAGCCGTCAGGCAGGCTTAAGTTGACATTTGCATCGCGCAAATAATAGGCGGACAGCATATCGGCATTGATATTGGCACTAAGATTTGATTTTTCACCCTGCCCCGAAGCGGTCAAGTTAATAAAATCGCCTTTGCCATCGCTACCAGGCTGCTGCGTTATATTCAGGCTTAACGCATGAAAATCAAGCGGCACCGGGGTGGGAAACGGCAAAACACCCGTGCCATCGGTTCGATGAAGATTAAAACTCCCTAGCAAGACCTGGTCAAATGCAAAGTCCCAGTTGGTATCCAGTACGATTTCCTGGCGTTCGTCTTTCTTTTTGCCATTGGCGGTGGCCAGCTTTTCTTTCAGGGCCGGATCCATTAATTGCCTTACCTGGTCTATCAGCTCGGGGCTAATGGCCAAATCCTTGATAGCGCCCTTGGTTTGCCATTTCCCGTTACTACCCTGGGCACCTTCCTGCGAAATGGATACTTTATGATCATTGGGCAACTCAAGACTTAAGGCCGATGCCCCAACCGTCCACTGGGTTTGACCGCCAACCGCGGCGGGCACCAGCGAAAACGACAAGGGTGACGTTTGCAACAGCCGAAGACCGGCATGCCTGGCATCCAGTGTCTCAAGGGTACCCACCCAACTATTGCTTTCTTTAACCCTGGCCCAGCGCCCACGCAGATCCAAATCCAGTGTTACCGGCGCCTTGCCCAGACGGTTATCGGCGGCATCGGCATACATGCCCTGCAAAGCCAGTTGGTGATTTTGCAAATTGCCATCCAGGACACCATTGAAATTAATGCTGCCTGGCAAGCCCGGCCAGAATGAAGCCAGTGTGGGGGCATTCACATCAAGCGCCAACTGGCTGTGTTCTTCACCAAAACCACCCGAACCGGCAATCCGGTTATTACCCAGCACCAGGTAAATATCGGTATCTGACACACGCAGGTTTTCATAACGGGTGCTGACCTGTTGCTGTTCTGAAGGATCAACGGCAACCGGGGTGGATAAAAACAGGCCATCGGTATTGATCCGGGTTTTCAAATGCCCGTCCAGAGGCTGAGTATTCCATTGGCTTGGCTGTTTGAAGCGAGCATCCAGCACCACATTCTTGATTTCCTGTTGATCCAGCAAGTCTATATCAACACGAATATCACTGTTCAATAAAGCCTGGGGTACCGCGCCCGCCAGCAGTTTATCCAGCGTCAGGTCTTGCATGCTCAGCGTGGTACTGATTTTATCCGCATGATTCTCACCCTGGTTTTTATGCACCTCTGTTTTCAATTGCAAACGGGAGTTGTCGGTCAGGTTAAGGTTGACATGACCATCCCGTAAAGGAAATGGCGAATCCAGATTCAGATTCAGGCTCATGTCCATGGAAGACTTGTTACCCTGCCCAATACCCGTAATAGCCATCATAGCAGGCGCATCTGCTTGCCGGGTTTCCTGCACCCGGATACCCAGGGTATTGAAATCCAGAGGAATGGTCACCTCCAGCGGCAATATGCTATCGCCCCCGGTACGCTGCAAATTGACAGCACCGCTCAATGCCTGCGCCTGCTGGAAATGCCAGTTGCCATCATAAATGACATCAGTTATTTGTTTGGCGTTTGCAGCTACCGGTTTTTCTTCATCCCCGCTGGCCAGCGACTGCTGGATATCTTTAATTAATTGGCGACTGACCGTTAAGTTGGAAAACTCTCCCTGCGTTTGCCAGCCACTTTGACTGCCTTCTGACGTCAGGTGATCCAAGGTTGCCTGCTTGCCATTTAACGCCAGTTTGAATTGCGATTTACCCACTGACCATTGTTTTTCCCGGCCAAGGGCCTCTGGCGCAAGATAAAGCGCCAGCTTGTCCTGCTGCTCAAGACGGATTTTCGCATGTTGCACCTTCAGGCCCGCAAGATCGGCCTGCCAAACTGGCTGGCCCTGCTCATTTTGACCCAATGCACCTTCAAGGCGGGTTTCCAGACTGACGGGCGCTTTGCCAAGCTGGCGGGAATCCGATTGGGCAAATGTGGCTTTCAGCAACGCATCATGCTTTACCAACGAGCCGTTAAGCTCTCCATTCACACTACCCCTGCCCTCAAGGCCAGGCCACAGGCTGGCCAGTTCTGGCAGATTAATATCCAGCAACAAGCGGCTGTCAGCATGCCCGAAACCACCCGAGGAGCGGATTTTATTCTTGCCCTGAACCAGATCGATATGCGCGTTATCAATATAAATATCATCTGCCGAGGACAGATTCTTGAGCTGTAAGTTGATATCGCCCGACAAGGCTTGCCGGTTCCAGCGACTGGCGGCATCTATGTTGGCCTGCAAATCTACCTGACGCAATTCATCCCATCCGGTCAAGTC
>Ga0172382_10002414_pt1 | contig 31327 bp, 25 predicted proteins | sample Leawel138RmetaG_FD_122245 | JGI IMG/M metagenome (GOLD analysis project Ga0172382, IMG submission 122245) | Leachate microbial communities from a municipal landfill in Southern Ontario, Canada - Leachate well 138R metaG | ecosystem: Engineered > Solid waste > Landfill > Unclassified | place...
AAAACCCCATTAGTAGAATCATGACCGGTTCCAGAAGCGACATCAGCTGGAGTATATTCGATTCCGCCTCAGTCTCATAGCCGTCGGCTATTTTTGCCAGCATGGATTCCAGTGCCCCGCTCTGCTCACCCACTGCGATCATCTGCACTACCAGCGGGGGAAAAAGATCGCTTCGTGATAACGTCGCAGAAAGACTCCCTCCCTCTTCCACATCCTTTGCCGCTTCTCCTATGGCATCGGAGATAAGCCTGTTATTGACAACATTTCGCACGATCGATAATGAATTGAGAAGGGGCACACCGCTCCCGAGGAGAGTCCCCAGTGTTCTGCTGAACCGCGCAACTGCAAGTTTATGGATGAGAGACCCTATCAAGGGTGCGGCCAATTTGATTCTGTCCCATATGTACCGCCCTTTGTGTGTCCTGGTAAAAATATATCGAAGCACGATAGACATTACGATCATCAGAATCAATAAGGCAAGCCATGATGATTTGATTATTCCGCTTGCCGTTATGAGAAAGACCGTTATCGCCGGCAATGTCTGGTGCATTTCATCAAAAATGGCTGTTATTTTTGGAACAATAAACCCCATAAGCACAAAGAGAACAATTCCGCCTATGAAAAACATAAAGAGCGGATATGTGAGCGCCGCCCGTATACGGCCTCTTAAAGCCCTTTGTTTTTCATTGAAGTCGGCCAGCCGTTCCAGAACAACGTCAAGAGCGCCTGACGCCTCGCCGGCACGGATCATGTTTACATAAAAAGGGGGAAAAATCCTGTGGTAGTGAGACAAACTTTGTGCGAGGCTGTTGCCCTCGTTTACATCTTCCTTAATTTGAGCAAGTATTTTTTTCAAATGCTGATTGGATGTTTGCGCTACCAGGGCGTTGAGCGACGACATGAGAGGAAGTCCGGCCCCAAGAAGGGTCGCGAGCTGCCTCGTCATAGTTGTTACCTCACTCTGGCTTACTTTCCTGAAATAACTTCCGACGGTCCTTTTCGTCTGGTGGCTTGTCTCCTGGCGAGCCGATGTTTCCCGGATTTCCACCGGATACGCATCCCGCTCCCGCAACTTTTTTCTTGCAGCGAACAGACTTTCCGCATCTATAATGCCCTTCAGCGTTTTACCGGACGCGCTGAGGGCCCTGTATTCATACACAGCCATAGGGCGTCTTCCCGCAAATATAAGATACGCGCATGGATAGGATTCCTGCTTTGTAACTTGTTATATTCTTTTATTTTTCAGATTTTGTTCCATATTGCAGTTTCGTATCTATCACACTGAAAAGCCAAATTCAATAGGAGGTAAATCATACGCTGCATCGGGTTGTATAATATCAGGTGCCGGCATCTGAAAATCCCGCCATCAAATGGTGCATGCGAGCTGCCTGAAGAGTGAAGGCTTCCAGGCGTGCTGTTATTATCTGGGGAAAACGATTCCCGTCACTTTCTATCGCCAGAAAAGGAAGCACATCGATCCTGTCCCCAAGGGCTTTCATAAAAGCTTCGCCGCGTCCGGTTTCCAGTTTCCCTTCGCGTGTCATCTCTCTGGTAAGAACCGCCTCCGCAAGCCGGTTCGGCATGCACCCGAAGGGGCCGATTGCGATGACGCCGCAATACCGGTCGAGCACTTCATTGATCGAGGTCCCTATCGTCAGTATGGCCTCCCCGACCAGTTCTTTTTTCATCAAATGGGCACTGTGAGAAAGAATGTGGTCGACGTCTTCGCAGGCGGCCGAACAGAGTCCTGATTTCGCCAAAATGCTTCTCAGGCGTTTTTCCTGTTTTTTCATGAAATATGTGCGGATGCGCAGGGCAAGTCTTTCCTTCATTGCATGGTTCCCAGTAGCCACTTTGTTCTGAACGCACCATCCCGTATAATAGATCCACTCGGAAAGAGAGGCCACCTTTGCGGCAAACCCTCTTGATGCTAATTCTTCGACGAGATATTGCCTCGATATATCGTCATGCCGGACATAAATTTCTCCGGCTATCAGTACAACCGGCGTCTCTTCAAGTGAACGTGACACGGGAATATGCTTTAATTTTTCCGCGATGGATTCTATCATCCCCGACAGTTCGCCAATTTCAGAAATATTTTCATTTATTTCGATTATTTTCCTCCAGCACTCTTCAAAAACGGACAACGCGGCTGTTTTGTGTGCGGCATTTGTGAGGATCATCGAATATATTTCTTCAAAAATATCGGCAAGAATCACCCCGTTCCAAAGGGCCTCCGGCATTTTTTTCCCGCCGAATCCGGCATAGCTGTTCTCGGCCGAAAGTGAGAACAGCGCTACATCTTCGATCTTCTGTTTTTCTATGAGGCCCGACAAAAAGCGGGAATACTGTCCGAAACGGCATGGCCCTGAAGCTGTCGGCATAAAATAGATCAGCTTTTCATCAACTGAACTGCGTTCCGAAAGATACTGCAGAAGCCCTCCCGTGGTAATAAGGAGGGGCAGACATTCCTTGCAGGAAGTATTTCCCCGCCCTTTTTTCAGGACTTCATCGTCGGCAGGAGGAAGTGCCGATGAGCGAACGCCGAATCCTCTGAAGATGGCAGAGCCGATCTCCGAGATGAACCTGCACATGGATGGGAACAGAACATGAACCTTTTCATCAAAAAGAGAGTATTTTCTGCTCTTCGAATCGATGAAAAAGGGGGTTTCTTTTTCCATGATCACTCTGGCAGGCACATATGAACTGCGCCGTGGCTGAACTTTTATGGCTTTATCCAATTCCCGGTACCGGTTAACGATATCAAGGAAGGCCTCTATTCTTGTTTCCAGTCCAGCATCAGCGACATGGCTGTCGAGTTCAAGAGTAAGCGAGGGCTTTTTACCCATAATATCTCTGAAATAGCCCAGGAGAAAGGAATCGGGACCGCAGGAGAAGTTCGTAATAAAGCACCCGAAAAGCTGGCGGTTTTTCGCGACAAGGCGAGCTCCTTTAAGTATGCGCTGTCCCGCGGACCAGTACATGTATTCGTCATCTACCGGCTCGGTCATAGGAAGATAGGGCAATGGAATCACTTCGATGCCCCGGGAGGCAAATTTATTCGGAATACCCATATTCGCCTCGGAAACGAATGCGTTATAGGATCTTCCAAAAATAACGACCGCAAATGTATCGGGTGTTTTTTCAAGAGCGGCAAGGATTTTTCGGCCCTCCTCCTCCACTGTCCGAAAGACATTCTGCTGGATGGCAAGAGCATGGCGAAATGCCGTGCGCGCCCTTTGACGCCCTTTTCCCATACGTTTTGCGATTTTAATAAAATCTTTTTCGGCTTTTGAAAGCCCATAGCAGAAATCGATGACAGGATTGAGAATTTTTCCTTCTTTTTGCAGATGTTTAAAATGTCCGTGGTCTTTAAAAGCCGCTGTGAGGTAGTAGGGCTCTCCTTGTGAAAGCGGACAATTTATTCCTTCTTCCAGCCCTCCTTCCACATAGTCGGATTTCACCTGGGGAAGAAAAAGCCAATCGGGTTTTTGCTGCAAAAGATCGTAGAAATACCCGTGGGCTATCTCTGCAGGATAGCAGAAGGGAGCATTTTTTCTATCCATACCCTCTTGTCTTACCCCCCCCGCGCAAAGTACTTTGAACCCGAGAGCGTCAAAAAAGTGATAATAAAGGGGGAAATAGGTGTTCACCTGAAAAGATTTATTGATGCCTATTATCTGTGCCTTTCGCCCGGCCAGGTTCTCTTTTGCCGTGGCTTTGAGGGGTGAGAAAGATAAAGTTTGATCTTCTTTCAGGGTGGAAGATGAAGTATCGGCATTTTTCTTATACTGATCGAATATAAGTTTTTCGAATTGTCCCGCCCGGTTCAAGGCCCCCGTATCAACTTGAATGCGGCTTCGAATATTGTACCATCGGTTGCAGGCACCGCCGAAAGGATATATTTTGCCTTCTAATTTGATGCGGGCGATCTCGCACTTCCTGTCACACCCTTCTTTCCCGCCATTACAGATAAATGGCGATCCATACTCGATTTCGCGATCTCTAAGCACTGTAAGCGAAAATTTTTGTTCTTTCATAAAACCCAGGGTAATGCGCCTTTTTATCTCGAGAGCTACACCAAATGCACCAATCAGTCCCGGATCGGGAGGAACAACGATCGGTTTTCCCGTAAGCGCAGCCATGGCGTGAGGCACCGCCCGGTTATAGCAGACGCCTCCCTGCATGAATATCTTGTTTCCTGCAGGCCTGTTTCCCCTTACCCGGTTGGTGTAGTTCATACAAATGGAATATACGAGACCTGCCAGTATATCTTCCGTGCGGATACCTTCATTGAATGCGTTTTTTATATCGCTGCTGATGAATGCGGCACATTGATCGTTGAAATTCGGCGGAGAAGAACCCTTGAGGGCATATTCCGCGATTTCCTCCATCTCGATTCCGAGTGTTTCTCTTGCCGATTCTTCAAGGAATGAGCCCGTTCCGGCACTGCAGGCCTCGTTCATTGCATAGTCGGACGCAACACCGTTTGTAATGTACGTATATTTTGCATCCTGCCCTCCGATTTCGAAAATCGTATCCACTTCTCCATCAAAGGCAAGTGCGCCGGTTGCATGGGCAATGATTTCGTTGACCACTCCTTCCGTCAGTGCGTGGAGGCCCGCAATTTGCCGTCCCGATCCCGTAACGCCTACCCCCGTAAGAATGATTTCTGTTGTGCCGAGCTCTTCAAGAAGCGCTGCATAGCACTGACGGGACGCTCCTACAGGATCACCCTGGGTCCGGAGATAGACAGAAGCGATCACCTGATCGTCCACACTTCGCAGAAGCACAGCTTTTGTCGTGGTAGATCCGACATCGAGACCCAGAATACACCGGTCGCCGTCACAGGCTTTCCCTCGCATCACTTCTTTGAATTCGACAAGGCTTTCAGCCGATTTAAGGGGAGGGAGCCTGTAAAAGAGGCTGCCCTTGCCATTGAGCAAGTTTTTCTTTCCCGGAAAAGGGATCGTATCGTGCTCGGCTGCCCAGAGTGCGGCGCCAAGCGCCTCAAAGTAGGGAGCTTCCGAGGGAATGTGCAGATTATCAATTTCTTCTTCAAGATAATCGACCATCACCGAATTTTGGGCACAGCCGCCTATGATCATGATGTCCCGCCTGGGAACCTGCTTGATAATCTCCAGTACTTTTGCCGCCATCATCCGGCAGAGCCCCCCGGCGATACGCCCTTTGGGGATCCCTTTATTCAGTGCATGGGTGCAATCGCTTTTGCAAAAAACGCTGCATCTGCCCGAGACGCGGTACGGATCTTCCGATCGGGCCAGTTCAACCGCTTCATCAGGAGAAAGCCCCATTCTTCTGATCTGCTGGAGAAAAAACTCCCCCGTCCCGGAGGCGCATTTATTGCCCGCCTGAATGGACCCAATCTTTCCGTCCCTGTCAAGCACATAGAGGATGAAAGTTTCTCCTCCGGCACTGACAATGGCCCTTGGACTCTCATTATGACCATTGACAAATAGAAGCGCCCTTTCAACTGCTTCCGGCTCGGCTATAGAGGTAAGATTGACGGCATGCCTGAAGGATCTGCCTGTAACAGCTATCCCATGATACCAATTCCGGTCGATTTCTCCCATCATTCGCATAAACAACTCTTGGGGATTGCCGTGATGGGGTTCGATGGTAACATTCGATATCTTCCGTTCGGAAGTATCACCGCCCAACACTTCGACTATAGAGAGAGTTGAAGCTCCTATACACACGCCCAGCCATCTCATAAATGGATACCTCTTTCTGTACCAGCCGCTCTAATGTAGTTGTGGATCACCAGAATAATTCGGGTTACTTCATCTTCGGCTATTCTCCGATGATTTTCACCAGCACCCGCTTCCGCCTTCGCCCGTCAAACTCCCCGTAAAAGATCTGTTCCCAGGGTCCGAAATCAAGACAGCCGTTTGTAACGGCAACAACAACCTCCCGCCCCATAACTTGCCGCTTCAGATGAGCGTCGCCGTTATCTTCGCCGGCGCGGTTGTGTCTGTAAAGAGACAAAGGTTTGTGAGGAGCAAGTTCTTCAAGCCAGCGCGTATAATCTTCGTGAAGACCCGATTCATCATCATTAATAAATACTGACGCGGTGATGTGCATGGCATTGACCAGTACAAGGCCTTCTTTTATGCCGCTTTCATTTATGCATTGAGCCACTTTGCCCGTTATATTCACAAACCCCACACGTGCGGGAATATCGAACCAAAATTCCTTCCGGTACGATTTCATGGCACCTCCCTTGAAATATATTTATTTTTTTGTAGCACACTGAGATGATACCGACAATAGAAGAAGATCTTTTCAGGGTCAGTTTTGATGCTAATTTTGGCAGAGCCTGGAGGCGATTGATTCCTGGTCGGCCTTTTCGATGCCCGGGTAGAGGGGCAGGGCTATGGAAAGGCGATCGGCTATATACGACAGCGGATAATCAAAATCGCAATAGCCATACTTGTGCTTGTAATAGGCAAGAGTATGAACAGCATGGGTGCCTTGCCTGACTGAAATTCCCTGCTTTTCGAGAACACCTGCAAGGCGGTTGCGCTCCCGATTCAGCTTTCGCACAAGATCTCGATCGATACGGGTACACCGTTTCCATTCTTCCGGATGCGCTCCGTATACACACACATAGGATTGATATGCATGGATATATCCTTCGGGTACGCACGGTGTATGCAGTCTCGCTGCACCTTTGAGCAGCCGGCCGTACCTTTCGGCCGCCTCTTGTCTTCGGGCAAGAATCGTTTGAGCTTTTTCCATTTGAACCGCGCCAAGGGCGCCTTGCATGTCCGTCATTCTGTAGTTATATCCGAGCATTTCAAACTCCGGCAGAAGCGAACCCCCCGTTGACAGATGCCGTGCAAGATCCGATTTTGAAGCGCCATGATCCCTCATTTTCAAAGCTTTGCCCGCAATGCAGTCGCTATCCGTTACGATCATGCCCCCCTCACCTGTCGTAATTGATTTGCGCGGATGGAAGCTGAAGCATCCTGCAAGACACTCGGTTCCCGCAGAATGTCCATTCCGCTTAGCGCCAAAGCCGCAGGCGGCATCCTCAATAACGATAAGACCATGCCGGGAAGCGATTTCATTTATTGCCGCCATATCGGCAGAAAGCCCGAAAAGCGATACGGGAACAATCGCCTTTACCCGAGGAGACGAACCATGAGCGGTTTTATCAAGATACGCCTCTATTTTTACCGGATCTATCGTGAACGTTAAGGGATCTATATCGATAAAGACAGGCATTGCACCGGTGTACTCGATTGCATTGGCCGTGGCAACAAAGGTAAAAGAAGGAAGAAGCACCGCATCTCCGGGGCCGATCCCGGCAGCAGCAAATGCAAGATGAAGAGCAGTCGTACATGATGTCGTTGCAACGGCATGTCTGACACCGAGAAAAGACTTAACCTTCTCTTCGAATCGGGCGACTTGCGGCCCCTGTACCAGCCAACCTGATCTCAAAACGGCGATAACCGCTTCTTCTTCCTCCGCTCCATATGATGGTTTCGTTATGGGAATCATCCGGCCGGCATGCAGCATGGCTTCAGCTTCTCCGGTCATATGCTTCTCCTATCATCTGTTCTTCAAGATAGTCCGATATCCAATGATCGCAATTTTTACAGAGCTGCTCCAGCCCGGTGCATGTATGATGGGCCTGCCGAATGTTCCTGTAGGCATTCCCTCCCCAGATTTCATGTATGGAATCAGTACATACACTGCCTAGCGGATTCTTTCTGTCCCAATCATGATTGCATAGAGCCACATCTCCGTTCCAGTACACGACAAGATCCCGAAACGGCTTCAGGCAGGGTTTACGCTCTTGCACACTATCCGTATCCGTAAGGCCACCTTTTCCCAGAGAGCCGAAACTGCCCTCACGGGAATGTTCCCTGTAAATGCGCACCCGGTCGACTCTGGTGCGCCAGTAACGGACAAAAGATTTCATATCCTCTTCAGTATCTGCGGTTTTGACAAGGGAAACCTGCAGTACCGGTTTTTCCGCCTTTTTTTCTGCTTTTACAGCACAGAGATATTCTATATTGCAAAGTACGGATTCCAGTTCTCCATTTTTGCGAATGGCCCGGTATCGCTCCGGATCGATCGAATCGATGCTGAAAGAGATAAAATCCAGCTCGAGATCTATTATCGCCCGGCTTTTTTCGGGTGTCATAAGACTTGCATTTGTTGCAAGCTGGATGGATGCAACCCTTGGTTTCGCATAACTCATCATGGATTCGAATTCCGGGTGAAGAAGCGGCTCCCCGCGAAAAAAAGGAACAAGGATTATATCGCCGTAAAATGCCATTTCATCAATAATCTTCCTGAAAAGAGGAAATGATATATATCCTTTCGGGGAGGTCATAAATCTTCGCGGACACATGCTGCATTTGAAATTGCAATTATTGGTCAATTCAACTGTCACTCTGCGGGGGAATTCGGGGATCTGCATTTTCCGATCTCCGAAGGCCGGCAGTTTCTCAGATTTTGCATGCATAGTTTTCACCATCGATAAAAATCCTGTTCCACCACTCGAAACTGAGAAGCGACCAGATAAGAAGCCTGTAATTAGCCCTGCCTTTGATGTGATCATCAACAACAGCTTCGAGGCGTTCTTTTTTAAAATATCCTCGGTCGAGGGCTTGATCGGAAAGAATGATGCGATGTATATAATCGATAAGTTGCTTCATGTACCAGGATTGATCTGGAGCGCTGAATCCCTGTTTTCTGTTTTTCAGTATCTCTCCGGGAAGGATTCTTTCCATGGACCTGCGAAGTATGTATTTCCCCGATACATTGATATCTTCGCGGGCCTGAGGAATCCAGGAGTTGTTGATCAGGTATTTTACCGGAATTTTTGATGTGAAATCGACCAGCCTGTTGTCCAGAAACGGTACCCTGGACTCGAGCGAATGTGCCATGCTCAGCTTGTCTTCAATGATCAGTATGCCATGGAGAAATGTCTTTGCATCGACATACAGCGCTTTTTTTATAAAATTCGTATTATTATCCTGTGAAATGATGGCCCGCAGCGACTCAAAAGGGGAATACTTGCCAAGTTCCTTGCATATCCGGGTACTGAAAAAATTCTTCTTTTCTTCATCACTCACAAGCCTTGACCAGTAGCGGTACGAGACAGCTTCAAATTCGGCGCAGGTTCTGCAGTTCTGTACCAGCTGATACCGCCAGGGATAGCCTCCCAAAGTCTCATCACCGCCGGGACCTGAAAGAACAACTTTGACGAACTTGCCGGCCAGCCGAGAAAGATAATAATGCGGATATGACATGCCGACCCGAAGATCCTCGGTATGCCAGATCACTTTTGGCAGAGCCCATTCGAGATCGCCCGCATGAATAACCATCTGGTAATGTTCCGTCCCGAATTGCCGCGACATAAGTTCCGCTTTGTCCCGTTCGTCGAAAAAATGCTCAAGACTTACAGCCGTTGCAACATCGAACCCGCCTGTAAACGTCATAAGACGGGGAATGAACTTTGATGCATAGGCCGTAATTGTGCTGGAATCGAGCCCACCGCTCAAATAGCTGCCCACCGGAACGTCTGCTGCAAGCTGTCTTTCGATAGCTTCTTCCAGACACTCCCTCATATTTTCTATATAGTACTCTTCACCCCTGTCTTCAGCCTCTTCGAAACTGAAATCCCAATATTGTTTTTTCATAATGCGGCCGTCTTGCACCGTAATATAATTCCCCGGCTCAAGAATGCTGATATTTTCAAAGAGCGTAATACTTCCGAAGGTATTCTGGAACGTAAAATAATCGCAGAAGGCCCGGAGATCGAGTGAAGGTTTGATTCCTTCCACCTGGAAAAGAGCCTTGGCTTCGGAGGCAAAGGCAAGCAGATCATTCCGGACCGTATAATAGAGCGGTTTCGCCCCGTACCGGTCTCTTGCGAGGAGCAATCTGTTTTTCTTTCCATCCCACAGAGCGAAAGCGAATATCCCGTTTAGAAGCCTGACGGCTTCTTCACCGTATTCTTCATAGAGGTGAATTATAACTTCCGTGTCCGATCCGGAAAAGAAATAGTGACCTTTTTCCTTCAATTCCTGCCGGAGTTCCCTGAAATTATAAATTTCACCATTGAAAACAATCCATCGGCCGTTTGTGCGATTCGACATCGGCTGGTGGGCATTTGAGCTGAGATCGATTATTGAAAGACGGCGGTGCCCGAGCGCGAGATTGAAATCGCCGTTTGAGCTGAATGCCTCTTTCCATGAAAAATGATCTTTAAACCCGGGAAGGTCTTTGCCGCACTCCATCCAGTACCCTTCATCCGCATAGGGTTCATTTCGAACATGAAAGAAGACATAGCCTTCATCATCGGGTCCCCTGTGACTCATACTGTCGCACATTTTTTTCAGGCTGTAGGAAGGTACTGCTCCGCCTTTTAAATGATATAATCCCGCAATTCCGCACATTTTAACTGTTTTCTTCTCCAATCAGACCTGCGGCGCAGCTGGTATCCCGCCCCAGGGCGCGGCGGTTTTATCAACCGATATTCCGTATCTTTCAGCTTCATATTTTCACAGTCATGCATGGTCAGGACAGAAATATCCGATTGTCTTCGCCGGATTCCCTGCCACTTTTTCAAATGCCGCCACACTTCTGATTACGACGGATCCAAGTCCCACAAGGGAATAACGGCCGACTGTAACCCGCTCAAGGACCGACGAGTTGCTTCCGATGTGCGCTCCTTCTTCCACACGGACCCGCCCGCCGATACTCGCGTTGTTTGCGACAAATACGAATTCCGATACTTCCGTGTCGTGGCCGACGAAACTCTGTGCGAAAAACTGGCTGTGATTTCCTATCGCGACATCAGGCCCCACATGCACGAACGGCATAAGAACCACTCCATTCCCAAGCGAAGCCTTTTTGGAAACGACCGCAGACGGATGCACGATGGTTGCGAATCTTTCGGCAGGGATATTCAACTCCTGCAGAAGGCGGTGCCGCATGCAGGACTGATTCACATTGGACATGGCATATATAAAATAAAGATGGCCGCTGAGTTTCTTCCAGTTGCCGTTTCTGATCTTGCCCAAGACAGGATATCCATTTATTTCACTTTCAAAATCGTTGAGAAATCCGGCGCATTTTATATTTTGACCTGAATCGGCGCAATCCTCTATGACCGATGCAATGACCGTACCGTTTCCCCGGCCTCCGATGATAACTATTTCCTTCATCGTATCTCTTTCTGCATTATCAGTGAGGCCCGGTTGACAAGATGTTCCGCAGCAAGCACCATAGGAGGTCCAACGAATTTACCGTTCAGAAGGGCGACTCCCTTATTCATCTTTTCAGCTTCCTTTGCCAAATGAAGCATTTCCTCAGCTTTTTTTACCTCATGTTCGGTCGGTGTAAAATACCGGTGGACGATATCGAGTTCTTTGGGATGCAAGACGAGCATCCCCTCAAAACCGAGAATTTTTGCCAACTTGACATTCTCTTCAAGGTGCCCAAGATCGTGCACGTGAATATGAACGGTGTCTATCGGAATCACGCCTGCGGCTCTTGCAGCCATGGCAATCATGGCACGGGGGACATAGAGACTCACACCTTCATGATCGTGAATCCCCTCCAAATCAGCAATAAAATCCTCGCATCCATAGGCAACTGCCACAACTCGCTCAGACGACAGACATATGTCCTGTGCGTTGAGAACGGCGGCCGCCGTCTCTATCAGCGGAATTATTTTGAATGTTCCAGGAGAATACCCCTTCTCGTATTCAACGGTCTCAAGCAACTTGTCGAAAAAATAGATATCCTCTCCCTGTGTCGCCTTCGGATACACGAATCCTTGTACCCCGTCGATCGTCAAAGCCTGTACATCTTTGAGCATGTGGCCGCTTTGGCGATCGTTGATCCTTGGAAAGACTGAGTAATTGTTAAACATTCCCGTTGCGACGGTATTCCGGATGCATTCTCGTGCGATTTGTTTATTTGCAGCAGGCATCACTGAATCTTCTACATCAAAAATAAGGGCATCAGCCTTCGATTTTGACGCCTTTTCAAGAAGCCTTTCATTGTGGCCTGGAACAAACATCAGACTTCTGAGCACCAGCCGGGATCTTTTCATTTCATTTTCCTCTCTTCGGTATAAGCACATGCCGTCTCAACGTGCACACTCGCACACCATCTTGATTATATGTCCGGGTTTCCACATATACGACTCCCCGGTCCGGCTTGTTTCGTGATTCTTTTTTGCTGAGAACTTCTGTTTCGGAATATATTGTGTCTCCAACAAATACCGGACCATCATGTGCAATGCTTTCGTAATCAAGATTTGCAACCGCCTTTCCACTGATATCAGCCACCGACATTCCCACGGCCACACTCAGTATCAGAGTTCCCACCACAACTATCCGCTTCAGTTGCTGACTTTCTGCATATCCCGCATCCAGATGAAGGGGATGGTGATTCATTGTCAAAAGGCAGAATAAATTGTTATCGCTTTCGGTAATAGTTTTTCCCGGCCAATGGCGATACAAATCACCCACATTAAATTCTTCAAAATAGCGCCCGAAGGTTTCTCTTTTTTCAAATTCCATGATGCATCCCCGCGCGTTTAATGATAGAGCCTCGTGTCGTACCCTGTCACTGAAAGCCCGATCTGATCGAATATCTTCTCTTCATTCATGTAGCGGTAAAATTCCGATTTATATCCTCTCAGGAGCATCTGTTCCTGACTGTACCATTGCCGGTTACAGTACTGGGGCACTTCTTCCCCGGACACAAGCGCACGATAGATGGAAAGGTACCGGGGAAGACTGACCTGAAAATCAGTATTGGCCAAAACCCATTTCCGACATGTGTCTCCAAGCTCTTCATACATGCCGCTTCGCTTCATTTCGATGCAGCAGGAAATTTTATCTTTGAAAGTTTCCTTTGTAATATTAATTACAGGCGGATATCCTCTCAGCACATTCCATGTTTCATCCTGATACACCAAAACCGGAATTTTCCAGCACATCATTTCATTTCCGAAAAGTCCGAAAGTTCCTCCCGCAATCTGATCGATTGCGAAATCGGCACATGCGTATATAGATTTTGCTTCTTCAGGCGGCGTGCCCTTTACATATAGAATCTCAATGGGCATGCCTTCCTTCCTGCATTCCTCAAGAAGACTCATTATTAAATTCGTACCTTTTTTCCAGCCTGTTGAAGGGGCATGAAGAAAATAGGTCTTCGCCGGATTCTTTGCTATTGTGCTTTTTTCAAGGATTTGCCGCTTTTTCTCAAGCGTCCATTCCGCCGAATCGATCAGCCCGGGTATTCTGAGCCACCTCGGTATATAGGGACTGCCGAGCATGACATCGGCATATATATTGATCGTTTTGTGAAGCACATAGAGAGCGTACGTAAAAGTAAAGGGCTCCGGAGGATCATAGCCAAGGAATTTTGCATAATTGTAAAAGAGGCATTCAGGACTTCGCATGTCGCTGCCCCAGAAGGAGAAAAGTATCTTTTTCCCTTTCTGCTTAAGCACTTCCAGATCCCGAAGATCCCGGTAAAGTGAATGAGCGAAATGGAAATGAAAAATATCGTACCGGTTAATGGCATCCCTCGCAAAGTCATCAATCGCGGCCGGCCGCTCATTTTGAGGTAAACTGTTAATATTCAGATTGAAGTCGCATTTATATTTCAGCCACGAGTCATAATAATTGGCGCTGACAGCCTGAATACCGGTTTTTTTTAAATATTTCGTTATTCTGGCCATATTTCCCGCAATCTCGAAAGGGCAATGGAGAATTTTTGTGTGCGAAAGAATCTCTGCCGCCTCTGTAGAATATTCTTCATCACTATTTACTGCCGATTTTATTTTGCTTCCATTTTCCACATTCTTGCCCTGGTGCAACTTTTTCTTACATTTACCATGCATACATATCAAAGATACGCTCAAACCTACCCCGTCTGCCGGAACCATCTCAAAGAATCCACCGGCGGTCGGATTCCAATCTTGATATGAATTATCTTTTTTCAGGAAAGGAGCAATTACCGTACCAGGGCAAAAGCATTTCGCCCAGAGATTGTATTAGGGCTGATACATCAAGAATTGTTGTGCAATGTATGATTTTTTTGCTTTGCGGTGGAATTCCGTTATTGCGGGTTCAAGAAAAAAATACCGGGCAATATTTACCGCATCATAAAATTTAAGGATTTTTTTGTTTCCCTGCCGGGGCAGGCGAATGTAATATCCGCCTGCCCGAGCATGCGGCCGCCGTTATCTCATTCTATATACCCGAGATATTCCTTCTCAAGATACGTAATATCTATCTGATCATCATGATAAGGGAGAGATTCCCTGATATTTTCCGGTATAGGGCCCCATTTCGATTCAAATTCTTCGAGAAATAACCTTCGGCCTTTCATAAAATCGGCCACCTTATGTTTGAGTACCTCCTTGTCGGAGAATTTAGGATAGGCATTCATAAGGTCCATATTCGCCCGGTCGCTTTTTATCGGGTAATGATATCCCAGATGATCAGGATCAGATCCGAATCGCAACTGAATTCTGAGAATATCGCTGTACGAAGAAAGCGATTGCCGGAGGGAAACCTTCATATTGTTTTCACCTATTGTACCCGTATTGGCAAGATAACACTTGATTCTGTTTCTTTTAATTATCTCATAAAAGAGCATTGCGTGCTCAAGCCTGTCTCCTGCGAGAAAAGGATCGAGAAAAACGGCTCTTTTGAATTTTCCCGCCTCATCAGGATTACCTCCTGTGCTTTCAATAGATTCACCATAGATGAATTGCATCGTCGCCTGTTCCGAAGTGAGTCTTGAAACCACATTGGCAAGCGGATTTCTTGTAAGAATAATGATATAATCCAGCCGGTCCGCTCTCAGACTTTTACTGGCAATTCCCAGATGATCGCGCCTCACTACAGCTCGTCCGTTTCCCGTTTTACTTGTATCTTTAAAAAAGGGAGTATAGGGATATTTTGAAATGGCAACATTCTCGAGAAACGCATCGGCGGAAAGCGCCGCCCTTAAAATTTCAGGCTGGCTTTCATCCAGTCCTTCCGTTTTTATATATACTCCTCCCTGTTCAAAAGCGGCATAACTTCCGTCCATCCCGATAATTCCTCCGTCGTCTCCTATCATTTCGGAACTTTCCCGGTGGAGTTTTGCAAGCTTCCTGCAGAGAGTGGTAGTCTTGCCTGTAGCCGTCAAACCGGAGACTCCTGTAACCCGCTCCTGCAATTCAGGCCGTTCCGTCTCCAAATCGTATATCCATAAATGATCCCTCCGTGCTCCGCAATGGAGAAAAATTCCCTGATGATCGATGGCTTTAGTGCGCCAGCTTTCAAATTGAAATACCCCCTTTTTTGCCTCGCCCAGATAAATCGTATTACGGCAAATTTTAACCTGGTCGCCCCGCTCGCCACCCATCCAGAGCCTTACACTGATATCTTTATCGAGCAATTTTTTAAATTTATTTGGTTCGAATGATTCATCAGTAAAATAAATAATCGTATACGTCGGATTTTCTACCACGCGGGCTGCGGGAGTATCTTCAAACAAAATCTTCAATCCATAGGCCAGCTGCGAGAAACAGACAGGCATAATGAATCTTGCGGTCACTCCATCTCTTCCATCGCCTACTATTGTATCCAGGGAAAGGATTTTTTCCCTGGAAAGATATTCTACCGCTTTTGCGGCCAAATGTTTTTCCTCTTCGCCAAAGGCATCATCGACACTGTTTTTTGTATGCGGTGCCGATCGGGACATAGGTTCGGAATCGGCGGCTACAGAACCGAGATTGGTCTGAATCACTCCTTCCTGCATCAGGGCGATCTCCTTGAGCTCATAAAGGGATTTCCCTTCTATCAATCTTCCTTCATTTTTTGCATCGCAATATATTTTGTTGGCAGCTTCTTTAAAAAAATTATTCATCCATTCTCCTTTTTGTTAAATCTGCTGTCTTTCGAAACGTTGCCCTTTTTCAGCCGGTTTCGAATATTCACTCCATGTATTTTAAATTATGGGTAATGGCTATACCTACAGGAAATCACAGACAAAGTCAACTTGAAGAGGTTTTCCGGCTCCAATCATGCAGAATGGTCAGGAAATTTTGCGGGGACTGTTCCGGGATAGTGGCGCCTGAGATAATCGGAAAGGGCATCTTTCGTGCTGGTGAAACCGATTTCATTCCAGGGAATTTCAGAAGGACGGTATATTCTTACATCCAGAGTTTCATCCGCCGCTTTCGGAGACCCACCGGTTACAGCGGCCTCGTAGACGATAATAATAACGGAACTGCCCGGATAGGAGTATACGCCAACCAGCGGCCCTATATCGATTGTGAGACAGACTTCTTCTTTTGTCTCGCGAATTGCGGCCCCGGGTACGGTTTCTCCTGCATCGACAAACCCCCCGGGGATAACCCAGGATCCCAGAGCCGGAGGGATACCTCTTTTCAAAAGCACAATACCGCCTTTAATTTCGATAATTGCACAGGCGGCGATTTTCGGATCAATATAAAATACATATTGGCAGCAGCTGCATACAAGCCTTTTTCTTTCACCTTTTTTTATCTGCTTTTTGACAAGCTCCTGTCCACAGAGGGGGCAATGGCGGTAGGTATCATTTCTATGCATGATCAAAAGCCTTTACACAACTTCGAAAAGATGCCACGGATTTCACACGCAGCTCACGGCCTTTATCTGCGACCGCCTACCGTGCAAGATCGCGGTATTCCATAAACAGGCGCCAAAAAGCGGCAATGATAAGAGAATGCCTGATTTCCCCCTTTTTAATCATTTCGGGAATATCGGACAACGGGTAGTGTAGTATCTGGATATCTTCCTTGTCATCCAGATTTTGTTCCCCTTTACATGTCACGTTTCGCGCGAGGAACGTATAGCACAACGTATTCTGGATCGCGGGATTTGGATAGATAAATCCGAGTGAAATCATCTGCTCAGCCTCATATCCCGTTTCTTCTGATAACTCCCGCCGTGCCGCGCTCAGCGGCGTATCGGCCGGTTCTATAACGCCACCGGGAATCTCCAGAGTCACCTGCCCGATACCATGCCTCCACTGGCGGATCATCACGACCTCGTCCTCTTTCGTCAGGGGAATGATATTTACCCATGAAGGTGTTTCGAGAATAAAAAAATCGTGTGCTTCACCTGTTCGGGGCGATCGGGCACGGTCCGTGCGAAGCGTGAACACGGAAAGACGCTCATCGTAGCTGCTGCTTATGACTGACCATGGTTTCGGTAACATGGCATTTCTCTATAGAAAAAAAGGCTGCCGGTCAAGAAGAAATGCCTTCTTCGCCGGGCCCAGATTAAATATGCCTATTGTCAGAACCGACAATTGACGGTATCATCAATCGAGTTGCAGACCAAAAAACAGTTAAAGAAAAGACCTCAATAGATACTATGAATATTGCTCCTCTTTCCAAAAATCGCATCAAAGAAATCCGAAAGCTGCATTTAAAAAAATACCGTCAGAAAGCAAATCTTTTTCTTGCAGAGGGAATCAATTGCCTTGAGGAGGCACTCAAAGGAACCATGTACCCGGTACGGGAAATAATCCTGAGCGAAGACGTTCTCAAAAAAAAGGGGGGTCACATTTCTGATCTCATTGCATCTTCCGATATACAGATTTACTCTTGTTCCAGACACGTCATGGGAGAACTTTCCACCGAAGAAAACCCGCAGGGGGTCCTTCTGGTCTGCGGGGGAACCTGCGTATCCATCGAAGAACTTCGAAACCGGGCATCCGATACAATCATATATCTCCACGAAATATCGGACCCGGGAAATCTCGGAACACTTTTCAGATCGGCTTTATGGTTTGGTTTTCATCAGTTCGTGCTTGGGCCGGATTGCGTTGACCAGTTCAATTCGAAAACAGTCCGTGCTTCAGCCGGTGCGCTTTTCAGAATTGAAGTATATCGGTCCGCAGATATCAACAGCCTTTATCGGTTCGCCGGAGATGAAGAATATTCGCTGACGGCTGCCGTGCCATTGAAAGGTACCGAAATTGGCAAATGGAGACCCAAAAAAAAGGAAATTTTAATGCTCGGCCAGGAGACGCACGGTCTTTCTCCCGATCTTTTAAAAATGGCTGATTGCTGTATTTCGGTACCTGGATCCGGTGAGGCGGAATCGCTTAATCTGGCTTCATCTGCATCGATTATATTTTATGTGCTTTCATGCTTTCGCCGGAACCGGGAAAAAAGCGGATAAGTCAATTACTTCCGATACAGTTATACAAGTAATAATTCTTGACAATGCAGGATTCCAATAGTAACAACGCCTTTTCAAAATCTTGAAAGATGAAAAGGAAGCGTAAAAGGGAGTTGTTATGAAGATCAGGTTTTTGTCGGTGCTGATAGCCTTGCTGTGCGTGCTTATTCTTCCCGATACAAAATTCAGGTCCTATGCGGCGGAAAAACCGATCCGTATTACTGTTGCCACGGATGCCACGTGGCCGCCCATGGAAATGATAGATGAAAATAAAAACATCGTGGGCTTCGACATCGATTTCATGAATGCCGTTGCCAGTGAAGCAGGACTTGAAGTCAAATACAAAAATACTGCCTGGGATGGAATATTTGCAGGTATAGCTGCAGGCAAATACGATGCAATCGTCTCTTCGGTAACCATTCTTGAAGAACGCAAAGAAACAATGGATTTTTCCATTCCCTATATCAGTGCAGGACAGATATTGGTTGTGCCAAAGCACGTTCAGGGTATAGAGGCTCTCACGGATTTTGCCGATGGTGCGAAAGTGGGAGCGCAGATCGGCACTATCAGCGCGTTCGAGATAAAAAAAATGGAAATTCTGGAATTGAAGGCCTACGATGATATCGGCTTGGCATTTGAAGATATGGCAGTGGGACGAATCGACGGTGTTGTCTGTGATACTGCGGTAGCCTCTAACTTCGCCTTGAAGCGGGAGGAATATAAGGAAAAATTTAAAATAGTGGGAAAGCCTTTTACGGAAGAGCACTATGGGATAGTCGTAAGAAAAGGAAATACCAGACTTCTGAATCTCATCAACAACGGAATTCGTGCGGTACAGGAAAAGGGGATCGATAAAGAGCTGGAAGAAAAGTGGCTCAAATAATACGCGATCCGCAAAAGAATTTTCATAATCCGGACATAGCAGGAGTCCGAGCTGCTTCCGGAAAAAAGGATTCGCGCAGAGTGACGGCGTGGGGAATTGCATTCACCGGCGCTGTTGCTGCTGTCGCATATCTTGTAATTTTTAAACGAGATCCTTATCTAGCCATTTTCAAGTTCCTCCCTGACGGGATCGCAGTGACTTTTCAGGTTACTGTTTCAGCCGTTCTTCTCGCATTAATTATAGGCCTGTGTACAGGACTGGCAAGAATCTCCGAAAATAAAATCATACATTTGACCGCATCGGTATATGTTGAGGTCATCCGCGGAATTCCTCTTCTGGTGCAGCTTTTTTACATCTATTTTGCCCTGGGCCGAATAATAAATATTCCAGCCATGGCAAGTGCCGTTATCGCAATGGCGATCTGCTATGGAGCCTATATGGGGGAAATCTTCAGAGCAGGCATACAGGCAGTCCCCAAAGGCCAGATGGAAGCTGCGCGATCTCTCGGAATGACCTCCGTGCAGGCCATGAGACATGTCATACTTCCACAGGCGGTAAAGACTATCCTGCCACCACTTGGCAATGAATTCGTCGCACTTCTGAAGGATTCTTCTCTGGTATCAATTCTTGCCGTTTCAGACCTCCTCAGGCGGGGAAGAGAGTTCGCCGCCGAAAGCTTTACCTATTTTGAAACCTACACTATGGTGGCTCTTTTGTACCTTATTATCACTCTGCTTTTTTCCAGGCTCACAGGAATCATGGAGGAACGGATCAATGCCGGAAAATAAAGCGGCTGTCCGCGTGTTCAATGCAGTCAAATATTTTGGCGCCTTGAAGGCGCTCGACAATGTGACGCTTGATATACGCTACGGGGAACGCGTAGTTATTGTCGGCCCCAGCGGTTCCGGGAAAAGCACTTTGCTCAGGTCTCTGAATCGGCTGGAAATAATAGATTCAGGCCGCATTATAATAGGAAGCAGCGATATAAATGATCCCGGGACAGATATAAACAGAATCCGGGAAGAAACAGGAATGGTCTTTCAGTCATTTAATGTGTTCCCTCATAAGACAGTCCTCGAAAATGTCAATCTCGCGCAAATGGTGGTAAAAAAACGATCAAAAAAAGAAGCGACACACATTTCGATGAACCTGCTCAAGAAAGTGGACATCATGGAAAAGGCCGGCCAGTATCCCTGGAAACTATCCAGAGGACAGCAGCAACGGCTTGCTATCGCCCGCGCGCTTGCAATGAGACCTAAGATTATGCTTTTTGACGAAGCAACTTCGTCTCTTGATCCCGAGATGACAGGTGAAGTACTGGCTGTAATGAGAACGCTGGCCGTTGAAGGAATGACTATGGTAATTGTCACTCACGAAATGGGCTTCGCCCGTGAAATTGCCGACAGGGTGATTTTTATGGATTCAGGCGCCATAATCGAGGAAAATGTGCCAGAAATTTTCTTTCGCAACCCTCAAAAAGAGCGAACCAGGCTTTTTCTCGATCAGACTTTATAATATTTAATAATAATACCAAATGGTTTGATACAACTCCATGTCTTCCCCTTCGGCCTTGAGCTTTTCAAGATAATCGTGAATGGATACATCGATATGAACATACGTATCGGCAAGTTTCATGTTCTTTTCCCAGGGATGAAATTCGTACACTCTCCTCCCGTCGGGAAGAATTGAAATCATATCGCGATGCTGAGCCCCTTTCAGATAATTTTTCCCTAGTCCAGGCACATTGAACACCACTTCATCGGTGCGGACAGAACCGGGGAAAAGCCGGGCCTCTTCTTTCTGTTCCTGGAGAATTCTTGCCAGAGGAACCCGGTAGTCTTCAGTTTCTTCCTTTCCTTTCGTATTGAAAGTATAGTATGGAGTGACACCGATCATTCGAAGCTTGTTTCTCAAAAATGCCGCCTCGTATTTACGTGAATTATAGTAGGTATATACAAGCTGATTATACACACTGATTCCTTTCAGCTTGAACTTCTGCACAGCTTCCATCATTTCAGGCGTTATTTCAAAAGGATGTTCGCAATGAGTTACAATAAGGACCTCTCTTACTCCAGGCGTGTGGAACTGATCAATTGCAGACACCAGATCATCGGTCACTCGCTGGGGAAGAGTTATCGGCATTCTTGTGCCTATTCGAATTCTTTCTATATGTTCGATACGGGAAAGCTCGAAGAGGATATTCTCCAGCCTCTTGTCGGACAAAAGGAAGGGATCTCCACCTGTGACGAGCACTTCCCTTATGGATTCAGTTTTTTCTATCCACCGGACAGCACGGTCAAGCGCTGTTTTTGAGACTGTGGCATCGGGCATGCAGGCATCTTCAATTTCCCAATTCCTCTGGCAATAGACGCAGATCTGGGGACATGTCATTATCGGTTTGAGGATAACGATCATCGGATAGCGACGCGTAATACCTTCGATGGGAGACGTATCGTTTTCACGCATGAAATCCATCGATATCCCGCTTTTTCGCGCGGCAATAACCGATTCAATATAAAAAGGAGAAGGTATGACCTGAGCACGAACTGCCCTGTCCCTGCCGACGGAATCGCTCCGGTTATCCATGAGCGATACATAATAGGGTGTGATGCCGAAAGGGATTCCATGGAGACGTGCACGCCTTACTGCCTCTTCCTCGCTATCTGAAAGTTCAATAAGATTCTTCAACGTATCCGCATCCCGCACGATATGGCGGACATGCCATTTCCAGTCGCGCCAGTTTTCATCGGTTGCCTTGAAATAATCGAGAATCCTGCGGCGGTTGCAAATTCTCGCTTCTATGATGTCGTTTTCGAGCCCCATGGATATCTCCCTGCAAAGCTTTGCACATTATTCGCCATATCTGAGAGGTCTGACGAACGGATTCGAGCCGCTTCCCTCCCCTGGATATCTGAATATGCGGTTACTTGCGTGTCATCGTATACCTGGGCATTTCCGCTCATGCCGAGGATAAGATGGGTGAGCTCTGCAAAAAACCCGCAAGACGGCTTTTGGAGTCTGGATATATCTTCTTTATGAATCAGATCGTTTATATATTTGAGAAGACTGAATCCTGCAGCGCGTTCGTTCCGCAGGGAAAGCATATTTTCGAACGCACCATGGGCACTGCGAACCACTACCCATCTAAGCGGGTGAAGATCATGATCTTCGTCAAACGCGGACAAGTGATCGTGGCAAATATGATTCCGTATCGCTTCGCGTTTCCATTCAACTGTCCCTGAGGAAAAAATGATTTTTTTCAACGCGGGTATCATATCGAATATTTCAGATATTTTGTTAATTATTTCTTCTCTTTTCATACGTTTCCCTCTCAAGCCGTTCTCTCCACCTTGCGGCCGTGCGCGCATCATAGGAAAATTCTTGCTACTCTATATTTTTTTCGCCCTTGCAGAAAGCAAGTCGATGAATCCGGAAAGCACTACACCTGATCGTACGATTCGCACGCAAATACCCCTATCATATTTCAAGACAAAATAAAAGCATTTGAAGCATACCGCCTTTTTGAAACGCATGTCTTCGGCAACCGCAAAAAAGATCTTTCGTTTTCCTTATCTCTTTGCTTTCAAATGCATTCAGTATCACGTATACTTCCCGGGACCGAAAACAAAGGAATGCCCGTTCATGATGTATAATCATGTTATCGTCGCTCTTACAGGTATTATACTTTTTCTTTTTTCCATGATACGACTCACGGAAGCGGTACGAAACAATATAACCACAAGCAGAACCCGCACGCTTTTCCGGCATGCCGTAAAAACCCCGGTTTTTGGTCTTCTGACCGGTATTGTGGTGACTGTTCTCTTTCAAAGCAGCTCTGCCTCTTCCGTTCTTGCAGTCGGACTTGTAAGTTCGGGTCTGATTACTTTTTTTCACTCACTCGGAATAATTCTCGGAGCTGATATAGGAACCACGCTTACAGTCCAGTTTGTCGTATGGAAGATTACCGATGTTTCCCCGCTGTTTATAATAGCGGGCGGCATTTCCTGGTTCTCAGGAAAAGAAGAATTGAAACACTACGGAGAGGCTGTCTTCTTTTTCGGACTGATGTTTTTTGGTCTTCAGATTGTATCCACCGCTGCCGAGCCTTTGAAAGACAGCCCTGAAGTTATCGGTTTCTTTAAAGATACTACCCATCCCTTAGCGGGGATACTCGCAGGTCTTGTCTTTACGGCAATTGTCCAGTCGTCAGCCGTGCCGATTTCAATTCTGGTCATACTTGGTCAATACGATCTCATTCCACTGGAAAGTGCTCTTCCCATCGTCTTCGGCGCTAATCTGGGTACGGCCGTAACCGCACTTCTGGCAGGCATGGCGGCTAACATAGAAGGAAAACGATCGGCACTGTCGCATCTCATCTTCAAACTTGTCGGGGTCGTAGTGTGCCTGGTCCTGTTGCCTTTTTTCATAGCGGTCATTAAAGAAACAGCCTCGGGCGTCCCTCAGCAGATTGCATTGGGACATTTCTTCTTCAACCTTCTTCTTTCTTTCATTTTTTTACCCATTCTCGGTCCTTTTTCAAGGGTGATGATACGCATCATTCCGGGCAGGGGAGAAATACTTCCAATATGGCCCAGTTTTATTGACGACAAATATCTTCACGATCCCCGCGCCGCTCTCGTTCGGGTGCAGATGGAACTGGAACGGGAAATGGTACTGGCTCAACGTATGGTTGATAAATCCATCCAACTTATATCCCGTTTTTCCAGGGGATCATATCGCGATATCGCCTATATCGAAGATGTGGTAGATAATCTTCAAAATGAAATAGGTGCGTATCTTCAAAAAATTTCCCGCAATATTTTGTCGCAGGATATATCAAAGCGCCTGTTTCTTTTCTCTTCCATGGTTGACGATATAGAAAGAATCGCCGATCACGCCGTGAACATCAGCAATCTTGCAAAATTGAAGTCCCGAAGGGCAATCGGTTTTTCGGAGCCGGCTGATATCGATCTTAACGAAATAGCCACCCTCACATCAGAAAATGTGAAAGAAGCGCTTTCCTTAATGAGTACCCGGAATGAAACAACTATTAAAAATATCTTTTCACGCGAAGACAGGCTTGATCAGATCATAAAAGAAGCAAAAGACCGTCATCTTGAGCGATATTACCGGAACATCTGTCAGGCCGAAGCGGGTCCGATTTTTATCGATGTTTTGATAAATCTGGAAAGAATATCCGACCACTGCGAAAATATTGCGGAAGATTTTATGGATATCAAAGACGCACAATAAGATTTCCTCCACACAAAGGATGTAATCGATAACTGCATTACAACAATATTAAAAAAGAACGATATTTTGTAATTTATTCCAATATACTGTAATTAGTCAGAATTCTCCGTTCTATTTTCCTTCCAAACCAAGAATTTCGAAGAAAAAAACTGAAAGGGATCAAAATATATTGGGCTACTCACATCTGAAGATATGGTTATTATTACTGAAAAAAATTATTTATATCATGCGGTTCTCTTGCAGAAGAATGTGAAATTACAAAAGTATTTTGTAATTTCACATTCTTCTGATGCGGGTAGGGAGAACTGATAGCTCCAGCATTCAGGCTCGAACCATCAGGTACTGAACGGCTTTTTCAAGGCCATCGAGGGTAAGCTCAAACATGGGAAAGACACTTTGAATTGCTTTGATTGTCCAGACGAATTCCCATTCGTAGGAAGGACATGGATTGATCCAGATCGAGTGAGGAAATGAATCGGCCAGAAATCTCAAGCTTTCAATGCTCGGCCTGCGGGACCCTTTTCCGAAATAAATTGACCCGCTTTTCGAAACCAGCTCGTACTGCGCCATACTTGCGTCTCCGACAATCACAATTCTGGTTTCCGGATCCTTGGCGGCAAAATCCAGAATCGATTCCGGTCTTTTTCTCCTTGGCGGATCAAGCCATACTTCATCGTATATGGTATTGTGGAAATAATAGGTAGTAAGATTTTTGAACTGGTTGCGAGAATAATCGAAAAGGGTTTTTACGATGTGCACGTAAGGATCCATGGACCACCCGCCGTTATCAATCATGAGAATGACATTCAGGCGATCCGCAAGCCTGCGATCGAATACAATCTCTATTTCGCCGGCATTTCTCATTGTTTCATAGATGGTTTTATCTACATTTACCACATCTTTGGGACCCTCGGGCACCATTCTGCGAAGCCTCTTCAAAGCCTCACCTATCTGCGACTGAGTGAGGGGACCGTCCTGTGAATAATCCTTGTAGCGGCGATCCATTGCAACCTTTACTGCTGATTTGTTGCGCGATTCACCGCCTACTCTCATGCCCCCCGGGTGAAATCCTGAATGACCGACAGGCGATCGCCCTTGAGTTCCGATCCATTTCGACCCCCCATGATGTGCTTCTGTCTGGTCCTTAAGCCGGTCAAGAAAATACTGCACCACTTCCTCTGGTGTCATTTTGGCTAATTCTTCTTCAGTGATACCAAGTGCTCGAGCCACTTCATCTGGGTTTTTCAGCCACTCTTCCAGAAGTGAACGCGTCATCTCGTCGAGCTCGGCATCATCCAGATCGGGGAGCTCCTTCCCTTGAAAATGATGCGCAAATATCTGATCATAAAGATCGAAATAGCGTTCACTTTTGATGAGAACAGATCTGGCCACAGAATAGAAATCATCAAGGCTCAATACAAGCCCTTTGTGCATGGCCCGATGAAGCCGCAAAAAAGATGTTGGAGAAACAGGCACTCCCCGATCTTTCAACGTATAAAAAAATCCGGCGAACACGAATTATTCCTCTTTATGCTTACATCCTGCCGACAAGGCGGGAAGCGGATTTAAGATCGAGGCTTTTCTTGAACAGCACTCCAAGGTAGGGAATTTCACCCTTCTGCAATGACGATGCTTTAAAATGGGGATCTGCCTTGAGCGCCCGTATCCAGTTTATCAGTTCACGCGTTGCCGGTTTCTTTTCCACTCCATCAAGCTGTCGGAGGCGGTAAAAAGTACTTATACAGGTACTCATCATTTCTTCTTCAAGATTGGGGAAATGTACGGTAATGATTCGCTGCATCATTTCCGCATCCGGAAAGGCGATATGATGAAAGTTGCACCGCCCCAGGAACGGATCCGAAAGATCCTTCTTTGCATTGGACGTAATGACGACAACCGGACGGTTCTTTGCCGATATGGTCTTATCTACTTCCATAATATCAAATTGCATCTGATCCAGAATGTCCAGCATATCATCCTGGAAATCAGTGTCAGCCTTATCGATCTCGTCAATCAAAAGAACCGTTCTCGTGTCGGCCATAAAAGCCTGTCCGATTTTTCCCATTCTTATATACTCTTCAATATCGGCTACGTTTCTGCTTGAATCACCGAAACGACTGTCATTCAAACGGGTCAACGTATCGTATTGATAAAGGGCGTCGATCAGCTTCATGCTCGATTTTACATTCAGAACTATAAGGGGCATATTCAAGTTTTCGGCAATCGCATGTGCCAGCATCGTTTTCCCGGTCCCAGGCTCTCCTTTAAGTAAAAGCGGCATTTCAAGAGCCATTGAAACATTGACAATTTTTGCGAGCTCGTGATCAAGGACATACTTTGAGGCGCCTTTAAATCGATTAAATGCGTCAATATCTTTCATATAATCTTTCTCCGGTTTGGCATTTTTCCAGATAAGGAGCGGGAAATTTCATTTTTCCCGCTCCATTGGTATCTTTGTTTTCAAAATTATACAACAATAATGATGGATCCGTAAGAAGTAAAACACTATTGGCATTCCTTTGAAAGCAGAAATCCATAACTATGAAAATACCTTAGTTCTTGTCAAGCACTAAATGCCAAAAAGAAACAATATCCATTCTCCGAACCCATCACAAGCACAATAAATTTACAACATCTCCAACGCGCAGGCCATAGATACTCCACCACCGCCGCAGAGAGTTGCGAGGCCCAGACTTTTCCCATGGTTTTTCAAAGCGTAAAGAAGAGTCACCATTATCCTGCATCCGGTAGAACCGACCGGATGCCCGAGGCCTATTCCCGATCCGTTTATGTTCGTGATTTTACGATTCAAACCAAGTTCTTTCTCGCAACCCAGATACTGACCTGCAAAAGCTTCGTTCAACTCTATTAATTCAAAGTCTTTCAGCGTGAACCCGGATTTCTCCATAAGATTGCGAACTGCAGGTACCGGACTGAGCCCCATGACTGATGGATGACATCCTCCATATCCCACCGCTCTTATCCGGGCCATAGGCGAAAGGCCAAGCTCACTCGCTTTTTCAGCCGACATGATTATCATCCCGCTCGCTCCGTCATTGATTCCCGATGCATTACCGGCAGTCACTTTACCTATTTTGGGAACAAATGCGGGCGGCAGTTTTCTGAGATCATCCATTGTAAGGCCGGGTCTGAAATGTTCATCTTTATCAAAAATAACCGGCGGTTTGTTTTTCTTGACCGGAACTTCGACCGGAACAATTTCATCGGCGAAACTTCCATCCTTCGTTGCCCTTTCCACATTGTTATGGCTCCGAAGAGCTACTTCATCCATTTCTTCACGAGTGATATTATGCAGCTGTGCAACTAATTCAGCCGTTTGTCCCATAATGTAAGGCTTCCCTTTAAAAAGCTCAAGTGGCATACCTTCTTTGACAGGTCCATCCTCCGGATGAGGTATTATATGTGACCCTGCATGAAGGGCATGGATAAGCCAGTCAACCAATATATTATCCTGAAGCCGGCATCCCCATCGGGCGCCAGGCACTGTATACGGTACTCCTGACATATGTTCCACGCCACCGGCGAGAATTACATCGGCGAAGCCAGCTTGTATCATTGCCATACCTGAAATTACCGCTTCCATTCCCGATATGCAGACCCGATTGACAGTCACAGCCGGTACGGTATCCGGAATGCCGGACACAAGTGCGGCAACCCGCGCCACATTCAATGCATCCACCGGTTCAAGGCAACATCCATACCTGACATCATCGATGTTGTCGGGTGATATACCGGCCCTTTTGATTGCCTCTTTCATTGTTACACTTGCAATATGTGCCCCGTTACTTTCTTTGAGCGTGCCTCCGAACGTTCCTATCGCTGTCCGGCATGCGGAAACAATGACTACATCCTTCATTTGATTCTCCTCCGTATCTATATCTTTCACTTGCGACCGTTTGGTTATATCTTGATAAACAGGAAAAAAACATAAATGACTGAAGGAATCTTTGCAAGTAATTTTATTTTTCCGGAACTGGATAATGATTTAATTGACCCGTCCACTGCTTTTCTCTATACTTCCGTAATTCAGTCGTTATAAAGATTATTTTTTCGCCATCTGATCCACAGGTCGGCGCCAAAAAAATTGAGGAGGGTCACAATGAAATGGACTACTAAAATAACCGAGTTGCTTGGCTGCAAATATCCGATTCTGCAGGGTGCAACGGAAATGATAGGCACCTGGTCATTTGCAGCGGCCGTCGCCGAATCAGGCGCCCACGGAACAATTACTGCTTCCATATGCAAAACTCCTGACAAATTGAAGGATGATATTAAAAAGTGCAAAAAGGCCACCTCGGGATCATTCGGGGTTAACCTCAGTATCGGTTTATGCCCCCAGGTGGAAGATATGCTTGAGGTTTGTATAGAAGAAGGAGTCCCGGTAGAAACATCCGTCTATAAACCCGATGCGCTGGCAGAAAGGATCAAAGAGGCGGGATTGCCATGGATTCATAAATCTGCGAGAGTAAAGGATGCTGTTCATGCACAGGAAACAGGTGCCCACGCCATTATTCTGGTAGGAACAGAGGGGGCCGGCATCAAGAACCCCGCACAATTGCCCACAATGACCACTATTCTGTGGGGACTGCGAGCACTTTCAGTGCCTGTTATTGCGGCAGGCGGAATTGGCGATTCTCACAGTTTTTTAGGAGCACTCGCTATGGGTGCAGAGGGAGTGACAATGGGCAGCGCTCTTATGACTACAAAAGAGTGCCCCATCGGCAATGCATTTAAAGAAAAAATTTTAAAGCTCAGCCTTGATGAACCTGATTTCCGCACCCGCGTTCTGACCCCTGCACCTTTTGATAAAAATGCCGTGCGCCCGGAACCTGAGGATATTGACTGGAGCCATGCTGCATCATTTGCAGTTACCGGAATCAATACGATTTTAAGTGTAAAGGAATTTGTTCAGCAAATAATACAAGGTGCCGAAGAGATACTGGAAACTCGACAATTTTTAAAAAATTGATTTCTTTTTCTGTGTTTTGATTGCCAAAGCGGCAAATCACTGCTCATGCATTACCGGCATGAGCAGAACCCGATGTAACCGCAAATTGGTTGACAGGCTGCAGCGAGATGAAGAATCATTTGAACGGGTCTCGTCTGCAGCCCGTAAATATCAGTTTTAATCAAGGAAAAAGATGATCAAGCACGTCTTCAATGCCTTCATTTACTTTATCTTGTGGAAAACTCCCGCCGGTCAGGCATATTTCGAATATCTCTTTATCAAAGTTAATAGATCCTATGACATTCAAACCTTCTTGGGCCAATTCATCGGTTATTCGCCGGGCAATGTCTTCTGAAGGCACTTTATTGAGAATCGCCCACGTATCCCCGATGTCGATTTGATCGGACATCTGTTTCACTTTCAAAGCGACATCCAGTGAATCTCTTGAAGGCTCGACTACCACCAGAACGCAGTCTGTCCCAGTCTCGACTCCCCGGCCAAAGTGCTCAATGCCTGCTTCCATATCAATGAGCGCGATTTCATCGGGTTCAAGTATCAATTCATTGAGGAAAGATCTGCTCACGATGCCCATCGGACAGGCACATCCTTCCAGCGCCATGTAAATTTTACCTATTGTCGTAAAGCTTATCCCGTCCCTTACCTTTATGAAGTCTGGGGGAATCTCAGCTATTGAAACGGCCTTTGTCCATATATTGACTTTTTCTTCCGGTATTCCCGACTTCATTTTTTCTTGAATTTTCTTTTCAAGAACCGCTTTGCCTCCTACATAATCGATAAGCGGTTCAGGAGGTTCTTTAAATCCCAGCATCCGGTGAAGGCCAGGGTTTGATTCATCCGCATCGATTACCAGAACCTTCTTTCCTCTTCTTCTTATTCCCAAAGACAGCAGAGAGGTCGTAATACTTTTACCGCTGCCTCCTTTTCCACAAATTGCTATTTTTTTCATTATTTCTCCGCTTTTCCTTTCATGTGGTTTTAAGACGCTTGGGGTTTCTTCGAATTATCCCAAGAGGGCGCCCTATAATAAATGATTTGTAAAGTACTTCCAGTCTATCGTCAATTCCCTTCTCGATTCCGGATATGATCAAACCGGCAACATCATCGAGAAAATGCATGAAATTTTTATGATCCTCTACATAGCCGTCAAAATAGGCATAGATGAAACTTTCATCTTTTTCATACGACTTTATAATCTCCTTTCTTATCCTGTTCTTGACAGGCCGAGTTAAAACTTGCGGCCAGTAATTCTGCGTATAATGGCGTTGTTCCGGCAACCGGGATTCGGTTAAGAAGGCATTATATACAATAGCGAATCCATCATCTGCCCCGTTTTCAGCGCTTATCACTATTTTATTATTCACTTCATCTGTAAAATGTTTGAGATCCTTATATTTATCAGCATAGTGCCTGCTGTAAAAGCAACTAAGACTTTTTGGCTTCATCTTTTTTGTGAGAGCATTCTGCACTTCGTTTCTTATGGTCTGCTTGAATTCATCGGGCCAGAATTTTTCCGTCAATGCATCCTGTTCGTCTGTATCCTGCAAATAATGCATTTAGCACATCCTCCTTCTATTTTACGGACCCCCCTTGACGGCGATAATTTGCCCGGAGATAAAATTCGATTCATCACTCACCAAAAATAACGCCAGATTGGCGGCATCATCTGCTTTACCTAAACGGCGAAGGGGTATTTCCGCCACTATAAATTTCTTAAGATCATCGAGATACATGCCCTCGCTACGTGCTGTATTTCTGAGCATCTCCGTATCAATATAATCAGGCTCAATACAATTCACAGTAATGTTGAACGGCCCGAGTTCTTTCGCGAGCGCTATGGTAAGGCCTTCAAGCCCTGCATTGGCAGCTGCATAGTTTGCCTGCTTCCCGGGTATTATGGCCGCTGTTACCGGCGATGCTATATTGACTATTTTTCCGTATCCTTGTTTCACCATGTATTTTTGTGCTGCC
>Ga0172382_10002415_pt1 | contig 31325 bp, 24 predicted proteins | sample Leawel138RmetaG_FD_122245 | JGI IMG/M metagenome (GOLD analysis project Ga0172382, IMG submission 122245) | Leachate microbial communities from a municipal landfill in Southern Ontario, Canada - Leachate well 138R metaG | ecosystem: Engineered > Solid waste > Landfill > Unclassified | place...
AAAACCAAAATGGCCGCTGTCGGTGCCGCCATGCGCAAGTTGGTTCACATTGCCTTTGGTGTTTATAAAAATCATACCCCGTATCAGCCACAAAATCCTTGACGGGAAAAACGGTATCTACGCCCTGCGGCAAGATGCCGCCAGGCATCAAACTCCAAACTGCCTACTGCCGACTGATGACTGCCGACTTCCCCGGCGCAGCCGGACAAAGGTTTTTTTCCTTTACAAGTTCCGTATTTGATTTATTCTTGCCGCACAGGAAGCACCCCCTATCCACGGGCGCCGAGGCGGCCGCCCATTGACGACAAAGACACTTGCCATGCGCTACATAAGCACCCGCGGCGGCATTGAGCCGATCGGCTTCAGCGACGCCGTCATGATGGGGCTGGCCGATGACGGCGGCCTTCTGCTGCCAAAGTCCCTGCCCAGAGTCGAAAGAACCTGGGTCAACCGCTGGAAGAACCTGTCCTACCAGCATCTGGCCCATGAAATCTTCAGCCTCTTCATCGACGACCTTCCCGGCACGGTCCTCGAAGACCTTATCGAGACCTCCTATGCCACCTTCAGGCACGCGCAGGTCACCCCCATAACGCCCCGGGGGGATCTCTATATTCTGGAACTTTTTCACGGCCCGACCCTGGCCTTCAAGGACGTGGCCCTGCAGTTTCTCGGCAATGTGTTCGACGTCCTGCTGCAACAGCGGTCCGCGGTCATGAACATCGTCGGCGCCACATCCGGGGATACCGGCAGCGCGGCCATTTACGGCGTCAGGGGCAAGGAGCGGATCAATATTTTCATCCTCCACCCGGAAGGCCGCGTCAGCCCCATTCAGAAGCTCCAGATGACCACGGTTGCTGATCCCAATGTGTTCAACATTGCCGTCCGCGGCACCTTTGACGACGCCCAGGCCATCGTCAAGGAGCTGTTCGGCGATCTGCGGTTCAAGGAGCAGTATCACCTGGGCGCGGTCAATTCCATCAACTGGGCCAGGGTCCTGGCCCAGGTCGTCTATTATGTCTACGCCTGGCTCAAATTGCATTCCCGCGGTTTCGCGTCGGTGGACTTCGCCGTGCCGACCGGCAATTTCGGCGACATCTTCGCCGGCTACGTTGCCAAACGGCTTTTGCCCGAGGGTCTGATCAACCGCCTGGTTCTGGCCACCAACACCAATGATATCCTGGCCAGATTCGTCAGCAGCGGCCACTACAGCAAAGGCAGGGTAAGCGCCACCATCAGCCCGTCCATGGACATCCAGGTGGCCAGCAATTTTGAACGCTATCTCTATTACCTCCGCGGCGAAGACCCCGCCAGAGTACGGGCGGACATGGAACATTTCAATGCCACCGGCAGCCTTGACCTCTCCCCGCTGCACGAGGTGGTGTCGCGGGATTTCGTCGCCCGCTCGGTCACCGAGGAGGAAACCCTGGCGACGATCAGGGAATTTTATCAACAGCACCAGTATCTCCTTGATCCCCATACCGCAGTGGGGGTGCGGGCCGGGTTGGAATTCCGCGACCCCGGCCGGCCCATGATCTGCCTGGCCACGGCCCACCCGGCAAAATTCGGCGAGGCGGTGCGCAAGGCAATCGGCCGCGACCCGGAGCTGCCGCCCGCTCTCGCCGGACTCAAGGAGGAGGACAGCCGCTGCCGGGTCCTGGACGCCGATATCGAACAGATAAAAACCTACATCATGGAGAACGCCCGGACATGATGGACCCGGAAACCCATCGGCGACAGGTCGAGGGGGCCGTTTCCTTCCTCAGCACCAAACTGTCCGCCGTGCCGGAAATCGCCATCGTTCTGGGCACAGGTCTCAGCCGGCTCGCTGATTCCCTGGAGGAGCCGGAGGTCATTCCCTACAGGGATATCCCTCATTTTCCCGTGTCCACCGTGACCAGCCACGCCGGCAACCTGGCCTGCGGCCGCCTCGGCGGCAGGAATGTGGCTGTCCTGCAGGGCAGGGTCCATTGCTACGAGGGCTATTCGGCCCGGGAAGTGGCCCTGCCGATCCGGGTGCTGTCCCTGCTCGGCGCCCGCACGGCGATCATTACCAACGCCAGCGGTGGATTGAACCCGGATTTCAGTCCCGGCACCATCATGATCCTGACGGACCATATCAACCTGCTGGGCGACAATCCGCTGCGCGGCCCGAATTTCGACGAATGGGGACCGCGTTTTCCGGATCTCTCCAGACCCTACGATGACGAACTGACAACCCTTGCCCGATCCGCCGCCCGTGACCTGGGTCTGACGGCGATTGCCTCCGGGACGTATATCTGCATCCCCGGTCCCAGCCTGGAAACACCAGCCGAGACACGCTTTCTGCGCAACTGCGGAGCCGACGCGGTGGGCATGTCGTCGATCCCTGAAATCCTCGTCGCCGTCCACGCGGGCATGCGGGTGCTTGGCCTGTCCGTGGTGGCCAATGTCAACGATCCGGACAATCTGCACCCCATCCTGCTCGACGATATTGTCCGCAAGGCCCGGGAGACGGAACCGCTTCTGCAGAACCTCATCGCCGCAATTGTTTCGAGGTACGATCAATGACCCGACAGCCCGTCGACCTGATCCTGACCGGCAAGTACCTTCTGACCATGGATGAGCGGATGACGGTTGTCGCCGACGGCGGTATTGCCGTCGCCGGTGACCGGATTATTGCAACAGGGACGGCCGAAGACATCCTCGCCCGGTACGAGGGGGCCGATACCCTGTCGGAACCGCACGGCCTGATCATGCCCGGCCTGATCAACGTCCACACCCATGCCGCCATGGCCTGTTTCAGAGGGCTTGCCGACGACCTCCCCCTGATGCAATGGCTGCAGGAATACATTTTCCCGGCCGAGGCGCGATTGACCGGCGAAATCGTCCATGACTCCACCCTCCTGTCGCTCTGCGAGATGATCAGGTCCGGGACCACCAGTTTCTGCGACATGTATCTCTTTGCCGCCGATGTGGCCCGGGCCGCCGAGTCCGTCGGCATGCGGGCCTGGATAGGCGAGGTGCTGTACGACTTTCCGTCGCCCAGTTACGGTGAGACCGAGAACGGTTTCGCCTGTGTCGAAGCGCTCTTTGCCCGCTACAGCGGTCACCCCCTGGTGACGATAACCGTCGACCCCCATGCGGTGTACACCTGCTCCCCGGCTCTCCTGCAGCGGCTCGGCGACCTCGCCGCGGAACGCAAAGCCCGCTACGTCATTCATCTGTCTGAAAACCAGGAGGAAGTCGCCGCCTGTGTCGAACGGTACGGCCGGTCGCCGGTCATGCACCTCGACGGGCTCGGCCTTCTTAACGAGCGGGTGGTGGCCGACCACTGCGTCATGCTGACCGATGACGAAATACAACTGCTGGCCGACCGGGGGGTCAGGGTTGCCCACTGCCCGGAATCAAACATGAAACTGGCCTCCGGCATCGCACCGGTGGTGAAGATGCTCGAGGCCGGGATCACCGTCGGCCTGGGCACCGACGGCAGTGCGAGCAACAACGATGTCGACATGTTCGGGGAAATGAACACCGCCGCCAAGATCCACAAGGTGCTCCGCATGGACCCCACGGCCATGGATGCCGCTACCACCCTCCGCATGGCGACCATCGGCGGAGCCGCCGTTCTGGGAGCAGAGCGGAGCATCGGCAGTCTCGAACCTGGCAAGATAGCCGACCTGATCGTCCTCGATCTCGACCAGCCCCACCTCACCCCGATATATAATCCCATATCTCATCTTGTCTATGCGGCCCGGGGGGCGGACGTCCTGCATTCGGTGATCAACGGCCGGATCGTCATGCGCCACCGGGAACTCACCACCTTGGACGAAGGAGCCGTACTGGCCCGGATGAGGCGTCTCAGCGAGCAGATCAGGGTGTCAGGGGAGCGATGATTGTTGACACCTGCCTGATCATGATGCTATGCTGTTGATGAGCGATTTTTATTAACCCACGCACAACAGGTGACAGCATGTTCGGACTCGGAATGCCGGAATTGATTATCATTCTGGTCATTATCGTCATCATTTTCGGCGCGGGCAAGCTGCCGGAGATCGGCAGCGGCATCGGCAAGGGAATCAGGAACTTCAAGGATGCCACCCGGAGCGACGACAAACCCAAGGCCATCGATGAGGAAAAAAAGGAATCGGACAGCCAGTAGCCGGCAGCACCCCGGGCAAACAGCCGGGCAGCTTCAGGAAAAAAGGAAACGCAGACCACCATTCATTGTGAGGACAGGCTCATGTTTGGACTAGGAACACCGGAACTTATTGTCATACTCGGCATCGCTTTTCTTATTTTTGGCGGCAAAAAACTGCCGGAAATCGGCTCCGGCCTCGGCAAGGCCATCACTTCATTCAAAAAAGGAATCCATGACGTCGAGGAGACCGGCACCGATATCAAGCGAAGCATCCCCGGAGTGGACGAAATAAAAGAGGTCAAGGACACAATCGACCAGGCCAAAAATATCACCAAGTTCGTCTCCAAATAATTTCTCGCTTCACACTCCTTTCTCTCTGCGTCCCCGAATCCTGTGTCCGGCTATGCCGGAAGTTGGCAGTCGGCACCATACCAGAAGCCAGAAACCAGATGACAGAAGACAGAAGATTCTTGCAGTTTCTCTGTGGGTATGAAGAACCCCCTCATCCGCCCCTGCGGAGCACCTTCTCCCCCTGGAGAAGGATGTTGTGAGTCACATAGTTGGCGGTGAGCCGAGCGAACCCCAACAATTCCCTCGGTTATGTTGAGCTTCGCCAACTCAGCCCAACCTGCCCGGCTGAGCATCGCGGTTCGCCGATCCATTTCGATCCCTCCAGTCCTTTTCACCGTGAAACCAAATCCAAAATCCAAATCGAAATCGGGATCGAAATCGATTCCCCCAATCCCTGCTCGCTTCTGACGACTTGAAGAGCATTACCTCTTCCACCGATGCGAGGATGAAAATATCGTATCCGCCCTTGGCCGGTTGGTTAATTTTCGATTTCGATTTCGATGTGATTCTTGCAGTTTCTCTGTGGGTATGAGGAACCCCCTCATCCGCCCCTGCGGGGCACCTTCTCCCCCTGGAGAAGGATGTTGTGAGTCACATAGTTGGGGGTGGGCTGATCGAACCCCAACAATTCCCGTCGATTACGCTGGGCTTCGCCGGCTCAGCCCAACCTGCGCGGCTGAGCATCACGACCGCAATCCTCATCCCCTGCCACCCTTCATCCCGGGCAGGGCGGTTTTTTTTCAGCCGAAAGTCACATTTATGTAATATTAATTTTTTCAGTCTCTGAGGTGGTTCACCGGAATTATGAAAAAATTACAAGAATGACTATCTTTGCACTTGACAGAGATTTTCTCGCCATGTAATTCTTAAACCCTTGCCTTTTTCCCGGGCCGGCGCGCCGGGAAAAAAAGCAGCGATACTATCTTTGATTTTTCAAATTATGACATGTAGTTACAAAGCAAGCCAAATCTGTTCTGCGTGGAGAGAGTCATGTGTCGTTTAGCGTTGAAAACCGCGGACATTCCCTTTTCGCCCTATGAAGTCCTGACCGCCATGGAGGCCATGCAGGAGGGATACGACGGCAGCGGCCTCGGACTGCTGCTGCGCGGCATCGAGTTTGAAGATTTCAATTACAAGGGCCGCTGGCCGATCTTCTCGGGCATCGCCCACACCGAAGAGGCCCTGCAGCGTCTGAACGTCTTCATGTCCGAGCGCGGCTACGAATTGATCTATGATCATAACTTTGCCATGACTCCGGGCCTGATAGAAGCACGGGACCGGGAAAAATATATCGTCAGGGTGTACAGGGAGCCGTCCAATGTCGATCCGTCCCATGAAGCGGGTGAGGAGAGGAACATGCGGATCCGCCTGGAGCTGCGCAAAAACGGGGAAGAGCACGGCGGCGACCTCACGGCTTTTTCCTTCTGGCCCAATGTCGTCATGATCAAGGAGGTGGGCTGGCCCCTCCAGGTCGGCGACGCCCTCGGGCTCCATGACGGCCGCCTCAAGGCCAATGTGGTCATGGCCCAGGGCCGGCAGAACACCAACTACGGCATCAACCTTTACGCCTGCCACCCCTTCTTCATCCAGGGGATAGCAACCATGACCAACGGGGAAAACACCGCCTTCGTGCCCATCAAGGAATGGCTGACCGGCAAGGGGTTTCCCGGTTACACCGGCTACCAGAGCGACTCGGAGGTGTTCACCCATATCCTCCACTACGTCATCAAAAAACTGAAGCTTCCCCTTGAGGCCTACAAGCATGTCATCACTCCCCTGAAAACAGAGGAACTGGATGTCCATCCCCAGGGCGATTTTCTCAAGGGCCTGCGGGCGGTCTGCCGCCGGCTCATCATCGACGGGCCCAATGCCGTCATCGGCACCCTGCCCGATGAAACCTGCCTGCTGGTCATGGACCACAAGAAAATGCGCCCGGCCACGGTCGGCGGCCGGCCCGGGGTATGGGCCATCGCTTCCGAGATCTGCGGCGTCGACGCCATGGTGCCGGATCGCGACCGGTCCCTCGATTTTCAGCCCATGCGGGAACACACAGTCATCATTCCACCCCACCGGAAGGAGATGGTCATATGGTCTCAGTTCGATCCGTTTACACTTCCCCAGGCAGCCTGACCTACAGCGACCTGCCCTGGATAATCCAGCACCGCGAGGACCGCTGCACCCTGTGCGGCCGCTGCACCTCCGTCTGCCCGGTCCAGGCCATTTACCTGACCTACAGGCGGCAGCGGATACCCAAGCTTGACATCCTGAAAAAGAAACGGGGCAGCGACTACCGCACGTTCGTCGGCATCCGCCAGCGCACCACCATTGAACACAAATGCGTCGGCTGCGGCATGTGCTCCATGGTCTGTCCCAACGAGGCCATCGGCCCGGTGCCGAACACCAACGAAAACCGCTCCCTGTTCCATATCCACCAGAAGGGGGAGGCCTGGAAGCGGGGCGGCCGCCGCAATGTCCCCGGCAGAACATTCCTCGACCGGATCGTTTTCAACAGAATCTCCATGCTTACCGATCCCGCCCTGGATGCGGGCCGGCATGAATTCAACCTGAACACCATCCTCGGCCGGGTCCTGCCTCCGGAGGAGTTTCTCCGGCGCCAGGCCGCCGGCGAGTGGATTCCCCCGACCAGGGAAATTTTCCCCTTCATCATCGGCTCCATGTCCTTCGGCGCCCTTTCCCCCAACATGTGGCTGGGACTCCTCCAGGGGGTGGCCTACTGCAACGAGGAGCTGGGCATCCCCGTGGTCATGGCCACGGGAGAGGGGGGCGTGCCGCCCTGGGTGTTGAAAAGCCCGTTTTTGAAATACGTCATTCTCCAGATCGCCTCCGGCTATTTCGGCTGGGACGAGATCATCCGCGCCATTCCCGAAATGCAGTGCGATCCCGCCGCCATCGAGATCAAATACGGCCAGGGCGCCAAGCCCGGTGACGGGGGCCTGCTGATGTGGTTCAAGGTCTCCCGGCTGATCGCCCGCCTCCGCGGCGTTCCCGAAGGCGTCGACCTGCCTTCGCCGCCCGTGCACCAGACGCTGTATTCCATCGAGGAAAGCGTCATGAAGATGATTCAGACCATGTCCATGGCCTTCGGCTTCCGGGTTCCCGTATACCCCAAGATATCAGGCACCACGTCGGCCAGGGCGGTGCTGAACAATCTGGTGCGCAATCCCTATGCCGCCGGCCTGCTCATCGACGGGGTGGACGGCGGGACCGGGGCGGCTTACAACGTCAGCATGGACGCCACCGGCCACCCCATCGCCTCGAACCTGCGGGAATGCTATCTCGACCTGGTGGCCCAGGGCCGGCAGAACGAAATCCCGCTCTTTGCCGCCGGGGGTATCGGCAAAAACGGCAATATCACCCAGAACGGCATGGCCCTGATCATGCTTGGCGCCTCCGGGGTGAATATCGGCAAGTATATCATGCAGGCCGCGGCCGGCTGTCTGGGCAACGAGATGGGCCGTTGCAATATCTGCAATGTCGGCCTCTGTCCCAAGGGCATAACCAGTCAGAATGAAAAGCTGTACCGCCGTCTCGATCCCGATGAAGTCGCTCAGCGGGTGGCCGACACCTTCATGGCGATCCGGACCGAAATGAAAAAGATCATGGCCCCGCTCGGCCGCTCGCAGAGCCTGCCCATCGGCATGTCCGACGCCCTGGGCATAGACGATGCGGCTGCGGCCGAACGCCTGCAGATCAGGTATGTCTGCTGATGCCCGGCGTTGCGTTGAGAATGAATTTGTTCCCTGCGGGCGGTTGCCGCCCTGTCAGTCGTCTGCGGCGGAGCTGATTAAGAAAACGAACCTCTGGAAAAACCATCCGTGCCGCCCGCTCTTTTTGGCCCGGATCCTTATTTGACGGTACACCATGGCTAAAGCAAGAAAAAGAACGAAAAAAGTTGCCGGCCGGGACAAGAACGGCATCCGCCTGACCTCGAAAATCTTCGAGGAAAAGGTGCGGGTTGCCGCCGCCCTGTCCGAAGAGCTGATACTGGAATCCTACGGCCAGCATAACATCGGCATGCGGCTGGGCAGCGAGCTCCATCCCCTGCGGATCCAGGTTCGGGGCCCGGTCGGGCAGCGTCTCGGCTGCATGGGACAGCCGGGCGCGACCATCATCTGCGAGGGGCCGGCATCCGATGATGTGGGATACCTCAACATCGGGGCCGACATCATCGTCAAGGGCAATGCCACCAACGGCGTCTGCAACGCCATGGCGGGGGGCCGGGTCATGATCGCCGGCTCCATCGGCTCCCGCGGCCTGACCATGAGCAAATGGAACCCCGATTACTCACGGCCCGAGCTCTGGGTGCTCGGCTCGGTGGGGGACACCTTCGCGGAATTCAACTGCGGCGGCATCGGTGTCGTCTGCGGCATTGAACCGAAGAATCCGAAAAATGTCCTCGGTTACCGCCCGTGCGTGGGCATGGTCGGCGGCTGGATATACTATCGCGGCGAAACGGATGACTCCTATTCCCGGACCAACGCCAAGCTGATCGATCCCGACGACGAGCAGTGGCAATGGCTCATGGACCGCATGCCGGACTTTCTCAAGGCCGTTGGGCGGGAGGAGCTGCTGGACACCCTGAGTGTCCGCGAGGAATGGAAACTGCTCATGGTCATCTCCCCGCAGGAACGGGCCCTGATGTTTTCCGGCCCGATGCCCATGGCGGAATTCCGCAAAAGGATCTGGAACCAGGGTTTCGGCGGCGGCGATCCGCTCCGCGACCTGGCGCCGAGCCTCGACCGCAGCGTCATCGGCGTCATCGAAACCGGTGACCTGCGCCGGCGCAAGCCTTACTGGGTAAACCGCGACTCGGCTGCTCCCTGCACGTTTTATTGTCCCATTCATATCCCGACGGTGGACAGGCTGCGGCTGATCCGGGAAGGCAGGCTGGATGAGGCATATGAAATGCTCCTGCGCTACACCCCCCTGCCCGCCTCGGTCTGCGGGACCATCTGTCCCAACCTGTGTATGGAGAACTGCTCCAGAAAGGCAGTCGATTTCAGCATTGACGTTTCGGTGCTCGGCCGGGCGGTCAACACCGCCGAACCATTGAAAACACCCCCCCCCACCGGCAGAAAGGTGGCCATAATCGGGGGAGGCCCAGGCGGCATGGCGGTCGCCTGGCATCTTGCCCTCAACGGGGTGGAAGCGCATATATTTGAAAAGTCTCAGGACATCGGCGGCAAGCTTGCCCAGACAATCCCGTGGGAGCGCCTGCCGCGGGCCATCTGGGAGCGGGAGATCGACCGGTTCAAGGCCACCCCGAACATCCATATCCACACCGGCGAGTCGATGAGCAGGGAGCGGGTGGAACAGCTCAAACAGGAATATGACTACGTGGTCATCGCCGTCGGCACCCATCAGCCGCGGATCATTCCCTTCCCCGGGCACGACAGGGTGATTCCGGCCCTGGAATATCTGAAAGCGGCCAAGAGCGACAAACCGATGCAAACCGGTAAAAGGGTGGTCATCATCGGCGCCGGCAACGTCGGATGTGACGTCGCCGCCGAGGCATACCGGCTGGGCGCCGACCAGGTCACCCTGATCGATATTCAGAAGCCGCTTGCCTTCGGCAAGGAAAAGGAGGCCGCCGAAGCGCTCGGCGCCACCTTCAGGTGGCCGGTCCTGACCAGGGAAGTGAACAGTGAGGGACTGGTCGGCGATGACGGTACGCTCTACCCGGCGGACACCGTCATCATTTCCATCGGCGACGTTCCCAGCCTTGGGTTTCTGCCCGACTCAGTGGAAACAGTGACCGTCGGCGGGACCGCCTGGATCAGGACCGACGAAGCAGGCCGCACCAGTGACGACAAAATTCTCGCCGTGGGCGACGTCGAACGGCCCGGCCTCGCCACCAACGCCCTGGGAGCGGGCAAACGGACGGCCCAATATATCGTCGCCTCACTCAAGGGGGAACCGTGGGTACCGTTCACCATGAAGGTCATCAGGTACGAATCCCTGACCACGGAACACTATGATCCCTCCCCATCAAGGGGCCTGACCCAGGAGGACCAGGCGACCCGCTGTCTGAGCTGCGGTTCCTGCCGGGACTGCCACCTGTGCGAGACCATCTGTCCCACCAACGCCATTTTTCGCCGGGAGATCGTCCCCGGCAGGGACGGGGTCGACTATGAGTATGTTTCCGACGACAACAAATGCATTGCCTGCGGTTTCTGTGGTGACACCTGCCCCTGCGGGATCTGGAGCATGCGGCCGTTCTAAGGGGCGGCAGACCGGGCGGCCGGGGGAGGCAGCCTCCCCCGGCCAACTTTGCTATAAGGGGTAAGCCTGATGCGGTTCCGGCACTTCCACCGTGGTGCCGTCGAGCAGCCCCTTGAACGCTTCCATGCTGCTTTCCTCGCCATGGACCAGGAAGGTTGTTTCCGGGCTGCCGGTCTGCCGGTGCCAGGACAGCAGTTCCTTCTGATCAGCATGGGCGGAAAAGCCGCCGATCGTGTAGACATCCGCCCTGACCTTGATTTCCTCCCCGAAAATCCTGACCATTTTCTCACCGTCAATGATCCGCCGGCCAAGGGTGCCTTTCGCCGCAAAGCCGACAAAGACGATGCTGGCTTCCCGGCGCCAGATATTGTGCTTGAGATGGTGGCGGATCCTGCCGCCGGTGCACATGCCAGAACCGGCGATGATGACCGCTCCGCCCTCAAATCGGTTGATCGCTATGGATTCGGCCGTCTCCCGGGTGAAATGCAGTCCGGGCAGGGCAAACGGGTCCGCCCCGGACCGGAAAATCCGCAGGGCCTCCTCGTCGTAGCATTCGGGATGCCGGCGGAATATCTGGGTGGCTGAAATGGCCATGGGCGAATCGAGGTACACCCGTATGGTTTCAGGGATGGCGCCGTTTTCCACCCCTTCCCGGAGATGGTAAAGGACTTCCTGGGCCCGCTCCAGGGCAAAACTCGGGATCAGGACATTGCCGCCCCGCCCCAGGGTTGTGTTTATAACCTCGTACAGTTCATCGATGGACGGTCCGAGCTGCTTGTGCAGCCGGTCGCCGTAGGTCGTCTCCATGACCACGACATCCGAATGCGGCGGAGTGGCTGGATCTCGCAGGATAATCCGGTTGCTGTAGCCGAGGTCTCCGGAAAAAAGCACCCTTCGCTTCCGCCCCCTCTCCTCCAGGTCCATGGCCACGGCCGCGGAACCGAGGATATGGCCGGCATCGTAGAACGTAATGCTGACTCCCTCCGCCAGGCGGTGTCGTTTCTGGAAACCGGTTATATCGGTGAAATAATCCAGGCTGTTGAGGGCGTCGAGGGTGTCATAGAGCGGCACGATATCTTCGGTCCGGTTGTTGTGCCTTTTCGCCTTTTTCAGCCTGTATTCGGCCTCCTCCTCCTGCAGTCTCGCCGAGTCGAGCATGACCAGCCGGGCGAGTTCGCGGGTGGCCGGGGTCGAAACGATCTTTCCCTTGAAGCCTCTCTTGACCAGCAGGGGAATGCGGCCGCAATGGTCCAGGTGGGCGTGGGTGAGGATAAGAAAATCAATGGCGGCCGGGTCGAACCCGAAATCCTGGCTGTTTTCCTCTTCCAGTTCCCGGCCGCCCTGATACATGCCGCAGTCGACAAGGATCTGCGTGGAGTTGCATTTGACCAGGTGGCAGGAACCGGTCACGTTTTTATTGGCCCCGTGAAATTCTATCTGCATACGCCTCCTTGTCCGGGTCTTGGCGGAACAGGCAATGCCGATCCGCTTCATTGCTCATTTTTCCGGACCATTTGACCAGAAAAGGCAAAGAAAATCCATAACAAATGCTGAATACCATCAATCCTCGGCAAATTTATTACCAGTGCCAAGAATAATGTTGTCATTTCGAACGAATGTGAGAAATCTCCTTGCGCCGATGAAGTGAGATTTCTCCCTGCGGTCGAAATGACAAAAACACATAAAAACAGTTCATTGTGAACAATAACAAATTCCCTGCTGAGAATTGGTGGTAATCAGATAACAAATTGGCCGGCGGTGCGATACCGCCAGCCATGCATGGCGGAATCCGCCATTGCACCCCGGTCGTCCTCCCGTAAAAAAAAATTGCTCCCGTCACGGTCCGCGGGTACAGTAAAAAAACCGGAGCGCGAGAAGATACCATCGATGCGGGAGGAAACCATGCTCGTCGCCAGGAACATCCATACCCTTGAGGTTCCCTTTCAGGTCCCTCTCGGGCCGGACCAACTGCTGCCCAGGTCTGTTTTCGTCACCCTGATTTTCGACCGGGACCTGACCCTGATAGATTCGGGGGTCGCCGGCGCCCATCTCCCCATTTTTCAATACATCAGGGACGCCGGCCGGGATCCGGAAGAAATTTCCACCCTCATCCTTTCCCATTCCCATCCTGATCATATCGGCAGCGCCGGGACGATCAGGGCCCTGACCGGATGCACGGTGCTGGCCTCTCCCCTGGAAAAGGACTGGATCGAAGATACGGAGAAGCAGAAGCGGGCGCGGCCGGTTCCCGGTTTTGACACCCTGGTCGAGGGACCGGTCACCGTTGACGGTCTTCTCGAAGACGATCAGCTCATCGAGCTCGGCGAGGAAACCCGCTGCCGGGTGCTCGCCACCCCTGGACATTCCAGGGGGTCCATCTCCCTGCACTTTGCCGGCCGCCAACTGCTCTTTACCGGCGACGCCCTTCCCTGTCCCGGCGACCTGCCGATCTATGAGGACATCGCCGTTTCCCTGCGCTCCATCGACAGGATCAGCGGCCTCGCCCGGGACGTTGACACCCTGCTGTCCTCCTGGGAAGCGCCCATTTACGGGCGGGAAAGAATCAACCAGCGCATTGAGGCCGGCCGGGCGTATCTGCAGAAAATTCATGGGGCGGTGCTGCGCGTTCATGATCAGCACCGGGAAACCGGGATGGCGTTGTGCCGCCGGGTCGCTGCCGATCTGGGACTGCCGCCCTTTGCGGTCAATCCCCTGGTCGCCGCGGCCTTCATGTCAAGCCTGGAGGCGGCCGGCCGGATCGACGGTGCCGGATAATGAAAAAAAACGCTGGGTGCAGTCAGGAGATGGCCGGCCTCAGGCGGTGAGCCGGGTGCCCTGGACGGGCAGGACAAGATGGGGATTGGCCTGAAGGATACCTTCGATGACCTCCGCCTGTTCCCGCCTGAATTTTCGCTCCAGGTGGACCAGGGCCAGCTTGCAGAGCCTGCAGTCCCTGACCAGCTCGAGGCAGCCGGTGATTGACCCGTGGGAGGGGAATTCATCGTTGAGCATGAACGCTTCATGGACGGCAATATCACATTGCCGGATAAGCTCGGCAACACCCCGGGAGGGTCTGCCGTCACCGCTGTAATAGAGTCTCCTGGAACCGTCATCGAGCATCAGGCCGAGATTTCGCTCCGAATGGACGGTCTGCACCGCCTGGAACGAGAGCCCGCCAATCCGGCGGGGGGCTTCCGGTTCAATTTCCTCGTACACCACCGGGTAGGCGAGTTTGGCGCCGAATCCGGGAAACGCCAGGTCCAGGGTCCGGGTTATCTTGTCACCCACCCCGCGCTGACCGCAGATGGTCAACGGTCTGGTCCGGCCCATTTCCCAGAGCCGCAGCAGCAGAAGCGGCATGCCGAAGAAATGATCGCCGTGAAAATGGGAAATCCACACAAAATCAAGTTGTTCGGGATCGGTACAGGAGGCGAAGTATCGATGGGGCACGGAAAAACCGCAATCGCACAGCACGTGAACGCTGCCGGAGGTGACGACCTGTATGGATGTGTTGCCGTGTTCCGGGTCGCAGGCCTCACCGACCCCTAAAAACAATATCTCCATACCGTTTTTTCCTCAGCCTTCCGCGGCCCGCGGCAAAAAATCCGCCGACCCCCCCGCTGTCCTCACCTCCACCCGTTCCCGCAGCTGGCCGGGGGAAAATGGCAGAAATGTAAAAAGGAGCCGTTCCAGTTCGATGCAGCTGATAAAATTCTCCCTGATCCGCCGGTGCATCTCCGGATCACCCAGACCATAATGATGCAGGATGTATTCCAGACGATCATCCAGGCTGACGATCTCTTCGTGCCGGACCCGCTTGTCGGCGTAATAGATGATCTCCCGGGGCGTGAAGATCCCTTTGCCGCGGCGGACTGCGTCATGGTCCCGGAGCAGGACGTGTTGTTCGACGATCTCGGCCACTTCCGGATATCCCAGGCGGCGGCAGATTTCCCCTCCGGCCCTGGCGTGGTCGCATCTGTTCCCCAGGCACGGGGTCTTGGCAATATCGTGGAGCAGGGCACCGGCCGTGACCAGATTCCGGTCCGGCACCAACGGCGGCAGCCTGTCCCCTTCAAGCAGTCCCTGGACGATGCGCCGGGCAACCCTGGCCACAATCACCGAATGCCGCCTGATATTGGGCAGCATCCCGTGTTCGTCCATCAGCCGGAAACATTCGGCTACATCCGGGACCTGCATTCTTGCCCCATCTTTATCCGCGGCTCAGGCGGTGTACGGCGTCCACCGCTATTCTGGCCTGTTCAGGCGGCGTCTGGGGCAGAATCCCGTGACCGAGATTGAAAATATGGCCCCGGGCGCCGGCCGCGTCATCGAGCAGCTTTTTGATCCGGGCTTCCAGGTCGGTTTTCGGCAGAAACAGGGCGACGGGATCAAGGTTGCCCTGGACGGCATGGTCGCCGACCCGCCGCACGGCATCCTTGATGTTGATCCGCCAGTCAAGACCCAGGACATCCGCACCCGCGGTGCGGGTCAGTTCAATCAATGTGGCCCCGTTGTTGGCAAAATAGATGATCGGCACATCGGTAACCTCGCGCAGATCACGGATAATCGACTGGACATAGGGCAGGGCGAACCGCTCATAGTCGCAGGGCGCCAGCACTCCGGCCCAGGAATCGAATATCTGCAGGGCCTGGGCGCCCGCCCTGGCCTGGGCCTGCAGATAGAGGCTGGTGCAGGTGGTGATCTTCCTCAGCAGGGCGTCATACATCTCCGGGGCCTGGAACATCATCTTCTTGGTTTCCAGGAATACCTTGGACGATCCGCCCTCGATGAGATAGGTGGCCAGCGTGAAGGGGGCGCCGGAAAAACCGATGAGCGGCACCTTGAGCTCCCGCCTCAGCAGGCGGATGGTCTCCATGACAAACGGCATCGATTCTTCCGGGTCCGGCACCACCAGGGCGTCCACCGCTTGTTGGTCCCGGACCGGCCGGGCGAAGACCGGCCCCTTTCCCTCATGGAAATCGAGCTCCAGGTTCATGGCCTCCATGGGGATCAGGATGTCCGAAAAGAGAATGGCCGCGTCAAAACCGAATATGTCAACGGGCTGAAGAGTTACTTCGGTGCAGAGTTCGGGGCTGTGGCAGAGTTCAAGAAAAGTCACCTTGCTGCGGACCTTCTGATATTCAGGCAGATAGCGCCCGGCCTGGCGCATGAACCAGACCGGAGTGTATTCCGTCTTCTCCCCCCGGCAGGCGCGTAAGAAAGTGTCGTTCATCGATATGTCCTTTGGTAACTGGTTTAACCGGCGCTTCAGGTTCCCGGCTGATAACTGCAGAACGGCTCCTGGGCAAGGTAATCGCCGGTCATGGCGTACGCCCGGGCCCTGCAGCCGCCGCAGACATTGACATACTCGCAGCGGCCGCAGTTATCTTTATAGCCTTTGAAATCCCGCAATTCCAGAAAAAGTTTCGAGTTTTCCCATATGTCCTTGAACGACTGCTCCCGTATGTTGCCCGCCGATTTCGGAAAGTAGCTGCAGGGCAGAACATTGCCGTCGACGTCGATCAGGCAGATAAGCTGTCCGGCAAGGCACCCCTTGGAACCGCCGGTGGAAAACTTGAGGGAGCGGCGCTTGAACCGCTCGCCCTCCTTTTTGGAGCGCTGCAGAACAAGGCGGTAATACTGCGGCGCGCACGTCGGCCGCACCAGCAGCTCGTCCTCCTCTTTTTCCATGTCATAGTGCCAGTTCAGCATATCCTCATATTCGCTTTCCGGGATCAGCTCGGCCATGATCTCTTCCCCGCGGCCGGTCGGCACGATCATGAACAGATACCAGGCGCTGGCGTTCAGGCTTTTGACCAGCCGGTAAATCTTCGGCGCCTCGTCCTTGTTCCGCTGGGTGAAGGAGGAGTTGATCAGAAAGGGAATGCCGTGCTCGTTGAACAGGCGGATGGCGTTCATGGTTCCGTCAAAGGCGCCCTTCTGGTTGCGGAAGTTGTCATGCACCTCGGGGGTTGACCCGTCGAGACTGAGAGAAACCATCTTGATGCCCGCTTCCTTGATCCTGCCGCATGTTTCCTCGTTGACCAGGGTGCCGTTGGTGGCGAGGCACATCCGCATTCCGAGCCCGGTCCCGTAGGCGGCGATGTCAAACACGTCCGCCCGCAGCAGCGGCTCACCCCCGGAAAGGACCATGACCGGATCGGCATAGCTGTGGATATCGTCGAGGATCCGCTTGGCCTCGGCCAGGGAAAAGTCGGGATGATCCTTGACCTCCAGTTCGGAAGCGGAACGGCAATGTACGCACTTGAGATTGCAGCGACGGGTGATTTCCCAGGCAATCCATTTCGGCTCAAATTTCATAGACACTCCGAAGAATAGGAATAATTTTCATATTAAGCATTTTGAATATATTCACCCGGCCGACCCCGGTCAACCTGTTTATGGCGCGAGGTGGAATTGATCTTGTCTTGAGCTGCAACTTATGAGAAAATGTTTGTATATTAAATCCGTTGCCGAGCATTTTGTGAACAAGGGAGCAGACGGAAAAACAAGGAGGCTGCATGATGAACGTCAAAACGATACTTACCCCCATCGATTTTTCCGAAAACGCGGCAAAAATTGCCGCGGCGGCGATTTATGTCGCCGGCAAATTCAAGGCCGACATCCATTTCGTTTTTGTCGTGCAGGAATTTGAGGACTATACCGGTTTCATGGCCCCGCCGGTCAACATGATCAACCTGAAAGAGGAAATTTTTGAGTCCGCCCAGCAGCAGATGAACACATTCGTCGACGAAAGGATGCAGGAATGCACCGAGGCCGGAATCCCCACGGTCCAGGGGAAGGTGTTGACCGGGGACATCTCCGAAGAGATCCTGGCCTATGCCAAAAACAATAACTGCAACATGATCATCATGGGGACGCACGGCTATAAGGGTCTGGAGCGCATACTTTTCGGCAGCATCGCCGACAAGGTGGTCAAGAATGCCTGCTGCCCCGTCCTGACGATCAATCCCTACCAGGAGGAGTGCGAAAAAAAATAGGGCGCCCGGATGGGCCGCCGCCCGTCAGGCTCCTTCCAGCACACCCACCACGCAACCGGAGCCGGCGGGCAGCGGCTCGGTGAAAAGCTTTTCGCCCCCATCGGCAAAGGCATCGAAAAAGAGGTGCGCCGGTGATATGCCGGGGCAGGCGAAGAGGCTGAGCCGGGTTCGCCCGCAGGTCCCGGGCGGGTAGTAGTCCGCCAGCAGCTTTGTCCACGCCTCCTCCTCCGCCGCCGACCACAGATCGAGGTCAGGCTGTCGGGCGGTTTCCGGATTGTCCAGCACCGCAGCCAGTTTTCCGCGCAGGGCGGCGCTGTCGCTTCTGAAACGGGAAATCTTGAAAAACAGCTCCTCCCCCTGCGGATGTCCGGCCGGCAGCAGACAGTCGAGGAGATGTGCGGCCCGGTGTCCCGCCCGGCTTTCATACCGTTCAAGCAGCATGTCGACTCCGTCCCGGTCTCCGGCCAGGAAAATGCGGCCGGCATCGGACCGGCCGGCGCCCAGGGCAAACAATTTCGCCCAGGCCGCACATCGCAGCTTCTGCATTTTCTCCCTGCCCGCCCCGGCCGCCTCGGGGAGCACGGCCGTCTTGAAAGGGGTATCTTCCCCGCTGCGCAGCTCCCTGAGCAGTTGTTCCTCTTTTGCCCGTATCCGCCGCAGTTCCCCCAGCAACTCCCCCTGCTCGGCGTCATACAGCTCGCCCAGCTTCAGGACCAGCCTTGCCTGCCATAACAGCCGGGCCGCTTCGTCCTGGTCGGCGGGGGTCGCAGTCTCGCCCGACAGGAGCCTGGAAAGAATAGACGTCCTCGATTCCGCTTCCCTTCTGCTCGCCGAGGAGATGCCGGCCAGGGCAACATGCCCGAGGCGGGCCGCGTAGTCCTCGCGGCGGTTCCGGAGGTCGGACACCATGCGCAGGAACCGTTCCCGCTCCCCGCCCAGGGGCGCGGGAACCTCGGCCCGGCAGAGTGACCGCCGCTCCATCTCCTCGCACACAACACTGTGCAGCTCGTCCGGGACCACATCATTTTCAACGGTCTGAAAGTAGACAAGCTGATCGAAAACCTGTACAAGTGGAATGAGCATCCGCTCCGAGGGAACCGTATCCGGAAACAGTATCGCTGATCTGACATTCATATGAAGACGCTGCACGAAAAAATTACCTTTATTCTGACGGGTCTGGCCTACGTTCTTTTTCACCTGGGCAAGATGCCCGATACGGGCTCCGTGGTGGTCGGCACCACCACCGCCCTGCTCAACACCCTGCCTTTTGAAATAGCCTTCACCTACCTCATTGTCGCCTTTATCCGCCGCACATCCGGGGGGCGGCGGCCGCCCTGGGACAGGATCCTGCGCATCTTTTTCACGGTGGGGATCGTCTTCGGCCTCGTATACAACCTGTACGTCAGGGGAGCCGTGGAACAACTGAAGCAGGAGCCGGAGGTTACCGCAACACGCTCCCTGGGGGATGATAGCCGGAACGAACCGTCGTATTGGGCATGATGACGCTTTCCCGGCCCACCACCGCGCCGGGGCTGGTCACTGCATTGCAGCCCGTCTGAACCCTGTCCCCGAAAATCGCCCCGAACTTTTTCAGCCCCGTGGGGATCGGACCGTCCCCGGTCCTGACCTGCACCTCGCCGGGAATAAAGCGGAAATTGGCCAACTTGGTCCCGGCCCCGAGATTGACCCCGCCGCCCAGGACTGAATCGCCCACGTAGGCAAAATGTCCCGCCTTGGCATCATTGAGAAAGACGGAGTGCTTGACTTCGGTGGCGTGGCCGACCACGCACCTCCGGCCGACAAGACAGTACCCCCGGAGATACGCCCCCTGCCGGATTTCCGTGTGGTCGCCGATGACGGCCGGTTCCTTAATCATGGCCCCGGACTCGACCAGGACTCCGCTGCCGATGCGGATCCTGCCGCCCAGGAAGACCGCCCCGGCCATTATCACCGACGCCCCGATCAGCTGCTCGTTTCCCCTGAACACCTGCAGGCCGCCACGGGTCGCGTCTCCGTACCGGATCGAACAGTCCCGGCCGGAACTGATGGCGCCCTGGTACAGGACAAGAGGCTCATCGACCAATTCCCCCCTGATCAGCCGCTCATGGTCGATTGCCTGCGCGGCGACATCGTCGCAATAGGATTTCAGGCGGCGCAAGGCATCCCAGACGTGGCCGCCGCCTGAAAACAGGTCGGCGTAGGCGAAATCGGTGAGATCGAAAAAATTCTCCGGCTCAAGCATGGTCATCCTGCAAGGTAGTACAAAGCGATCATCCCGATGATCGATCAGAGGACGCCGTCCTGATCCGCCGCCCGCGCCGTTTCCCGGTGGGCGACGATCACGGCGCGCCGCGGCAGTCGGCCGCTCCCTTTCAAACCCTTGGCGGAGCGGTCCCATTCTCTATATTGAACTGCTTCGTTTTATACAAGAAAAAAAGGCGCCCTGCCGGAGTAGCGGTCTCTTCTTGACTAACCGCATCTATGTGTTTACTGTCAAGTTCATTAACCGGAATATCACAGTCATGTTTGACTGTTGCAAGGAGGTACACGTGGAATTCAATGATTCGTTGTCCACCAGTATGGACGACTTCAGCGACAATGTCCAGGATCTCGAAATACCCGATTCCCTGCCGCTGATGGCCGTCCGCGACGTGGTGGTCTTCAATTACATGATCATCCCTCTTTTCGTCGGCCGCCCGGGGTCCATCGAGGCCGTCAACGAGGCCATGGCCCACGAAAAGCTGTTAATGCTCGTCTCCCAGAAAGACGCCACCAAGGACAACCCGGGACCCGACGATCTCTACCGTGTCGGCATGGTCAGCATGATCATGCGCACCCTGAAGCTTCCCGACGGCCGCCTGAAAGTCCTGGTCCAGGCCCTTTCCAAATCCCGGATAAAAGAGTTCCTGCAGCGGGAACCCCATTACCGGGTCGCCATCGAACTGATCGAGGAGCCCGACAACGTCGAAATAACCGTCGAGGTCGAAGCCCTGATGCGCACCGTCCGGGAACAGACGGAAAAGATCATGTCCCTGCGGGGGATCCTCTCCTCGGACCTGATGATGATCATCAACAATATCGAGGAGCCGGGCCGGCTGGCCGACCTGGTCGGGTCAAACCTGCGGCTCAAGGTCAGCGAGTCGCAGAAAATCCTGGAGACCGTCGACCCGGTGGCGCGCCTCAAGCTCGTTGCCGATCTGCTGAACAAGGAGCTCGAGGTCTCGACTGTTCAGGCCAAAATACAGTCCGACGCCAAACAGGAGATGACCAAGACCCAGAGGGAATACTACCTGCGTGAACAGCTGCACGCCCTCAAGAAGGAATTGGGGGACGATGACGGCTATATGCAGGAGATCGACGAACTGCGGGCCAAGATCAAAAAGAAAAGACTGCCCAAGTACGCCAAAAAAGAAGCCCGCAAGCAGCTCAAGCGCCTGGAGATGATGCATCCCGACGCATCCGAGGCGACCATCGTCCGGACCTACATTGATTGGATCCTCGATCTGCCCTGGAACGAATCGAGCACGGACCGGCTCGACCTCAAGGCCGCGGCCGCGGTCCTTGACGAGGATCATTACGGCCTGGAAAGGGTGAAGGAGCGCATCCTGGAATTTCTCGCCGTCCGCAAGCTCAACAAGTCAACCAAGGGCCCCATTCTCTGCTTTGTCGGCCCTCCCGGGGTCGGCAAGACATCGCTGGGCCAGGCCATCGCCAAGGCCATGGGCCGGCAGTTCCACAGAATGTCCCTCGGCGGCATGCGGGATGAAGCGGAAATCCGGGGTCACCGGCGGACGTACATCGGCGCGCTGCCCGGCCGTATCCTCCAGGGATTGAAAACAGTGGGCACCAACAATCCCGTTTTCATGATGGACGAGATCGATAAAATCGGCGCCGATTACCGGGGGGATCCGTCTTCGGCCCTGCTCGAAGTCCTTGATCCCGAGCAGAACTCCAGCTTTTCCGATCACTATCTCAACATGCCCTTCGATCTCTCCAGGGTCATGTTCATCACCACGGCCAACATGAGCGACACCATTCCTCCTCCCCTGATGGACAGGATGGAGGTCATCCGCCTCTCCGGTTACACCCTGGAGGAGAAAGTGGTCATCGCCCGCAAATATCTCCTGCCCAGGCAGATCAAGGAAAACGGCATCAAAACCCGGCAGATCCGGCTGGATGACCATGCCCTGGAACACATTATCACCCATTACACCCATGAAGCCGGGGTCCGCAACCTGGAGCGCGAACTGGGCAAGATCTGCCGCAAACTGGCCCGCAAGATCGCTGAAGGCGGCAAGGGCCCCTACAGCATCACCCTCAACACCCTGGGCAAGTATCTCGGCCCGCCCAAATATCTGCCGGAAGCCGAACTCGATACCTTGATGCAGCCGGGGCTGGCTGTCGGACTGGCCTGGACCGAGGTGGGCGGAGAACTGCTGCACATCGAAACCAACATCATGCCCGGCAAGGGGAAGCTGATCCTCACCGGCCAGCTCGGCGAAGTCATGAAGGAATCGGCCCAGGCGGCCCTCAGCTACTGCCGGAGCCGCTCCCGCCAGCTCGGTGTTGCCGAGGACTATTTCGACACCATTGATATCCACGTCCATGTGCCCGCCGGCGCCATTCCCAAAGACGGGCCCTCCGCCGGCATCACCATGGCCACGGCGTTGTATTCCGCCATTGTCGGCAGGAGCGTGAAAAAAGGGCTGGCCATGACCGGCGAGGTGACCCTGCGGGGCCGGGTGCTGCCCATCGGCGGATTGAAGGAAAAGGCCCTTGCCGCCTTGAGGGCCGGAATAACCAAGATCATCATCCCCATGGAAAACCAGAAGGACCTGGTGGACATCCCCGAAGAGCTCCGGAAAAAAATCACCTTCCTGCCCGTCAAGGATATGGATACGGTAATCGAACTTGCCCTGGGCAAGGCAAAGAAGCAGCATGTCCGGCACAGTACCGGGTCCGGAAAGGCCAGACAGGCTGTCGCCTAAACCGGACCATGAACGGAAACGGCGGCTCCGGCGCTCCCTGCTCCTGGCCTCCGCCCTGGTGCTGCTTGCCTCAGCCGCCTGTTCCTGGTGGATCGCGTCGTACGCCTTCAGTCCGTCAACCCCCGATCACGGGACAACGGTCCTTGTGCCCAGGGGGGCCGGCGCCAGGGAAATACAATCCATCCTGGCCCGGCACGATCTCATCGGTGATGACAGCCGATTCCTGGTCCTCGCCTATCTGACGCGCACCGCCGGCCGCCTGCGGGCCGGTGAGTACCTCATCCCGCCCCGACAGACCCCGCTGCAGATTCTCCGGCTTCTGGAAAAGGGCAAGGTCGTCCTCCATCCGGTCACCATCCCCGAAGGGTCGAACATAGTGCAGATCACCCGGATACTCGAAGGGGGGGGCTGGATCAACGGCCCGCTGTTCATGCGGCTGGCGGGCGACCCCGCCTTCATCGAAACCCTCGGCCTCGATCTCCCCAGCCTGGAGGGGTACCTCTTTCCCGACACCTATCTGCTGACCAGGGGGGAAGTCACCGAAAAGTCCCTGCTGACCATGATGGTCAACCGGTTTCTCGCCGTCTGGGCGGCCCTCACCGCCAATACCGCGCCGGAAATGTCCCGGCATCAGGTCATCACCCTGGCCTCCATGGTGGAAAAGGAAGCAGCAAAGCCGGAGGAGCGCCCCATCATCGCCGGGGTGTTCCTCAATCGTCTGGCGCGAAAAATGCGGCTGCAGTCCGACCCCACGGTGATTTACGGGCTGAATGAATTTGACGGGAACCTGACCCGGGAGGACCTCAAAAGGGAAACCGCCTACAACACCTATGTGGTCGACGGCCTGCCGCAAGGACCCATCTGCAGCCCTGGCCGGGAGTCGATTGAGGCGGTCCTCGATCCCGCCGAGGTGCCGTTTTTGTATTTCGTCTCCAAGAACGACGGAACCCATCACTTTTCCGTCACCCTGAAGGAGCACAACGAGGCGGTGTACAGGTATCAGATCCTGCCCGCCCGCCGGCAGAAATCCTCCGGGCAGCTCTGAGTCAGCCAACGCGCAGGACCTTGGCCCCCCTGATCCTGCGGGTTTTCAAATCAACAAGGGCCCGATTGACCTCCCCGAAGGGATACACCTCCACATCGGGTCTGATCCCCGCGGCCGCGGCCAGCCGCAGGCAATCCGCCACGTCGGCGCGGCAGACATTGGCCACGGACTTGATCTCTTTTTCCCGCCACAGGTGTCGGGGGTAATCGAGCTCCATAAGCACTTCGCGGTCCCCGCTCTCCTTGCGGATGGCGTTGATCACCAGCCTGCCGCCGGGGGCCAGGTTCGCCAGGGCGGCAAGCACCGGGCTCCAGACCGGGGTGGTGTCTATCGCCGCCTGCAGACGGTCCGGGGCGGCCTCCCCGATTGTCCCGGACCAGCAGGCGCCGAGCTCCAGGGCAAAGGCGCGTTCGGCCGGATCACGGGCGAAGACGTACATATTGGAATCGGGATAGAGATGGCGCGCCAGTTTGAGAACGAGATGATTTGACCCCCCGAAGCCCATCAAACCAAGGTTGCCGCCGTTGACAAGACCGGCGAGCTTGAGGGAACGATAGCCGATGGCCCCGGCGCACAGGAGCGGCGCCGCTTCGATGTCGTTGAATTCAGGGGGCAGCGGATAGGCATACGCTTCCGGCACGACCATGTATTCGGCATATCCGCCGTCCGCGTCCATTCCCGTGGCCCTGAAGTCAGGACAGATATTTTCCCGGCCGCTCCGGCACCAGCCGCACCGGCCGCAGGAGGAATATATCCAGGCAACCCCGACTCTGGCCCCCCTGGTGAAGCGGCCGGCTTCCGAGCCTGTCTTCTCGACCCTGCCTGTCACCTGGTGACCGGGCACCACCGGCAGATGCGGAGCGGCCCGGCCTTCGATCTCATCCAGTTCGGTGTGGCAGATCCCGCAGGCGGCTACGCGGACGAGAATCTCCTCCGGACCCGGCTCGGGCACCGGGAGATCGTGGAGCCGCAGCGGCTCGGACACTTTGCCCATGTCGGCGTGTTCTTCCAGCACCCATGCCTTCATCATCCCCAACCCGGGCAACAGCCTTGCCATGGCGCGGAACCCGGTTACGGCTCCTGTTCCGGCTGTTGCGTCAACTTCTGGCGCAGTTCCTCCAGTTCCTCATTCCGGCTCGCAAGTTCCAGGTTCAGGGTGTGGGACTCCTCCAGCGTATTCCGCAATTTTTCCTGCTGGTCGGCGATTTTGGCCAACAGAACATCCATGTTTACTCTGAGCCGGTCCAGCTCCCTGCCGGCGGCATCAAGGGCCTCGGTTTTGTCGACGACAATTTTCTCCAGCCCGTTTATCCGGGCATTTGCCGCCTCCAGCCGCTGCTGCTGCTCCACGGCGGTCAATTCGACCTCCTCCAGCCTCTCCCGGAGTGATTCGCTGTCGGGATCGCCGCCCTGCCCCTGCCGGAGCTCCTGCGTCCCGGCTTCGGCCGCAGGGGCCTCAAGCCTGGGCGGGAAATCGCTCAGGCCCGATACCTGCTCGCGGGTCGCTGCCAGATTTTCCAAACATTCATCCCTTTCCCCGGTGAGCCGGGCAACGGCGGCTTCGCACCCGGAGAGGCGCGCTTCAAGGGCCTGGGTTTTCTTACGCAGGGCAACCAGCTCCTTCCTGGCCTTGTCGATCTGCCGATCCTTGATGACAATGCTTTCCTGGAGGTCGGCGGTCTTGCCGAGCACCTGCTCCTGCTCGGTGGCGGCCGCCGCCGACTGCTTCTTCATGCTGGCAATGGTTTCATTCAGTTCCCGTTCAAGATCGATCTTCTTCCTGTTGGCCACGGATCCCCACACTGAACCGATCAAGGTCAAGACGACCAGTATGAAAATGATTCCATTTTTGTTCATCTTCGCTTCTCCTCCCGCATCTGCGTGGGAAAAATTCTCTCCGTTGACCCGCCGCGCTCCCCTCGGCCGTCTGCTGTTTTACGGGGTACTGTCCGGGCCGGAGGCAGGGGAAGTCAGCAGGGTAGGATCAACGGCCATGATTTCCTGTTCGATGCGGTCCAGATTATTCCTGACCTTGTCAACGACATCCGACTGCGGATACTTGACCAGAATATCCTGCAACAGCCGCCGGGACTCGAAAAGCAGCCTGACCCTGGCCTCCCGGTCAGCCGTCCCATTGGCCTGAACAAACAGTTCCGCCGCCTTTCGCCTGTCATCCCGGGCGGACAGGTTGGCCGCCTCGTCGATCTGCTCCCTCGCCCTATCCCCGTATTCGGTGTCCAGCAGGGCGGAAAACACCTCAATGGCCTGATCATACTCCCTGGCCCGCAGATGGTTCTCCCCTGTCGTCCAGGTTTCCTGGAGGATCGATGCCTGCTCGAGACGTCTGGCCTCGGCTTCCTGAAACTGGGCGGCGATCAGCTCGTCCGCCGTCCTGGTGATAGGTTCCCTTCGGTCCCCGGGCACTTCCTGAAGGGGAAGCTGTTCGATGAACTGCAGCGCCTCGGCGTATTTTTTTTCGCCCTTCAGCCTGTTCAATTCCTGCTCCTGCCGGGCAAACCATTTGTCGGCGCTGTCCCGCGACTCGAAGAGAATCCGGTTGACCGTGGGCACGGCATTTGAATCCGGAAAACGCTCGACAAACTCCTCGGCCAGCCGCACCACCTTGAAGCCGTCCCGCTCCGGGTTGTAACTGAGGTGGGCCAGCATGAGGGCGGCGAAACTTTTCACTTCCGCTCCCTGCTGGTTCCTGGCGTTGATCATCGACTGCTGCTTCCTGGCCCAGTCGATATGCTCGCCAAGTCCGGCATAGCGGTTAATGATGTCCACATACAGTTCAAAGGCCTTTGCATACTCTTCCCGGCTGAAATGAATATCGGCGATATGCTGCATGAGCTGGAACTCGCGATCCAGCTCCTCCTTTTGCCGGAAACGGTCGAGCAGGTCCTGAAACACCTTGCCCGCATCTCCGGGACGGCCGGCCTTAAGCAGTGCGCTGCCGTAGTTGAAAACGGCATCAAACGACGGCACCGCGTCCTCCCCCCGGGGAAGCTGCTCGTACAGGGCTATGACCTGAGCATACTCGCCGGCGGCCATGGCTCCGGCAATGTTTTTTTCACTTTCCTCCAGAAGTTTGCGCCGGGCGCCGGCAATCAGTCCCCCGGAATCCCGGGAAGGCTGAATGATCTGCTGGCATTCGCTCTCCAGAAAGCCGATATCGGCATGCTCAATCCTGGGGAGTTCCTCGACGGCGGGCATTTCCACCGGCCTCCCCGAACTTTCCTGGATCAGTTTTTCATGGAGCTTGTTATAGCCGTCAAGAATCGACTGCAGCTGAGCCTGGCAGTCGGTTATCTTCCTGCCGAGCTCTTCATCCGGACCCATTTTTTCAGCCTCGGTCCTGAATTCCTTCCACTGGCGGACCTTCCCCTCATATGCCGCTATTCGGTCGGCGACCAGGGTGAGAAAGGGCAGCAGCTCGGACGCCCCGGTCTGATCCCCTGGGACCTCCGGTCCGGGCGCGGGGCTTAAGGGGCTGTCGGTCCTGATCTCGGGAAGCTGTTTGGGGGGAGCCGGTTCGGCCTGCCGATCGGCGGGCGGTGCCGGCGGCTGCTCCCCAAGCGGTTCAATGCTTTTCTGCAAGACGGTGCAGCTGGTCAGGAAAAACGCGATCAGCAGGCAAACAAGCCCGCTCAGCGGCTTGCGGCAAGGTGACTGGTGCATGGTTGTCTGTTCCGTTGGCAAAAATTCGCGTGGACCGGTCCCAGGGGCTCAGGGTGCCGCCTGTCCTCTTGCCGACGGAGAAGAACGCAGAGGGCAGGATGACAGTTTCCCGGCCGCTGTACGGACAGCCGGCACCACAGCGCCGGGCCGGCCCGCGGCAGAGTATCGACCTGGTAAAGTTCCCGTAAAGTATTCCCCGTCGCCGAAAAGATACCACGAGGCGAATCTTCCGGCAAGGCGGATAAATTTTCCCCGCCGTTCGCGCGTTTCCCGCCACGGCGGATTCGGGGCGCATCCGGAGGGGACGGTTCCTGTTGTTTCCAGTTTCCTGCTGACCGCGGCGTATCAGGGTTCCTCCCAGTTCAGCCAGTACGGCCGGAAGCGCCGTTGCGGTTCAAAACCACCGCCGGAACCGATCTGACCGTGGGTGAGAACGACGGGCGCTCCCGGAGCCAGCCTGGTCCGCAATGCCCCTCGGCCGGCAATGACAACGCCTCCCAGGTCGGGGGCAACGGGCACGAAGACGTGGTCCGTTTCCGGATAGCGCAGGGGCAGACCGTTAAAGCTCAGGTCCGCGGGATCGAGACGGTCGGCGATATTGTCCCGGTTGATGATCGCCGTGGCAATCCTGCTCCATGCCGGCAGGGCGCCGAAAGACCCCGTCACATGGATCGATCCTTTCTGCATGGGCCGGTTGTCGTCAAAGCCGACATACACGCCGACCGTGCAGCCGTTGTCCAGCTCCATGACACTCTCGTCAACCGGGGGAGCAGGTACATAGCCGAAAAACGCTGCGTTTCTGAACTGGTTGGCCGTCCCCGTTTTGCCGAGCAGGGGAACGGGAAGGTCAAGCTTTGCCAGGAGGCCGTTCCGAAGGGGATCGGCACTGGACAGCCGGACATGGTCGCGGGCATACCGGCCGGTGCCGTACTGCACCGTGTTCTGTAAAATATTGCTGACAGCGGCGGAAGTCCGGGCGTCAAATATTCTGCGCCCGCGGGGCTGCCGGGCGTAAATCACCTCTCCCTCCTCCGATTCGATCCGTTCGATGATCGACGGCCCTTTGTTGTTCCTTTCATCATCATCATCATCATCAGCCTGCCTGGAGCTGTTGAAATTGAATCCGGTGACAAGCCCCTCGTACATCTTCACCGAATCACTCAGGGTGATGACGTTGGAACCGAGCGGAAAAGAAAGAACCGGCTCGAGGTCCGAGCTGATGCCCAGCTCCCTGCCCATCCGGATGAGATATTGCAAGGCGACCGTCAACCTGTAATCGCGGACGGAGCTCAGGACGTCCATCGAGTAGGGCGGGCTGGCAGACAGCTCTTCGCTTTCCCTGCGCATCTGCACGGCGACCTGCTGGACGGCATACACACTGAGATAACCGTCCAGGAGAATGTCCTCCCAGAATTTTTTTGCGGCGGGGCCCTCCAGGGACGCCAGGCGTGAGCCGATCTCGTCGGGAGACAATATCCTGCCGCTGTTTCGGGGCGGCGACAGGGCAAAATTGACCCGGCCGGCCTGATCCTCCCAGAAGACGCCGCTGGGTTGCAGATTGCCGCTCCGGCTGTCCAGAAACGCGAGCGGATCCATCGTCTGCACCGGTGACCGCTCAATTTGCAGGAGAAGCTGAAACTGCTTCAAATCCTCCATGAGGCGCTGCAGGGCGAGGTAGTTTCGGCGAAGAATCTGCTGACGGAGGGCGAGTTCATTGCTTTCTCTTTGGCTCAATTCGGCTTTTTCCTCCGGACTGAGACGTAAATCTTTGGCGTACTGGTCGAAATGCAGCCCGTAATGCAGATCGCGCAGTCTGCGGTAGTCGGCTGACCGGTCCGCGAAGAGAAAATCGGCTTCCAGATTGCGCACCGCCCTGTCATAGGCCGCCTGCTCAAGGATTTCCCGGTTGACAATGATGCCGTACCGGTCCCGGATGCGGCGCACGAACTGCTCGTAGGGCTCCGGCCGGTCACCCTCCCTCGGCGCAAGGTCCAGGTATTCAGCCACCTGCCGGAAGCGGGGCGGGGTAAGATGTTCGGTGAGGTTGTACAGCAGCCAGACAGCAGCCAGGTTTTCCGAGGTCACTCCGGCCCAGCTCATGGAAACCTGCTCATGGGGGCTCTCGTGATCGGGTCGGGGGAAATATGGGGTATCATGAAAGACAAAGACATCGCGCCTGTTGTTGAGCAGATCTGTGGGATTCCAGCCCAGCTGCATGGCCGCGGCAAAAAGAAACGGCTTGAAGGTCGACCCCATCGCCCGCCTGGCATTCACCGCCCGGTTGAAAAAACGGTTTTCCATCCCGCCCGCCATGGCCGCCACGGCGCCCCGCCGCATGACCAGCGCTCCGCCCTGGAGGTCGGGGTAGCGCTCCAGGTCCAGGATAACGTCGCCGTTGTCTTCCACCCGCCGGACGCTGACATAGACCCTGTCACCTGCCTGCAATTGCCCCAGCAGTTGCGCCAGGTCATTTTTATCCGCTTCGCTCCAGCGGTTCTTTTTAAACCGGGCAAAAGCGGTGAGCAGGGAGTCCAACCCCTGACGCGGAATTATCCCCTCCACCCGGACCGCGTCGAACCGCACCCTGATCAGGGGGGCCCCCGTCACATCCTTCTCAATGCTCTCTATTTGCCCAAAAAGGAAGGCTTGCGGCTCAGGGAACGAATCGCCCGGATAATCAAGGTCGGCATATTCCTTTTGGACCGTCTCCCTGTCATACCCGCGCAGGTGGACATCAAGCACGGAGAGTTCCTTGCGCAAGGCATACAGGGTGCTGTCCTGGATATCTTTTTCAACGGTGGTGAAAATCTGCACCCCGGAGGTGGAGACGTTGCTGATGCCGTATTTCTCGAGGGCGGCGACAACATTCGGCGAACTGAGCTCCGCCCGGACATGATCCATGAGGCTGTTGAGGGCAAAGGACATCCTGCCCTGATTGAACTCGATATCGCTGCTGACGGCTTCGTTGAACTCCGCCCGGGTTATCAGTTCCAGGCGCTGCATATGACCCAGGACGTAAAGGGCCCGTTCCCTTGCCCTCTGCCGCGCCTTTTCAGCCGCCTCCTCGGTGAGTTTGGTAAACGGATTATAATAATTCGGCCGTTTCACGCTGCCCGCGATAAAGGCATTTTCCAGCAGGGTCAGATCCTGGACGTCCTTGTCAAAGTAATAGCGGGCCGCGACTCCAAGCCCATGGCCGTTGCCGCTGACAAAGAACTGGTTGACATAAAACTCAAGAATTTTCTCCTTCGGATAATGATATTCGAGCCGCAGGGCATAGAGCATCTCCTTGAACTTGGCCCTCCAGGTGCGCGAATCCCGTTTGAAGATATTTTTCGCCGTCTGCTGAGTGATGGTGCTGCCGCCCTGGACAATCCGCCCTGCCCTGATATTAACAATCATGGCCCGGGTGACGCCGGGCAGGTCAATGCCGAAATGCTTGAAAAACCGGCTGTCCTCGGCGGCAATAATGGCATTGACGAATGCCCGGGGGATTTGAGGATAGGAAATATACTGCCGATGGGCATCCTGAAACAGCACTCCGATTTTCCCGGTCCCGTTACTGTAATAAACGGGGCTTTCCCGGCCGAGGATCTTCGCTATATTCTCCGGCTGGATTTCAGCACCGGGCTCAACGGCGACCAGCCAGTACAAAACCGCGCCGCTGCCGATGATTCCGAGCAATATGATCAGAAGGAAAAAAACGAACAGTTTTCGGATAAAGCGCAGCATCGGACAAAGAATCTGTCGGATAATTGAAAAATATGGTTTTTATTCAGTAATTTCCGGTTAAGGACTTGCATGTATAGAAAAATCTTTCTGCAAGCCTGAATTATCAGGTTCGGAGTCTGCCTCATCAAGCTGGGCAATTTCATTTCGCATTTGGTTGCGCAGTTCTC
>Ga0172382_10002416_pt1 | contig 31324 bp, 34 predicted proteins | sample Leawel138RmetaG_FD_122245 | JGI IMG/M metagenome (GOLD analysis project Ga0172382, IMG submission 122245) | Leachate microbial communities from a municipal landfill in Southern Ontario, Canada - Leachate well 138R metaG | ecosystem: Engineered > Solid waste > Landfill > Unclassified | place...
ACCCGGAAGAAATTCAGCTCCCGCAGCTCCATAACCTGCAGCCGCGGGCGGAAATAGCCGCGCCGGGCGAGAATGCGCCGATCGGTCACGGCATAAAAAACCTTTTCCCATTCGAGGCGGGCGAGGAGAATATGGCCGACGGCGAGGTAGAGCGCGATCAGGATAAAAGGCAGCGGAATCCAGACCAGCAGCGAAGAATGGTAGACCGCTTGCAACTGAAAGCCAACCATCTGCCAGAAAGTTGCAAGCAAAAGAATCAGGATGCCGAAAAAAGAATGTCGCCAGTTGCGAAAAGTGAAGCAGGTGGGCGCCGGGCGGCCTTCCCATTGTACGGTTTCTTCCGGCTGCAGATCGTTGCTCCAGTCCATCACATCTCCACGAGGTCCCGCATGCGCTCGGCGGCGGCGCGGCCCAACTTGCCGGAGGGGTCGGCTTCGGCCACCTCCCGATATAGAGCGATCGCTTGTTGTCGGCTGCCCGTTTTTTCGTAGGCTTCGGCCAACAAAAATTTCCCCTGAATCGTCGCACGGAGCCGAAGCGCCGCCTCCAGCTGTTGCACGGCCCGCTTTTCATCCCCCAAATTCAGCAGGACGTAGCCATAACCCTGTCGCGCGCGGTAGTTGTTTTCATCGAGCCGAACCGCCCGGGCCAGATGCGGCCGAGCCGCGGCCGGATTTTCCCCCCGCAGGTAAGCCATCCCCAGCCCAGTGAGAAACACAGGCTCGTCGGGCGACTCGTTCACCGCCTGCAGGTAAGCGGCAATGGCCCTGGAAATCTCCCCCCTGGCTTCCAGACGGCGGGCTTCTTCGTACATCGCCCGACCCGGCGCGGCAAGCTCGGTCGGCGCGGATGGGACTCTGCCGGCATTCGGCGCAACGGCGCAGCCAACCACACCCGCGAGCAGCAGACCGCCGAGAAAAAGGCGGCCAAGGCGCAGCGCCCGGCGGCGGGCGACAGCGGTTTTTTCCTGCAATTGTATGCCGGTTCTCATCCTGTGCAACCTTCCATTATTTTAGGGTGGCGCAAAAATCACCAACTGCCGTTGCGGCATTGCCTCTCACTGCTTCGACGGACAGAAGTACGCATTTATTGCCGATCGGTTTTTGCTTAGCCATTTTCAGCATTTGGCTTTCTTGCGAAAGCATCGATGTTCGCAACGAGCGACTTTATCATTTTTTTTCTAGCCAGGCCATCCGAAAATATTGTATAGTGGCGGGCTTTTCTGGTCAATCACAAGACAATGGAGCCTAGGACAACCCTCATGCCACAGAATATCCGCAACATCGCCATCATCGCCCACGTCGACCACGGCAAAACCACCATGGTGGACGCCATGCTCAAGCAGTCCGGAATTTTCCGGGAGAACCAGGTCATCACCGAACGGGTGATGGACAGCAACGATCTCGAACGGGAACGCGGAATCACCATTCTCTCCAAGAATCTTTCCATCCATCACGGTGGGCTCAAGATCAATATCATCGACACTCCGGGCCATGCCGATTTCGGCGGCGAGGTGGAGCGGGTGCTTAAGATGGTCGATTCGGTGCTGCTGCTGGTCGACGCCTTTGACGGACCGATGCCGCAGACGCGCTTCGTGCTGAAGAAGTCCCTCGACCTGGGCTTGAAACCGATCGTGGTCATCAACAAGATCGATCGCCCCGGCGCGCGGCCGGAAAAAGTCGTCGACATGGTGTTCGATCTCTTCTGCGAACTCAACGCCGAAGAGGGACAGCTCGATTTTCCTATCGTCTACGCCAGCGCCAAACAAGGATACGCCAAGCGCGAGCTCAGTCAGGAATCGAAAGACCTCGAGCCCCTTTTCGCGATGATCGCCGAGCGGGTGGCGCCGCCGACCGCCGACCCGCAAGCCTCTTTTCAGATGCTGGTCACCAGCATCGCCTACAACGATTACATCGGCCGCATCGCCACCGGTAAAATTTTCAACGGCATGGTCACCGCCGGCGAAACCGTCGCCCTGATCCGGCGCGACGGCAGTGTGACACGCGGCCGCATCTCCAAACTTCTCGGCTATGAAGGGCTGAAGCAGATCGAGCTTCCTGAAGCCGGCGCCGGAGACATCGTCACCATTGCCGGTTTCGACGATGTGAGCATCGGCGAAACCTTCGCCGCCGCCGCCAATCCGGTCCCTCTTCCCTACATCTCCATCGACGAGCCGACCCTGTCGATGAATTTCATTGTCAACAGCTCGCCTTTTGCCGGTCGCGACGGCAAATACGTCACCTCGCGCAATATCCGCGAGCGGCTGACGAAAGAGCTGCGCACTAATGTTTCGCTGCGCGTCGAGGATACGGATAGCACCGACACCTTCAAAGTTTCCGGGCGCGGCGAACTGCATCTGTCTATCCTTATCGAAAACATGCGCCGCGAGGGCTTCGAGGTGGCCGTTTCCAAGCCCGAGGTCATCTATCGGGAGATTGACGGCGTGCTCTGCGAACCGATGGAATATCTGGTGATCGATGTTCCCGAGGAATACCAGGGAACGGTCATCGAAAAACTCGGCGGACGCCGCGCCGAAATGGTCTCGATGCAGCCAATGGAAGGGGTGGTTCGTCTCGAATTCCTCATTCCCGCCCGGGGCCTCATCGGTTTCCGCACCGAATTTCTGACCGACACCCGCGGCGGCGGGGTCATGACCCACACCTTCCACGATTACGCCCCCTGCAAGGGACCGATCGCCGGCCGCAAGAACGGCGTCCTCATCGCCATGGAAGCCGGCGAGACGGTGGCTTATTCCCTGTTCAACCTGCAGGACCGCGGAATTCTCTTTGTCCCCCCGGGAATCGATGTTTACGAAGGTATGATCATCGGTCAGCACGCCAAGGACAACGACCTGGTGGTCAATGCCTGCCGAGGGAAGAAGTTGACCAACGTTCGTGCGTCGGGCACCGACGAGGCGGTTCGTCTGGTTCCCCCGCGTCTGCTGACTCTGGAACAGGCTCTCGAATATATCGACGAGGACGAGTTGGTGGAGGTTACGCCCAAGTCGATCCGCCTGCGAAAAAGATATCTGGATGCCAACGAACGCAAACGGTCTGAGAAAAAGAGCAAATAAACAGGTTTTCGCTTCAAAACCCCGGTTTGACCGGGGTTTTTTCTTTTTCCGGATTCATTTTGGCAAATCACTCTTTCACTCCTCAATCCGCGCGACAGGCGCGATTCAAGCGGCACTACTCTCTGATCGTAAATATAAAACTGTTTTCGGAAACAACGATCTGCCACGCAAAACAGAGATAGGCTAAACTACCGTTTCTATTGATTTTTTTCCAAGATTTTTGTTGCAATCCACGGATATGAGGAGTATGCTCTTATCAGTTTTGCGAGAAATGAACAGATAACTCACACCGAAGGAGAAAGAAAAAATGAAGTGTCCGATTTGCGGCGGTAAAACCCGGGTGGAAATCGATACCCATTCAGATGGTTTCGCCGACAACCTGCAAGAGTGCGGCGACTGCGGTACTGTTTGGACCAGAAAAGAAGGTGAGGAGATCATTCTCCATACTCTTCGCGCCGCCAGCAATTACTGATCGACCTTGACCAACTTTTATTTTCTACCATCGGCCGCCGCCGCACCCTTTCGGAGCGGCGGCCTGTTATTTTTCAGGCAGGATTCTTTTGTTTCATTCCCTTCTTTTTTGTCCGGAACCTTATATATTTCGGTGCTATCCGAGCGTTTTGCACTCCCTGGGCATTTCCAGCAAATTCCTTGAACTATCGAGCGATTGAGATTATATTGTGCCCGGTTCGGGGGGCCGCTGATGAATTTGTTTGTAATAGGATCAGGGAGGTTGCATGGATCGGGAGCTAAACGCACATGAACAGACGGTTCTGCTGACGATTGCCCGCCAGGCGGTGGAAACCTGCGTCCGCTCCGGTGAAATCTACATTGAGCCGCGCGAAGAGATGGCGCTCAATCTGCGCAACGGCTGCTTCGTGACGATCAAACAGAACGGTCATCTGCGCGGCTGCATCGGCAACTTCCAATCGGAACTTCCGCTGTTTCGGGAGGTTGCGGAGATGGCGGTGGCGTCGGCCACCAAGGATCCCCGTTTTTATCCGATGAAAGATGAAGACCTGGCCAACTTCACCCTGGAAATCTCCGTTCTTTCACCCCTGCAAAAAGTAGAGGATCTGGAAGAAATCGAGGTTGGGCGGCACGGCATCTATCTTGAGAAAGGTTATCATCGCGGCGTTCTCCTGCCGCAGGTGGCCATTGAGCATGGCTGGGACCGGGATATCTTTTTGCAGCAGACCTGCCTGAAGGCCGGATTGCCCCCCGATTCCTGGAAGGCCGAAGATACGGCCATTTATTGCTTCAGCGCGCAGATTATTAAAGAATAAACCAAACTTCCCACCTTCACTACAAGTGACCGAAAACCCGGACGCCAGACGCCGGGTTTTTTCATTCCCCCCCTTCTGGTCTGTCGGGCAAGTCATTGTAAACTTGCCGTATGGAAAACAGGACCGGTGAAAAGAACGATGGACAGGCACGTCTGCCGGAAAACGAAATCCATGAAGTCCGGCGCCGCACCGCACCGCGGGCGGCCATCGTCCATGAAGCTATTCGCCATGAAGGGGAACTGGAGTTCCAACGGTCCCATTCGGCTCTGGCCTGGTCCGGTTTCGCGGCCGGCCTGTCAATGGGCTTCTCCCTGGTGGCCGAGGGATTATTGCAGCACCATCTGCCGGATGCTCCCTGGCGACCACTCGTCAGCAAATTCGGCTACAGCATCGGCTTTCTCATCGTCATTCTCGGCCGGCAGCAACTTTTTACCGAAAACACCCTGACGCCGATCCTTCCCCTCCTGCAAACCCCCCGAGTCGGCATCCTGCTTCAGGTGCTTCGCCTTTGGCTGATCGTTCTGCTTGCCAACCTTTCCGGAGCCTACCTTTTTGCCTGGGGTCTGGCCGACAGCTCAGTCTTCTCCGCCGGCATGCAAAGGGAATTTCTTCTGCTCGGCACGCACACCCTGCAAGGCGATTTTTCCACCGTGCTGATCAGCGCCATTTATGCCGGCTGGCTGATCGCTCTCACTGTCTGGCTTCTTCCCTTCGCCGAAACCGCCCGCGTCATGGTCATTATCATCATCACCTATCTGATAGGCCTTGGCGGTTTTCGCCATATCATCGCCGGCTCGGTTGAAGTGTTCTACCTGGTCGGTATCGGCGCAATTTCTTTCGCCACCTATCTTCAGAATTTTTTCCTCCCGACTTTGCTCGGCAATATCATCGGCGGCATCACCCTGGTGGCCGTCATCAATCACGCGCAGGTCGTCGCCGGGGGCGATCAGCGAAAGTGAGCGATTGTGCTATAATTAAAAGCATTAAAACGTCGGCGTCACCCGGAGAAATCGGAAAGGAAGATTTTTATGTGGTTATTCAAAACGGATAACGATGTCGCCGCCCTCATTCTCAGAGTTTCTCTCGGCGTGGTATTCTTTCCCCACGGCGCGCAGAAGGTTCTCGGCTGGTTCGGCGGCCACGGCCTCTCCGGCACGCTGCAATACTTCACCGAAGGGATGGGCATCCCTTACGTCCTCGCCCTGCTGGTGATTATCGCCGAGTTATTGGGCTCGCTGGCCCTCATCGCCGGCCTTCTCACCCGGCCGGCGGCTTTCGGCATTGCATCGGTCATGGTCGGGGCCATCTACAACGTGCACTGGCAGTACGGATTTTTCATGAACTGGGGCGGCCAACAGGCCGGGGAAGGTTTTGAATATCACCTGCTGGCCATCGCCATCGCCCTGGCGCTGATGGTCAAGGGGGGCGGCGCCGCATCGATCGACAGAGTGATAACGGAAAAAAGTAAATAGACAAGACAGATGAGGCCGGAGACCGGCCGAGAAACGGAGGCTCGTCATGATCACCGTCCGCCCATCATCCAGACGTGGCCACTTTCAATCGGATTGGCTCGACAGCTGGCATACGTTTTCCTTCGACACCTATTACGATCCCGAACACATGGGCTTTCGCGCCCTGCGGGTGATCAATGAGGACCGGGTTAAACCCGGACACGGTTTTCCCCTGCACCAGCATCGGGATATGGAGGTCATAACCCTGGTTATCGCCGGGGAGTTGAAGCATGAAGATGATCTCGGCCATGGGGCCATCATCGGCCCGGGGGAAGTGCAGCGTTTTTCGGCCGGCACCGGCATTCGTCACAGCGAATACAATCCGTCCGACAGTCGGGAAGTTCACCTGCTGCAGATCTGGGTCCTCCCTGAGCATAAAGGATTGACACCCGGTTATGAGCAGAAGAATTTTTCGCCCGAGGAGTTCCAGGGGCGGTTGCGTCTGATCGGATCCCGCGATGGACGCGATAATTCCATCGTTATTCATCAGGACGTGGCACTCTACCGCGCCGATCTCGCATCCGGCCAGCAACTGAGTTATGCCATTGCCGGGGGGCGGTGTGTCTGGCTGCAGGTCATCGCCGGAAGTCTGCACTGCAACGGTCAGGAGTTGTCCGCCGGCGATGGCGCGAGCAGCAGCGACGAGAACGCTCTGACGATATCTTCGGCCGCGGGGGCCTCCTTCATCCTCTTCGATCTGGCCTGATTCCAGGTTGCCCGACCCGCGCCCGATTCTGCGTGAAAAATCCCCTTTACCGTATGGCCGAAGACGACGCTCCGGCGGTGCGGCTGGCGGCGGCCTATGCCTTCATCCGGTTGTCGGCCGATCCGGGAAATAATCTTCGCCAACTGCGTCAGGGGACTCAATACATCTGCTGGCAGGTTGCGGCCATCGAGACGATATCCCACCTGCTGAAGGAATCGCCGTACTTCACCTTTTTGCTCGCCTCCAACAAATCCGAGAGGAATCCCCCGAGATTCTCGGCGATGTCGATGAGGTGGATCAGGCGCCCTTCGCCATCCTGCAGGTAGAAATCGATCTTCAAGCGCTTACATGGGGGACCTTCGGAAATGCGGCCGGAAAGAATGACCATGTTCTGTTGCTGGCCGACTTTAACCGAGATATTGTAATCGTCGGCCGTTATCTGTTTTCTGCTCGGGGGGGAGGATTGGGTTTTGGCGGTTGATGCGGATTTTGTCGGTTTAGCGATCTTCTGCGCCTGGTATTTGGAGTCGAACAGGCTCACCGGCTGGGAAGAATGCAGCGGCCGGTCGGAAAAATGCCGTTTTCCATTTTCGTCCACCCATTGGTGCATTTCGGCCGCTGCGGCGCTGCCGCAAAAAACCAGAATACCAAGTAAAATCGATCCTTTCATTTTCCCCTCCTTTGATTAAGCGCCAGGTTTGTTCTGGGTTGCACTCCTTTGCGATGTCGCTTAACTCACTGAGGCCCTTTAGCAGCCTCAAACTTACGCCAAATCCGTCGAACCCATAAGAAAACGGTCGATTTCCCGTGCGGCGCTGCGGCCCTCATTGATCGCCCAGACGACAAGACTCTGGCCGCGGCGCACGTCGCCGGCGGCGAACAGTTTCGGCACGCTGGTGGCGAAACGACCGTATGGCGCCTTGATGTTGCTGCGCGGGTCCTGCTCAACCGCAATATCTTTCAGGACGCTTTCCTCCGGGCCGAGGAATCCCATGGCGAGCAGCACCAGGTCGGCCGGGATGCGCCGTTCGCTGCCGCGCACTTTTTCCGGCCAGAGGCGACCGGCCTCCTGCCGCCATTCGACAGCGTGAATGCGGATAGCCTCGACGCGATCGTCCGCATTGGTGCAGAACTCCTCGGCGGTAACCAGGAACTGGCGCGGGTCGGCGCCGAATTTCGCTTTCGCCTCCTCCTGGCCATAGTCGAGTTGGTACAGTTTCGGCCACTGCGGCCAGGGGTTGTCGACGCGGCGCTCCTGCGGCGGCCGGGGCATAATTTCCAGCTGGGTGACGCTGCGGCATCCCTGGCGCACGGCGGTGGCGACGCAGTCGGTACCGGTGTCGCCGCCGCCGATCACCACCACGTGCTTGCCTTCGGCGCTGATTTCCAGCGGCGAGCCGTCGAGCAGCCGGCGGGTATTATGCGTGAGATATTCCATGGCGAAATGAATGCCAGCGCCCTGTCGCCCGGGCAGGTCAAGGTCGCGGGGGCGCGTCGCGCCGCAGCATAGAACGACGGCGTCGAAATCGTCAAGCAGTTGCGGCAGCGTACCTGAGATTGCAAAATCGCAGGCGATTACCTTTTTGTCACCTCCGCTTCGATCACCACATTCGGCGGTTCGTGCTTCCCCGCCTCGGCCGGCAGCGCTTCGCCCAGTTCGCCTGCCGCCACAGCCTCCCTGGTGCTATCCGGGGTCCGCTGTCTGACCTGCCGCCTCGTTTTTCGCTCCGTCCTCCCCTGCTGCCGCACGCGCTGGGCGAAAACGGCGGAGAGCGCCGAGAAGGAAATCAGACCGTGTTCGGCGGCGTGTTCCGCCATGGCGTAGCTGTCCGCGGCCAGCAACAGGCTGCTTCCGGCCCCGGCCACCTCGCGCGCCAAATCTTCGATGGCGCGCCGCCGTTTGCCTCCCATATCGGCTTGCCACCGGACGCACTTGCCGGCACAAATCCAAACTTAACAAATTTGCCGCATCTGGCCCGGATCATGCTGTATCGCAAACATGGGGGTTCTCATTTCTTTCCCGAGAGGATAAATGGCGATGACCATATCGAAAGCGGTAGCCGTCGAACAAGCCGCAGGGGAACTGGGGACCACTGCCGTTGCCCTGCTCATGCAGATAAAACGTAAACACCTGGAGGGGATGGAGATCGACGGAGCATGGCATCTTACCGCCGAGAGCCTGGAAAAAGCCCGGCGGGAGGGACTAGCCGCGACGGCGCCGATGACTTGCCAGGGTCATTGCGCCGGTGGCGGCTGCGCGGGAAATAAGTAATCCTGCCGAATTAATGGGCAGAAAAAGACAGGTGGACACCTTGGGCATCCAGATTTTACCCTCAGATCTTGTTTACAAGTACCCGCGGAAAAAAGAAACCCGTCACCTGCCGAAATTCACCGGCAAGCCGGACCCCCGCCCCTTCGACTGCGATGACCTCTACGACGTCATCCCCCTGGACGTCATCCCCCTGCTCGAAGCAGTGATGGACACTCTCGGCACCGATGACGGCCGCCGGGTGCTGAACCGGCTGGAGGAGATCCTGAGCAGGGATATCCCGCGCTGGCTCGACACGCGCAGCTGTTCGACTGTCTGGTCGAAGCGTCGCGAGGGATTCTGGACGAGTAGAGCGTGTCGACAACAGCCTGCTTCTATTTTACAGAGCAGAGTAAATGCTCGGCAATTCCGCCACCCCGCAACTCATGAAATGGCTGCTTGACATCCATGGGGCGGTTTGATTTATCATACGTCATGCTTTACGCCTTCCCCGAACAAAAGGTACTCTTCAGCAACAAACCTTTTTCCGGTCCGAATCTCGCCCGGATCTTCGAGGAAATATTTCGACTGCCTCGACCCTTCACCGGATTCCTGAAAATTAATGTGGAGAAGAACGGTCCCCTCTATTTTCTCTTTTTTCTGCAAAGCGACCCTTATGCCGCCGGCAAATTCGACGGCAAAAAGCCCTTTAATATCAACCTCTCCGATTTTTTTGCGGAAACTTTTGCCTGCAAACCGACGCAGTTGAGCGTATCCCTCTGCGAAACGGACCCGGTGTTGCTCAAGTGCATGCTCATTCTGCTTCAGGAGGAGCCGACCATCAAAGCGCCGGTAACGATGCTCGATCTGGAGCAGATCACCGGTCAAGTGGTTGAAGAAAAAGGGGATGCGTTGGTGGTTCTGCAGAAGGAGGGGAAGTTCAACTTCTTCTTCGTTAAAAATGGTCTGGTGGCCCGTCCGTATTTTGCCGACACCGACTGGACCCCGCCCAACGATCTCAGCTCCCAGGAAACGATGCTCCTCTACGCCTTTGAGCGGCATGCGTCGCCTGTGGTTGCCCACATCTATCGCGATGTCGCCACTCGTCAGGGGAACGACGTGCGGCAGCTCGACCGGAACCGGCTGCTCGAACTGGCCCGTCAGGCGACCCCAGCTCCCCGCGTTGCGGATCCAACTCCGCGGACGCCGCCCCCATCGATAATTGTGGTCGAACTCGTTTCCGGCGTCGATCGCGGCAAACGCTTTACCGCGCCCCTCCCTTGTTCCGTCGGCCGCAAGGGGTGCGATATCGTCCTTGACGACGGACTGACGTCGCGGCGGCACGCCCTCTTCACCCTGATCGGCGGCGAGATCGGGGTTGTCGACCAGGGGAGCACCAACGGCACCCAGGTAAACGGCGCCGATGTAAAACAGGCAGTGCTCACTGCCAAAGATATTGTAACCATCGGTGAAACGCAGATGAAGATTGTCCCCTGATTTCCCCCCGAAACACTCGGGCGTGCCTGCCGTCTCTCTTCGCTCCTCGAATCATCCCCTCTAAACTGTAAATTGCAGCTTTAAATCGATGACCTCGATAATATCCAGGTTCTGCAACGGGACAGCTGTCTCGGCGGCCTTGCCGTTGATCAGCGGTTGCATTTCCCCAGGCGAGGGGCTCAGGACGTAGCCGGCGGCGGTACGGTTGATCAGCGCCGCCACTTTCGGCGCAAAAAGCCCTTTGATCCGGATCTCCGCGTTTTTGGCCTCGCCGATGGTCGTCACGCGTTTGGTCAGATTGTATACCGCGCCCTTGGTCGTTCCCTCCAGAACTGTCAACCGCCCAATGCCGACCGTCTCCTGCCCGGCGCTCCCCGGCGACGGGCGACGGATCAAGGTCGCTTCCGCCTCTGGAGGCGACTGTCCGGCGGGGGGCCGCATCATCGTCGCGTCGGCATCCACCGGCGACAGTCCCGGCCGCACCATCGTCGCGTCGGCATCCACCGGCAGCGGCCCCGGCCGCATCATCGTCGCGTCGGCGTCCACCGGCGACAGCCCCGGCCGCACCATCGTCGCGTCGGCATCCACCGGCAGCGGCCCCGGGCGCATCATCGTCGTCTTCGCCGGACGGCCCTTTTCCCCGAGATCGAGACGCATGGTAGCGTCGATGGGTGCGGAGCGTCCCATCACCACGGTCGCGTCGGCATCATTTTGAGCGACCGTGGGATCGTCAAAAATCAGGATGTGCAGACCTATGGTGAGGATCGTTTCATGCTTCAAGGGCAGACGATCGATACATTGTCCGTTGACTTTGGTGCCATTGGTGCTGTTGATGTCCTCCACCGTGTACCGATCTCCGTTTCTTTCGAATCGTGCATGGTAGGCGGAGACAGCGGGGTGATCGATGACGATGTCGTTCGCGGCCGCCCGGCCAACGGTGGTAACCTTCTTGGTCAGGGGGTACTCCTTGAGGAGCGCCTCTCCCTTGAACTTGATAATCAGCTTGGCCATTTGTTACCTTTCCTGCTCATGTCGAGTTGCAATTTATTTGAATAAGAACTCCCGCGATTAAAAATTCCGCGGCGCATCGAGGGCGAGGAGCAAAACGGTAATATTGTCCTTCCCGCCCAGCGCATTGGCCCGGTCAATCAGGGCATTGCAGGCGCGGCTGGCGTCGCTCTCCTGTTGGATAATGGCAAGGATTTCCTCGTCGGCCATCATGTTAGTCAGGCCGTCCGAGCAGAGGAGGAAGCGATCGCCGTCCATGACGTCCACCTCGCATATATCGATCCGCACCTCCGGCGCGGCGCCAAGCGCCCGGGTGATGATGTTTTTATGCCGCGAAACTTCCGCCTCCTCTTGACTGAGCAACCCTTGTCGCACTTGTTCGGCCACCAGTGAATGATCGTCGGTCAGTTGACAAATGGAGCCGCCGCGCAGCAGGTAGCAGCGGCTGTCCCCCACATGCGCGACGATCAGGACCGGCCCGTTGAGAAGTCCGGCGACAATGGTCGTGCCCATGTTGCGCCATTCGGGTTTAGACTGCCCGGCCTGAAAAATTTGTCGGTTTGCCAGACGAATCCCGGAAAACAATCGACGTATGGCCGGCGACAGGAGTTCATCCGGACCGCTTTCCGCCGGTTCGCCATCGGGAAATCGGGCCACGGTTTCCGCCACCAACTCAACCGCCATCCGGCTGGCAATCTCACCGGCGAGTTGCCCCCCCATGCCGTCGGCGACAATACACAGGCCGAGTTCCCGATCGAAAAACAGCGCGTCCTCATTGTGGGGTCTGACCACCCCGGTATGGGTGCCACCTTCCATAGTTATCCGCATCGACTTATCGCTCCTTTCATCTGAATGGTGGCTGCCGCATCGATCGCCGGGCTCTCTCCGATTTGGATTAATTCTGGTGCATGCCCAGGCTGACTGTTTCCCGATATTATCCAGATATTATTCTTGACAGCTGCGACCTATATGCACGTTAATAGTAGGGTTAATCGACATACTCTTAAGCACGTCTGCATTTTTACCTCATCGACATCACGAGAGGTTTGTTCTGTCGAGGATGATTTCCATTGAGCACCGATAAAGTCTGTCAAAGCTGCCATAAATCGAACCCCGGTTTTGCCGAACGCTGCTTCCACTGCCTGGCCCCCCTCCCCGCCTCGGCAACTCCCCCTGCAAAAATCCCGTCGGCCGACGGGAGCACACCCGCCGCCGGAGCGCCGTGGATCGTTTTGACCACACCGGACGGCGACTTTTTCGCGGCTCGGGATGGCGATATTATCGGCCGCACCGGAATCGGTCACGAATTGCTCAACCCGCATGAAGGGATTTCCCGCAAACACGTTCAGTTCGTCCGCAAGCGCGACGAATGGTTCGTGATCGACCTCAATTCGAGCAACGGCACCTTCCTGGACGGCCGAAGGATTTCCCCCAAGGCGCTGACCCCCATCCGCAACGGCCAACAGCTTGGGTTTTCTCCCGATTTCGTCGTTGCCGTCAGTTTTGAAGGGCGACAACCGGAGATTTCCACCGCTGCCGACATCGACGCGGATGCGAATCGGCAAACCCTGGTCATTCTTTTCGCGGATATCAAGGGATCCGTCGATTTTTTTCAGGAGATGGGAACGATTGTCGCTCGCAATTGGATACTCAAACTCTTTCGGATGCTGACTGCGGTTATTGCCATTCACGAGGGGAGACATCTTAAAAATATCGGCGACGCTATACTGGCGGTTTTTCCCGATGCCTGCGAGGCCGCCAAGGCGGCCCGGGAGATGCAATCGATCATTCACGAATACAACAAAAGCGTCGAGCCTTCCCAAGCCTACTCCATCCGCATCGGCATGAACATCGGCAGCGTCCTTTTCGAAAACAACGACGTTTTCGGCAACGCTGTAAATATTGCCTCACGGGTGCAGGATCTGACACCGCCGGGGCGAATTTTTATTACCCGGGAACTCTTTGCAGCCATCGGCCCCGATACGGATATCGTCACGGAGTTCATCGGCGAAGAAGTGCTGAAGGGGGTCAGGCAAACCACCGGCATCTACGAGGTCATCGCCCCCCACATTGCCGACAACAAGAACACCCGCGTTCTCTAGCTCAGTCCGCCCCACCCCTGTTGCGCCTCACCGTCCGCATCCTCTGCCGCAAGGAGTCTGGTTAAGTAATCGAACGCCGCATCGGCGGCGGTTTGACAGAGAGGCGATAGTCTCTCGTCGATGGCGAAACTGTGCGCCCTGATGCCGCAGAGAAAAGCTTCGGGACAACGGCCAAAGATATCCCGGGCCATGGCCAGCACCATTCCCCAGTTGAAAGCGTGCGAACTGAAGCCGCCGGCGGGAAAAATGGTACTCGCCGCCGGCAGGGGAAGCATTTGAAAGGGCGGCTCGGAAGAGGCGGCCAGGGCGTCGATGACCAACAGCGCCGGATAGCAAGAAATTTCTTCGGCCAGGCCAATATCCGCTTCGTAGGCGACGATCCCTTTAAAATCCCCGGTGAAATGCCTTTTCAACCGTTGCACAAGGTGAATACCGACCGCGTCGTCCCCGCGCAACGGATTACCGATGCCGATGACCATAACATCCCGACGCGCCTGCGCCAGGCCGAACGTCTCGGCCGCCGCTTCATCTTGCTCGAGCACTCTAAACTCGGTCGCCATAATCGTAGCGGGAAACCAGCGTTCCGTCATGGGCGTGGATGGAAATCTCCAGGGGCATCTTCCCGTGCGCATGCGAACTGCACGACAGGCAGGGGTCATAGCAGCGGATGGCCATTTCCACTTTGTTGAGCGATTTTTCGGGAATTTCGCCGTTTTTGACCACCGAGCGGGCTACGCTGGCAACCGACTCGTTCATGGCGGTGCTGTTATGCGCGGTGGACACGACCAGGTTCACCTTGGTCACATGCCCCGTGTCGTTGGCCCAGTAATGATGAAAAAGCGTGCCGCGGGGGGCTTCCAATACGCCCACCCCTTCCCCTTCGCCGCGTTTGACCGGAACGCGAACATCGGAGCTGAGGATATCGGGATCGGTGAGCAGCTCCTTGGCCATTTCGGCGGCGTACAGCAGTTCGATCATCCGCGCGTAATGATAAAAGAGGCTCGACTGGATCGGCTTGCCGTCGCCTATTTTTTTGTATTCCTGCAATTCGGCGTTGGCGAGGGGGGTCGAAATGCTTTTGGCGATATTGAGCCGGGCCAGAGATGACACCCGATAGGGGATCGCACCTTTGCCGCCGCCGACATAGGCGAGCGATTTGGTCCAACTCCTGCCCTCGACCTTCTCCTGCAGGTGCCGCAGGTAATCCTTGGCCGCAAAATCGCAGACGGGCTGGCCCGTTTCATCGATCATGCGAACCGGACCGTCGTACAGTTCCAGTCGGTCCTCGTTCACCAGCCCCATATAAAAGCTCGGGAAGGAGGCGAAATTCTGAAAAGTGCCCTGCGATTTCGCGTAAATATCCTTGACCATCTTGACCCCCATCTGGGCGATCTTGATGGCCGGCAACAAGCCGCGCAGCAGCTCGACCCGGGTGAAATTGTCGAAGGGCTTGGTCATCCCTCCCGGAATGCAGGCGACCGGGTGCAGGCGCCCGCCGCCGACCATATCGACAATGTCCTGTCCGGCCTTGCGCAGCTTGATGGCATTCTGGGCAATATTCTGATTGTTCTGCAGCATGCCGAAGACCGACCGGTTGGGCGTCAGCGTCGCATCGCCGGTGAGAAAATCGGGCACCGCGCAAAAAAAGAAGTGCAAGGCGTGGGAGTGGATGATCTGCCCCATGTGCAGCAGCGTCCGCAGCTTGACCGCAGCCGGCGGCGGCTCGACCCTGAGCAGCGCCTCGCACGCCTTGACCGAAGCCAAGTGATGACTCACCGGACAAAAGCCGCAAATGCGGCTGGTGATGGTCGGCATCTCCCAGATCATCCGTCCTTCGCAGAACTTCTCGAAACCGCGAAATTCGGCTACGGTGAGAAAAGCGTCATCGACTTCTCCGTTCGGATCAAGGTTGATGACGACTCGACCATGCCCCTCGATACGGGTGACGGGATCGATGATAATCTGCCTGCTGCTGGTGGCCATATTTCCATTCCTCGCGTTTATTTTTTGCCTGCAATCATCGAAACGGGGAGAGTGTACCGATAGCTGAAACCGACGATATCGTCGCGAAACCGCATGGCCCCGCTGGGGAGCAGCGAGCCCATGGTATTAATCCACTTGGCGCCGGTGTCCTTCACCTCGGGCGCCGGCCCCATGCACCCTTGACAGGGAAAGTTGGACTTCATGCAATGTCCCTTGCACCCCTCCATGGTCACCATTCCCATGCACAGAATCCCCTGCTCAAGAAAACATTGATCGGGGTCGATGTGCTCGACGGCCATAATGGGGTTGAGGGTCGGCGCAATGAACTCTCTTTTTGCGCTGAGCAAGGAGCGGTGTTCGCGGCCGCATTCGAAGCAGACCGCGCGTGTCGGCATTTGCGGATTGGTGTCGAGGAGCAGTTGTTTGAGCGCGGAGAGGATCAACTCGTGGGGCGATGGGCAACCGGGAATGATCAGGTCGACCTTGACCACGTCGCCGATGGCCTTGACCCGGTCCGTCAAGGTCGGCACGAAATCCGAAAGGGGCGTCCCGCCATTGCAGGCGGTGCTCTCCGACTCGCCGTAGGCGCGGTCGATGATTTCTTTATTGTGGTGCAGGTTGCGCAGACCGGGAATGCCACCGAAGCAGGCGCAACTGCCGAGGGCGATGAGAATCTCGCTGTTCTCCCGCAGCGAACGCAGACGCTCTTCGTTCTCGTTGTTGGCGACACATCCCTCGACAATGGCGATATCGACTTTCGGCGGGGTTTTAACATCCATCAGGTAAGTAAACTTGACATCTATCTCGCGGGTCAGGTCCTCGAATTTTTCGTGCAGATCGAGGAGATTGACATGGCAACCGAAGCACCCCTGCAACGGCAGAATGGCGACCGTGGGTCGCTTCTTGCCGCCGAGGGTGGTCGGGTGCATCAAGGCCAGCTGGCTGGTGGTGAATTTTTCTTTAGTTTCCTCTTTCAGGTTTAAAGAGGTTTCCAGAAACTCCTTGACCACGCGTGGCCCGAACTTGATGCCGTTGGCAAAGGCGAAATTTTCCAGGGCGTAACAGAATTCGGTGGCGTCGAAATAGCGCTTCATCACGTCTTTTTCAAGTGCGCGATCGACAAAACGGGCCAACTCTTCAGGCACCGCTTCATTAATGGAACGAATCGGCTGATGCGGTTCGGAAACAACATGCTTGATCAGGTTGAAAACCGTCGTCCCCTGAAAGGGTTGCACGCCCGCCAGCATCTCGTAGAGGATGATGCCAAGGGAGAAGATGTCGGCGCGGTGGTCGATCTTGTGGCCGTTGGCCTGTTCGGGAGACATGTAGGAGGGGGTTCCCATGACATGACCGGTACAGGTCAATGAGGGAAGCGCTTCGGCATGGGCGATGCCGAAATCGGTGATTTTTACCAGCCCGGAGCGGCTGAGCATGATGTTGGCCGGCTTGATATCGCGATGCACGATACCGTGATTGTGGGAGTGCTCGAGACCGTTGAGCATCTGGATGGCCAGAGAAACGACGACCGGCACCGGCACCTTGCGTCCGGTGGCCGCAAGAACATCGCGCAAAGTCGGACCATCGATGTACTCGACCACGATGTAGTGGTTTTCGCCTTCGTTGCCGAAGTCGATAATGCCGACGATATTTTCGTGGCGGAGCCCGGCGGCCGCTCGCGCCTCCCGCTCAAAACGGACGACAAAATCCTGATCTTTGGCCAAGTGGGGAAGGATTTGTTTGATGGCCACCACCCGCTCCAGAGACTTCTGGATGGCCTTGTGCACCGTCGCCATGGCGCCGGCGCCCAGTTGTTCGGTGATAATGTAATTTTTTGCAAAGGACATGGATGCTCTCCTTCAGCGAGGGTGCTTTCAGCGCAGAACGACCGTGGAATCCGCCTGCTCCAGCCCCGCGAACTGCCCGTAGAATTCATTAACGCTATCGATGCATTCCTGGCCGGTGCGCGAGCAGGTGGCGATCACCTTCATGCTCCCTTCGTCAATGCCCCGAGCGCCGAGAATCTCACGCAGCAAATTGGCGCGCCGTTCCAGATCGACGTTGCCGATGATGTTGTGACAGCATCCCTCCCCGCAAATGACGAGACCGACGCCGTCAAAGCCTTTTACGAAGGCATGGATGATGAGGCGCGTATCGATCTGCCCGCCGCAGACGACCTTCAACGGAATCACCCCGATCGGCCATGCCAATCCGGATTCGGCCCCGTTGTTCAGACAGCGATAGCCACAGCCTTCACAAGCGATCAGCAGAATCTTCGCTCCCGACTGAAATTGTGCGAAGATATCGATTGAGCCGAAGAGTGCATTGTTCGGCGAGGAGATGAGATCGCGGGCGTCGGTCGGGCAGGCGGTTACGCAATTGCCGCAGCCCCGACAACGTCGTGGTTCGATATGCGAAATAAGCGGGGTTCCCACGAGCGACACCGCCCGGAACATGCAGGTCTTGACGCAGGCGCCGCAGCCGCTGCAGAACTCCGCCTTGACCTCGCTGACCTTGACCGCATGATGGATTTCTTTCTGGTTCAGCAGCTTGATCACCATTGAGGCCACGGCATCGGCAGCCATGAAAGCCTGGCCAAGCTCCTCCCCCGCCACTTTTTGCGGATTGATCACATAGACGCCCCGGTCCTGGGTCTGGGAACGGGCCGTTACGTCGTCCAGGGCGACGAGAGAGCCGTCCTTGTCGATATCGATATGAAACATCGCCTGAAACATTTTAATCATCGCCGAGTTATTCTGCAGCGACAGAACGACGGCGCCGACCAGCAGATCGGATTCTTGTCCGGCGGCCGTGACGGTCAGGGAAAAATCTCCCGGATAACCGTGGAAATCGGTCACCGTCGCATCGTGGAACATCGTCAACCGAGGATGGCGCTGTACGAAAACCATGGTCGGCCGCATACTTTTGACCTCTTCGTCCGGCAGTTCGATTTCCTTTTTTTCGTTGATAAAAAAGACCTTATAACCCTCCTCAAGAAGGTGCTGGGCGACCACCAGCGCAGCGGAGGTGAGGCCGATGACGGCAACGGCTTTTCGCGGCGAAATTTCGACCGTCGTAACATGGTGCGAATATTTAAGCTTTTCCACGGCGGCATCGGTCAGCAACTTGGCTTTCTGCTGCAGCAACATCTCGTGATCGCGGGGATGCGGCAACGCAACCATGTTTTTGAGATTGACGATCTCGATTTTGTTCTGGTTAATGCCCAGTTCCTCCAGACACTTGAACAGATACTCGCCGTTTCTCGTCTGGGCATAGGAAAAATGCGAATCGCCGGCAAGAACCACCGCCTCCAGTTTGTTTTTCACCACATCGTCGAGCAGAACCGAAAAATCGTCGGGATGAAAAAAATCGTCCACAATTCGTACGACAGGGAAATTCTCGTAACTTGCGGCCAGCAGATCAAGCCGCAGACGCCCTTCAAAGACATCGCCGCACCTTGAGAAGAAAATGCCTGTTTTCATGACTTACTTGCTCCCGACAGGAAGAAATGATTGGAGGCAATCACCAATTATTAAAACAGCGTTTTCATCTTTTATCGTTGCAATGAACATGATGTCAATAGAATATTTCGATGATTATTAAAGATAATCTGGATTTGCGATTGATGCGGGCGGGGTAAGGAGGATCACTTCTGGCAGTGGGTTTGCCGGCGCTGGGCGCGGGGCTGGATTTCAACAAATTCCCCAACACTTTTCAAACGCAAGTGCGCTTCATCCAACGTTTTTTACTCGTCGGCGAACATCCATTTCATCGCACATCCGCATGAAACGCGTGGCGGAATTTCTGCAGTTTGGGCAATCTCGGATCTACCGAGTCCAGTTTTAATCAGAAGGGAGGGATGTTTTGCCCGGGGCATCAGCGACAATATTCGCACCGACGGCAAAACGTTTGATCTTGCGGGTGGTCGTTTTCGGAAATTCCTCATTGCGCAGAGTGAACTTCTTCACTCGTTTGTAATCGGCCAGTTGCCGGCCGGCCTCCAGAACCTGGCGACGAATCAGCTCCTCCACCTCCTTTTCACTCAGGCGAGGTTGCCCTTTCTCCGCCGCGTAATCATCCAGCGCCTGCAAGTCGGGATAAATCATGGCGTGCACCTCTTCGACGGCCGGGGCGGTCCGGAAACCGTACACCATCGCCTCGGCGATAAAGGGGCGTTTGAGAAGTTCGATCTCAACCTCCTCCGGATAGACGTTGCGGCCGTTGGCGGTAACGATGAGGTTTTTCTTCCGCCCGTGAATATACAGATACCCGTCGGCATCCAGGCGACCCAGATCGCCGGAGTGGTACCAGCCGTCCACCAGCACCTCGGCCGTCGCTTCCGGATTCTGGTAATAGCCCTGCATGACGTTGGGTCCGTGCACGAGAATCTCTCCCACCCCTTCGGCGTTCGGTTCCACGATGCGGACCTCCACACCGGGCAGAGGTTGGCCGACGCTGCCGAGACGCATGGCGGTCGGACTTTCGAAAGCAATCACCGGACTCGTCTCGGTAATGCCGTACCCCTGGTAAATCGGAAAGCCGAGTTCCCGGATTCCTTTCGCCACTTCCGGATCGAGGGCGGCGCCGCCGCTGATGAAGGTGGGATTGTCGCCGATGGAATTGCGGATTTTGCCGGCGATCAGCGAACGGGTCGGCGGAAAGCCGAGGAGGGTGCGCGCCAGCGGGCGGGCATCGACCGATTTACGGATGCGGTCGAGAAGCAGGCGGAAAACCGCCGGCACGCCCAACAGAAAATTGGGACGCACCTCGGCCAGGTTCTGCGACAACTTTTTCACCGATTCGGCGAAAGAAACGGTGCCGCCGACGGAAAGGGAAAGCAGGATGCCGCAGACCTGTTCGTAGACATGATTGATCGGCAGGAAAGAAAGCATATGGACGCTGCTGTCGATTTGAAACTTCTTCGCCGCGCCCTCGATATTGGTGCAAATATTTGCATGGGACAGCATCGCCCCCTTGGAGCGCCCGGTGGTGCCGGAAGTATAGAGGATGACCGCCGTATCCTGCGGGGTTCGCGGCGGCAAGGCGCATGCTTCGCGGGAGACGAAGGAAGAAAGGGGTTCGGGGGCCACCCTGGCCAGGAGTTTGCGCGTCGGGGAATTGATGAAATTATCCCCCGCCGGCAGTGGACAGGCGGCGGTCAGGGCGGATAACTGGGCGCGGAGCGCGTCGTTCAAGCGCTCAAGCGCCACCGCCTCATCGGCCGGAAGCAGGTGTCTGGTCACCAAACTTCGCCATTCGATGGAAAAGGCATCCAGCGTCTGCATAACCGCTTCACCATCCACGGGAGCGCCGGTGAGCAAAACGATCTTCGCCAGATGCGGCAGGTCATCCAGAATGTCGCCGACGGTTTCGAGAAAGTCGCTGCCGGTCAGCAGCAGGCGAGCGCCGCAGTCGGCCAGGATGTGGCGCAGTTCGCCGCTCTTCAGTTCCTTATCCACCGGGACGACAATCCCCCCGGCGTGCAGGATGCCCAGATAGGCGATAACCCAGCGCGGCGACGAGGGGGCAAAAATGGCGATGCGGTCGCCACTCCGGATTCCCCAGCGGTGCAGGCCGAAAGCAACACCCTCGACCTGCCGCCAGAGCTCCCGATAACTCACCCCCTGCCAGCCGGCCGCCGTTTTGTGCCGGAGGGCCGGCTTGGCGGCGAATTCCAGGCTGGACTTTTTAACCGTAGCGTCGATGGTCAGCATTCCCTCGCCTCCTTTCCCGGAGTTTCCATGGCCTTCATAGATTACGATCTTTTTATTTTCCGTCGAGTTTTCGCCAAAAAAACGTATTCACCGCCGCTTCTTCACCCGGGCGGTCGGCACGGCGCTCCAGGGATCGTCGGGCCAGGGGTGTTTCGGATAGCGCCCCTTGAGCTCCTTCTTAACCTCCGGATAGATATCGTTCCAGAAGCTTTGCAGATCGCTCGTCACCTGAATCGGCCGGCGCGCCGGTGAAAGCAGGTGCAGCAGGACCGCCACCCGGCCACCAGCCAGCCGGGGCGTCTCGGCGAGACCAAAAAGTTCTTGCAGCTTGACCGGCAGCACCGGCGGCCCCTCCTGGGCGTAGTCGAGAGGGATGCGCGAGCCGCTGGGAACGCTCAGATGCGTGGGGGCCAGTTGATCGAGACGGCGTTGGCGATCCCACCCAAGCCGGGCCTGTAAAGCGGGGAGCGGATCGAGACGGGTCAGATCGAGGCGACTGCGCGCCGTCCCCAGAAAAGGGGGTAGCCAGTTTTCCGCATCGGCAAGAAGGTGCGAAAATGAAAAGTCCGGCCACTCCTCCCCGGGCAGTGCGGCGGCGAGGAAACGGACGCGCGCCGCGAACTGGCGCGCCACCGGGTGCCAGTGAAGAAGTTCAACTCCCTCCCGGCGAAGGAGTTGCAAGAGCATCCCCGCCACTTCCTCCGCCGTGGCCGCCACCGGCCGACTGGCCAGCACCAGCTCCCCCAGGCGTCTGACCTCGCGGGCCGTCGCTCTCTCCCCCTCCCAGCCGGCCTCGCGCCGCCAGGGAATGTCGGCGGTGATCTCCTCCAGCACTTCTGCCGGTATGGCGCTTGCCCGGTGAATCAGGCCTTCGGCCAATTTCCCGCCCTCGATCTCCAGCGCCAGCAGCCATTTCCGACCGCGCACCGCGGTGCGGGAGGAAAGCTTCCCCCCCTGCCCTCCCGCCAGCAGATAGCGACCGCTGCCCGGTTCCCGCTCCTGGGCGAGCCGGTCGGCAAAGGCGGGGGCAAGGAGACGGCCCAGCCGCGCCGCCATTGGCGTTTCTTTGGTTTCCGCTGTGCCGGCGCCGACAAATTTCCGCAGATGCCGCGCCACCCGGTGGACGGCGGCGCAAGCGGACGCTTCAACTTCGGCCGGCGCCCTGCCCCGGTGCCGCCAGGCATTTAACGCCTCCAGGCGGTCGATGAGATCGCTGTCCGCGGGGTGGGCAGGACGCGCCAGGCGGAAGATATCCCGCTCGGAAAGCAGGGCGGCCACATCGCAGCCAAGGGAAGCGTCTTCGGATTGGCGGGCGGCGACGAGAAGCCGGGCCAGTCGCGGATGCACCGGCAGAGACGCCATTGCTTTTCCCAGCTCGGTTATCCGTCCAGGCGCGTCGAGGGCGCCAAGAACCTGCAGCAGTTGCCGGGCCCCGGCCAGGGCGCCGGTCGGCGGCGGGTCGAGCCACGCCAGGGTGGCGGCGTCGGCGACTCCCCAGTTGGCCAGTTCCAGCGCCAACGGCGTCAGGTCGGCGCTACGGATTTCCGGCGGGGTAAAGGGGAGCAGACTGCCGTGCAGCCCTTCGCTCCACAGCCGGTAGCAAATTCCCGGGCCGAGTCGCCCAGCCCGCCCGGCCCGCTGGTCGGCGCTTGCCTTGGACACCCGCGTCGTTTCCAGCCTGGAGATCCCCGCCCCGACGTTGAAACGGGACTGGCGCATCAGTCCGCTGTCAACGACGATGCGCACCCCCTCGATGGTCAGACTGGTTTCGGCGATATTGGTCGCCAGCACCACCTTGCGCCGGGGACCGGGAAGAATGGCGCGCTCCTGCTCGGCGTAGGGAAGATCGCCGTACAAAGGTTGCAACAGGATGAGGCCGGCGGCGGCCACCGGGGCGAGAAGATGCTGGCAACGGCGGATTTCTCCGGCGCCCGGGAGAAAAACCAGGACATCGCCCTCGGTCTCCCGCAGGGCGCGCTGCACGGCGGCGGCGGTGAATTCCGCCGCCGGACCATCCGGATCGAGCGTCAGATAGCGGATTTCCACCGGATAGCGCCGCCCCTCGCTGGCGAGCAGCGGCGCATTGCCAAGGAGGCGGGCCACCGGGGCGGCGTCCAGGGTGGCCGACATGACGAGCAGCTTCAGATCCGGACGCAGCCCCTGCTGGGCATCGTGACAAAGAGCCAGAGCCAGATCGGAGTGCAGATTGCGCTCATGGAATTCGTCGAAGATGATCAGGCCGACCCCCTCCAGGGCGGGATCGGTTTGCAGACGTCGGGTGAGGATCCCCTCGGTGACCACTTCGATGCGGGTTTTTCGGGAAATCCGCCTTTCGAAGCGGACGGCGTAACCGACTGTCTCCCCCACCCCTTCTCCCAGTTGCGCGGCCATGAACCGTGCGGCATTGCCGGCCGCCAGCCGGCGCGGTTCGAGCATGACAATCGATTTTCCGGCCAGCCACGGCTCCTCCAGCAAAGCCAGCGGCACCCGGGTGGTTTTGCCCGCTCCCGGCGGCGCCTGCAACACCAGGGCGTCGGCCGCCGCAAGCGCCCGCTTCAGGGCAGAGAGAATATTGTCGATGGGCAGGTTTGCGATCATGGCGAATTCCGCGGCGACGAATTGACAGCGTCCACCTAGGTGCTAGTTTTGGATTACCGACCGGTCGGCTTGCCGCCGCCCGGAGTGCGGGAAAAATCCCCTGTCGAGGAGTTCCGCAATGCGCAAAATCCAACCGGCTGTAAGGGCTTACCTGCAGATCAGCCTACCGGTCCCTCCGGAACGACGGGACGAGGCGATCACCAAGGTTTTCCTCCCCAGCAGGCAGCGGTTCGACGAACTTGCCGAAGGCGCGGTTTCCATCGATCTTCTGGTCAGAAACGAGGACCTTCAGGTGCTGGCCGGTTTCGATACGCTCGAACACGCCAGGGCTTTCGAAAAGAGTCCGGCCGGCCGGGACCTGACCGGTCAGTTGACCAAACTTGCGGAAAAAGAACCGACGGTCGCGCTTTACAACGTCGACTGAGGCGAAGTTCATGACCAGAATGGTTGCCAGCAGGCAGCCGAAGCTGGGGTAGCCAGGGCGAAGGCGACGCCAAGAAGAGCCACCAAAAGAGCGAGAAACCCCAAAACTTTCCGCACCAGCTGCACGATCCCCGCCTGCGCCCCGTCCAGCCCGGCCACTTCCACGGCAAAATTGTTGAACAGCGTGGTCCACGCCTGTAGACCGACAACGGAGGCTGCGGTCTGGACGGCAAGGAAGCGGTACATCGGTTTCTGCTCGGCGGCAAGCATACGGTATCCATAGAATAAATGGCCGTAACCTATCCTTACGCGGCGCTTCTGTCAATTGCCGGCGAAACCCTTGCCGGCGAAACCCTCCGGCCAGCGATCGAGGAAGTTGCCATGAGACGAAAAGATTTCGGCCTGATGCTTTCCCTGGGAATTCTTCTTCTATTGGCGATATTGAGTCCAAAAAACATTTTGATAGCGGAAGGATACGCCGTAAGTCCGGTCAAACTCGACGCGGGGCGGGTGATTTATGAACAATTATGCAGTCATTGCCATGACACAGGACGCCATGGGGCGCCGGCGGTGGGGGATCTTGCTGTCTGGGAAAAACGGCTGAAAAAAGGGATTTTTCGCGTGATCGAAAATGCCACGCAGGGATGCCGGGGCAAAAACGGGCACAGGCCGTCAAAAGGGGGGGCGCAAGCACTGACAGCGGATGAGGTCGCCGTGGCGACGGCCTACATGATCGCCGCAACCAACGGCGATATGCGGCGTCCCGGCGTGAAGATGCGTCAGGAGGAAAGTTCAGCGGTAAAGGGCGGGAACACTGGCCATCTGCTCACCGGAAGAACGATGGACAGGGCGCGGGGCAAAGGAAAAAATGGGTTTATGATCGCTGCCGGCCAGCTGTTGGCTGTAGGCGTCGCGGAAGAAAAGATAGGGGTCGAGGGAATGCCGGCGAATGCTTTCATAGGTTTTTAATTGGGCGAGCAGCGACTGGCGCGGTGCAGCCGAACGATTTTCCGGTGTGGCGGGAGCATCCATTTGCGGGGGCGGGTCGAGGTAGAAACCGGCAAGCCGGCCAACACCGTCGCGCAGACTTGACGGACCGATAACCGGAAGGACTAGATAACATCCGGAACCAACACCCACGGTTTCCAGAGTTTTTCCGAAATCCTCCTCGCCATCCTTCAGCCCACGGGTTGTTTCCGGATCGACCTGCTGCAGCCAGTCAAGAACCGTATGCATAACGAAACGACCGACTTCGCTGCCGCCGTCGCGGAACTTGAATTCGAGCTCTACCGCGCCAACGCTTATCGGACGATTGAAAAGGGTACAGATGCTGGTCACGGTTCTGCGCCACTCCGGGGTGGCCGCCTGGCAGAGCGGGGTAAAAATCCGGGTATACATTTTGTCGTTGAGCCAGAAGGCGGCCCGGTTCAACGGCTCAAGCGGATCATCGATTTCCTCAACGACCGCCGGCTCAAAGGGATCCTGAAATTCGCCGCCGGACGGTTGCCCCGCAAAGTCGCCGGCAGCTTTGCCGAAGGTTCCCGAAACGGTGCAGAAAAGCAGAAGAAAAATCGAAACAGGCACAACCAATCGCATGCAATACCTCTTGTCAATATGAACGCAAGAAGCGGGGAAAACCTGCCCCGTTCCCGGCAATTGGCAAGAGACTAACAGAGCGCCTACTATTTTTCAAGCAGACTTCGTCATATTTTTCGATAAGTTAGGATGAATTACCTGATGTTTTAAGTAAGGCTTTGATTTTGATCTAGCTGATTTATAAATTAAATCAAAAAATTGAGGTCAGACGATCAAAGGATTTGCGCAGGCGCGTGGAGACGGCCAGAAGCATTCCCTTGAGCAGCTTAACGCCGAGAGCGGGATTCTCTTCGATCAGCCTTTCCAGGTTTTCTTTGGAGAGGATCAGCAGCGCGGAATCCTCCAGGGCGACGGCGGTCACCGACCTTGGCGTCTGGTCGAGCATGCACAGCTCTCCGACAATCGCCCCTTTACCATAAACACCGACGATCACCTGCTTCCCCTCGAATTCCGTCTCCTTCTCGATATCAATGCGACCTTGGGCGATAAAGGCGACGTAATCGCAGGGGTCCCCCTCCCGCCAGAGCACCTCACCTTTTTGCACCTGCCGGCAAGTAATAAAAGGGGCCAGGACGCCAATGTCTTCCTCAACCAGATAGCGAAACGAAATCAGCTCATGTTTCAGACGATGGCACAACTCGGCAGCGGTTAACTTCATTGAGCGCCGCCATTGGCTTCCGCGGGGGGAATTTTCCCCGAACGCAGGTCGGTTATCTTTTGCTCCATTCGGGCGAACAACCCGGAAAGTCCTTCCTTGCGAACGATCTCGTCATAGGTGTTGCGGAAGTTGCGCACCAGACTGACCTCCTCGATGACCACGTCGTAAATTTTCCATTCATCACCCTGCAGAATCATTTTGTAGCTGATCGGAATTTTCTTGTTTTTGGTCACCACAAACGTATCGATAAGGGCGCGATCCTCGATAATTCTCTCCCCAACGTAGTCGATGCGTTCATCATCGTATTGCTCGGCGTATTCGCCGATTCGCCCCTTGTAATTAGCTTCCAGCAGATCGGTAAACAAATTTATGAATCGCTCGCGCTCCTGCGGTGAAGCCTTGCGCCAGTGAATCCCGAGAATCCATTGCGCCATGACATCGAAGTCGAAATGGTCGCGGACGATCTCCTCAATCTCGCTGTTGCGCACGTCCGGGTCCAGGCTTTTATCGTTAAGGAGAGACAAAATCTTGCCCACGCCAGCCTGAAGCTGCTCGGTGGGGTTGGGCGCCGCCGCGGCAACGGTCGCGAGCATCATGGTCAGAACAAAAGATGCGAAAACTTTTTTCATGGGGATTTTTCCTCCAGGTCACCGGCCTGCCGGTCGGGTGGTTATTTCTTGATGAGCGCCTCCCGGCGCTGGGTATAGGCGTTACGCACGAAGAGATAAGTGTCGAGGGCGTCCTCTTTGATTTTCTCGTAGGTGTCGTCATCCAATGACACGGCATTCACCTGCTCGTAGGCTTTCACCGCAATGTACTCTCCGAGGCCGGGGATGACATAGGGAACGGGATCGAGAAAGCCGTCGCCGATCCGGCCGATACCGTCGCGGACATTGGTCGAGCCCAATAACGGCAGCACGAGATAGATACCCGAGCCGACTCCGTAAAGCCCGAGGGTCTGGCCAAGATCTTCATTTCTCATGTGCCAGCCCAGACCCTCAGCCGGGTCGAAGAAGCCGGCCAGACCGACTGTGGAATTAAGGAGAAAGCGGCGCAGCTCATTGCCCGCGGCAGCGAACTTGAACTGCAGCAGGTTGTTGGCGAAGCGGGCCGGAGTGGCCAGATTGCCAAAGAAATTATCGACCGATTCCCGCACTGGCTCCGGCGTGACCCGATAGGCGCGCGCCACCGGCTTAAGAAGATAAAAATACAGTTTGTCGTTCACCCAGAACGTGGCCCGATTTACCGGCTGCAGCGGGTCGGAGATCCCGATTTCAACCCCCCGCTCCTCAAACGGATCCTCGAACTCGGTATAATCCGCCGGGTCTTCTTCGAACCCGAGCTCTTCGCCGATTTGGGCATTGACTGACGCGGCGAAGAAAAACAGTAGAACCAGGAGGATAGCGGTTGAGCGCATAAAATTCCCCTATTTGCCCTCGAAGATGTATTTGCTGACGAGTTCCTCCAGGCTGATGGCCGATTCCGTTTCGATGATCCTATCGCCTGGCTTCAAAGATTCGGGGGCGCCGCCGGGGGAAATGTTGACATATTTCTGCCCGATGATGCCGGTGGTGCGAATGGATGCAATACTATCCTCTTGTATTTTAACACCGCTGTCGATGTTCATATGGACGACCGCCTCGTAGTATTCCTGATCCAGGGTAATTTCGTTCACCGTGCCGATTTGCACCCCGGCCACTTCCACCGATGCGCCCGGTTTCAAACCGCCGACTGAGCTGAAATTGGCCGAAAGCGGGTATCTCGCCTCGCGAAAAAAGTCGATATCGCCAAGGCGGACCGCCATCCAGGCGAAACCGACAAAGGCGACGACCATAAAGATACCGACGATGATTTCTGTATTAAAGCGTTTCATGCTTTTGCCGCTCCTCTCCCTCGCTGGAATAAATGGACCCCATGGTCTCGATGACGAAGGACCGGATCAGGGGCTTGCCGGAGAGTTGAAACTCCTCCGGGGTCATGCACCCTTGAATAACGCCGTCCGCCAGCAGAGCCACATAATCGGCCAATTTGAAAATTTTCGGCACGTCGTGACTGACAATCACCGAAGTGTATTTGAAATAGGCCTGGGTTTTATGAAACAGTCGATATATTTCGTTGCTCTTGCGCACGTCCAGGCCCGTGGTCGGTTCATCGAAAAATACCACACGCGGGTTCATGATCAATGCGCGCGCAAGGCCGACTCTTTTCTGCATACCGCCGCTCAACTGCGCCGGATGCTTCATTTCCGAGCCCTCGAGACCCATCAATGCCAGTCTTTCTTCGACCTGCTCGCGGATTTCTTTTTCCGATGCCTTGGTGCGCTCACGCAGCGGCAGCGCCACGTTGTCGAAAACGGTAAGCGAATCGAGCAGGGCGGCGTTCTGGAACAGGACCCCGAAATTGGAGCGGATTTCTTTAAGTTTACGCCCGCCGATGCGCGCCATATCCTGCCCGAGGACAAGAACCTTTCCCCGGTCGGGACGGATAAGCCCGAGCATGTGCTTGAGAATGATGCTTTTCCCCTGCCCGCTCGCGCCCACGATAACCGTCGTCGTCCCCTCGGTGACAGACAGGTCGATCCCCCGCAAAACCTGCTGCGAGCCGAACGATTTGTGCACATCAATCATCTCGATGACGGCTTGCTTCTTTTCTGCGCTCATTGCCTCCGCTCCAGCCCGGCATGCACCGGGACGATTTCACAACATGAAAGAAGTGATCAGATAATCCCACACCAGCACGGCCACCGAAGCATAAACCACGGCGCTGGTTGTTTGCCGGCTGACGCCCACGGCGCCGAAACCACCGGTGCGTTCCAGGTGCAGGTAGAAACCTTTCGCCGCCGTTATCCAGACGATAAGAAGCCCAAATACCAGCGATTTAATAATGCCCATCTGGATATCCTTCCAGACCACGCTGTCGTACATGGCCTGGAAATATTGCCCCTGATTGGTGTGCAGCAGCACGACGCCGACCAGATAGCCGCCAAGGATGCCAATAATATCAAAAATAAAAGTAAGCAGCGGCATGGCGAGAATTCCGGCGATTAGTTTCGGTACGATAAGATACCGATAGGGATCGATCGCCATACATTCAAGGGCATCGATCTGTTCGAGATTGCGCATGATGCCGATCTCGGCGCAAATGGCCGATCCCGCCCGACCGACCACCATGAGCGCGGCCAGCACCGGTCCAAGCTCGCGGATCAGGCTCAGGGCCACCGCCGAACCGAGCATGCCCTCCGCCCCGAATTGCTGCAGGGCGTAATAACCCTGCAGGCCAAGCACCATCCCGGTGAATCCGCCGGTAAACAGAATGACCAAAAACGAGCGGGCGCCGATAAAGTGTAACTGGCTGATTACCGGCCCGATTTTATAAGGTGGGCAGATGACCCGCAGCAGGCAGATCGCCAGAAATATTCCCATCCGCCCGGCCTGCGCCAGGGTATAAAGAGTCCAGTCCCCTATTCGATAAAAAAAATCAAGAAATAAACCCATACGCCACTCCCGAATGCAAATAATTTATCGGCACAGTTTACCAGTAAATTCAGGGCAATGAAACTTCTTGTGGTTTACAGATAAAATCAAAACATATTTTATATTTGACAAATTAAGTATAATAAATTATTCGTTTCAACTGATAATTTTTGAAGCCCTTGCCGGAATACGAACAATAAAGATAAGGGCATGTTAATTGCAACCAGCTTAAACCTCGGCGAATGATCCCTTTTGTCCCGATTTACTGCCAACGAGAGGATTGGAATCGATGGATTTGCAGGGTACCCAGGTTAAAGAGGAGGTGAAAGTAAAATTTCACATGACCAAAGAAGGTTTCTTTGTCGGTCAAGAAGGAGAATTTCTCATTCATGACTCCCGCAAAATGCCCATCGAACGGGTAAAAGGAAAAATCGTTTCCTTGATGGAAGGGGATACCTCCTCGCTTTATGCCATGCTCCAGACCGACCGGGGTGTGCGCCCGGGGCGTCTCCTCTGACTTTTGCCATTCCGACCGATTGCCGGACAAGCAAGGCTTGCTACAATGTAGCGACCCTCCAGCCGAGAGGAAGAGATGAAATATTTTACCGCGGGGACCCAGGATTTCGAGTCGGAACGGGAGAGCACCGATCCCGCATCTGTTGAACGCGAGCCGCAACTGGCGGCAAACGTGCGTATTCTGCTGGTGGAAGATGAGCCGGCGATCCTGTTGATCTTCGAAAAAATCCTCTCTCTTCGCGGTTGGCACGTTGTGCCGGTGGAGAATGCCAACGAAGCGATTGAAGAATGGGAACGCGGCGATTTCGATCTCATTTTCATGGATCTGCAGATGCCCCACCTCAACGGCCTGGAAGCGACCCGCATCATCCGCCGACTGGAACGGGAAAAAGGCCGGGAGCACATACCGATTGTTGCCGTGACCGCGTGGTGCCGACCAGAGGATCGCACCTTCTGCATGGAAGCGGGCATGGACGACTATCTGCCAAAACCGATTCACAGTAACGAATTATACGCCATGGTACGCAAGCACCTGACAAATATTGCCAGTTGAGTCCGGCAATCCCCCATCGAATTTCCTTCCCCGTTTTTATTCCCGTCTGCAAATCGCTGCTTCACAGTGCGGCAGCAGGTCGCTGCGCGGCCGGTTGCGCCGGACACAGCATCTCCACTTCATACCAGGCATCGATCAAGGGGAAATAAAGACCGGCCCGCACCGGATCGTGTGGCGCCAACTGCCGAAACAACTCGGCATAGGCGGCAAGTTGGGGCCGATAGCGTTGCCCTTCGGCGGCAAGAAAGGCCTGCAAATCCTCACCGGCGCGCGGTTCGCTGGTTTTGTAATCGATTATCCAGCGCGTTTTCTCCTCATCGATAAAGGTTCGGTCGACCACGGCATGGATAATCTGGCCGTTGCTCACCCCGGACAGCGCAAA
>Ga0172382_10002417_pt1 | contig 31322 bp, 28 predicted proteins | sample Leawel138RmetaG_FD_122245 | JGI IMG/M metagenome (GOLD analysis project Ga0172382, IMG submission 122245) | Leachate microbial communities from a municipal landfill in Southern Ontario, Canada - Leachate well 138R metaG | ecosystem: Engineered > Solid waste > Landfill > Unclassified | place...
CCCTGAACGCGGATGCGGCCCGCCAGCGGTTTTTGCAGGCCTAGCAGTGTCCGGAACAGCGTGGACTTGCCGCTGCCGTTCGGGCCGAGCAGACACAGCACTTCTCCGGCGTGCAGCGTGAGCTGGATGCCGCGGCCGACGGTCTTCCCGGCGTAGCCGATGTCAAGGCCAGCGCTATCGAGCAAGGTCCGGGTCATGATTGCTCCCGTGTCTTCAGCAGCAGCATCAGGAAGAACGGCGCACCGAGCAGCGAGGTCAACAGCCCCAGCGGCAGCTCGATCGGAGCGATGCTGCGGGCCAATAGATCCGTGGCAACGAGGAAGCTGGCGCCCAGCAGCAGCGAGGCGGGCAGCAGGCGGGAAAATTCGGCGCCAACCAAGAGGCGGGCAATGTGGGGAATGATCAGGCCGACCCAGCCGATAATGCCCGAGAACGACACCGCGCAGGCCGTCATCAGGGTGGCGGCCAGGATCATCAAGCTTCTGAGTTGCATCGGGTGCTGGCCCAGGGCGCGGGCTTCGTCGTCCGGCAGGCTCAGCAAGTTGGTGCGCCAGCGCAGCAGAAAGAGTGGCAGCAGCGCCACCAGCAGGCCGGGGGCCAGCCAGGGCAGATCGTTGCCGGTGATGGCATGCAGGCCGCCCATCAGCCAGAAGGTGATGGAGGGAAGCTGTGAATAAGGATCGGCCAGCAGCTTGAGCAGGGAGATGCCCGCGCCCAGCATGGCACCAATGGCCACGCCCGCCAGCACCAGGATCAGGATGGCGTCGCGGCGGCGGGCGGCGCTGGCAATGACGTAGACCAGCGCCACGGCGCACAGGCCGCCGATGAAGGCCAGGCCCTGCACCCACCACAAGGAGAGTCCCAGGAAAATGCCGAAGGCTGCGCCCAGGCCCGCGCCGGCGGAGACGCCGAGAATATCGGGCGAGACCAGCGGGTTGCGGAACATGGTCTGGTAGGCGGCGCCCGCCGCGGACAGCGCGGCGCCGATCAGCGCCGCCGCGACGGCGCGCGGCAGGCGCAATTGCCAAATGACCAGCCCGTCGGCCTCCGCCGTGCCCGGGTCCCAGAGGCCGGTCCAGACCGCGCGGGGAGACAGCGGGTATTTGCCGATCATCAGGCTCAGGAACAACATCAGGGTGAGCAGCAACAGCAGCGCCGGCATCAGCACCGGGTAACGGAGTTTGGTCATGGCGTAAGTTGCAGGGCGAGGTCCAGCAAGGGATCGGAAGCGGGCAGGCCGCCCGCCAAGGCGGCAAAAGTCAGAAACTCACGTCGATGCATAAAGCGGTTGTCCAAGAGGATGCCAGGTTGCCGCGGGCAGACCCTGAGCCCAGGCCCGCAGCGCGTCCAGTTTACCGAAATGGTTGGCTAGCGCCAGGTCGGGGCTTGCGTGGCCTGCTTGATGCAGCACGGAAGCGGTTATCGAGCAGGGCCTCGGCATTGAGGCCGCAACCTGATTGGTTATATAGGTGGGTTTATATATTTAATGGGCAAAAAAAAGACAACGCAGTCGCCGTTGGAGGACGTTGAATACGTTGTCTTAAGGAGGGTTTCCGCGTTCCCGAGGCCCACAGGGGAACGTGATGGAAAACAGAGTAAGAATACCAAGAGTATTTCGTTATGTCTATTTGGATATAGCGATTCAAAAAGAAAAAGGGTTTATGGTGGTTTTTTTGTCGCTGGGCCGCTCCCAAGACAGGGCGTAGGAGCGAGCGAACGCTCGCGAATCGACCGTTGCATGCCAACATTCGCGAGCGTTCGCTCGCTCCCACGGCCGTTGGCCGCAGGTTAGCCGTTGAACAGATCCTGGCCTGTGGACGAAGCGGGCGCGTTCAGTCCGAGGTGGCGGTAGGTGGACAGCGTGGCAACCCGGCCGCGCGCGGTGCGTTGCAGGTAGCCGTTCTGGATCAGGTAGGGTTCGATCACATCTTCAATCGTGTCGCGTTCTTCACCGATGGCGGCAGCCAGGCTGTCCAGCCCGACCGGGCCGCCGTCGAATTTGTGGACGATGGCGTCGAGCAGCTTGCGGTCCATGACGTCCAGGCCGGCCGGGTCAACGTCCAGCATGGACAGGGCGCGGTGCGCGACGTCCTGGGTGATCTGGCCGCCCGCCTTGACCTCGGCATAGTCGCGCACGCGGCGCAGCAGGCGGTTGGCGATGCGCGGCGTGCCGCGCGAGCGTTGCGCAATCTCCAGTGCGCCGCGTTCGTCAATCTGGGCATTGAGCAGACCGGCGCTGCGCTGGACAATGGCGCACAGCTCGGCGGGGGTATAGAACTCCAGGCGGGCAATGATGCCGAAGCGGTCCCGCAGCGGATTGGTCAGCATGCCCGCGCGGGTCGTGGCGCCAACCAAGGTGAACGGCTGCAGGTCAAGCTTGACGCTGCGCGCGGCGGGCCCTTCGCCAATCAGGATGTCGATCTGGAAATCTTCCAGCGCGGGGTAGAGGATTTCCTCAACCACCGGCGATAGACGATGGATTTCGTCGATGAACAGGACGTCGTTTTTTTCAAGATTGGTCAGCAGGGCGGCCAGATCGCCGGGGCGCTCCAGGATGGGGCCCGAGGTCTGGCGCAGCTGCACGCCCATTTCGCGCGCGATGATGTGCGCCAGCGTGGTCTTGCCTAGCCCGGGCGGGCCGAACAGCAGCACGTGGTCCAGTGACTCCTGGCGGCCCCGCGCCGCGGCAATGAAGATTTCGAGTTGCTCGCGCGCGCGTTGCTGCCCGACGTATTCATCAAGGGCTTTCGGGCGCAAGGCGCGTTCGATGGCCTCTTCGTTCGGTGAGCTTGCCGTGGGCGAGATCACCCGGCTATCGAAGGGCTCTGAGCGGGAGGACAGCTTGTCAGTCTGGATGGCCATGAAGAAACAGGAAAAGGGCGCGGGAACTTCCGCGCTTGAATAATTAACGGGCCAAGGCTTTCAGCGCCAATTTGATGCCGTCGGACACCGAGACATCCGGGGGCAGCGTTTTCAGCGTGGCGCGCGCTTCCTTATCAGAGTAACCCAAAGCCAGCAGCGCATTGAGAATGTCCAGTTGGCTGCTGACCACCGGCGCGGCCGCCGTGCCGAGATCCGCGCCCAGTTTGCCGCGCAGCTCCAGCAGCAGCCGCTCGGCGGTTTTTTTGCCGATGCCCGGTACGCGGACCAGGCTGCCGGTTTCCTGCAGCGTGATGGCCTGGGACAGCTCCTCAACACTCATGCCGCTCAGGATCGACAGCGCGGTGCGGGCGCCGACGCCGCTGACCTTGATCAGCTCCCGGAAGGTCCGGCGTTCCGCCGCCGAGGAAAACCCATAGAGGACATGGGCGTCTTCGCGGATGGCCAGATGCGTCAGCAGGCTGACCTGCGCGCCGAGGTCGGGCAGGTTGTAGAGCGTACTCATGGGAACATCGATTTCGTAGCCGACTCCATTGACGTCGAGGCAAATCTGCGGGGGTTGCTTTTCAACCAGGATTCCAGTCAAACGACCAATCATGTCAGGAGGTTCCGATCAAACGGCCGCCCCGCAGCCGGAGGCGTCCGGCGCCGGGCGTGGCCGGGAGTTGAGTAGACAGTTGTTGGGCGAAGGCGCCGAGGTGGGCATGGCAGATGGCGCAAGCCAGTGCATCCGCGGCGTCCGCGGCGGGCGTGCCATCCAGGTTCAGCAGCCGCTGGACCATCATCTGGACCTGCGTCTTGGCGGCCCGGCCGGTGCCGACGACGGACTTCTTGATCTGCAGGGCGGTGTATTCGTGGACGGGCAGCTGACTGTCCGTCAGCGCGCACAGCACCGCGCCGCGCGCCTGGCCCAGCAGCAGGGTGGAGGCCGGGTTCACGTTGACGAAGACCTGCTCGACTGCGGCCTGGTCGGGCTGGGTGTCGCGCGAGACGTCGCGCAGGTTGTCCAGAATGACGCCCAGGCGCTCGGCCAGCGACAGTTGCGGATCAATGACGATGGTGCCGCTGGCCACGTAGCGCAGGCGGTGGCCGTCGGTGTCGATCACACCGAAACCGGTGCGTCGAAGGCCGGGGTCAACGCCTAGGATGCGCATGGGCTTAGTGCCGGAAGTGGCGCGTGCCGGTCAGAACCATGGCAATGCCGCGCTCATCGGCGGCGGCGATGACTTCATCGTCGCGCACGCTGCCGCCCGGTTGAATGACGCAGCTGGCGCCCGCGTCAATGACGACGTCCAGGCCATCGCGGAACGGGAAGAAGGCGTCGGACGCGACCGCGCTGCCCTGCAGCGTCAAGCCTGCGTTCTCGGCCTTGATGGACGCGATCCGGGCGGAGTCCACACGGCTCATCTGGCCCGCGCCAACGCCCATTGTCATGCCGTTCGCGCAGAACACGATGGCGTTGGACTTGACGTATTTGGCCACCTTCCACGCAAACAGCAGGTCTTGCAGCTGCTGCGGCGTCGGGTGCAGCCGGGTCACGACCTTCAGCGCTTCCGGCGCCACGTTGAACACGTCGGGCTGCTGCACCAGCCAGCCGCCGCCGACGCGTTTGACGTCAAGCGGGTTGGCGCCGGGGCCGGGCGGGACTTCAAGCAGGCGGATGTTCTTCTTCGCGGCAAACACCTCAAGGGCGGCGGCGTCATAGGACGGTGCCAGAATGACTTCGGCGAACTGCTTGGACACTTCCTGAGCGGTGGCGCCGTCCAGCGGGCGGTTGAACGCGATGATGCCGCCAAACGCGGAGGTCGGATCGGTCTTGAAAGCTTTCTGGTAGGCCTCGAGCGGCGAGGCGCCGACGGCGACGCCGCAAGGGTTGGCGTGCTTGATGATGACGCAGGCGGGCGCGTCAAAGGTGCGAACGCACTCGAGCGCGGCGTCGGCGTCAGCGATGTTGTTGTAGGACAGTTCCTTGCCGTGGTGCTGGATGTAGTTGGCCAGCAGGCCTGGCGCGGGTGCGGCGTCCGCATAGAAGGCGGCCGACTGGTGCGGGTTCTCGCCGTAGCGCATGCCCTGGACCTGGCGCATCTGAATGGTGAGGGTGTCCGGATAGGCGTTGCGCACCGGCACTTCATCCTGTGCGGGCGCATTCGTCAGCGTGGTCAGGTAGTTCGCGATCGCGCCATCGTAGGCGGCGGTGTGGGCGAACACTTTCTTGGCCAGATCCAGGCGCAGCGCATAGGAAGTGGTGCCTTGGGCATCGATCTCGGCCAGCACGCGCGTGTAATCGGCAGGGTCGATGACGACGGCGACGCCGCCCGCTTCGGTGCCATGGTTCTTCGCGGCGGCGCGCAGCATGGCCGGACCGCCGATATCGATGTTCTCAATGGCGTCTTCAAACTTGCAGTCGGGCTTGCTGACGGTCTGGACGAAGGGGTAGAGATTCACCACCAGCAGATCGATGCGGCCGATGTCCTGGGCGGCGATGGCGTCCAGGTGGGCCGCCGCGTCGCGGCGGGCCAGCAGGCCGCCATGGATCTTGGGATGCAGCGTCTTGACGCGGCCATCCATCATTTCGGGAAAGCCGGTGTAGTCCGACACTTCCTGCACGGGCAGGCCCGCCTGGGCGAGCAGCTTGGCCGTGCCGCCGGTGGATAAGAGGTGGACGCCTCGTTGGTGGAGCGCTTGCGCGAATTCCACAATGCCGGTCTTGTCCGAAACAGATAAAAGGGCGCGTTCGATTTTCATGATGTGAGGGCTGAAAAAGTTGGGCGGTGACGCTCAACGAAAAATAAAAGGATCAGAGCTGTATTTGGTAGATGTCGAGTTTCTTGCGAAGCGTATTGCGATTGATGCCCAGCATCTCGGCCGCGCGGGACTGATTGCCCTGGGCGCGCTCAAGCACGACTTCCAGCATGGGTTTTTCGATGGCGGACACGACCATATCCCAGATGCCCGTTGTTTTCTCGCCTTCCAGATCCTTGAAGTAGCGCTCCAGGGTAAGCCGGACGCAATCTTCAAGCGTGTGTTCTTTCATGTGGGGTCCTTGTCGGGCTCAAGCAGCGTGAACCAGGGGCGGGGCGGAATCGGCGCGATCCAGCCAGTCCGCGACGGCTTGCCACTGCTCTTGCGTGTTATCGATGAGATTGATCCTGGAGCAAAACGCTTCACCGCCGGGTAGCTTGCCCAAGTACCAGCCAATATGCTTGCGGGCAGTCCGGACGCCGGTGTATTCGCCATAGAAGCGATAATGGTCATCCAGGTGCTCAAGCAAGACTTCCCGCATTTCCCGCCATCCCGGACCGGGGAGCCGTGTGCCCGTTTCAAGATAGTGCACGATTTCCCGGAAGATCCAGGGATTGCCCTGCGCCGCCCGGCCAATCATGATGGCGTCGGCGCCGGTGAGATCCAGTACCCGCCTGGCTTTTTCAGGGGAGTCGATGTCGCCGTTGGCAATGACCGGGATGCCGAGCTCGGCCTTGACGCGGGCAATGGTTTCATACTCGGCCTGACCCTGGTAGAGGTCCTGGCGGGTCCGGCCATGCAGGGCCAGCGCGGCAATGCCGATGTCCTGCGCGCGGCGTGCAATGCGCAGGACGTTGCGCTGCTCGGGCGACCAGCCCGTGCGGGTCTTCAGCGTAACCGGAACGCCAAGCGGCGTACAAGCCTTGACAACGGCCTCAATGATGCGGGCAACCAGATCCTCGTCGCGCAGCAAGGCCGACCCGGCGGCGGCATTACATACTTTCTTGACCGGGCAACCCATATTGATGTCAATGATGCGCGCCCCTTTGGAAACGTTGAACACGGCGGCTTCCGCCATCATGCCGGGGTCGCCGCCCGCGATCTGAACGGCGATCGGCGCGATTTCCCCTTCATGGTTCAAGCGGCGTGCTGTCTTGACACTGTTCCAGAGCCGCGGGTTGCTGGCCGCCATTTCCGAAATGGCGTGACCGGCCCCGAGCCGCTTGCATAATTGCCGGAACGGACGATCCGTCACCCCCGCCATGGGGGCGACAAAGACCGGGTTCGGAAAGGAATAGGGGCCGATGCGCATGACAAAAACGCCGGGACCACGCGGGCGCCAGCGGGATGAAACGGGTGGGGAAGAGACTAGCGATTGTACCCTTCAACGCGAAGTCGTGCTGATTCGGCCCATCCTATTCACGTAAACCCGAAAGCAAATGCTGGGCGAGCGGGCCGCGCAGGCGGCGCGACAGGTCCATGCCGAGCAGCGCCAGCCCGGCGGCATGCTCGACCACCGGCAGCCGGGTGGCGAAGGCGCGCGGCAGAAAATCCGTCACGCCCAGCGTCAGCAGGCGGTCGGTCCGGCGCTTGCGGGCATAGTCGGACAGAAGGGTTTCCGGCGCCGCGGTATCCAGCCTGCCGCGCAGGCTCTGCGCCAGTTGCGCGGCATCGCGCAGGCCCAGGTTCAGGCCCTGGCCCGCGACCGGGTGCAGGGTTTGCGCGGCATTGCCGATATAAACGTGGTTCTGCCAGACGAGTTGGCGGCGCGCGTTCAGGCCCAGCGGGAAGGTCTGGCGCGGGTTGGGCGTGCTCAACTGGCCGAGGCGGTCGCCGAACACGTGTTGCAGCGCGTCGGCGAAGGCGGAGGGAGGCAGGGCGGTGAGCGCCGCGGCGCGTTCCGGGGTGCAGCACCATACCAACGAATAGCGGCCGCGCTGGCCTTGCGGTCCGTCGTGGTAGGGCAGCAGCGCCAACGGTCCTTCGCGGGTAAACCGTTCATAGGCCCAGCCCGGCTTTGGACGGCTGGCCTGCACCAGGGTCAGCACCGCGTGCTGCTGGTAGTCGCGCCGCCAGTCCTGCACGGCTTGTTTGTCGTAGGTGCCGCCTTCGGCATGGACGCAGAAGCGGGACGTGAAGGTGTGCCCATCCTGCTTGAGCAGGCTGTGCGTGCCGTGGTTGGCGAGCACTTCCGGCGGTGACCCCGACAGCACGGTGATGCCGCTGTGCTCGATCGCCTGCCGCAAGGCCTGGACCAGATCGGTATACGCCACCACGGTGCCCAACTGCGGCACGCTGAAGTCCTGGTGGGAGATCAGGGCCCGTCCGAGCCGCCCTTGCTGTGAGACGTGGACGTGCTGGATCGGTGTGCCGCGTTCGGGCCAGGCATGCAATTGCCGCAGCAGCATTTCACTGCCGTGATTCAGGGCGATGGCGCGGGGATCGTCGTCCAGGCCGCTGGCGGCCTGCGCTGACTGGCAAATCACGATGCGGGCGGGATCCGGCGCATGGCGGGCCAGCAGCAGTGCCAGGGTCAGGCTGACCGGCCCGGCGCCGAACAAGGTGAGGGCGGCCTCCATGATCAGCCCCGCATCAGCGTTTCAATCTCGTCCGGGTCGACCGGAACGTCACGCGTCAGCAGCTCGCATCCGTCCGCGGTGACCAGCGCGTCGTCTTCAATGCGGATGCCAATATCCCAGAATGCCTCGGGCACGTCGTCGGCGGGTCGCACGTAGATGCCGGGCTCAATGGTCAGGACCATGCCCGGTTCCAGCGTGCGCCACGTGCGTTGCGCGGGGTTGGCGGGGTCGGCTTCGCGGTAGTCGCCGACGTCGTGCACGTCAAGCCCAAGCCAGTGGCCGGTTTTGTGCATGTAAAAGCGGCTATAGCTGCGGGTATCCAGGACTTCGTCGAGGGAGCCTCGCAGCAGGCCGATGTCGAGCATGCCCTGCGCGAGGATGTTCACGGCGGCGTCGTGCGCGTCGTTGAAGCGCTGGCCGGGGCAGGTCATGCCGATGGCCGCCTGCTGGGCATGCAGGCACAGCTCATACAAGGCGCGTTGCGGCCCGCTGAAGCGCCCATTGACCGGGAAGCTGCGGGTGATGTCGCCGGCATAGCTGTCAAATTCGCAGCCGGCGTCGATCAGCAGCAGTTCACCATCTTGCAGCACGGTGTCGCCCGCCCGGTAGTGCAGGACGCAGGCATTGGCGCCGGTGGCGACAATGGAGTTGTAGGCCACATTCTGCGCGCCATGGCGGCGGAACTCATGCAACAACTCGGCTTCAATTTCATATTCATGCAGGCCGGGGCGGGTGGCCTGCATGGCGCGGCGATGCGCCTGCGCCGAGATCCGGGCGGCCGTGCGCATGCTCTGGATTTCGGCTTCATCCTTGATCAGGCGCATGGCGGCGAGTTGCGCGCGCAGATCCCAGATCCGCTTTGGCGCGGTGGCGCCGCTGCGGCCCTGGGCGCGCGCGGCATTGAGCCAGCCCGCAATCCGGGCATCCAGCGCACTGCCATCGGCCAGCGGCGCAAACAGGTTCTCCTGGTTGAGCAGCAGCGGCGGCAGGTGCTCGTCAAGGGCGCTGACGGCGAACGCTTCATCAACGAGGAAGGCCTCCTGGGCGGCATCCGGCCCGATCCGGTAGCCGGTCCAGATTTCCTGGTCGAGGTTTTTTTCGCGGCAGAACAGCACGGATCGCTGCTGCGCATCATCCGCGACCAGCACCAGCCAGGCCTCGGGCTCGATGAAGCCGGTCAGGTAAAAAAAATCGCTGTCATGCCGGTACGGATAGTCCGCATCACGGTTGCGCATGACTTCGGGGGCGGTGGGCAGAACCGCCACCCCGCCGCCTTGCGCCTGCATCCAGGCGAGCACGCGTTGGCGGCGTTTCAGAAAAGGGGTCAGGTCAGTGGGCGGGAGACTCATCAAACAATCCTCAGACGGAGTGGCTGGCGCGCAGGCGCTGATCCAGCGCGGCCAAGCGCTCGGGGGTGCCGATATCTTCCCATATCCCACGGAAATGGGTGCCGATGACTTGGTTTCGCCGCATGGCGGCGCGCAGCAGCGGCGCCAGCTTGTGCGGCTGTCCGGGAGGAAGATCGGCAAAAAGGGCGGGGGAATACAGGCCGATGCCGGAGAAGGTGAGGCGCTGCGTTGCGTGCTCGGGGGCGTCATCGGCGGGGGTGTCATCGGTGACGTGCGGAGCGGGGTTCAGCATGAAGTCGCCGCCGGGGTGATGGGACGGATTGTCCACCAGGCAGAGCCAGGCCAGGCTGGCCGTCCGCCGCAGCTGTTCGGCGGCGGCGGGGGCGGCCTGGGGATTCCAGTCGGTCCAGACGTCGCCATTGACCACCAGGAACGGCGCCTGGCCGAGGCTGGGCAGCGCCTGCCGGATGCCGCCCGCTGTTTCCAGCGCGCTGGATTCCGGAGAGTAATGGAGCCGGACGCCCCAGCGCTCGCCGTGGCCAAGCCGGGCGGGAAATTGTTCGCCCAGCCAGGCGTGGTTGATCACAATGTCGTGAATGCCCGCCGCGGCCAGCTTTTCAATATGCCAGACGATCAGCGGCTTGCCGCCGACGCTCAGCAACGGCTTCGGGGTCTGGTCAGTCAGCGGGCGCATGCGCTCTCCGCGCCCCGCGGCAAGAATCATGGCCCGCATCAGAAGGAAAACCCGTACTCGACTTTCTCGATGCGGTTCAGCACGCGCAGCAAGGCGTTGAACTGGCCGTAGCGCGATGCCACCTGACGCACATAGGCGCTGACGCGCGGGATGTGATCCAGGTAGTGGTGCTTGCCGTCGCGGTGCGAGAGCCGGGCGAACACGCCAAGAATCCGCAGGTTGCGTTGCAAGCTCATCCACTCATAGGCCACGTGGAAATCCGCGAAGTCCGGCGGCACCGGCAGGTTTGCCGCTTTCGCCTTTTCCCAATAGCGGATGGCCCAGTCCAATTGCTGGGCTTCGTCCCAGGTCGTGCGGGCATCCAGCAGCAAGGAGGCGAGATCATAGGTGAGCGGGCCGCGCACGGCGTCCTGGAAGTCGATCACGCCGGGGTTCGGGCCGAAGTCCGCGCCGTCAGGGTAGTGGGTCGCCATCAGGTTGGGCGAATGAAAATCGCGATGGACGAAGACCTGCGGCTGCTTGGCCAGCGTATTGACCAGTTCGGAAAAAACCGTGTCCAGCTGCTGGTTTTCCTGATCGGTCAGCGGTGACTGGCAGTGCATGGCGGCATACCATTGGCCGAACAGTCCCAGTTCTTCGCGCATGCGCGCCGCGTCATAGACCGGCAGGCTGCTGGCGTCGGCCCGCTGCACCTTGATCAAGGCGTCAAGCGCATCCAGGTAGAGGCGGTGAATGCGGGCGTCGGAGGCGCCAGTCTGTAAAATTTGGTAATAGGTATGGGTGCCCAGGTCGGAGAGCACGAGAAACCCCTGTCCGGCGTCTTCGGCAATGCGGCGCGGCACCGTGACCCGGGCCTGATCCAGCAGCCGGGCCACGTCCAGGAAAGTCTGGCAGTCTTCTTTGTCGGGCGGCGCATCCATGACGATCAGGCTCTGGTCCTGCAGGGTCCGGATGCGGAAGTAACGGCGGAAGCTGGCGTCGCTGGACGCGGGCGTGAGGCTGGACAGGTCCAGTGCCAGCCCGGCGGGCAGTTGTTCCAGCCAGCGGGTCAGCGCAGCCAGGCGCAAATCGTCATGCATGGTGATGTAAGTATTGAGAAGTATTGCGGTTGAATGGTTCCATGCCTTCTATAATACCGAGCGCACGCCTGCGCTTGCCAGTTTTGTTGAGGCGGGCGGGGTCCTCACGCGGTATGCTTTGAGCTTTCTTTGTCCAACTGAATGGGTCTTCGATTGAATCGGTGGTTCAGCCTTATCGCTGCCTGGGCAGTGATCCCCCTGGCGCAAGCCCAGGAATCCGTATCGGCCGTGCCGTCGTTGCGCAGCGCTTCGCAGCTGGAGTCACGCGCCGGCCAGCACCGTGAAGACGCTCCGGTTTTCATTGAAGCCGAGTCCCTGACCGGTCAGGCCCAGGAGTTTTTCCAGCTTGACGGGCAAGCGGAAATCCGTCGGCCGGGCATGGTGATCAAAGGCAACCGGCTTCGCTACGATCAGGTTGAAGACGAGGTCGAGGCCGAAGGCGGCGTGCGCATTCTTCATGACGGCCTGAGCCTGTCCGGGCCGCGCTTGCGGATGAACCTGGTCAGCGGCACGGGCTTGATCGAAGAGGCCGCGTTCCAGTATGCCCCGACGGGCGGCCGCGGCCAGGCCGAGTCGCTGGAGCTGTTGGGCAATAAGCGGGCGCGCGCGCGGGGTGTGCGCTATACCGGCTGCGATTGCGAAGCGCCTGCCTGGGAGCTGCGCGCCAGCCGCGTTGATTTTGATTACAACACTGATGTTGGCGTCGGCTATGGCAGCGTGCTGTACTTCAAAGGCGTGCCGATACTCGGCGCGCCGGTGTTGTCGTTCCCGCTGAGCGATGCGCGCAAGTCCGGCTTTTTGTCGCCCACGTTCGGGCTGACCAGTAAAAGCGGCCTTGAGTTCCAGCTTCCGTACTATGTGAATATTGCGCCCAACCGGGATCTGACGCTTTATCCGCGCTATATGCAGCGCCGCGGCTGGCAGCTTGGCGGCGAGTTCCGCTATCTGGGCGCGGACTACGCGGGCCAGACCAGCTTGTTCTATCTGCCGGATGACCGCCGGGCGCACCGCGACCGCTACCTGCTGCGCTCGCAGCACCAGCACCGGCTCGGTGACCGGCTCCGCCTGGACTGGAACGTCAACAAGGCCTCCGATGACGCCTATTTCCGCGATTTGTCCGCGGTGGGAACCGGCCAGTCCTCAACTGCCACGCTCGAGCGGTCGTTGACCTTGAGCTGGAACGAGGAGTACTGGAGCGCATTCGGACGGGTCGTCAATTATCAGACCCTGCAGGATCCGCTCGCGCCGATCGTGCCGCCGTATGCCAGAGAGCCGCAGCTGCACCTGACGGGCGCCCGCTATGACGTCAATGGCTTTGATCTGCGTTTTGATGCGGACCTGACGCGTTTCAGCGCACCCACGCAACAGCAGCGCTCCGGTTCACGCGCCTTCGTGCAGCAGACCGTGTCGTACCCGGTGATCCGGCCCGGCGGTTTTTTCATCCCCACTGTCAAGCTGCATGCGGCGCAATACCACAATGACAGCTTCCAGGGCCAAGCGTCGGGCAATCAAAGCCTAGTCGTGCCGGTCATGTCACTGGATTCAGGCCTGGTCTTCGAGCGTGAGACCGATGTGATGGGGGAGGCGCTGACGCAAACGCTGGAGCCGCGCCTCTACTACCTGCGCGTGCCGCGCCGCAACCAGCTGGACCTGCCGATCTATGACACGGCGCTGGCCGATTTCAACTTCGCGCAGATTTTTTCCGATAATTTGTACGTCGGCAATGACCGTTACGCCGAAGCCAACCAACTGACGGCCGCTTTGTCCACCCGCTGGCTGGACCCCAAGACTGGCCAGGAACGCGCCCGTATCACCGGGGCGCAGCGCATTTATTTTGGCGAACACGAGCCGGTCATGAAAGGCGAGACGCCGCGTTCGGGCGGGCGCTCGGACTTCCTGCTCTCGGTCTATGGCGCCTTGACGTCAACCTTGAGTGGAGAAACCACGATTCAATACAATCCCGATATTGACCGCGTGACGCGTTCAACCATCGGCTTTCGCTGGCATCCGAAGCGCCTGAGCACCTTGTCGGTCGCGTATCGGTACAAACGTCCCGATGTCACCGTGACGGGGCAGGAACTGCTTGACGTTGCCTTCCAGTGGCCGCTGGCGCGCAATGTGTTCGGCATCGGACGGATCAACTATTCCTTGCAGGAAAACCGGATTGCGGAGTCGGTGGCGGGGATTGAATATGTGGGCAACTGCTGCTGGGCCGCGCGCGTGGTCGCGCAGCGCTATGCCGTGGCGCGCCAGAACGCCACCACGGCAATGTTCTTCCAACTTGAACTGACCGGCTTTGGCGGCATTGGCAATAACCCGATCACCACGCTGCGCAGAACCATTCCCGGTTATCAATTAGTCAACCCAACGCCCGCAAGGGAAACGGTGTTCGAAAGGTACGAATAAATGGCATTGAAACAATTTTCCCGCGTATCCATGGCCACGGGCCGCGGCGCTGGCGTTGCGCTGTCTTCCCTGCTGGCGGTCCTGCTGGCCGGACCGGTGCAGGCGCAGGGCTTGCGCGTACCGGAAGGATTCCCCCCGGCAACGTCAACGCCGTTGCAATCCGCGCCGCCGCCATCCATGCCTGCGCAGTCCATGCCGCTTGAGTCGCCCGCGCCCGCCAGCCGGAGCCGGGTCGGCGATTACATTGTTGCGGTGGTGAACTCCGACGTGATCACCCGCCGCGAACTGGATGGCCGGATGCAGATTGCGCTGGCTTCGCTGCAGCAACAGAATATCCAGCCGCCAAGCCAGGAAGTCGTGGAGCGGCAGGTGCTGGAACGGATGATTGTCGAGCGCACCCAGCTTCAGGAAGCGGCGGCGGCCGGGATCCAGGTTGATGACACCATGCTTGACCGCGCCGTGGCCCGGATTGCCGAGCAGAACCAGGTCAGTGTGGATCAGCTGCGCGATGAACTGAATCGGAACGGCCCCGGCTTTCAGCAATACCGTGAGGATTTGCGCCAGGAAATCCTGATGGTGCGTTTGCGTGAACGTGAAGTGGACTCCACGGTTGCCGTCTCCGAAACTGAAATTGACGCATTGATTGAAGAAACCCGCGGCCAGGCCGCGCCTGCGGAAATGACCTTGGCCCAGATCCTGGTGCGGGTGCCGGAAGGCAGCCCGTCCGATGAGGTGGCGCGTCAGCGGCGCAAAGCCGAAGTCCTGCTGGAACAGTTGCGCGGCGGGGCTGACTTCGCCCAGTTGGCGGCCGCTTCGTCGGACGGCGAAGAGGCGCTGCGTGGCGGCGAGCTGGGCACCCGGCCCGCGGACCGCTGGCCTGAACTGTTCCTGCAGGCCGTGTCGCGGCTGCAACCGGGACAGGTCTCTGAGATCATCCAGTCAGGCAATGGCTTTCACATTCTGAAAGTGGTGGAGCTGACCTCGGCCACCGGCGTGGTGCTGCCCACTGAATCGATGCCGGTGCAACAGACCAAGGCGCGCCACATTTTGTTGAAGACCTCGCAAATCCTCAGCGACGAGCAGGCGCGCACCCGCCTGAGCGGCCTGCGCGATCGCCTGGTGCAGGGCGGCGAATCGTTCACCGAGCTGGCTCGCCAATATTCGAACGATGCGTCCGCGCCGCAAGGCGGGGACCTGGGCTGGCTGTCGCCGTCCGAAACCGTGCCTGAGTTCGAGCGCGTGATGAACTCGCTGGAGCCGGGCCAGGTCAGCCAACCCATTCAAAGCCCATTCGGCTGGCACTTGATCCTGGTCGAGGATCGGCGCACGCAGGACGTGGGCCGTGAACGCCAGCGCTCGGCGGCCCGGCAAACGCTGTTCCAGCGCAAGGTGGATCAGAAATATGAAGACTGGGCCAGCGCCTTGCGGGATCGCGCCTACGTGGAAATCCGCCTCGGCGACGATCAGCAGATCAACTATTGATGGGTGGAGAACAGGCCATGCGCCGTTTGATGCTGACGACGGGAGAACCGGCGGGGATCGGGCCTGAGATCGCCGTCCAGGCGGCGCGGTGGTTTGTCCGGCAGCAAGCGGACGGCGCGCTGCCTGCTGACCTGGAGCTGGTGCTGGTCGGGGATCCGGATTTGCTTTCGCAACGGGGCGGCGGCTTGCGCTTGGCCGATCTGCCCGGCGTGGCGGTATTGCCGGTGCCCTTGCGGACGCCTGCGGTGGCGGGCCAGCTTGCCGTGGCCAACGGTCCTTACGTGCTGGAAACGCTGGATCGCGCCATTGAGGCGGTGGAGCGGGGACAGGCCTGTGCGATTGTCACCGCGCCGGTTCACAAGGGCGTCATCAACGACGCGGGCGTGCCGTTTTCAGGGCATACCGAGTACTTGCAGGAGAAGGCCGGCGTTGCCAAGGTCGTGATGATGCTGGCGGGCGGCGGCTTGCGCGTGGCGCTGGCCACGACCCACCTGCCGTTGCGGCAAGTGGCCGACGCCATCACCCAGGATTTGCTGGTGCAGGTCCTCGGCATCCTGCATGATGATCTGCGGCGCAAGTTCGGCCTGGCCGAGCCGCGTATTGCGGTGTGCGGCCTGAATCCGCATGCGGGCGAGGGCGGCCATCTGGGCACCGAAGAACAAACCATTATTGAACCCGCGCTGGCGCAGGCGCGCGCCCGGGGCTGGCATGTGCACGGCCCGCTGCCCGCGGATACGCTGTTCGTCCCGCATTTCGTGCAGCGCTTTGATGCGGTGCTGGCCATGTACCACGATCAGGGCTTGCCGGTGCTGAAGCACGCGAGCTTTGGCGGCGGCGTCAACATCACCTTGGGCTTGCCGTATGTGAGGACCTCGGTGGATCACGGCACGGCGCTGGACCTGGCTGGACAGGGCAAGGCGGACACCGGCAGCCTGCAGGAAGCCATTGTCCAGGCCCATCTGATGACCCGGGGCTAGGGCTCGCGAACCAAAAGGCGCCAGGTGCGCCGGAGAATTTTTCATGAAACATCAGGCGCGCAAGCGCTTCGGCCAGCACTTTCTGGTCGACGACAGCATTACCGAAGGCATTGTTCGGGCCATCAACCCGAAGCGGGACGACAATGTGGTGGAAATCGGCCCCGGGCTGTCCGCGCTGACCCAGCCCTTGCTGGAACGGCTCGACTTCCTGAACGTGGTCGAGATCGACCGCGACCTGGCGGCGCGGCTGCGCAATACCTATTCGCCGAAGCGCTTGCAGGTGACGGAGGCCGATGCGCTGACCGTTGATTTCAAGCAGTTCGGCGAGCGCCTGCGGGTGGTGGGCAACTTGCCTTACAACATTTCCTCGCCCTTGCTGTTCCACTTGATTGATGCTGCCGAGCAGGTCTATGACCAGCACTTCATGCTGCAGCGCGAAGTGATTGACCGCATGGTGGCGAGCCCCGGCTCCTCCGACTACAGCAGGCTGTCGGTCATGCTGCAGTCGCGTTATGACATGGAAAAACTGTTCGACGTGCCGCCCGAGGCGTTTGATCCGCCGCCGCGCGTGGTGTCGGCGGTGGTGCGGATGATTCCGCTGCCGGATTCGCGCCCGCGCCCGAAAAGCGAGGCCGCGTTTGCGCAAACCGTGGCAAAGGCGTTTTCTCAGCGCCGGAAAATGCTGCGGCGGGTATTGGGCGACTGGACCGCCCATATTGACTGGATCGGGCTGGGCATTGCTGAAACCGCGCGCGCCGAGACGCTGTCCGTGAGCGATTTCATTGCTTTGTCGGACACATTGGTAGAGAAAGGTATTTTGCGTTAAGCCCCCACGCTAGCCGCTATTGGGGCAGTGCTGCCTCAACCAAAAAACCAGTAGCAGACCGCAATCGCGGCAATCACGCCCGCCAGATCCGACAGCAGCGCGCAGCCGACCGTATGCCGGACGCGCTGGATCCCGACGGCGCCGTAATACACGGCCACGACGTAGAACGTGGTTTCGGTGCTGCCCTGGATGGTGGCGGCTACCAGCGCCGGGAAGCTGTCCACGCCATGCGCCTGCATGGTCTCGATCATCATCGCGCGCGCCGCGCTGCCGGAAAAAGGTTTGACCAAGGCGGTCGGCAGCGCATCAACGAAGGCCGTGTCCAGACCCAGGGCCTGCACCGTCCAGCGGACGCCTTCCAGCGCGAACTCAAGCGCGCCTGAGGCCCGCAACACGCCCACCGCGCACAGCATGGCCACCAGATAGGGCAACAGCGACTTGGCAACGTCGAAACCGTCTTTCGCGCCTTCAATGAAGGATTCGTAGACCGGCACCTTGCGCCAGGCGCCAATGCATAAAAAGACCACGATGATGCCGAACAGCGTCAGGTTGCCCAATAAGGAGGACAGGCTGGCCAGCGCCGCGGCCGACAGGCTGGCCAGCAGCGCCATGAACCCGCCCATCAGCAGCGCGAAGCCGCCGAGCCACCCCAGCACGACCGGATCATGCAGGCGAATGCGCTGCAATAGCGCCACGGACAGCAGGCCCACCAGCGTGGAGGCGCTGGTGGCCAGCAGAATGGGCAGAAAGACCAGGGTCGGGTCCGGCGCGCCCTGCTGGACGCGATACATGAAGATCGTCACCGGCAGCAGCGTCAATGACGAGGCGTTGAGCACCAGGAACAGGATTTGCGCATTGCTGGCGGTATGCGTGCTGGGATTCAGGGTCTGCAGGGACTTCATGGCCCGCAGACCAATGGGCGTGGCCGCGTTGTCCAGCCCCAGCATGTTCGCGGCAAAGTTCATGGTCATCAGGCCGGTGGCGGGATGGCCACGCGGCACTTCCGGCATCAACCGGGCGAACAGCGGGTCCAGCAGCCGCGCCAGCGCGTCGACCAGGCCCGCTTGTTCGGCCACCTTCAGCAAGCCCATCCACAAGGTCAGTGTCCCGAACAGGACGATCATGACCTCCACGGAGAGCTTGGCCATGCCGAACAGGCTGGCGACGATTTCCTGAAAGACCTGAACATTGCCATGCAAGCCCCATTGGGCCAGGCCCGCCATGGCGGCGATCAGGAAAAAACCGAGCCAGAGTCTGTTCAGCATGCAGTCATCAGTCCTGGCGGCCTTTGGTCTGGATGAATTCGATCTTGTAGCCGTCCGGGTCTTCGACGAAGGCGATGACGGTGGTGCTGTGCTTCATCGGGCCCGCTTCGCGGGTGACCTTGCCGCCGCGCGCCTTGACCCGCTCACAGGCGGCGTAGGCGTCGGGCACCTCGATCGCGATGTGGCCATAGCCATTGCCCAGGTCATAGGAGGGCGTATCCCAGTTGTGCGTCAGCTCGATCACGGCGGCCTTGTCTTCGTCGTCATAGCCGACGAAAGCCAGCGTGAACTTGCCTTCCGGGTAGTCTTTGCGGCGCAGCAGGCGCATGTCGAGGACGCTGGTATAGAACGCGATCGAGCGCTCAAGATCGCCAACGCGCAGCATGGTGTGAAGAATTCGCATGATGAGATCCGTAAAAAATCAGAGGAATTGAGGGAGGCTGGCAGGATCATGCCGACGCAGCGCATCGCGCGCGGATTCAAAGCCGGGCAGCAGTTGCTCGACTTCCGCCCAGAACTGCGACGAATGGTTCATTTCACGCAGATGGGCGAGTTCATGCACGATGACGTAGTCAATGATTTCCAGCGGGAAATGGATCAAGCGCCAGTTTAGGCGAATGTTGCCGGCTTGCGTGCAGGAGCCCCAGCGCGTGGAGGCCGAGGACAGCCGCCACTGGTTGATTTTCAAGCCGTGCAGCGCCTGGAAGTGTTGGAGCCGCGCGTCGAAGATCCGGCGGGCCTGATGGTGCAGCCAGGCCTGCACGCCGTCCTGAATCTGTTTGGGGTCGGCGCTGGAGGCCAGCGGCAGCAGCAGCACGTCACCGGCGGTGGGCTGGTCCGCGTCGCCGCTGAAACGCAGTGCGCCCGCCGGATCCAGGTTCAGGACGATGCGCTGACCCAGATAGGGCAGAGTCCCACCTTGTTCCCAGCGGGTCTGGTTCAGCGCCAGGCGCTCCTTGCGCTGCTTCCATTCATGCAGTTTGTTGCGGATCCAGGGCGCTTTTTCGCGGATGGCTTCGTCAATTTGTGCAACGGACACCCACTGTGGCGCGGTGACGCGCAAGCCGTCGTCGCCGATCCGGAAGCCAATGCTTTTGCGGCGGGAGCGCAGCAGCAGGTAGTCGAGGCTTTGATCGTCAATCATGACGCGCCGCAGCCGGGCACCCATCGGCAGTTTGGCGGGCAGGGCGGGGGTGGGCGGCTCATCCGCGGCAGGCGCGGGTGACGCCGAAGGCGTGAAGCCGAAGCTCAGTTGAGGCGTGACCAAGTCGGAAACCATCGCATTGTGACGCAAGCGGGACGGGGATGGGTTTCTTGACTGGGTCATGTTCAACACTCCTGTTAATGGGGCTGCGACTCGGGATAACGTTCGGGGTTCAAACGGCGCATTTCGGTTTCGATCCACGTTTCGACCTGCTGGTTGACCTGGTCGGCGGTCAGGCCCTCGGTCTGGATGACCGGGCCGATGGAGACGGTCACCAGGCCGGGCCTTTTGATGAAGGCATTCCGGGGCCACAGCTCCCCGGCATTGTGCGCGATCGGGATCACTTGGGTGCCGAGCCGGACGGCCACCCGGGCGCCGCCGCTCTTGTATTTGCCGATTTTGCCCGGGGCGGTGCGAGTGCCCTCCGGGAACATCAGCAGCCACCTGCCATCATCAAGAATGCGGCGGCCGTGGCGGATGATCTGCTCAAAGGATTCCGATCCGCGCTGGCGGTTGATTGGCACCATTTCCAGCGCCGCCAGGCTCCAGCCAAAAAACGGAATCCAGTTCAACTCTCGCTTATACACATAACAGATGTCTTTTGGCATCCATCCGGCAAAAAACATGGTTTCCCAGGCCGATTGATGCTTGGACAGCACGATGGCGGGACCCTCAGGCAGGTTCTCCTCGCCGATCAGGCGCCAGCGTATGCCCAGAATGTACTTGGCGGCCCAGACGCACATCGTGGGCCAGCCCACCGTCAGTTTGTAGCGCAAGCGCAGCGGCAGCGGCCGCCACAGCAGGCAGGCCAGCGCATAGGGAATGACGGTGACGACCATGAAAATGGCATACAGCAGAGAGCGAATCCAGGCCATGTCAGGCTTCCTCCGGGATCACGGCGGCTTCCAGCGCCACGGCCACCGCCATCAGGTTTTCCCAAACGGTGGTGCGCGCGGGCAGATCGCCTTTTTCCAATGTTTTGCGGCCATTGCCGGTCAGGACGAGGCAAGGCTGGCAGCCGACCGCCGCCGCGGCGTCCAGATCGCGCCGGGAGTCGCCCACTGCGATCACGTCGGTCAGGTCCACTTCGAAACGCTGCGCGATCGCGTTGAACAGACCGGGCAAGGGCTTGCGGCATTCACAGCCCTCATCGGGCAGATGCGGGCAAATGAAAATGCCGTCGAGCTGACCGCCGACGGCGGCCAGCTCGGTGCGCAGCTTGTGATGCATGGCGTTCAGCGCGGCCATGTTGAACAGCCCGCGCCCGAGGCCCGACTGGTTGGTGGCGATCACCACCTTGAACCCCGCCCGGTTGATACGGGCAATGGCTTCCAGGCTGCCGGGCAGCGCGACCCATTCCTCGGCGGATTTGACGAACTGCGCGCTGTCCTGATTGATCACGCCGTCGCGGTCAAGAATGACCAGCCGGGGGCGGGCGGGCGGAGAGAGCGTTTGGCTCACGACGTCGCCAGGCGGGACAGGTCCGCCACCCGGTTCATCATCTGATGCAGCTCGGCCAGCAAGGCCAGGCGGTTGGTCCGGATGGCCGGGTCTTCCGCCATGACCATGACGTCGGCAAAAAAGGCGTCCACCGTGGCGTGAACCTGGGACAGCAGGGTCAGCGCGCCGGTGAAATCACCGGCCTCGACGCGGGCGTCCACTTGCGGCGCCAGCGTGGCAATGGCCTGGTACAAGGTTTTTTCCGCAGGCTCCACAAGCCGGTCTTGCTGGACGCGGGCTTGCGGGTTCTCGACTTTTTTCAGCAGATTGCCGATACGTTTGTTCGCGGCCGCCAGGCTGGCGGCCTCAGGCAGTGCATAGAACCGCAGAACGGCTTCCACCCGGGCCGATACCTGTGCCAGCGGGGGCTGGATGGCCAGGACCGCATCCACCGCCTGACGGTCGAACTGATTGCTCAATTGGTTGCGGTAGCGCTCATAGATGAAATCGCGCACGTCTTGCTGCACGGATTCGGCGATGGCGGGCTGGAACTGCTGCGCTGCCTGCGCGAGCAGACTGTTCAGCGTCAGCGCTTGCGAACCGGACAGACGGCCGCCCGCCGCCAGCTGTTCAAAGGCGCTGATCAAGCCCAGCGCGGCGCGGCGCAGCGCGTACGGATCCTTGTCGCCGGTCGGCGCCAGGCCGATGCTCCAGATGCCGAGCAGCGTTTCCGCGCGTTCGGCAATGAACAGGGCGGCGGCCACGTCGTTGCCGTCATTGATGGCTTCATCCAGGCGGATCCGGTATTGCTCGCGGATGGCCCGCACGACGCCGGCCGGTTCCCCGTGCGCTTCGGCGTAATACGCGCCCATCAGGCCTTGCAGCTCCGGGAATTCGCCCACCATGCCGGTGACCAGGTCCGCCTTGGCCAGGCGGGCGGCGCGTTGCGCCTGCTCCGGATTGGCCTGGATGGCGCGGCCGACCCACGCCGCCAGCGCCGCGATGCGTTCGGCGCGCGCCAGTTGGGAGCCCAGTTTGTTGTGATAGACCACCGAGGCAAGCTGTCCGACCCGCTCGTCCAACGGCTGTTTTTTGTCTGTTTCAAAGAAGAACTGCGCATCCGCCAGACGCGGGCGGACGACGCGCTGGTTGCCTTCAACGATATTGCTCGGATCATCCAGGCGCATATTGCTGACGATCAGGAATTGATTGGTCAGCCGTTGGCCGTCGGACTCGAACAGCGGGAAGTATTTCTGGTTCAGGCGCATGGTCAGGATCAGGCATTCCTGCGGCACGGCCAGGAACTCGGCATCGAACTTGCCCACGTACACCGTCGGGTATTCAACCAGGGCGGTGACTTCATTGAGCAGTGGCGTGACTTCCTCCTCATTGCCGAGCGACGCGCCCAGCGCGGCCGCCTGTTGGCGCAGTTGCGCCTCGATGTTGCTGCGGCGCTGCGTGAAGCTGGCCATGACCTGGCCCTGGCTTTCCAGCAACTGCTCGTAGTCATTGGCGTGAGGCAGGGAAATCTCGGCCTGCCGGGACTGGAAGCGATGGCCTTTGGTGCTGCGTCCGGCGGTCAGGCCGAGCACGGAAATCGGCAGGACGTCTTCTCCCCACAAGGCCACGAGACCGTGGGCGGGGCGGACGAACTTGACGGTGGTTTCGCCGTCATCGAGCTGATAGCTCATGACTTTGGGGATCGGCAGCTTGCTCAGCGCATCGTCCACATAGTCCTGGATGACCGCGCGCAGATTGGCGCCGGGGGCGATGCCTTCATAGAACAGCTGTTCGGTCTTGCCGTCGGACTGGCGCACGAGCTGATCAACGCCAACCTGCTCCAGGCCCTTGGCCGCGAGTTTTTTCAACAGCGCGGGTGAGGCCTCGCCGGTGGGGGTCAGGCCGACCGACACCGGCATCAGTTTTTCCGAGTAGGCGCTATCCGGCGCCTGTTCCCGCACGGCGGACAGGCGAACCGCCAGGCGCAGCGGCGTGGCGAAGGCGGTGACGGTGTTGCCTTCGGCCAGCAATCCGGCTTTCTGCAAGCGGGTTTCCAGCGTGCTGGCAAACGATTGCCCCAGGCGCTCCAGCGCCTTGGGCGGCAGTTCTTCGGTGAACAGTTCGATCAGTAAAGGATGCATCACAGACATTAGTTGGACTCCTTGCGATGCAGCATCGGAAAGCCGAGACGTTCGCGGGAATCGTAATACGCTTGGGCAATCAGGCGGGACAGGTTGCGGATGCGGCCAATGTAGGTGGCACGTTCCGTGACGCTGATCGCGCCGCGCGCATCAAGGAGGTTGAACGTGTGGGCGGCTTTCAGCACCATTTCATAGGCGGGCAGCGCCAGCGGCACCTCAACCAGTTTCTTGGCCTGCGCTTCATAATCATTGAAGTGCTGGAACAGGATGTCCGGGGAGGAATACTCGAAGTTGTAGGTGGATTGCTCCACTTCGTTCTGATGGTAGACATCGCCATAGCTGACGCGGCCGTTCGGGCCTTCGGTCCAGACCAGGTCATAGACGCTTTCCACGCCTTGCAGGTACATGGCCAGCCGCTCGATGCCGTAGGTGATCTCACCCATGGTCGGTTTGCAGTCAATCCCGCCCACCTGCTGGAAATAGGTGAACTGCGTCACTTCCATGCCGTTGAGCCAGACTTCCCAGCCCAGGCCCCAGGCGCCGAGCGTCGGGTTTTCCCAGTCGTCTTCGACGAAGCGGATGTCATGCTGGCCGGGGTCGATGCCGAGCGCCTTCAAGGAGCCGAGGTAGAGATCAATAATGTCAGAGGGCGCCGGTTTCAGCACGACCTGAAATTGATAGTAATGCTGCAGCCGGTTCGGATTGTTGCCGTAGCGGCCGTCATTGGGGCGGCGCGAAGGCTGCACGTACGCCGCGCGCCACGGCTCCGGCCCGAGGGCGCGCAGGAAGGTGGCGGTGTGCGAAGTGCCCGCCCCGACTTCCATGTCGTAGGGCTGCAAAAGGGCGCAGCCGTGCTGGCTCCAATATTCCTGGAGTCTGAGAATGATCTGTTGAAATGTCAGCATGTCACGTGGTTAGCTCGATGGCTAGGAAGAACGGTTTGGCATGCCCGTGCATGCCAAACCGTTGATTTTACCTGATTGCGCGGAAAGCCCTGCCGTTCAAGGTGGGGATGGATAGCGCGGACGGTGTAGTCGTCCTATAATACTGTGAATATATCCAGTATTTTCTTATCATGCAGCGGCGCCAGGCTTTCAAGTTCGCATTGATGCCCAATGGCCAGCAGCAGCGCCAGATGCGCCGCTACTGCGGGTCGTGCCGTTACGTCTTTAACCGGGCGCTGGCTTTGCAAAAAGCACGCTACGAAGCGGGCGAAAAGAAACTGAGCTATGCCGCGCTGTGCAGAGAACTCACCGCCTGGAAAGCACAAGCCGAGACGCGCTGGCTGCAAGACACCCCCAGCCAGTCCTTGCAGCAGCGTCTCAAAGACCTGGAACAAGCTTATGGCAACTTCTTTGCCAAGCGCGCCGATTTTCCGCGCTTCAAGAAAAAAGGTCAGGGTGACGGCTTTCGCTATCCGCAAGGCGTCAAGCTTGACCAGGCCAACAGCCGCCTCTTCCTGCCCAAGCTGGGCTGGTTGCGCTACCGAAATAGCCGGACGGTGCTGGGGTTGGTGAAGAACGTGACTGTCAGTTTCTCGGGCGGCAAATGGTTCGTCAGTCTCCAGACCGAACGTGAGGTGGAGCAACCTTTGCCCAGCACCACGTCGGCAGTGGGCATAGACCTGGGCATTGCCCGGTTTGCCACGCTGAGCGACGGCAGTCATCTTGAACCCCTCAACAGCTTCAAGCGGCATGAAATCGCGCTGCGTAAAGCGCAGCAGGCCATGAGCCGGAAAACCAAGTTCAGCAACAACTGGAAGAAAGCCAAAGCCCGCGTCCAGCGCATTCATACCCGCATCGGCAACACCCGCCGCGACTACCTGCATAAAGCCACGACCACGATCAGCCAAAACCACGCGATGGTGTGTATCGAGGACTTGCAGGTGCGTAATATGTCCAAGTCAGCGGCAGGCAGCCCCGAACAGCCGGGTAAAAAAGTAAAGGCCAAGTCCGGCCTGAACAAAGCGATCCTTGATCAAGGCTGGTTCGAGTTCCGCCGCCAACTGGACTACAAGCTGGCGTGGAGTGGCGGCTGGCTCATTGCTGTGCCACCGCACAACACCAGTCGCACCTGTCCGCAATGCGAGCATGTGTCGAAGGACAACCGCCAGACCCAGGCAAAATTCGCTTGTGTGAAATGTGGTCATGAAGATCACGCCGATCTGGTCGGCGCGATCAATGTGTTAAGGGCGGGACACGCCCGGTTCGCCTGTGAAGTGAGTGGTGCCGTTATGCCGCCAGCAGCAGGAACCCACCGAGGTGAGTCAGCCCTGTCGGGCTGAACACGGTAGGAGTCCACTTCCTTTGCGCCCTTGGGCGTCAAGCATCAGCGAGAGGAAGGGGAGGACGTCAACTGTCTACGGGCTTGCCGTCGCGTGCCGGGCGCGGACGGCGCCAGAGAGGCAGGACAAGCAGCGGCAGCGTGATCAGGAGAAAGAGAAGGTTGCCGGTCCGGGTGTAGGGTGTCAGCCCTTGCGTGCCTTGCACGACGCCGTCCAGCACGCCAACGCTCAGCGCGGGCAATTGGGATTGCACCGAACCGTCCGCGGCAATGATGGCGGTCATGCCGGTATTGGTGGCGCGCAGCATCGGACGCCCGGTTTCCAGCACGCGCATGCGGGCCATCTGCAAGTGCTGCGGCAAGGCCAATGTATTGCCGAACCAGCCCAGATTACTGACGTTGGCCAGGATGCTGGCGCCCGGATCGCCATTGACGGGGCGGATGGCGGGCAACAGCTCTTCGCCGAAAACGTCTTCATAGCAGATGTTCATGGCAATGCGCTGGTCCGCGATCAGAAACGGCGATTGACGGGCCGGGCCACGGTTGAAATCGCCGAGCGGCATGATCATGGCGTCAACGAACCAGCGAAAGCCGGGCGGGATGAACTCGCCGAACGGCACCAGATGCTGTTTGTCGTAGCGCGCCAGGCCTTCCGCCTGGGTCAGCGATTCGACCGTGCTGGTTTCATCGAACAGCAGCACGCTGTTGTAGAAGCGGCGGTCGTCTTCGGTGAGCTGCAAACGGGTGGCCAGGCCAAGCGCGAGCGGTCCGCCCGCCACGGAAGCACTGGTGATCCAGGCTTGCCAGGCTTCGGTGGACAATTGGTCCTGGAAGACCGGGATGGTGGTCTCGGGCAGCAGCGTGAAATCGGCCGCGCCGCCAACGCGCGGCTGTGAGGCCAGCTGGCGGTGGGCGTCCATGTCCGTCCAGATCTGGGCCGGATCGAACTTCATGTCGGGGCGGATATTGGCTTGCACCAGACGCACTTCCAGCGGTTTGCCGTTCGGTTCGACCCATTGGCGGGCGGACGACAGGGTGCCGACGCCCAGCAAGAGCGCGGGCAGGACCAGCAGCCAGTGCGCGCGCGGCCCCGTCTTGCGGCACAGCAGCCACATGGCGATCGTGGCGGCGGTCAGCGCGGCCGCCAAGGCAAGGCCGTACACGCCCAGCAGCGGCGCCCAGCCCTGCAAGGGGCCGTCCACGTGCGCATAACCGATGTTCAGCCACGGAAAACCGGTAAACAGATTGCCGCGCAGCCATTCCAGCGCCGCCCAGATCCCGGCGAACGACAGCACGGTGCGCCAGGGCGTCCGGGTGGGCTGGGGGAAAAAATGGCGGCTGAGGCTGGTGGCTACCGCATAGAACAGGGACAGGAACATCGCCAGCACGATGACGGCGCTCAGCGCAAGCAGGGCCGCCATGTAGGCGAACTCATGCAGGCTGATGTAAATCCAGGAGGTGCCGGTCAGAAAGGTGCCGAGGCCGAACGCGAAGCCAAGGTGCCAGGACGGGAACAGCCGGGACTGTCCCCACAGCAAATAAGCAATGCCGGTCAACAGCAGCAGTTGCAGCCAGGGTAGGGCCGCGCCCGGAAACAGGCCCGGCGCATAGCACAGCCCGTGCAGGCCGCCGAGCACCAGAGGACCGAGCAGATGATGCAATCGGGACATAGTGCTTACCAGGCCTCAGGCAGCGGGTGAGTAGGGGGCGTTGCCGTTCGCCACGCGTGCGACCCGCAACCAGAGGGCGCGCCGCGCGTCGGCCCGGATGACATCGATGTGGACATCGTCGCGCTCAACGCTGTCGCCGCGTCGGGGAATTCTGCCGAGCGTGCCAGCCATCCAGCCCCCGATGGTGTCGTATTCATTGTCGTCAATACTGGTTCCAAAGGTTTCGTTGAAATGCCGGATGCTGGTCAGGGCCATGACGCGCCAACGGTAATGGCCATCGGGGAAGATGGACTGATTGGGGATGGCGCTGTCGTACTCGTCTTCGATTTCCCCGACGATTTGTTCAAGGACGTCTTCAATGGTCACGATGCCGGCGGTGCCGCCGTGCTCATCGACGACGATGGCAATGTGATTGTGGTTGCTGCGGAATTCGCGCAACAGCACGTTCAGGCGTTTGAATTCGGGGATGAAAACGGCCGGGCGGATCAGGTTGCGCAGGCTGAGGCTGCGATCCAGGACATAGCGCAGTACGTCCTTGGCCATCAGGATGCCGACCACGTTGTCCCGGTTTTCTTCATAGACGGGAAAACGCGAGTGGGCGGTCTGGATGATCAACGGCAGCAGCTCATCAATGGGCTGGTTGATTTCCAGCATATCCATTTGCGAGCGCGGAATCATGATGTCGCTGGCGGTTTGCTCGGACACGGCCAAGACGCCCTCGATCATGGCGAGCGCTTCGGCATCGAGCAGGTCGCGGCTGTAGGCCGCTTCCAACACGGCGCGGAGATCATCGCGGTCTTCAGGTTCGCGCTGGATCAGTGCCGTCAAGCGCTCGAAAAAAGTTTTAGTTGAGTTTCTGGGCGTACGCGACGTGGCATACGCCGGACTGGGTGAAGGTTCGGACATCGTCCTGACTGGACAGTTGAAAACTATGAGGATACCCGATATGGATCAGGTATGGACATCGTATTTAAAATCCGGGTCTCGAGCGCTTCCATTTCCTCGGCCTCTTCATGGAGGAGGTGGTCATAGCCGAGCGCATGCAGCAAACCGTGGACCAGCAGGTGGGCGGCATGGTGCGGCAGCGGTTTTTGCTGTTCCCGCGCTTCGCGTTCCAGCACCGGCACGCACAGCACGACGTCGCCATGATAGATGCCGTCGGGATCGGCGCCGTATTCCCAGGTCAGCACGTTGGTGGCGTAGTCCTTGTCGCGAAAATCGCGGTTCAGCGCCTGAGCTTCCTCTGCCCCAACCAGACGCACCGTCAACGAGACACCGGCCACGTCAGCCAGCTCCGGCGCGCGCAGCGCCGCCTGTGCCCAGCGGCGGATGCGCCAGCGCGTCAAGACGGGCGCATCCGTGCCGTACTGGACGCTCAGGCTCAGGGTCGGAACCGGCTCAGCGTTGAGGGGGGAGGCCATGTTTTTCATAGGCTTCGACAATGCGCGCCACCAACGGATGGCGGACCACGTCATGGGCGGTGAACTGGGTAAAGGAAATGCCGTTGACTTCGGCCAGGATATGGGCGGCGTCCAGCAGGCCGGAACGGTTGCCGCGCGGCAGGTCCACCTGGGACGGGTCGCCGGTGATCACGGCCTTGCTGCCAAAGCCGATGCGGGTCAGGAACATCTTCATCTGCTCCGGCGAGGTGTTCTGCGCCTCATCCAGGATCACGAAGGCGTGGTTCAGCGTGCGCCCGCGCATATAGGCCAGCGGCGCGATCTCGATCGTCTGCTTTTCGAACAGGCGGGTGACGCGCTCATAGCCGAGCAGATCGTACAGCGCGTCATAGAGCGGGCGCAGGTAGGGATCGACCTTTTGCGTCAGGTCGCCGGGCAGAAAACCCAGGCGCTCGCCCGCCTCCACGGCCGGGCGGGTCAGCACGATGCGTCGCACCGATTCGCGCTCCAGCGCATCCACCGCGCAAGCCACGGCCAGATAGGTCTTGCCGGTACCGGCCGGGCCCATGCCGAAGCTGATGTCGTGCGTCAGGATGTTCTTCAGGTAATCGCGCTGGCGCGGGGTGCGGCCGCGCAAATCCTGGCGGCGCGGAATGCGCAGCACGATTTCGGAACCTTCGTGTGTGCCCGGAATCACGGCAGGCAGGTCGCGCGGTTCGGCAAAGGGGCTGTGCGCGCCGAGTTCGACCAGTTCCAGCTGCAGGCGGTCCACCGAGAGCGGTTCGTCCGTCTGGTGCTCGAACAGGTGCAGCAGCGCCGCCGCCGCGGCGTCCGCGCGGTCGCCTTCCAGTGTGAAGCGGTGCCCGCGGCGTTGCAGCGATACGCCGTAAGCCGTGGCCAGTTGACGCAGGTTTTCATCAAGCGGTCCGCACAGATTGGACAGGCGGACGTTGTCTTCATCCAGCGACAAATTGACCGGATTGGCTTTCGGGGTATAGCTGCGGGGCTCCATGGGCATCTCTCAAGCAGTTTCGGTTTCGACGGTCATGACCTCACCTCTCAATGTATGAGGATTGGCGGCCGTGATACGAATATCGGCCAACTGCCCGATCAGGCGGGCGGGGGCGGGGAAGTTCACGATCCGGTTGTTCTCGGTGCGGCCCATCAGTTCATTCGGATCCTTGCGCGAAACGCCTTCCACGACGACGCGCTGGATCGAGCCGACCATGGCTTGGCTGATCGCGAAGGCTTGTTTGTCAATTTGCGCCTGCAGCCGTTGCAAACGCTTGAGCTTGACCTCTTGCGGCGTGTCATCGGTCAGGTCCGCGGCGGGCGTGCCGGGACGGCGGGAATAGACGAAGGAGAACGAGGCGTCAAAGCCGATGTCTTCGATCAGTTGCAGGGTTTTTTCAAAGTCTTCCTCGGTCTCTCCGGGGAAGCCGACAATGAAATCGGAGGACAGGCAGATGTCCGGCCGCGCCACCCGCAATTTGCGGATGATGGACTTGAACTCGAGCGCGGTATAGCCGCGCTTCATTGCCATCAGCACCCGGTCGCTGCCCGCCTGCACCGGCAGGTGCAGGAAGGACACCAGCTTCGGCAGTTTGGCGTAGGCGTCGATCAGCCGCTGCGTCATCTCTTTCGGATGTGAGGTGGTGTAGCGGATCCGCTCGATGCCGGGAATCTCATGCACGTACTCAAGCAGCAGCGCGAAGTCGGCGATTTCGTCGCTATCCCCCATTTTGCCGCGGTAGGCGTTGACGTTCTGGCCCAGCAGCGTCACTTCCTTGACGCCCTGGTCCGCCAGGTCGGCAATCTCGGTCAGCACATCCTCAAAGGGGCGCGACACTTCCGCGCCGCGTGTGTACGGCACCACACAGAAGCTACAGTATTTGCTACAGCCTTCCATGATTGACACAAACGCCGCGGGCCCGTCGATCCGGGCGGGCGGCAGATGGTCGAACTTCTCGATTTCCGGGAAGCTGATGTCCACCTGGGACACGCCGGTCCGGCGTTTTTTCTCGATCAGCTCCGGCAGGCGATGCAGGGTTTGCGGGCCGAACACCACATCGACATACGGGGCGCGCGACACGATGTGCTCCCCTTCCTGCGATGCGACGCAGCCGCCGACGCCGATCACCAGGTCGGGATTCTGCTTTTTCAGGGCCTTGACCCGGCCCAGATCCGAAAATACCTTTTCCTGCGCTTTCTCGCGCACCGAACAGGTGTTGAACAGGATGACGTCGGCTTCTTCCGGGTTGTTGGTCAGTTCCAGGGGCGTATCGGCATTCAGTACGTCGACCATTTTGTCGGAATCGTACTCGTTCATTTGACAGCCGAAAGTGCGAATGTAGAGTTTGCGTGAAGTGTTCATGAGAGGGCGCCGAAACGGGGTTATAGTCCGGGGGCGAAAAAAAGAAAAACAAAGGCGCGAAAAGCGCGGGGAAGACGCAAAGCATAGCATGTGCGGCGCGGTTTCCCGCCGCAACCCGGCCGGTTTCGGGACGGGTTCAGGACTTTGTCAGTCAGTCTCCCCTAGACTTCAATTTCCGGCAGCGGCGTTGTCTCGCAGTGATAATTGGTGAGTCCGCAGATCCCAGTTGTTTTGACGCGTTGCTGCCAGACGTTCGATGAACTCCCCCCGCGAGCATAGGAGTTCGTCTGAGCGCTACTTTGAGGCCCGACGTTGAGTCGGGCCTTTTTTTTCCGCCGGGCCGTCCCCAAGGAAAAACGCGTCCCCTCGGGGGGGTGAACACGGACGCGATGGCGTCTAGCGTGGGGGCCTGTTTTTCCGCCGGGCCGTCCCAAGGAAAAACGCGCCCCCTTGTATGCTTCGGTTATGTTCTGCATAGGACATAAAGCGCCCCTGACCAGCCCGCCCCCCCTCAGAGCCTAGAGCTCGTCC
>Ga0172382_10002418_pt1 | contig 31321 bp, 28 predicted proteins | sample Leawel138RmetaG_FD_122245 | JGI IMG/M metagenome (GOLD analysis project Ga0172382, IMG submission 122245) | Leachate microbial communities from a municipal landfill in Southern Ontario, Canada - Leachate well 138R metaG | ecosystem: Engineered > Solid waste > Landfill > Unclassified | place...
AGGGAAATCATAGACGAGTCCTATACCTTCAATGTAGTATACATGGACGAACAAATCATGGACGTTATTAAGCTGAGCGACTCCCCTCATGGGGGATACACGGACCCGGAAAGCGAGTATGAGGAAAAGGAGCTCAAGGCCATTATGGCAGGGCTGATAGACAGCCTGGGGGAAAAGGAGAGGCTGGTGGTGACCCTCTACTATTACGAAGAGCTGACATTGAAGGAGATTGGCAGGATCCTGGGCGTTTCAGAGTCCAGGGTGTCGCAAATCCATTCCAAGACCCTGATGAGGCTTAGGTCAAAGCTGATAAACTATATCGGAAGACAAGGTGGTTGAACCATGGAATATATTGTTTTGATGGCAGCAGCCGCTGCCGCCGCAGGAATATGGGTAATTGCCTGGTACATAAAGAAGATGCATGATGAATTCTGCATGCACCTGACGAATATAAAGTTTGAGCTTGGCACCCTGCGGATGAACGTTAAGGGTGTTTCAAAGCAGTTGAACAGTCTGTTGGAAGAGAGCCGGTCTTTGAAATTCGCTGGTGATGTGTCAGCCATTAAGCGGAAAATGGATTTTGGCGAGAATCTCTTCGATATGGAGGATGATTTCCAGGAGGAGTTTATTGAGACTATTGAGGCTGAAGAGGATTTCAAAGAAATACTTTTAGAGGCCGGGGAGATCATTACGGTCTCGGAAAAGGAGAAGAAGCAAATTGAGGCAAAGGCATTGCTGAAACAGGGAATATCGGTCAATGAAATAGCAAAAAGGCTGCAAATGGCAACCGGTGAAGTACAGCTGATTAAGAATTTCGGAAAAAATCCGGATAATGTTGAATTGACCTGTTAAGTAAATGCCGGCGGTGTACGATATATAGTATTGAAGGCGTATATTACGCCTGCCGGAAAGGAAGGACCATAGGATGCTGAGAGCTTTGTACATAGCGGGAAACGGCATGCTGACCCAGATGAAGCATATGGATACTGCGGGAAACAATATTTCCAACGCCAATACAGCAGGTTACAGGAAAGATAGATCCATAGCCGCCTCCTTTGAAGATATGCTGCTGGCCAACACCGGCAAGCCGAAAAGGCAGCCCGGCAGCAATGTCATAGGCCCCTTGAACCCGGGGATTCATATGGACGAAACCATTACGGATCATGGGCAGGGCCCCATGGAGTACACAGGCAGGGCGGCAGATATCTCCATACTCGGCAGCGGCTTCTATGCTGTTGAGACTCAAAACGGTGTGCGTTACATCCGCGGCGGCTCCTTCTTTGTAAATAACGAGGGTTATCTGTCTGCCGGAGACGGCAGTCTTCTGCTGGGCGTGTATGGTCCGATTCAGCCGGGGACCGATGAGTTTACGGTGGACAGATTCGGTAATGTATTTGTGGACGATGTATATATAGATACTCTGGCAATGGTGGATTTTCAGGATACAAACCTTCTGGTAAAGGAAGGCACCCTGCTTTTCCAAAACACGGGAGGCCAGGCCAATTTCATGGCTGCGGAGGGAGAGGCTGTACAGGGATATCTGGAAGGCTCCAATGTGGATATAACCCAGGAGCTGGTGCAAATGATGTCCGTGATGCGCAACTATGATTCCAACCAGCGCGTAATCAGGATGCTGGATGATACCCTGGCCAAGACAATAAATGAAGTTGGAAGACTATAGACTTTGGGAGGAGAGTTATGATTCGTGCATTTTATTCCGCCGCTTCAGGAATGCGGGCGCAGCAGCAGAGCATTGATGTATGCTCCAACAATATCGCAAATCTTGGGACCGTCGGATTTAAAAAGAGCGCAGCCTCCTTCAGCGACAATATATATGACGTCTACATGGATGCCGAAGACGGAGAAACCGGAATACGAATCGGAAATGGTTCCAGGGTGGACAGCGTACTCAGGGATTTCAGGCAGGGGAATATATACGATACCGGCAATCCACTGGATTTGGCAATCGTTGGTGACGGCTTCTTCGTGGTGGACAACGGTATGGGGGAGCGTTATTACACCAGGGACGGGAGCTTCAGGCTCTCTGTGGAGCCCCAGGGTGTATATATGGTAACGGCCAGTGGAGATTACCTCCTGGATGACAACGGCAATCGGATTCTGTTAACGGCAGCCGATGTTGAATCCCTTGAGATCGACAGTACAGGCCTTATACGGGGCCAGGGGACGGCTGATGTGCGTATCGGTCTTGTGACCTTTCCCAACCCCGGAGGGTTGGAGGCCGTGGGCGGCAACCTATACCGCCAGACCATAGCTTCAGGCCAGACCCTCGAGCAGGGTGCCGTCAGCATAAAACAGTATTCTCTGGAGAGCTCCAACGCGGACTTGATCGAGGAGATTACAAATATGCTTAAGGCCCAAAGGGCCTTCCAGCTCAGCTCCAGGGTTGTCCAGGCAGCCGACGAAATGGAAGGCACCGCCAACAATATGAGGACCTGATGAGTGCCTTCGGAGGTAAGGGAAATGGGTATCAGGAATTGCACACAATGCGGGAAATTATATATCCATACCGGCAGCGCCCTGTGCAGGGATTGCTTTGAGAAGATGGAAAAGCAGTTTTTAGTGGTCAGGGATTATATAGAACACAATCCCGGGATGGATATTGAAACAATATCAAAGGATACAGGCGTAGAAGTCAAATCTATTCTTCAGATGCTGAGAGAGGGAAGACTTCAGTACAAAGGCAGCGGCCGCCTTAAATGCACAATCTGCGGTGCTTCCATAGATGAGGGGTATTTTTGCATCGGGTGCCGCCAGGAGATACAAAAACGTTTTCAAGTGCCTTTGGGCGAGGAAATACCTCAAAGCAGCGGCTTGGATTATACCAGGTCCGGTTCATTAAGGGGAAACGTGTTTCACACGAGGCAGGAATCCAAATGAAGAAGGATGCGGGGCTTTTATATTAACGGACGGTTGGAGTGATCGAGATGAAAATTAATCCGATACAATTTTATAGAAATGTCCAACAGAGCGGACAGCTGGGGAAAAAGGCAGCCAACGGGGCAAGCGGGGCTAAAGGCAAGCCGTCCGCAGCCCAGCCCATGGACAGTGTTACCCTGTCGGACAAGGCATCGTTGTTTTCCTCCGCCCTCCAGCATGCCAAAGAGGCCGAGGATATCAGGGAGGCCAGGATCAACAGGATACAACAGCAGATAAAGGATGGCTCCTACTCGGTACGGAGTATTGATATAGCAGAACGGATGATAGACAACGCAAAGCCGGTGAGGTGATATTTTGGAAGAGCTGTTTGCACAATTGGCGGACATACTGCTCCAGGAATCGGCGCTGTACAGAAGGATACTGGAGCTGTCAAAGAAAAAAACAGATGTCATAATTAAGGGTGATACAGCTGAGCTTGACAGCATTACCGGCATTGAGCAGGATTTGATCTACGATGTGAGTGCCCTTGAAAAAAGAAGGGAGTCCATGATACGGGAAAAGATACAAAAATGCAGCGGCATGTCATCCTTCAATACGCTTTCGGATATCATCAGCCATGCTCCAAAGCATTGCAGGCAGCAGCTGTCATCCGCCCGGGATGAGCTCTGGTCGATGCTGGAGGAGCTGAGTGAAGTGAACGCCCTGAACAGCGGCCTAATCAAAAGTAATCTGGAATATGTCAACCATATCCTGGGCAGGCTTCAAGGCAGCGCCGGCGCCTATGATATGGACGGCGCCAGGGTAAAGGGAGACCTTGACGCCAGTGTTTTGGACAAGAAGGTTTAGGAGGTCATCCTATGTCAACATTTTTTGGTCTGGAGATTGCCAGGCACAGCCTGTTTGTAAGTCAAAAGGCCCTGGATGTAACGGGGCACAATATTTCCAATGCAAACACGGAAGGGTATACGAGACAGTCTTTGATGCTTGCTGCGGCAAATCCCCCGTATCACACCGGAATCCTCACCAGATCCCTTTCCGTTCGAACAGGCGGCGGAGTTATGATCCAGGAGCTGAGGCAAATCCGGGATTCCTTTCTGGATATCCAATACCGGAGGGAAAACCGTTACCTGCAGGAGTGGACCGTAAAATCCGATGTGGTCAGGTACATAGAGGACATATTCAGCGAACCGTCGGAAACCGGCCTTAACGCTTCCCTGGGGGAATTCTTCAATTCCCTGCAGGAGCTGTCAAAATACCCTGAGAGTATGGAGATAAGGACCCTGGTAAGGCAGGAAGCCCAAAAGCTGACGGAAACAATACATCATCAGCGTTCCCAGCTCCTTGAGCTCCAGCGGCAGCAGGATGTTTCCATCGAAATTACCGTAAGCGAGATAAATGATATCGCCGTCAGCATACGGGATCTCAACCTTCAAATCCACAAGTTTGAAATAGGCGGTGAATATGCCAACGACCTGAGGGACAAGAGGAATCTGCTGGTTGACAAGCTGTCGGGTTTGATTGATTTCAGTTACAATGAAACAGAAAACGGCGGTTTCCGAATAGACATCAACGGTTTCCCGCTGGTGGATCATGGTGAGATAAACCTCCTTATGGTAGAGCGTTCCCAATCAAACCCTGTTGATATGGGGACCCTCAATAAAGTCGTTTGGAAGGATACAGGGCATGATGTTGTAATTAAAGGGGGAAAAATGAAGGGCTATATGGATATGAGGGATGGCGCTTCACCGGATAATATGGGCATCCCCTATTTCATAGACCAGCTTGACAAGTTTACCAAGGCATTGGTACAGGAATTTAACAGTGTACATCAGCAGGGCTATTCCATTCCTTACGGCGGGTCTCCTTCAGAAAACGGGCATGGCTTTTTCTCCTTTGACGGTTTCAGCGAGCCTGCCGGATGGGATACCATGACCCCTGAGGAGCGCAGCCAATACATACTGGACAATGTAAATGCTAAGAACATATGCCTCGATGATCGGATTTTGGAGAGCATATACAACATAGCCACATCCTCCGAATATATAGAGCCTGACAATGCCGTTAAATGGGGCAACAACCTCAACGCTTTGGCCCTGGCTGGAATAAGGAATAAAAAGGATATTGAAATAACGGTGAACTCTAATGCTATAGGGATTGGGAACCTGGAGGATTTTTCAAAAAAGGTTGTTGCAGACCTGGCTGTTGAAGCATCCCATGCCGCCAGGATTACAGAGAGCCAGTTCCTGCTGACGGTCAGTATAGATAACCGCAAGCAATCGGTATCGGCTGTTTCCCTGGATGAAGAGATGTCCAACATGATTCGCTATCAGCATTCCTATTCGGCATCGGCCAGAATGATTACCGTAATAGATCAGCTGTTGGAAACCCTGATAAAGGGTACAGGTGTCGTAGGCAGATAGTATATAGATTTGCAGAGATTTTACAGGGGAGGTACCTGCCAGTGAGAATAACCAGCAACATGCTCATGAACAACTTTATGTCAAACCTTCAGGGCAACCTTCGCCGAATGGAAAAAAGCCAATACAGGCTCAGTACCGGCAGGAATTTTTCGCGTCCGTCGGATGACCCCGTAGCAGTCACGCGAAGCCTGCAGATACGCACTGATCTATCCAGAACGGATCAGTATATTAAAAATATCAGAGACGGCATTACATGGCTTGACCAAACGGAAACTACCCTGATGGAGTTAAATGAACTGATCGGAAGGGCCTACACTTTGGCTGTTGATGCGGCGGGAGGAGCCAAAACCCCGGAGGACAGGCGGATTATAGCCGATGAGGTCCTTCAGATCCAGGAGCAGCTGGTACAGGCAGCTAATGCCAGTTATGCGGGGAGATACCTCTTCGGCGGGCACAACACCTCTTCAAAGCCGTTTGTAATGGACGGTGACCCCGGCGAATATACCCTTACATATAACGGCATGGATATGGCTGCATTGGCTGCACCTGAAAATGCAGCTTTACTTGAAGCCGCAAAAAAGGAGAACCTCATGTACGAGGTCGGCAACAGCCTGAAAATTTCAGTTTCCTTTACCGGTATAGATCTGTTTGGAGTTGGGGATGACAACCTCTTTGATGTATTCAACCAATTCAATAGTGCATTACTGGATGGTACCGATCAGGAAGCTATCAGCAATGCTATTGGAAAGCTGCAGAATCAGCAAAACAGGGTACTGTCCATGCTTGGTGAAGTGGGAGGAAAGCATAACCGGCTTACTCTGATGGAGAAGCGCTATGATTTGGACTATTTCAATTTCAAAACCGTACAGTCAACCATAGAGGATGCTGACTATGAGAAATCCGTAACCGATTACAAGATGGCAGAAATAGTATATCAGTCATCTCTGGCCTCTGCGGCAAAAATTATTCAGCCGACGCTGATGGATTTTCTAAGATAGATATATACTGGGCAATCATCACTGACCGATATACCCCCTTAACAATATCGGCAACTACAATAATAAATACTTCCATTTTTCAGTGAGTTGGCCCTTTATATAAATACCCTGTCTTTAATAAGGACAGGGTATAATATTATTGTCAGGAGGGAGTTAATATGAAGATAAATACTGCACGTTTCGGCGCAATTGAAATAGATCCGGAACGCATCATTACATTTAAGAACGGGATCCCCGGATTTGATGATCGGCGGTTTATACTCTTGACTCCGATTGAAACAGCACCGTTTTGCTGGCTGCAATCCGTGGACAGCCCCGGGATTGCCTTTGTCGTAGCCGAGCCCATGACCTTTTTGCCGGAATACAATCCGAATATACCGGACAGTGCGTACTCTGAACTGAACTTTGGTCCCGAGGATGAGAAACTGCTTCTTGTCGTGGTAGTGGTGCCAGAGGATATCAGGAAGATGACTGCCAACCTGGCTGCACCGATTATCATCAATGTGGACAAAAGGCTGGCGAAGCAGGAGATATTGATCTCCGATGATTATCCGCTCCGATACAACCTTTATGAGAGCCTGTGCGAAAGGAGCCATGCCTGATGCTCGTACTGACTAGAAAGAAAAAGGAATCCATTCACATAGGCAGCGACATTGTAATAACTATTATTGAAATTGATGGCGACAGGGTCAGGCTGGGGGTCGAGGCGCCCAAAACCAGCAGCATACTGAGGGGCGAATTGATTGAAGAAACCCGCTCTATCAATATAGAATCAGCCGGTGCCTCAATCAGCAGCCTGCAGGATCTGGTCAAGGGATTGAAAAAATAGTTTTTTGTTGCTTTCCATTTTACACTAAAGTTTATCAGACTACCATTCGATATAATAGATGACAAACAAAAGGAGCATACCTGTTGCGGCGGCCGAGCGGCAGAATGTTCCCGGAGAGTCGCCCGAAAGGACTCGGGCAAAAAAATTCAAGGAGGAATAACACATGAGAATTAACAACAACATTATGGCTATGAACACCTATCGCCAGTTGGGAATCACCAACAATTCCAGTGCCAAGGCGATGGAGAAATTATCTTCAGGGTTAAGGATCAACAGAGCTGGAGATGACGCTGCCGGTCTTGCAATTTCTGAAAAAATGAGGGGACAGATTAGAGGCTTGACTCAGGCTTCCAGAAATGCTCAGGATGGTATTTCTTTGATTCAGACAGCAGAAGGTGCTCTGAATGAAACCCACGCTATCCTTCAAAGAATGAGAGAGTTGGCTGTTCAATCTGCAACGGATACAAATACTGCAGATGATAGAATAAAGATTCAGTCTGAGGTTGACCAGTTGGCAAAAGAAATAACCCGCATCTCCAATACAACGGAATTTAATACCCAAAATTTAATGGCCGGTGGGTTTAGCAGCAAGTTCCAAATTGGAGGTAATGAAGGGCAGAATGTTGCACTAAGCATTGGAGCCATGGACGCTAAAGCTCTGGGTGTAGCAGGTGACCTGCATACTGATAGCTTGGCTACTTCAACTACTGGTGTTTCATCTATTGGAAATGCTTCAAAAAATCTACATGGATATCTTGTTGCTACAGCTGCAACCGTTGTTGCAACAAATGATGCTACTGCATCACAATCGAATGGCGGTGGCGGTGCAGGAACCATTACCGGAACTTATACCGGAGCCAGAGATGCCAGCTTTATGGTAAAAATCGATACAGTTGCTGCGGGAAAAGTTACAGCTGCTTCAATTTCCCGGGATGGCGGAACAACTTATGAAAATATAGCTGTAGATGATTCCGGTGCAAATACTACGATTACTGTCGATGGTTTAACCTTAACAATCGCTACAGATACTGATAACACAGAAGGTGATACTTACAGTTTCTCAGCAACAGCAGAGTATAAGCAAATCGGTTTACAAGATAGTGGCACTAATCCTATAGGTTCTGTTGTTAAAGTATATAATGACATGACGTCAGCAACTATTGGATCATCAGCATCAGGTGAAACAGTTACTGTTAATTTCAATTATTCTGCATTGGTGGCTTCGCAGTCTGATGCAATAAACAGAAATGTAACATCATCTACTCAAGCAGTTGTTTCTGCAACGGGTGAAGTTACTACAGAAGCTATTACTTACAAAGGAATAGATGTTTCAACCAGAACGGCAGCGGATAGTGCGATAACAAAGATTAATGATGCTATCACACAGGTATCAGAAGAAAGAAGCAAGTTGGGAGCTCTCCAAAACAGGTTGGAGCATTCAATCAAGAACCTGGATACATCTGCTGAAAACCTGCAAGCTGCAGAATCTCGAATCAGAGACGTTGACATGGCCAAAGAAATAATGGAATTTACAAAGAACAACATCCTGCAGCAGGCTGCACAGGCTATGCTGGCTCAGGCTAACCAGGCTCCTCAGGGAGTACTGCAGTTGTTAAGGTAATTCATCCTAATATTGAAGAGGCGAATTTATTCGTCGTCAAAGGTATCAGAAGAGGGTCAGGGGAGCATTTTCCCCTGGCTCTTTTCATTTTAAGTTAGAAGAATCATTTCAGACCTTTACTAATATGGAGATCATTAGACTAATATCAGGTTGCTCCGAACAATTGCATTAAAAAGCAGATAAGAAGGAAAGCAGGAAAACGAGCATTATATGGCAAATGCGCTAAAGAAAACGGTTGTATCGGTCGATAAATATGTTAAGAAAATGCAGGAGGGGCATGTATGAGGGTCGAACCGACGATCAAATATATACCGATAAATTATCAGTCACCTGGCAGCCGGGAGGTCAATAAAGACAGAAAAAGAGGGCAGTACTTCAAAGAAGGTGAGTCCACTCGTTTTTTTCAGATAAAGAATCCCATAACAAATGAAGCGACTACTATAGGAGAGCTGGAATTAATAAAGGCAATAGAAAGGGTTGAAAAAGCCCTTGAGCCTGAATTCATCTCCCTTGAATATAACCGTCATGAAGGAACAGGCGTCATGATGCTGAAAATCGTAAACAGGGATACAAAGGAGATCATTCGGGAGATACCGCCCGAGAAGATTCTGGATATTGCAGCAGCAATATGGGAAATGGCCGGGATTATTGTTGATGAAAGAATATAGAGGGATGATTGTATGAGTGTGAATTCTTTGTATGGCAGTACACCGATACGCTTTGGCGGCATTGCTACAGGTCTTGATACAGAGACAATAATCAAGGATTTGATGTGTATCGAACAGATGAAGGTAGAAAAGCTGTACCAGGAAAAGACAAGGACCGAATGGCTGCGGGAGGATTATCGGAGAATAATAAACAAGCTGAAGGATTTTAAGGACACCAGGTTTGATGTTTTAAAGCCTTCAACATACATGTTATCTTCCAATACATACAGGGCATTTAAGGTGACAAGCACCAATACCGATTTCGTTGAAGTGTCTGCGCGCAGCGGGGCTTCAACCGGGACAACTACGATAGAGTGGATTGAGAGCCTTGCCACAAGCGCATATTTGACCACCGGCTCAGCTACTCCCGACTCCGTCGATGATTATGTTTCGGCACCACTCTCATCAACTACCAGGCTCGGTGAGCATGGGCTTCAGCTTGAAGGCGAGAAACTGACCCTTGCCCTGGACGGTGTATCAAGGACTATCACCTTCAGCAGCAATTATGCCGGCTTAGATGAGACAGAGAGTTTCGAAGGCGAGTTTCAGGCATTGCTGGACAGCGCATTCGGAGAAAACAGGATTAAGGTGGAGGTCGCAGGCGATGGCAGTATTGAGCTCACAGCTCTGAACAACAGTACGATAGCCGTAACCGGAGGTACTGTAAATGCCCTTTCGGATCTTCAACTATCAGCAGGTATGAGCAGCCGGGCCAATCTGGATGCCGCCATTGCCAATGCGGGGTTGAACAAAACGGTATCCTTTGGGACCGGTGGTAAACTGGTTTTTGAAATAAATGGCGTTCCGTTCGAGTTTAATAGCTCAACTACTCTGCGTGAGATTATGTCTGAGATAAACAATAGTGATGCAGGAGTCACATTGTCATACAGCAGCCTTACAGACAGCTTTACCTTAAAGGCAAATGCCACAGGTGCGGGCAAAACCATAGAAATAGTGAACAAGGAGGGGAATTTCTTCGGCAGCGACAGCGTCATAGGAATAACCCAATCAGAGGCCGACAACGGGACAGACGCCAAGCTCTCCATCAACAATACTGTTATTTTCAGGAGCACCAACAATTTTACCATAGACGGCCTGAACTATAATTTGAAGGCTGTTTACAACGGTGATCCGGCCATAAATGTTACAACCGAATACGATGTTTCATCTGTCGTTGACAATATAAAGGGTTTTGTTGAACAATACAACGAAGTCATCGATACAATTCATAAGAAGCTCTCGGAGGAACGTTTCAGGGATTTCTATCCTCTCACCGAGGAACAGAAGGCGGAGATGAAGGAAAAGGAAATTGAGCTGTGGGAGGGAAAGGCCCGCTCCGGTCTGCTCAGGGGAGACAGGCTTTTGGAGAGCATGGTTTTGGAGATGCGTAGAGCGCTGGCAGATGCGGTTGAGGGTGTCGGACTTTCTCTTTCCTCCATCGGAATAAAAACCGGCAGTTATACTGAAAAGGGCAGGCTGGTCATTGATGAGAAGGCACTGACGGATGCCCTGCGTAATCATGGGGACAAGGTAGAGAGGCTCTTTGCGGCCCAGTCGGAAATCAGTTATTCTCCTAATCTGACTTCGACTGAGAGGGCACAAAGATATAAAGAGTCGGGGCTGATGCATAGAATATCCGACATCCTCAACAACTACATCAGAACAACCCGTGACAGTGATGGGAAAAAGGGAATCCTTCTTGAAAAGGCAGGCATAACGAATGATGTAACCGAATATCAGAACATGCTCAATGATAAAATCAAGAGCATAGATTGGCGTATTGAAAATGCTATGCGCCTGCTTCAGAGCAAGGAAGAGTCCTATTGGAGACAGTTTACTGCCATGGAAAAGGCTATCCAGCAGATGAATGCCCAAAGTGCCTGGCTCATGCAGCAGATGGGCAACAGTAACTATTGATAAAAAAGACAAAAAAAGGGAGAGGGGTAAAGGCGGTTATGGCTATCGGGAATCCTTATCAGGTCTATAAAAACCAGAGCGTTATGCTGGCTTCCAGAGAAGAATTGACACTGATGCTCTACAATGGTTGTGTCAAATTTATACGGCAGGCCGATATGGCTATAGAGAACAAAAACATATCAAAGGCAAACGAGTATATTATAAGGGCCCAGGATATAATTGCAGAATTAATGTCGACCCTGGACATGTCGTTCGAAGTATCCAAAGGCTTGGCCGGCATATACGATTACATGACAAGACGCCTGATTGATGCCAACATACATAAGGATTCATCAATACTTGAGGAAGTTCTGGAGCTCGCAATACAGCTTCGGAATACTTGGAACGAGGCCATGCAGATTGCTTCCCATAAGCCTGCGGCTGTAAGAGGGTAATCGAAAAATGAGTACAGAGAGAATTTTGGCTGAGATGGTATCAATCCTGGACAGAAAGAGCCAGCGCCTGAAGCTGATACTTGATCTTACCCGCAGGCAGGGGGTTCTCCTCTCCGATGGCAGCATTGAAAAACTGGCTGATATACTGCAGATTAAACAGGAATGCATGGAAGATATAGACCGCCTGGATAAATTATATAACGCCCGTTACAAATCCTATAGCGAACATATCGACGAAATCCGAAAGAAAAGTGAAACGGATTCCTCCGTCGCTGCTCTGATGGGCCGGCTGCAGGATGGCATTGCAGTTATTGAAGGTTATTTGAAGCAGATAAGTGATGCAGACTCACAGAACCACCTAAAGGCCGGAAACCTTATAGACAGTATCCGAAACAATCTTCAAACGGTGGAAAGGGATAAAAGAGCGGCCGTTGTCTACGGGAATTATTATAATGCCCCCAAGACAGTATTTGACAAACAGAAATAATTGGGATATTTGCATGGCTCTGAGTATACATGCACAAAGAACAGCTGTTAACTTCCATTGTAGGGCATGATATAATTAATATTGAGATAATATAGTGAAATTATGATGTGATTTTATGATATGAAATTATGATGTGATTTTATGTCATGGTTTATGATGTGAGTTTATGATATGAGTTTATGATATGAGTTTATGATATGAGTTTATGATGTGAGATAAGACTGTATGTATGCTAGAGGGATAAGGGAGATAAATGATTAAGGTTCTGCTATACGGGAAGAGTCCCGATGATATTGAGAAATTTGAAGTAGTGGGCCATGCAGAATATGACGAACCGGGCAGGGATCTGGTATGCTGCGCCGTTTCAGCCATCGTGCAGACAACAGTACTTGGCCTGCTGGATGTGGCGAATATTCCGGTAGTCTGGGAGCAGAGAAAGGGATATCTTTCATGTATACTTCCCAAAGAAATGACACGGGAGGACAGAGCACTTGCCAATAAAATAGTAAATATCATGATAAACGGTTTGAAAAGCATCCGTGAGAATTATGGCAGTCAATACATATCAATCGAGAAGGTAAGTTAGAAAGCTTATTAAGCTTCTCGCCCCTTCGGCGTTATCTATCACCAACTTATATGCTTAACAACTCGTCAGCTATTCAGTTAGTCAAGATATATCCCCGGGAAACCCCGGGGATTCTTGTGTTCTAACGGGATTCGACATTTTATCCTTGGGGAATTATAAAAAATGTGGAATCGTAAGGTGATAATATGGTAGTATATCAATTACAGAGTGTTATTCAGGTTAAGGGGGATTTTCTCTCAAATGATAGATTTATCTGATTATGTGCTCAGTGAGCTTGTATGCGAAGATGGCGGATTAATGGTGTACAGGGGCTGCAGATGCAGGGATCGGCTGCCTGTAATAATCAAAGCCATTGAAAAAGGATCATCGGGATCCATGGGAATAATCAAACTAATGCATGAATATGAGATTTGCCAAAACCTTGACCTGAAAGGTGTTGTTAAACCCATAGGTTTGGAACAGGACGGAACCTATATGATACTGGTATTGGAGGGTGTAGGTACCGTTTCCTTAAGAAACTACATTCAATGTCAGTCGGGTCAATCCGTTAACCTGTATAATTTTCTTGAGATTGCCATCCTGCTGACAGAGATACTGGGACAACTCCATGAAAGCGGCATATACCATAGAGATCTGAAACCTGAAAATATATTTATAGACACAAGTCAGGCAAAAGTGTATATCACCGGCTTTGGCAGCGCCGTACTTTATACTGTAGAAGACAGAAAGCAGCTGCATAATTTGAATACCTCGGGGACTCCCGAGTATATGGCGCCGGAACTGACAGGACGGCTCAATATAGGAGCTGACCATCGAAGTGACCTTTACTCCCTCGGGGTGATTTTTTATGAAATTTTGACCCACAGGCTTCCACTGGAGGCGGATAACCACACCGAACTGATCTATGCCCATATATCTAAGAAACCACTGCCTCCTGATAGAGTGGATCCTGCTATCCCCATGGTCATATCCCATATCATTATGAAGCTCCTTGAAAAGTCCGCTGAAGAAAGATATCAGAGTGCATATGGCCTTTTATGGGATCTTAAGGAATGCCAAGGGCGGCTCATGGAAATGGGGTGCATAGATTCCTTTTCCATCGGACGATGGGATAGTTTGGCCTGTTGCCGTTTACCCCACACTCTCTACGGCAGGGATGAAGAGAGGCTGGTACTGGAGGATGCCTTCAAGCGGGCGTGTGAAGGCAAGGGCGAGACGATATTTGTGAGTGGCTGCCCTGGTATTGGGAAAACCATGTTGGTAAATGAAGTCATAAGGTCTGTAGTTCTCGAAAAGGGATACTTCATCACGGGCAAGTTTGACCAACTGGCACAAAATAAACCTTATGCTTCTTTTGCCACTGCCTTTGGAGATCTGACAAGACACCTGATGACCGAGAGCCGTGAGGAATTGCTCCGGTGGAAAAAAAGAATCATGAATGCCCTTGGCCGAAGAGGCTCTGTAGTTACGGAGGTAATTCCGGAGCTTGAGCATATTATAGGTAAGCAGCCCCCAGTCGATGGGCTGCCTCCTAAGGAGGCAGAAAACCGTTTTTTCATGGTATTCAGGGACTTTATCGGCATTTTTGCCCGTAAAGGGCGTCCCCTGGTGCTATTCCTGGACGACCTGCAGTGGGCAGATTACAGTTCATTGAGGTTACTGAAATACCTGGTTATGAATGCAGATATTCCCTATATGCTTATAATCGGTGCCTATCGGGAAAATGAAGTTGATGACGGCCATCCGTTGACGAAAATACTGAAAGAAATCAATCATAAGCAGCATGTTTCCTTGATGCCTATGAATTTTGAACAGACCATGGAGTATATTGCCGATGCCATTCATACAAAGAAGGAACGTACAGCGGCCCTATCAGCCGTGTTGCACCGTAAAACCGGAGGCAATCCGTTTTTTCTCGGGCAGCTGCTTATGCTGATACATAATGAAAAGCTTCTCTATTTTGATATTCAGGCAGGTCGTTGGAAATGGAAATTAAGAGCCTTAAAGAAAATGGAACCCGGGGAGGATGTGCTGGAGATTCTCCTGAGAAAGATCCGAAGACTTCCGGAGGATACCTGTGAGGTTTTGAAGCTGGCTGCCTGCATTGGTAACAGGTTTGACCTGGAAACACTGGCCTCTGTATATTGCAGGTCTTTGGAGGCAACAGCTTCTTGCCTGATGCCGTCTGTTCATTATGGCCTCATTGTAACAGCCATGCCCCAGGAGGCGAATATACCCTTAAAATATTCAAATATGAACTCTTCAGCATATGAATTTATGCATGATCGGGTTCGACAGGCTGTATATTCACTAATACCGGAAGATAAAAAGAAGGAGAGGCATTTGGCCATAGGACGTTTGCTTCTGCAAAATCTGCAATTGGAAAATCTTGAAGACAAAATACTGCCAGTCATGGATCATTTCAACCGCAGCCTGGAGCTGGTTCAGGACCCTCAGGAGAGAATGAAGCTGGCAGATTATAACCTGTTGGCAGGCCAAAAGGCCAAATCCTTGTCAGCATATGCTTCGGCCCTGCAATATTTCAGGGCAGGAAAGGCTCTGCTGTCGGACGATGCGTGGGACAATGCCTATACACTGTGCTTTAACCTCCACCTGGAGCTGGCCCAGGCCGAGTATTTATCCGCTAATGTGGAAGCTGCCGAAAAATATTTTGATATAGTCATAGAGAAAGCCGGGACTGAACTGGAACGCTCAGGGGTATACGGCTTGAAGGTAATATTGTATGCAGGAATGGGAGAGTACGATAAAGCAGTCCGCACAGGCATCCGGACCCTTGAAAACCTGGGTGTAAAGGTTCCAATCCATCCTACCCGGCTCGATTACGCCAGGGAACTGCTGATGTTCAAATGGTACATGCGAAGCAGAGAAATTGAGGATCTGGTTGATTTGCCTGAGATGAGGGATCCTATACAGAGGAAAATTTCAGAACTGTTAATCCGCCTTTCCTCCGTCACAATGCTGAACTATCCGGATTTATACGGTTATATTGCCCTTAAATCCGGCAATTATGCCGTTTCGCACGGAAATGCGGAAATGAGTTCCGCAGGTTACTTTGGATACAGTATGACTTCCATATGTGTCCTGGGTGATTATAAAGCAGGAAGCAGATATGGAAGGGTATGCATACAATTGGCGGATAAGTATGATCGGAGTTCGTCCAAGTGCATCATGTATTTTGTCTACGGGGCATTTATCTCCCACTTGACCAGCCACGCTTCCGACAGCATTGGTTATTTTGAGAAGGCAGTAAATATGGGTATGGAGGCCGGGGATGTACTGATTATAGGCTTTGCCCATTGCCTTCTTATTGAGACCCGGTATTTCCTGGGTATCCCCCTTGAGAGAATCGAGGAGGAAATCCGCGAAAAACGCAATATTGGGATAAGGCTGAAGCATGACAGCCTTTACGTCAATACTATAATCTACGAAAAGGTTATTTCGGCTCTAAGGGGGCGAAAGAGTGACTCGCTGGCACTGGGCGCAGCAGAGTTTCTAAAGGACGATTATTTCCAATTGGCACAGAAGGATCAGGCCTCCCTGGCAACCTTATACATATGTCAAATGCAGCTTTGCTATATGTCAGGAAATTACAGTGATGCCTTGTATGCCGCACAAAAGATAGAGGCTTTATTGGATGCCATTCGTGGGTTATTAATCGGCTATGAATATTACTACTATTGTTCCCTTACTATAGCGGCGATTTATAAAGAGCTGCCCCCAAGGGAGAAAAAACGATGGTTTAAAATATTGAATAAGAACCGTAAGATACTAAAGAAATTGGCTGAGGCTTGCAGGGCAAACTATGAACACATGTACTTGTTGGTTACCGCTGAAACAGAGCGGATTCTATACCGGGGAGAGGGAGCAATGTCCCTTTATGACAGGGCCGTTGAATCAGCCAGAAAAGAGGGTTATATACAAAACGAAGCCCTGGCCGGCGAACTGGCTGCAAAATTCTATCTGTCCAGGGGATTACGAAGGATAGCAAAGACTTATATGTTGGATGCATGCAATGGGTACCATAGATGGGGAGCTGATTCCAAGGTGAAAGAGCTTCAGAACCGGTATCCTGAGCTCTTGGGCGGAGTGGAGTTTGGTGCCGAAAGGAATGATACAGAAAGCTTCGAAAATATAGGAAGAGTTACTGCTTCGAATCTTGATGAAATTGCATATACTACCGATACATATTATATTAACAGAGCCTTGGAGAATGTTGGTAAAGCGACTGACATAAGCTCGCTCCTAAAAGGCTTTTTGGATGCAGCGGTTCCAATCATTGGCGCCGACAGAGGATGTCTGATACTGGAGAAGGGTGGAGAGCTGTTTATTGAGGCTGTAAAGGACAGCAATTCCGGAGAGACAGTTGTAAGGACCATTCCGTTAAAGGATGCCCGAAAAATATCAAAATCAGTAGTACGGTATGTTGCCCGTACCCTTGAAACTATAGTTTTAAATTATGAAGAGGGAACCGGAATTTTTGAGAAAGACCCTTATATAGCCGAATCAAGTCCAAAATCCATAGCCTGTTTACCTTTATTTTTTCAGGGAGTACCCTTTGGCGTGATATACTTTGAAAACAGATACATATCAGGGGTATTTGCCGACAATCGCCTCGAGTCCCTACAGCTGTTGTCCACCCATATTGTTTATGCAAAAAAGCTACAGTCCTACCTGGAAGAAGATAATGTAGAAACAATGGGGGAAGCGCAAACCTATCTTATAGATCCCCTAACAGAAAGGGAGACAGAAGTGCTCCAGCTTATTGCCGGGGGAATGTCCAATAAGGAAATTGCCGACAGTCTCGGGATAACCATAAACACTGTCAAGGGCTACATAAAGAATATATATGAAAAACTGGGTGCAAACAGGAGGGTACAGGCGGTGTCAAGGGCAAAGGAGCTTAATATACTAAATAAATGATTAAAACGACAAGAAATCTAAAAAAACATAATTTACCCACCCATTCGGGTGGTCATTTTTTTTGTTGTTAATTGTAGAATATTCACCATCAATAGTTCTTTTTTTATTTTTTAAATGAAAATCATGTTGGAAGGAGCGTTAACGTTGTACCTGGGAAGCGTAAAGTTCTACAAGCATCTAATCTATATAGTGTTTATATGCGCCATCATAGTTATGTTGCTTGGTTCTTTCCGGTTGGGAGTACAAGCTGCGAAGTTAATTGATTTGGATGCAAATACAGCCCTGTAATAGCTAAAGGCATACAGGAAGCGCAGTAACAGGAATCATACTGCCCTGTACCAATACCAGACTGATAAACACAGGAGGATGAAAAATGAAAGGAAATCTGAAACAAGCATTCAAGGAAGTGCTGGCCCCCCTGAAGGGTAATGCGGATAACGAGAAAATCAATGAGATCTGGGATGTATCAACAGCCGGCTCTGACGGTGAGGAGTATTCAAATGGTACGTTGAACATACCCGATCCGGTAAAAGCTGAGCAGAAACCGATAACTGCCAACAATTCAAAGTCCAATAATGGATCGCAATTATCAACAATTAACACAGACATCGCCGTATCAAATCAGAACACAATTATAACCAGGAACACCATAATAGAGGGGACTGTCAAAACAGAATCCAACCTTATTATTGCAGGCGTCATAAACGGCGACATCGAGAGTAAGAACAATATTATGGTCACGGGTAAAGTTATCGGTGATATAAGCTGCAAATCTGCAGAGATAGAAAAAGCCGAGATTGAAGGCAATCTAAATGTAGAAGGCAATTTAAGAATACAATCCGATAGCAGGATAACCGGTGATCTATCCGCCGATTCAATCCATATTGCAGGTGATGTAAAGGGCAATATCACCGCATTGAGTTCCGTACAGCTGTCGAGCAATGCCTGTGTTTTCGGCAACATAACCACCTCTTCCATAGACGTAGAAAGCGGTGCTATCCTGCAAGGGAACGTCAACATTATACAAGAGCATGATTAAAGGTGCCTGCAATGCATGCCGATGCCGAGGACGCCGTAGAGATCTACAATGCTATTTATTGCATCTCATTGCTAATGTGAGCCAAGAATTAACGTGAGCTCAAAATAATGCAAGCCCGATATAAACATAAGCTCGTATCTAAAAGTAGAGGCTCAATCATGGCCTCTGCTTTTTAAGTATCAGTAACACCTGGGATTTTGTATAGTCATGCAGGATTTCACAGGCATTTGGCTAATAATATAGTATCTGCAGATTGTACACTACCAAATGAAGGTCATTGAATCTGATATATTAAGAGGGTTTTGCAGTGCATTTTAAAGAATCTAAGGGGATTCTGTCCAAGCATAATGGTATGAATATTTATCGGGGCTGCACTCACGGCTGCATTTATTGTGACAGCAGGAGCAAATGCTACCAGATGGAGCATGACTTCGAGGACATCGAGGTAAAAAGCAATGCCCCGGAATTGCTGGAAGCATCGCTCAGAAGCAAACGCAATAAATGCATGATAGGGACGGGCGCAATGTGCGACCCATACATGCACTGTGAAACAGAGCTGAGATACACACGAAAATGTCTTGAGATCATTGACAAGTACGGCTTCGGGGCGGCCATACTGACCAAATCCGCCGGAATACTGCGGGATCTGGATATCCTCAGAAGCATAAATGAGAAGTCTAAATGCGTTGTGCAAATGACCCTGACAACCTATAACGAGGAACTGTGCAAAATTCTGGAGCCCAATGTCTCAACGACCCGAGAGCGCTTTGAAGCCCTCAAGGTTTTCCGTGACAATAATATCCCAACCGTTGTCTGGCTCTGCCCAATTCTGCCATTTATAAATGACAGCGAAGAGAACTTGCGGGGTATACTTGATTATTGCATTGAAGCAAAGGTTTACGGTATTCTTTGTTTCAGTATGGGAGTTACCCTGCGGGAGGGAGACAGGGAATACTTTTATAAAAAACTCGACGAGCATTTTCCCGGACTGAAGCAAAAATACATCAGGAGATATGGGAACAGCTACGGGGTCATCAGTGATAATAATACAGCCCTGATGAAGATTTTTCACTCGGAGTGCAATAAGCACGGCATAGTCAGCAATACTGAAGAAATTTTCAATTACCTTCATACTTATGAAGAAAAGAAAAAGAATGAGCAGTTGAGCATGTTTTAACCTTTAACAATACAATTTGTGATCCCAGTCAAAGTATTTCAGCAAAACCTCATGTATACTGTAGCTGTAGAAAAAATTAACAATGAGGTCAGGAGGTTTTCAATATGAAGTATGCTAGCGAGGTTTTGGTGAATGAACATGAGGCCATTCTATTTGGACTTGAGATCCTGGATCAAATGGCGGATATGGCTTACGAGCAAAAGGGTATAGAGGTCGATGACATTAACAAAATGGCTGAATTTTTCAGAGTATATGCCGATAAGTGCCATCATGGAAAGGAAGAAGGTCTCTTGTTCCCTGCTATGGAGAAAGCGGGAATTCCCAATGAAGGCGGACCAATCGGCGCGATGCTGTATGAACACAATAAAGGCAGGCAGTTTATTGCCGGAATGGTCAACTCTGTAAGTGACGGTACTCTGGATCGAAATAAATTCATACAAGCCGCTTCAGGTTATATCGATCTGTTGCGGGCCCATATAAATAAGGAAAACTCCATACTGTTCCCCCTGGGGAACAGAATGATCCCCGGTAATGGGCAGCAGGAATTGCTGAAGCAGTTTGAAGTTTACGAAAGGGAAGCTGTCGAAGAAGGAACCCATGAAAAATATCATAAGCTGCTGCAAGAGTTGAACGAGAAATATAATAAGTAAGCACTAAGGAAAACACTAAGAAAAACACCAGGTATTACACTATGTAAACACGATATGGCATTATGCATTGAGGTGTAGATAATTCACAGTATCCCATAATGCTTTATATAAAAACCAACCGCAACCGGTTATAATCGACCGGTATGGCAGTTGGTTTTATCATTTATACAAAAAGGTACTTCTTTTTCAAAGTTCAAATTAAACATTACGGAATGCTTTCTGTATGTTTTGTGGTGTACTTTATGTTACTGCTTCATTGAAGAATTTTCAAGTTTTATTATTGACATCTTTCAGCAGTAGGCATATACTATAATTGAACATATGAACAAGTATTCATATGTGTACATAAACTCAATACAGGATATAAGCAAAGCCGGGATGAGGTGTTGGGAAGGAGTAGTTAATTATGGCGAACAATGAAATTGATTTTTGTGAAGTGCAGTGTATACACGAGGATACAGTACGTGAGGTTAGCTCTGCGATGCTGGGTGAGGATACATTGGAAGCCCTGGCTGATTTGTTTAAGGTCTTTGGCGACAATACCCGCCTGCGTATTATTCATGCTTTGTCCCATTCGGAGATGTGTGTCTGTGATTTGGCGATAGTGCTGGATATGAGCCAGTCAGCGGTTTCCCATCAATTGAGGATATTAAAGGCAGCAAGGCTGGTAAAAAATAGGCGTGACGGAAAGGTTATCTACTATTCACTGGACGATTCACACATACTTGGATTGTTCAAGACCGGACTGGAGCATGTGAGCCACACTTGATCTGATTATCTATTATGACTCTCAGTTTGTCGCGGGAAGACTGCTGCTTTATAAGGAGCTTTGGTTGATTAATTTGGGCATCTTAATGTAAAGGAGAAAAAATATGAGTGAGGCTAAAAAGACACTGGTATTGGAGGGACTAAGCTGTGCCAACTGTGCCAGGAAAATCGAAAATAGAGTAAATAAAGTTGAGGGTGTCAATAAAGCCAGCATTAATTTTGTTGATTGTTCTCTGCATCTGGAAATTGGTGACGGTAAAGCTGAGCACCATGTAATTGAAAATGTAAGAAAAATAGTCAAGGACATAGAATCCCATGTGAGAGTAATTGATCCGAGTAAAACCGGCAATAACCAACCAGATGCCCTGCAAGCAGATGGTCACAAAGCATGCAATAATCAGTTAGCAGCCAAGTATGGGGATGAAACACGGGCGGAAGATGAGCAAACAATAATCAATCATTCGGTAAGCGGGGACGTTGAGCAAACAGCAGACGAGCATTCGGTAAGCAGGGGTGTTGAGCAAACAGCAGTCAATCATTCGGAAAGTAGATACGTTGAGCATACAGCAGACAATCATTCAGTAAGTGATGAACATGAGTTTCTGAACCGCAAAAGAATTCTGTTTGGTATCGGGATCGTACTATATGCTTTTGCATTATTGGGTGGTTTGGGAGTATCGCTTTTTGCATTGATTCCTCCCCTGGCATTAAAACTGCTCTACCTTGCTGCATATGTGTTGATCGGGGGAGAGGTTTTGCTGCACGCAGCAGGCAATATTTCAAAGGGCAGAGTATTCGATGAGAATTTCCTTATGTCGATAGCTACAATCGGTGCCATAGCTATTGGGGAATACCCGGAGGCAGTCGCTGTAATGCTGTTTTACAGGATTGGCGAGGAGTTCCAGGATGCAGCGGTTAACAGATCCAGGGCATCAATCAAGGCGCTGCTGGATATACGCCCCGATCAGGCGAGTCTTTTGACTGACAATGGTAATGGGGTAACAGTGGTTACTCCGGAAACTGTCCATCCGGGGGATTTGATCCTGGTGAAACCCGGTGAGAGGGTTCCGTTGGACGGTATTGTCCTTGATGGCATATCGCAGCTGGATACCTCGGCATTGACAGGCGAATCCATGCCGCGTACCGTAGAGCCGGGGGATGAAGTCCTCAGCGGTTCAATAAACACTGCAGGTGTGCTGAAGCTGCAGGTGACAAAGGAATTCAAAGACTCGACCGTGTCCCGCATACTGGAGCTGGTTCAAAATGCGGCAGGCCAAAAGGCTCCCACTGAGCAGTTCATCACAAGGTTTGCCGAAGTCTATACGCCTATTGTTGTGTTTGCTGCATTGCTCATGGCTGTATTGCCACCATTGCTGTTACCTGGAGCGGAATTCGGAGCATGGCTGTACCGAGCACTGGTTTTTCTGGTTATCTCCTGCCCGTGTGCCCTGGTAATTTCAATCCCGCTGGCCTTCTTTGGGGGGATTGGCGGGGCATCGTCCAGAGGTATACTTGTAAAGGGAGGAAATTATCTTGAAGCACTGCACGGAGTTGAGACAGTTGTATTTGATAAAACCGGAACCATCACCCAGGGGCGCTTCAAGATGGTTGAAATAAAACCCTATGCAGACAGTCATGGACAGACGAGATTTACTGCAGAAGACATCCTGCTATACGCTGCCCGTGCTGAGACCCACGCGGCTCATCCTGCCGCTAAAGCCATTATTGAGGCTTATGACAGACTTGCACTTGATGGAGTATTAAATGGCATAGATGATGTAACTGATTATAATGAACATTTTGGTCGCGGTGTAACAGCAACTGTCAATGGGATAAAGGTTGCCATAGGAAACAGTAAACTGTTGCAGGAGCAAGGGATTGAGTGCCCGGAAGCAGATGCGGATGATGAGACTTTGGTCCATGCAGCTATAGATGGAGTTTATGCCGGCTATATTGTAATTGCGGATGAAGTGAAGCCTGACGCGAAGGCAGCTGTTGATGCCTTGAATGAATTGGGGGTCAGGAGGATCGCTATTTTGTCTGGTGATCGGAAGGCAGCTGTAAAACGTGCAGCTGACGCAGCAGGCATTGATGAATACTATGGTGAACTGCTGCCCCATCAGAAGGTTGAATTGATGGAGTCTATTTCAGGAAGAGCCGGTGAAGCATCGGATACCAAGAATAATAGCAAAAAAAGCAAATTGGCTAAAACCGCGTTTGTGGGAGACGGCATAAACGATGCACCGGTGCTGGCAATGGCAGACGTTGGAGTTGCGATGGGCGGCATCGGATCGGATACTGCCATAGAAGCCGCAGATATAGTCCTTATGACCGATGAGCCGATGAAGATGGTTGAAGCAATCAAGATAGCCCGCAAGACTCGTAGAATTGTCCTTCAAAATATACTCATGGCGCTGAGTATCAAAGGTCTTGTGCTGGTCATGGGTGCCGCAGGCATCGCATCAATGTGGAATGCGGTGTTTGCCGACGTTGGAGCCGCTTTGCTCGCAGTTCTTAATGCGATCCGGGTTTTGAAGTATAGAGGCTGAAATATCGCTGACACAAAGCTGCGCAGCAGATTTGTTCGCAGTCCTTAATGAGATCAGAATTTTAAGTGCAAAGGCGGAAATATCGCTGACACATTGTTGCTAAGCAGCTTTATTATGCATGAGCCTTCAGGGAATAGCTTGAGGGCTCTTTGCTGTTATTGCACAAAAATCAATGCTCAGCATAATATATAATAAAGTATATATATGATGATATATTTGTGCGAGGGTGGTGGACCTGAATGTATTATGTCAATGTTAACCGAAGAGTTCTGATGCTGGGTTCCAGGGGTCCGGATGTGGAGCTTTTGCAGCGAATTCTTCTGAGTGCCGGTTATAACCCCGGGCCAATCGACGGCATATTTGGTCCCATGACGAGGCAAGCGGTTATACAATTACAAGAGGACAACAATCTTGTTCCTGATGGCATTGTCGGCCCGGCAACCTATGCTGTTATTGACCTGATTTATCCGTAGCTCTTATGGTTTTTTATGTGGAGGTCAGTTATAATATGGTGTTTTTACAGAATAAAGGCCGGGAAAGCCACCGGCCTTATTCATATACTCATATACTAATGTTTATTGATTTCGCTTAGTAATGCCGTTATTAGTCCCTGGGGTTGGGCCAATTCTTTTTTGCCTTGTCCTTTTTTCTTTTGTGTTCCCTGCCGAAGGGGGGCAGGTAGCCGTTTTTTTCAATTATTCTAATTTTTGCGTCCATGTGCTTGATAATTTTTTCAGCCTTTTCCGGCTCTATGGCACCGCAATCCTTGTATTTGAGGATCAGCTGTTTTTTAAGCTCCCAAATCTGCTCATAGATGGCCTGGATTTCTTTTTGCTGATCCTTGGTAAGCTTGGGTGCGGAAGCCTCGTATTGAACCTTGGCAGGTTCCTCGGCCATACCCACCGGCACAACAAATGATGCAGCAATCAGCATTATTGTTATTGCAACAAACCATTTTTTTCGCACGCTGTTCACCTCCTCTTCTTGCTTAGTATGAACAATATGTCGCACAAACTAAAGAAGAAAAGTGTGAACAATCTACAATTTTATTCCATTTTTCAGGCAGAACCCACGAGAGGGAGCCATGGGGACGCTTTGTTTGAGAGCTTCTTTTGGGGAGCCACGGGGACGCTTTGTTTGGGAGTCTTCATTTGAAGGGAGCCATGGGGACGCTTTGTTTGGGAGCTTCTTTTTAGGAAGGAGCCATGGAGACGCTTTGTTTGGGAGCTTCTTTTGGGGAGCCATGGGGACGCTTTGTTTGGGAGTCTCCATTTGGAGGGAGCCATGGGGACGTTTTATTTTGGAGTACCCCTTTCAGTAACCATAGGGATGTTTTGTTTGGGAACCCTCAAATTTAAAACTACGGATGCTGGGTTTGTTATCATCCTTTAGAAATCCACTGATATTTACAGGGTCTAATCCCATGTACCCTTATGTATATATGCTCCCAAACAAAGCGTCCCCCTGGCTTCTTTCTTGTCCCTTTGGTTTCAGACTCCCAAACAAAGCGTCCCCATGGCTCCTTTTCGAGTCTAATCCCATATACCCTTATGTATATATGCTCCCAAACAAAGCGTCCCCGTGGCTTCTTTCTTGTCCCTTTGGTTTCAGACTCCCAAACAAAGCGTCCCCGTGGCTCCTCCTGCGGTTCCTACTGCGGTTTAGTTATTCCTGTGGTTTGGGGTTGCCAAAGCAATGAGCCTGGCCCCTTCTGAACTGTCTGAATTTAAAGCCGAGGCCGGCTCGTGGAAAACATGCTCCGTTCTTCATTCTGTCCCTTAATGTATCCATGCGTTCCTTTAAGATTTCCGCCTTGTCTTCCTTAATTACGCCGAACTCAACATATTTGTCTATTAATTGTTTTCTCAAGTCCTGCATCTGTTCCAATATGGCGTCAATCTCCTGTTGTTGATCTTTGGTTAACTGTACTCGGTCAAAAATCGCCCGTGCTTTGACTTCACCTTCATCAGCATTGTCTTCCTGCTGCTGTTCTTCAGTTGCTTGTTCTTGCTGAAGTATGGCTTGGGATTCAGATTGCCCCTCATCCTGGTTATCCGAATCTTCACTGGTGGCTGTGGTTTGTGACTGCGGTTCTTCCAGCAGATCTTCGCCTTCAGTGGTTGTGCTTTCCTGGTTTTCACCAGCGGGAACTTCTGGATCATTCTCGGCAAATACAACAGGTACAGCAATTAGCGCAGCGATGAGTAACACGGCAACACCGAGTATCAATCTCTCTCTCATCCTTATCACCTCCTTCCTGGTTTCATTTTAATGGATTGTCTTGGCAAAACTACGTCAGTAATGTGAATTTTTTGTGAACAATCGGAAATTGATTTCAATACATAAAAACTGCAAAGCAGCATCGCCTGTTACCATTTCAGGCTGCTGTTTTTCTTGAGATGAAGCAACGATGAAGCAAAGATGAAAGCAATGATAAAGCAATGATGAAGCAATTTGTGGAACCGAAATTGCATCAAGTACATAATTTTGTCACAATTATCTGCTAGAATGAGATTGGAAAATGATAAACCCATGAAAGAGCCGTTTAAGTGCTATTGCTTAATTGATTGTGTGCATTCACTTATACAGCAATTACTTTTTATATACAAACAGTCAATAATAGGTTAAGTGCTGGGAGTGGGGAAGATGTATAAGGTTCTGGTTGGAGATGACGATCCGAATGTTATTGAGATTCTGGGAATCTATCTGAAAAAGGAAGGCTATGAGATAATTGGAGCATCCAATGGAAAAGAAGTGCTGGAGCTGGCCGAAAAGCACCGGCCGGATTTAATTGTGCTGGATATAATGATGCCGGTTATTGATGGAATGGAAGCCTGCAAGCAGCTGCGCAAATATTCACGGGTCCCAATAATTATGCTGACCGCAAAAGGGGATGAATTCGACAGAATTTTGGGTCTGGAAATAGGAGCCGATGATTATATTACCAAACCTTTCAGTCCCCGTGAGGTAACTGCCAGGATAAAGGCGGTTTTTCGCAGGATAGAGATGCTTAGACAGGACGGGTCAGGGTATGATGCGGGCAAAACCATCAGCATTGGCAATATTACTGTAGATGCAGAGAATTACAGTGTTATAGTTGACGGAAAATCCATTTCCTGTACTCCGAAAGAGCTCGAATTGCTTTACTGCCTCATGAAAAGACCAGGACGGGTTTTCAGCCGTGACGAGCTTTTGCAAAACATTTGGGGCTATGATTATTTTGGTGATACCCGAACCGTGGACACTCATATAAAAAGACTCAGGCGCAAGCTCGACATAAAGGAGTCGTTCGGGTGGGATATAGTAACAGTCTGGGGAGCCGGCTATAAGTTTGAAAGGAAGTGAAGAATATGAGAGTCCAGGGTACATTGTTTACCAAGCTGATGCTGTATTTCATTTTGGTAGTGCTAATCACTGCCGGAATGATTGGGTTGGTATTTACCAATCTGGCAAGAGGCTTTTATTTGAATATAGCAAAGGAAAACCTTATAAAAAAGGGTTATGAGGCTGTCAACCTGACCCGGAGTTATTTGGAGGGCAATATAGATGAAAGTACATTTGAGAAGATTATTGATGTATTAGACATTTATTCAGATGCCAGGCTGATGGTTGTAGATGCAAAGGGCAACACATGTATACTTTCACGGCCGGCCGGGTGGACTGCTATATCAAGAGTGAACAATGCGAATGAATATAGCAGGAGGCAGTTTGGAGCCCGTTTGATGGGCAGAATGCTCTTACCTGGTCGGCTAAGGTGGTCAAATAGAACAAATGGAATGTATGGCGGGTTCTGGAATCCGAGAGTGGGAGAAAATGGCGATGAAGAAGCTGCAGAAAGTGGACAGCTGCAAGATGATGAGGTAGAAGGAAGACAGCCACAGGATAATGAGGGGGAAGGAAGAAAGCCGCAAGATGATGAGGGGGAAGGAAGAAAGCCGCAGAATAGTGAGGTAGAAGGAAGACAACCACAAAATAATGAGGCAGAAGGAAAACAGCAGCAAGATGAAAATGCAATATCAGTTGAAATTGGTAAGATACCTGATAAACTGATTTCTGATTTACAAACAGGCAGTGTAGAATTAGCATCATTTCAAGGAATGTTACCGGAATTCAGTGAAAAGGTTATGCTGGTAGGAATTCCTGTAAATGCACTGGAAAACGGTGACTATTTGGGGGCTATCCTGCTGGTGGCCCCGGTTAATGTTCTTCAGGGAACATTCAACAAAATGGTTGCAGCATTGGCTTGGGTTATACTTGCTGCAATTATTATCAGCTGTGTACTGGGAATTTACCTGTCGAGCTCCATAGCTAAGCCTTTGCATCTAATGAGTAAAACAGCAATTGCCATGGCTGACGGGGATTTCAGCAGACGAGTTGATATTAAACAGAATAATGAAATCGGACGTCTGGGAGATGCATTGAACTACATGGCAGGAGCTCTGGGTGAGCTTGAGAAAATGCGGCGTGATTATGTGGCCAATGTTTCGCATGAACTAAGAACGCCGCTGACATCAATTCAGGGCTTTATCGAGCCTTTGATGGATGGAGCTGTTGAAGACAGGAATACGATAATGCGCTACTATTCAGTAATTCACCAGGAGACTCTAAGACTCAGCCGCCTTGTGGGGGATTTGCTTGATCTCAGCAGGCTTCAGTCGGAGCATGCCCAATTGGAGATGGAGAGAATTAATATGGGCGGTTTAATTAGTGAGGTAGCCGGTAGGATGAAGCCCTTATGCATGGAGAAGGGTGTTGAGTTGATTTGTGAGATTCAGCCGGGATTGCCGGACATTAATGCCAACGAGGACAGGGTTCATCAGATTCTGACCATCTTCCTGGATAATGCCCTTGAACACTCAGAATCAGGCAGTAAAATAATACTAAAGGCAGTAAGAGCCACAGGAGTTTCGGGTGTTACGGGAGGCAAAGGAGCCACGGGGACGTTTTGTTTGGGAACCGGCAGCCACGAGCGACAGGAGCCACGGGAGCGGGAGCCATGGGGACGCTTTGTTTGGGAAGGGAGCCAGGGGAGCCATGGGGACGTTTCGCTTGGGAGCCAAGGGAGCCAGAGGAGCCACGGGGACGTTTTGTTTGGGAACCAAAGCTGCGACAGCCACTCAAACACCGAGGCGCTGAGAGGGGAACAATGGGGACGGGAGCCACAGGAACGTTTTGTTTGGGAACCGGAGTCGCAGAAGCGGGAGCGGAAAAGTTGTTTTGCATGGCTGAATATGATATTTAAAACAAATAAAGCCGATATGTTGCCCACTACAGAAACAGAGGAAATCCCGGAAGGTAGATTCCGTATTAGGAGGGTGAATGGGAAGAATAGCAATAAAACGGAGATAGAAAGCATGGCTGGCATAATTGTAACTATAACTGATATGGGATGCGGAATCAGTGAAGAGGATCTGCCGCATATATGGGAGCGCTTTTACAAAGCGGATAGATCCCGGGGTAAATCAAAGGGCACAGGCCTTGGCCTATCCATCGCCAGGCAGCTCATACTGATGCACAACGGTAAATACTGGGTTGAAAGCAGCCCGGGCAAAGGCAGCACTTTTGGCTTCATACTCCCTAGGAGCCACGGGGACGTATAGTTTGGGAACTGCGTAGGTCGGAAAGCCAAGGTGCCACGGGGACGCTTTGTTTGGGAGTTACTTTCTAGGGAGAGCCACGGGGACGTTTTGTATGGAACCCCCTTATCGGGAACCATAGGGATGTTTTGTTTGGGAACCCTCTTTTGTAAAACTACGCGGATGCCGGGTTTGTTAACTTCCTTATATGGATCCACTGATATTTTCGAGTCTAATCCCATGTACCCTTATGTATATATGCTCCCAAACGAAGCGTCCCCATGGCTCCCTTTGCCTGAGGCTCCCAAGCAAAGCGTCCCCGTGGCTCCATTTAGCCGAGGGCTTTTTTTATGAGGTCGATTCGGGAGAGGATTCGCTGCATCAGGTAGTCCACGAGGGTGATGGCGGTCATAGCTTCTACAACAACGACTGCTCTGGGGACGATGATTGGATCATGTCTGCCCGAGATTTGAATCTCCACATTCTCTCCCTTTTTGTTGACAGTCATCTGTGGAGCATGTATTGATGGGGTAGGCTTGAAAGCGGCACGGAAAACAATGGGGAAGCCGTCACTGATGCCGCCGACGATCCCACCAGCATTATTGCTCAGCTTGGTCAAACGTCCTGACTCATCATATCGGTAACCGTCATTGTTTTGTGAACCGGAAAGCTTGGCAGCCTCAAAGCCTATGCCGAATTCCAAGCCCTTTACGGCTCCGATCGAAAAAATGGCCTTGCCCAATACGGCATCCAGCTTTTCAAACACGGGTTCTCCTACTCCGCTGGGCAGGCCTGTAATGCTGCACTCAATGATACCGCCGGCAGAATCCTCCTGCCCTTTTCGTTTGTTAAGCAGCTCAGCAGCTCTCTCGGCCGCATCCTTGTCAGGCATGGCCAGGTAATTGTTGTAGATCTCCTGCTCATCAAATTTATCTCTGTCAATGGTCACATCACCAATCGACAGCGTATATGCCAAAATATTGACTCCAAGCTCATTGAGAATATTCTTGGCTACAGCACCGGCTGCTACCCGGGCAGTGGTTTCACGCCCCGATGACCGGCCGCCGCCCCTGTAATCTCTGAAACCATATTTCTGGTCATAAGAATAGTCGGCATGACCCGGCCGGTAGACCTGGGAAATCTGCGAGTAATCATGTGAACGTTGATTGGTGTTGTAGAGCACCATGGAAATTGGTGTGCCGGTTGTCCTGCCCTCGAACACTCCGGAAAATATTTCGATTTTGTCATCTTCCTTCCGCGGACTGGAAAAGGGAGAACGACCGGGTTTGCGCCTGTCCAAATCCCGCTGTATATCGTCTTCGCACAGGGGTATCCCTGCCGGGCAGCCGTCTACAACCACACCCAGCGCCTTCCCGTGGGATTCTCCCCATGTGGCAATGCTGAAATTCTTGCCTGTAATAGAACCAGACATAAAAATCCCTCCTGTCCTCAACCTTGCGTGTTGCATGCATTCCTTAGTAAATTCGTATCCTCATTAGCCTTTATGCTGTTATAATTTCCATATGTTTTATTGATTCTATCATCTGATCGATTTGCATGCAATATTTTTTGATGCTTTCTAAGAGAATAGCTGATGCTTTTGCAGGGCGAAATCATGAAGACAAAATATGGTATTAGCAATTAACTGGATTAGTTTGAAATAAAGACAAACAGTTGAATAATTTACAAATGATACCAAAAGGATTTTTAGAATTTGTGTCGAA
>Ga0172382_10002419_pt1 | contig 31307 bp, 27 predicted proteins | sample Leawel138RmetaG_FD_122245 | JGI IMG/M metagenome (GOLD analysis project Ga0172382, IMG submission 122245) | Leachate microbial communities from a municipal landfill in Southern Ontario, Canada - Leachate well 138R metaG | ecosystem: Engineered > Solid waste > Landfill > Unclassified | place...
CCGATTTTGCCGGTTTTGACCTGGACGAAACTGGATGAGGCCATCGAATTCGTTCGCAGCCGTCCGAAGCCATTGGCTCTTTATCTGTTTACCCAGGATCGTGCCGTGGAAGAAAAGGTCTTGCGAGAATGTTCGTTTGGTGGAGGCTGCATCAATGACACGGTAATCCATCTGGCCACACCACACATGGCCTTTGGCGGGGTGGGGCAATCGGGTATGGGCAGTTACCATGGCAAGTTTAGTTTTGACACTTTTACGCATTATCGCAGCATTGTGCGTAAATCGACCTGGCTGGATTTGCCCTTTCGCTATTTTCCGTATACGGAGAGAAAGTTTAGGCTGATCCGAAGATTTTTGAAATGAGCTCAATTGGGCAGGTTAAGGCCGTGAGATTCTCATTTTTACTGGAATACATTTTATTTGACTATTCAAGAAATTGCAGCCAGACGTGATCTTTTTATTAATCTCTGATCGTGCCGGTCTCCTGACCGTGCACGGGTTCTGACTCCGATCGTGCCGGTCTCCTGCCTCTGATCGTGCCGGTCTCCTGACCGAGCACGGGTTTTGGCCGCAGGCATCCAAATCAAATTAAGACACACCGTAATGGGTTCCTGTAATCAGTTAAAGCTTCGTTCGTGCCGGTCTCCCAACTTCGTTCGTGCCGGTCTCCTGACCGTGCACGGGTTCTGACTCCGATCTTGCCGGCCTCCTGCCTCTGATCTTGCCGGTCTCCCGACTCCGATCGTGCCGGTCTCCTGCCTCTGATCGTGCCGGTCTCCTGACCGAGCACGGGTTTTGGCCGCAGGCATCCAAATCAAATTAAGACACACCGTAATGGATTCCTGTAATCAGCTAAAGCATCGTTCGTGCCGGTCTCCTGACCTGAGTCATCCAAATTGTTCGTTCGTGCCGGTCTCCTGACCGTGCACGGGTTCTGACTCCGATCTTGCCGGCCTCCTGCCTCTGATCTTGCCGGTCTCCCGACTCCGATCGTGCCGGTCTCCCAACTCTGATCGTGCCGGTCTCCTGACCGAGCACGGGTTTTGGGCCGGTATCCAAATCAAATTAAGGCAACCCTTGATGTGTTCCTGTAATCAGTTAAGGCAAAACAGCCTTGCGGCTGCTTTTGAGTGGACCCAGACTGTGCGCAGCCTTCTGGCGAGGCCAGAACCGACCTTCTCAATAATCAGTTAAAACAAAACAGCCTTGCGGCTGCTTTTGAGTGGACCCAGAGAGATTCGAACTCTCGACCTTCTCAATGCCATTGAGACGCGCTCCCAACTGCGCTATGGGCCCTAACTTACATTTCTTTTGTTTCCCATGGCGCTCCCAACCCCCCGGTGAGGGGACTGCGTCCGCTATGGGCCCTAACTTACATTTCTTTTGTTTCCCATGGCGCTCCCAACCCCCCGGTGAGGGGACTGCGTCCGCTATGGGCCCTAACTTACATTTCTTTTATTTCCCATGACGCTCCCAACCCCCCAGTGAGGGGACTGCGTCCGCTATGGGCCCCTTTTGTTCAAATGGACCTGGAGGGATTCGAACCCTCGACCTCTTCAGTGCGATTGAAGCGCGCTCCCAACTGCGCTACAGGCCCGTACTCCATCCAGATTTCAAGAATAAACATTCTAACGGTTTGGGACAGGAATGTCAAGCATTTTTAATTGTATGCTGTGAGGGGTCTGTGTTTAAAAGGGACGACACACTCTGGTAGTCAAGAAAGCCAGCTTCAAGAGCTGGCTTTTATCTGAAAATGAGTTGGTCTAAGCGCCCGTGTTGGTTACGGACGTGTTCTTTTTCTTGTCGTCTTTTGCCTTGCGTTTCTCTTTGATAGACAATTTGGGTTTTTTGCGCTCTTCTTTTCCTGCTTTATCTTTACTAGCCATAGTAGCCTCCTGTTTCGGATGAGTTACTCTCTTATTATAGCGCAATTCTGTTTATAGATTTCTGTGCAATGGTATTATTATAAATTGATGGCGTTTGAAAACCAAAACCGTTAGGCTGTTTGCTAACTCAGGTTCGATTGGACCTCAAAGCGGCATTGGTAAGGACAGGCAATCTCACGATCGAGGAGGATGGTTTGGAAGAGCTTTCAAGGCAGACAAGAATTCGCTACCTGTTAACCTTGTTAATTTTGATAACGATCCCCTGCTACCTGCTGGGTTTTATCATGCTCAGACTGGACCGTGGCCCTCAGCCTGCCAAACCAACCTCAACTGGGACTGCGACCGTAACGCTTACCGCCACGATCACGCTGACACCTTACCTGACGCGTACTGCCTCGATTACCCCCACAGCCACGGCTACCTTCCCCCCGACAAAAACATCTCAGCCAAGCGCTACCCCTACCGAGACGCCCCTTCCAACTGACACACCAATACCGACAGACACACCGATTCCCCAACCAAGCGATACCCCTCCAGAAGGTCAAACAACCCCAAACCTTAATCCATGAAAGAGGCTTATGAATTTTGAACTCCTTCCTTTTGTAAAATCGATGATTTCTGTGGCTGGATTATCTGGCTACGAAGCCCCGATTCGTGATGTCATCGCCCCTGTGTGGCAAGAACTGAGCGACCGCACCTGGGTGAGCAGCCATGGCAGTCTGCATGCCATGCGCTACGGTGAGGCACAAGAGCCGCGCCCCAAAGTAATGATCGCCGCTCACATGGATGCCATCGGGCTGATGGTCACAGCGATCGATAACGGATTTCTGAGAATCACCCAGGTAGGCGGGGTGGATCAACGCATCTTGCCCGGTCAGATGGTGAACGTGCATGCAAGCAACAGCGGCGAACTGGTTGAATTGCCGGCAATGGTGGTCATGCCGCCGGCCTTCCTGCTGCCTAAAGATGGCAGTAAAGGCGCGTTGCCCCAAAAGTACCTGCTTGTTGACACCGGTTTGCGACCAAAAGAAGTAGAAAAACTGGTGCGCGTAGGTGACGTGATCTCTTTTGCCACTGAGCCGCGTGAGTTGAGCGGAGGGACGGTCAGCGGCCACACGCTGGATAACCGCGCCTCCGTTGCCGCGACCACGGTTGCGCTGGATATACTTTCCAGGCGCAAGCATTTGTGGGACGTCATCGCGGTTGCCACCTCCCAGGAAGAAGTGGGCGGAATAGGCGCGATGGGGAGCGCCTTTGATATCACGCCAGATTTTGCCATCGTTATCGATGTGACTTTTGCTAACGGTCCGGGTGGTGGGGGAGTTGGCAGCTTTGACATGGGCAAAACTGTAGCGTTGACCTGGGGGTCCTGTGATCATCCCGCGCTTTACGAAGCTATGAAGTCAACCGCGGAAGAGTATGAGATCCCGGTCGCGCGTGATTTTGCGCCGCGTGGGTCTGGCACCGATGCCTATGACCTGCAGATCGCGAAAGCAGGTATTCCGGTGGTAGAGCTGGGCATTCCCTTGCGATACATGCACACGCCGGTCGAGGTGGTCAGCGTCAGGGACATTAAACGGGCGGGCAGGCTGATGGCTGAGTTCATCAGCGACCTTCCGCTTGATTTTATGAATACGGTGAAATGGGAGTAAAAATGGCGAAAAAAGTTGAAAACGCGAAGAAATATGCTCCCAAACTGGGTAAAAAAGAACTGGAACTGCTCACACGTTTAAGCAACGCCCTGGCCGTTTCGGGTGACGAACAAGAAGTGCGCGAAATCGTTTATGAAGAACTAAAAGAGTTCGAAGACTACATGCACACGGACGCGATGGGCAATGTGCTGGTGAAACGAGAGGGCACTGGCAGTGAGCGCGTGAGAGTGATGCTCGCGGCGCACATGGACGAAGTTGGCATGATGCTGACCAAGGAAGATGGCGATGGGTTGTTCGAGTTTGTCGTTGTTGGCGGGGTGGACCCCCGCCAGCTGGTCGGCAAACCGGTGATCATTGGTCGGAAGCACGTCCCCGGTGTTATCGGGGCAAAAGCGATTCATTTGACCACCAAAGAAGAACGAGAACGCGAACTCAAGGTAGACGCCTTGCGCATAGATGTCGGTTTGAAGGGCTCGAACCTGGTTGAAATTGGAGACCGGGCCACGTTTGCTACCAGCCTGGCGGTTTTGGGCCCGAGCCTGCGTGGCAAAGCGCTGGATGATCGCCTGGGAGTTTTCAATCTGATCCAACTGCTTAAGAACGCTCCCGAAAATATCGACCTGCTGGCAGCCTTCACGGTTCAGGAGGAGTTGGGGCTGCGAGGCGCTAAGGTAGCAGCTTATCAGCTTGACCCTGATATCGGTATCGCCATGGATTCCACCCCGGCAAACGACCTTCCTGATTTCGACGGAGAAGAAAACACGCGGCACAACACCAAATTGGACGGTGGCCCGGCAATTTACCTGATGGACGGCGCCACGATTGGTGACCGCCGGCTGGTGAAGTGGCTGATTGAATCAGCCGAAAGCGCGAAGATCCCCTGGCAATACCGTCAGCCCGGTAGAGGGGGAACCGATGCCGGCGCAATCCATACCAGCAGGGCGGGTGTGCCGAGCGTCTCGGTCTCTGTGCCACAGCGATATCTGCACTCGGCGGCAGGCATGGTCCGAATTGATGATGTGTTGAACACGTTGAAATTAATGCATACCGCACTTTCAAGGCTTGATAAAAACATCCTAAACCCGCAGGAGAGAAAATGATAATAGAGAAAAATAATGACTTATTAAACGTTCTGGAGATGCTGGTTGAAACCCCTGGTCCCTCCGGTGCCGAGCATTTGATCCGCTCAAAGATTGAAGATGAGATCCGCGATTACGCTGATGAGGTTTATACGGACGCGCTTGGTAACCTGATTGTCAGAAAAGGCAAAAAAGCTGAAGGCGGAAAGCGCGTGATGGTCTCGGCACATGTGGATGAGATCGGCTTGATGGTCACCCACGTGGATGACAATGGCTTCGCCCGCTTCATCGCGATTGGCGGGGTCAGCCCGTTGACCTGTGTGGGCGGCAGGGTCTTGTTTATCAACGGTACTCCTGGCGTCATCGGCATGGAACGATTGGAAAAAGACGAGCAACCCAGCTTTGCCAAACTATTTATCGATACAGGCGCGACCTCGAAAGAGGACAGCCGCATCGGTGTGGGCGATGTTGCCGGGTTTGAGAGACCATTTATGAACCTGGGCAAGCGCCTGGTGGCAAAATCGATGGATGACCGCGCGGCTGTGGCTGTGGCGATCGAGGCGTTGAAAACCCTCAAAGAAACTGTAAACGAAGTTTATTTTGTTTTCAGCGTTCAGGAAGAAGTCGGTCTGCGCGGCGCGATTACCGCGGCATATGGGGTTGACCCTGATGTCGGTATCGCTGTGGATGTGACCCGCACGGGTGACACCCCCAAAGGTGTCAAGATGGACGTTTCGTTAGGCAAGGGTCCGGCGATTAAGGTACGTGATTCTTCCTTCATCGCTGACCCACGCGTGGTGAGGTGGATGGTCGAGGAAGCTAAAGCGCAAGGTTTGCCCTATCAGATGGAAGTTCTGGAAGCCGGGGGCACAGATGGCGCGGCGATTCAGCGCACACGTGCTGGCGTGCCGGCGGGATGTCTGTCCATTCCCTGCCGCTATATCCATTCGCCTTCCGAGATGGTAGATTGGGATGACCTGCAGCAATGTGTCAGCTTGCTGACGGGAATGCTGACCAAAGAAATTGAACTATAAGCGAAAAGCGATCTTATAGAGATGCTTTACAATTAATTCTATGAAAACAAAGAAACGTGGGCAGATGCGAAACGTCCTGACTCGCGGCTGGCTGGTCGGCATCCTCTTGATCCTGTTGGTGACATCAGCCTGCCAGGGTTTGCCGGTTGAGTTCGAGTTGCCCTGGCAAAAGACAAGTGTGCCGGTTAAAAAAACAGCCACAGCTGTGGAGAGTGACACCACAAATACACCGGGTTCTGATGAACTCGAGCTGACTCCGACCGCCATAGGTGACCCAGACACGCTGATCATCTGGCTTCCGCCGGAGCTCAACCCCAACGATGAAAGCCTGGCGGGTCATCTTTTGCAAGAGAAGTTGGATAACTTCGCCCAGCAGAATAACATCTCGATCACTGTGCGCATAAAGTCCCGAACTGGCACCGGCAGTCTGATCGACGCATTAACGGCAGCCAGTCTTGCGGCGCCTCCCACCTTGCCTGATCTGATCGTTCTTTCCGCTACGGACCTTCACCTTGCCATAGATAGGGAGTTGATTTTTCCCCACCCGCGTCTGGAAGAAATGATGAGTGATACCGATTGGTATCCATTTGGGCGGGAGTTGAGCCGAGACAATGGCCAGATCACGGCTATCCCACTGCTGAGCAATCCGCTCAGCCTGGTTTATAACCAGGCTTCGCTGTTGAAACCCTCTGATAACTGGATGGATATTCAGGACAATTACGGCTACTTTGGTTTCGCCGCCGATGATTCGCAGGCGAAGTTTCTGCTTCTGCTTTATCTGACAGCCGGCGGCGAAGTATTGGATGCCCAGGGGAGAGCCATTTTGGAAGAGGACGCCCTGGTTGACGCCTTGACCGTTTTAAAGGAAGGACAGCGCACCCTCCACATCAGTAATCTTTCGATCGGGTTTCAGACTGAAGACCAGGCATGGAACGCATTTCTAAACCGCAGTGTTGACACGGCGGTTGTTCCGGTGGGCAGCGTGCTGAACCACCAGGGAGAAACCGTAGACCAACCCAAAGCAGCCTTAACCTCCCCTGAAATCACCCTGGCTACAGGGATGGCCTGGGCTTTGGCCAATCCCAGTTCAAAAAGGCAAGAACTTGCGCTGGACCTGCTGGAAGAATTGAGCAACACGGATTTCATGGCAAGTTGGAGTGAGGCTTTAGGACGGCTGCCTGCACGGCCTTCGGCACTGCAGGGCTGGACAGAGACAGAATTGAAACCTGCACTGGAGCAAATGGCCCAGGCGGCGCGCTTGTACCCACCAGAAGAAGTTCTCAATCGGCTGGGACCGGCGCTGCGCAATGCCGCCCTACTCATCTTGAGGGATGCTGCAGACCCGGTCGAGACGGCTAAAATCACTATCGAGAGCATTAAATGAGCCAGGAACCCGAAAGCCGGCAGGAGCAAAAGAAAAAACGACTGAATGGTACCATATGGAGCATCGTGGTGCTTGCTGTGATGGTCAGCGCGCTGGTGGTCTTTGTGATGGCCCAAGACCGAACCAAAACGACCACGGCGATCGCGCTGACACACACTGCCACCTATCTGTATGCGCAAGGCGCAACCCCGTCCCCCATCGAGACGGACATGCCTGTGGAAGTCCCAGTACCTCTGGCTAACGTCAATGGCATTTTGGTCGCCGGAGGACTGCTGGTTTTTGTCGTGCTTTTCGCGATAGTTCGTGAAGCCGTCCTCCATCGCAAGACTTAGGAGTTCATATGAATAGCAGAATCAAAAAACTGCGCGAGGCAATAGCGCGATTTGAGTTGGACGGGGTAGTTATGAACCCCAGTGCCAGCCTGCGCTGGTTGACGGGTTTGGGTTTTCATATGATGGAGCGGCCCGTTATCCTGTTTGTTAGAAGAGAGGGGAAACCGCTTATCGTCTTGCCTGAGTTGGAAATAGCTAAAGTAGAAGAACTCAAAGACGACCTGGAAGTCTGGACCTTCGGAGACGATCCTTCGACCTGGTTGGATGTGTATCAGAAGGCATTGAGTTTTGCCAAGGACAAGCAGCTGCGGGTAGGGGTAGAGCCTACCAGCCTGCGTTTCCTTGAACTCGAGATACTGTCCAGAGCGTTGCCAGAGGCAAGTTTTATCGACGGCAGCGCGGTCTTCGCCGAATTGCGCCTGGTGAAGGACAAGCAGGAAATTGCGCGTATGCGTAAGGCTGCCGAAATCGCCGAGGCAGCGCTATTGGCAACTCTCAAAACCGTTCGGGTTGGTCAAACGGAAAAGCAGATTGCCGCGGAATTGCTGGTGCAGCTTTATCGGCATGGTTCTGAGCAGGAATTGCCTTTCGCGCCAATCGTTTCCACGGGTCCAAATACAGCCAACCCTCATGCATCGCCCAGTGAGCGCCGGCTGCAGGATGGTGATGTGCTTCTACTGGATTGGGGTGCAAACTTTGAAGGCTACTTCTCGGATATCACCCGCTGCTTTTTCTGCGGAAAGGTTGAAGAACGCGTTGAAGAAATCGCTCAAGCCGTCCATCGGGCCAACCACTATGCTGTCTCAAGAGTGCGGGCGGGCATGAAGGCGGGTGAGGTCGATGCGATTGCCCGGCAGGAGATCGAAGAGAGTGGTTTTGGTCAATATTTTGCTCACCGAACCGGTCATGGATTGGGGATGGAAGCTCATGAAGCGCCTTACATCTTTGGCGGCAATGAATTGGTTCTAAAAGAGGGAATGTCATTCACAGTTGAGCCGGGCATTTACCTTCCTGGTTTGGCGGGCATTCGCATTGAGGATGATGTCGTCGTTCAGGAGGACGGCTGTTACTGCCTGACGACACTGCCAAGAGAAGTGGTTACTATCGAGCGCTATCTGACGCTGATGGAAATGTTTGCAGGGTTGATATGAGATTGACCTACCAAACCCTGACCCTTGGCCCGCTTGGAAACAATATCTACTTTTTAATTGACAAGGACACGAAAGACTGCGTGGTGATCGACCCAGGCTTTCTGCCAAAGACCCAGCTGGATTTCATTAAAAAAAATGGCTGGAAACTGCGTCAGATTTGGGTCAGCCATGGACATTTTGACCACATAGCCGGGGTGAAGACGCTGAGTGAGGCATTTGACCCGCCCATCCCCATTGCCATGCATCCGGTCAGCTTTGCATGGGCGAAAGAAAACCCACCAGATGAAATCTATGGCGTCAGAGTGGATGAAATTCCCCGGGTTGATACCCCGCTGGCGCAGGGAATGTGGTTGGGGATCGACCCGGAAAGTGATGAGAAGGTCGTGGAAGTTCGCGATGTATCTGGGCACAACCCGGGATCGGTGATATTTTACTGCCCGGCTTTGAAGATTGCCTTTGTGGGGGACGCGATCTTTAAGGAAAGCATCGGGCGGACTGACTTTGCGGGAAGCAATCATCAATTATTGCTGAAAAACATCCGCGAGCAAATCTACACTTTGCCAGAGGAGACGGTTCTATTGCCTGGGCATATGGACGCAACCACGGTCGAGCATGAGAAGCGTTTTAATCCGTTTGTGCGTGGCTGAGAGCCTCAATTAGATCGAATAATCAATACCTTCGTCAAATTCCCAGTAATCATCCTCATGCAGGTGTAACCTGGCAGAATGCGTGTCTTGCAGCTGGAGCTGCTCTTCAATTGCAGCCAGACGCTCCAAAATTTCCTTCAGATTGCTGGTGAGAGCGTCGGGCAGGCTGGTATGGTCCAGGTCGGCGACCCGACCGACCACCTGCTGCCTGCGGCGGATAATCTGCCCCGGCACGCCCACCACTACCGATTGGGGAGGCACATCCTTGACAACCACCGAGTTGGCGCCGATGCGGCTGTGCGCGCCTATGGTGATGTCCCCCAAAATCTTTGCGCCTGCTCCCACCACCACGCAGGATTCCAGGGTGGGGTGGCGTTTAACTTTTTGGAGGCTGGTGCCTCCCAAGGTAACGCCGTGGTAAATGGTGACGTCATCGCCTACGATGGCTGTCTCGCCAATGACGATGCCCATGCCGTGATCGATAAAGACCCTGCGGCCGATCACCGCGCCAGGATGGATCTCGACACCGGTTAAAAATCGAGTGACCTGGGCAAGGAATCGGGCCAGACCTTTGAGCCCTTTCTTCCAGAGCCAATGCTGAACGTGATGCGCCCAAATTGCATGCAGACCGGAGTAAGTACTGAAGATGCTGAACTTGCTGGTGGCTGCCGGGTCACGTTCGAGCGCGCAGCGGATGTCTTCGATGATTGTTCCAAAGAAACCAGGATTCTCGAGGGTTTCGTTGCCAAGGTCGGGCGGGCACTTTGAGGGGCTTCTTTCAACTTCATCCATTTAGTTCCTCCCGTAAATTGGCAAATAGAGCGGTAGAAAGGTAACGTTCAGCAAAACTGGGCACAATCACGACAATGCGCTTGCCCTTATTCTGGCGTCGATCAGCCAGCTGCAGTGCCGCCCAGACTGCCGCGCCGGAAGAAATGCCGCCGGGGATACCCTCTGAAGCTGCCAATTGCCGGGCCGTCTGAAAAGCATCTTCCTTGCTGACCTGCACAACTTCGTTTAAAAGCGTTTGGTTTAATACGGAGGGGATAAAGCCAGCTCCGATGCCTTGCAGCTGATGGGGGCCTGGCTTGCCTCCGGAAAGGACTGGTGAATCGCTTGGCTCAACCGCCACGATCTCGAGCGAAGGGTTCTTTTGTCTTAGCGCTTCGCCGGCGCCGGTTATGGTCCCGCCGGTTCCAACGCCTGCCACCAGGATGTCGACCCTGCCGGAGGTATCATGCCAGATTTCTGGACCGGTGGTCTGTCGGTGTATAGCCGGGTTAGCGGGGTTATTGAATTGGTCTGCCAGCCAGAAGCGGCTGTCTTGCTGCTGCAGTTGGCTGGCTCGCTCCATGGCGGCAGCCATGCCGCCATCAGCCGGGGTCTGGATCAATTCGGCACCCATGAAACGCAGGAGCAGCTTTCTCTCAAGGCTGACCGAATTTGGCATGACAATCACGCACCGATAGCCTTTCTCAGCGGCAACATTGGCCAGCCCGATGCCTGTGTTACCGCTGGTTGCTTCCACCAGGATGCTGTCGGGTGTGAGCCTGCCGCTGGCTTCGGCGTCGGCTACCATGCCCACCGCGATACGGTCTTTGACACTGTGGGTAGGGTTGTAGAATTCCAGCTTCGCCAGAAGGTCCACATCCTTGTGTGGGTTGAGATGGTTGACACGTACCAGAGGAGTGTGCCCAACCAATTCCCCCAGGTTGTTATAAATCGCCATGGGATTCTCCAGATTTTCAGTGAGCAAGTTGATAATAAACCGTGGTCCCTCTCGCCTTGACCAGCCAGCCTAGGGCGGGCTGCTGTCGGCTGAACGGCTTTTAAGGCCGACCACAGTGAGAATTATAGAACAGGCCTGAGAGCGCTGCGAAGGCGTGTACAACAGGCTGCGTTGGCGTGGTCTGTTTTTTCTTTTCCAATCTTGACCGGATTAGTTCACTGTTCAGGGTGAGAAATACCGTTATTAAATAAAAAGCCGGTTTCAAAATCTGAAACCGGCCTGAATTTCGGGTGCAAAATTTATTTCGCGTAGCTGACCGAACGGGTCTCGCGGATAACAGTCACCTGGATTTGGCCAGGATACTGCATGGTCTGCTCGATCTCATTGGCAATATCTTTGGCCAGCACGTGCGCCTGATAGTCGTCGATATCTTCGGGCTTGACGATGATGCGCACCTCGCGACCAGCCTGGATGGCATAGCTCTGCTCGACGCCCTCGTGATTGTTGGCGATTGTTTCCAGGGCCTTGAGCCGCTTGATATATTGCTCAAGGTCTTCCCGTCGGGCGCCAGGGCGGGCACCAGAAATGGCATCGGCGGCTTCAACCAGGATTGCCTCGATGGTTTCCTGCTCCGTCTCATGGTGATGCGAGGCGATCGCGTTGACAACCTTAGCGTTGACGCCGTGCCTGCGGGCGAATTCAGCGCCTAAAAGCGCGTGGGTACCTTCAGAGTTGTGGTCCATGGCTTTGCCGAGGTCGTGCAGCAGCGCGGCTGCCCGGGCCACTTCGACATCAGCGCCGAGTTCAGCCGCCAGGATGCTGGCGATTTTCGAGGTTTCCACTGAATGGGCCAATTGGTTTTGCCCGTAGGATGTGCGGTATTTGAGACGCCCGAGTTTCTTGACGATTTCCGGGTGCAGACCGTGCACGCCGGCTTCATAGACGGCGTCTTTACCGGCTTTGAAAATATCCTCGTCCATTTCTTTGCGTTCTTCTTCGAGAATTTTCTCAATATAGGCGGGGTGGATGCGGCCATCGTTGACCAGGCGGGTGAGCGTACGACGGGCGATCTCGCGCCGGACGGAATCGAAGCACGAAACAGTAACGGCTTCGGGGGTGTCATCGACGATAACATCAACGCCGGTGGCCTGTTCGAACGCGCGGATGTTGCGACCGTTGCGACCGACGATGCGACCTTTCATCTCATCGTTTGGCAGGGTCACCACCGAGGTGGTCACCTCAGCGACCTTGTCTGATGCCACGCGCTGGATGGCATCGGCGATCAATTCGCGGGCTTTTTCCATACCTGTTTCACGCGCCTCAGTCTCAATTTGACGGATAATGCGGGCCATGTCGGCGTGTGATTCTTTTTCGACCTCTTCTAACAGAATCGAGCGGGCTTCTTCAACGGTCAGTTCACTAACCCGTTGCAATTCAGCAGCGCGTTCTTCATAGAGGGCATCAATTTCGTTGGTGCGCTTGTCTATGCGGCTTTGGCGTTTGTTGAGATTGCTCTCTCGCAGCTGCATTTGATCAAAGCGGCTGTCCAACTCCTCGCGTCGTTTGGACAGGCGGTCTTCTTCTTTTGTCAGTTCGCTCCGGCGGTTTTTGATTTCCCCTTCGGCATCCCGAATAATTTTGAGTGCCTGGTCTTTGGCGTCGAGCATGGTCTGCTGCCCTTTTTCGCGCGCCTCGGCGATGATGTCAGTGCTGGTTTGCTTTAGTCTTTCATCCTTGTTTTTTCGGATCGTTGAAAAAACCAGGTAACCGATGAGGGCGCCAGCCAGCAAAGCCAGGCCTATCCAGACAATCGACATTAAATCTATTCCTTGTGGACTTTGTTGTACTATGTTTTTCATTTTGTCAGTTGCTCCATTTTATTAATCTATCCAGACCCTATGGTTCTGACTTTTCTTTCCAAAGCAATGGAAGACACTCCCGCACGACCGCATATGAGAACCCGCGCCTTTGAAGAGCGGCGGCCAGTTTGCGGTCATATTCCGGCTTGTCGAGAAGCTGATAACGGCGGCTCAATTTTTTGCCGGCTTTCATAGCCAGCGCGAAATCATCCAGAGCGGCGGTTTGCATGGCTTGCTCAATCTCCGGTTCAGCCACGCCTTTCTGGCGAAGCTCGAGTCTCATGAGGCTCTGACTGCGGGGGCGAAACCTTTCGCGGTTATCGAGCCAAGCCTGGGCGAAGTCGAGATCGTCGATCAGCCTTTCTTCAATCAGCCGGGCAATGACGCGATCGATCAGACCTGTGTCAAAGCCTTTCTGCCGAAGATAGGTTTGCATCTCCTGGTTCGAGCGCGCGCGGTAGCTCAGATAGTGCAGCGCACGGTTTAAGGCAGTCTGGAATTCGTCCTTTTCTTGCAGACGAGAAACCTCCTCAACGTTAAGTTGACGACCGACCGTTAACCATGCTGCTGCCATTCTGTCGAGCGAGAAGGCATACTGACCGTCCAGGAAGATATTCAACCGGTTTCGATTGCGCTTTTGAGCCTGAATGTCCGTAATCACATTTTCCATTGTTATCAAAAAAAGCCAAGGTTCGTGACCATGGCTTTAGAATCTCTGCCTGCAAAGGATAGATACGTTTTGGAATCGGTTCGGTGCCGAACACAATTAAGAAAACAGTATTAACCTAAATAAATGTCAATTATCAACTGTCGTCTTGCCTTTGTTTCACAGCTCCTAAGCGAAAAGAGCAAAAAAATTTCCAAAAGTCGGTGGGCGCTACCCAACCGTTTCATCATCTAACCATTGTCCAGCGACTCAAAATCCACAGCCCATTTTTCAGAACCATGTATAGGTATTCTTTCTTAAGGGAAATTATACATTAACTATACGAAAAAAGAAACCTGTTTTTTTGGAATCACGATGCTAATGATAAACCACCCAGGCTGGATCTGGAAAGCGATGGTTTCCTCGGCATCGCTGAGATAGGACTCAGCGTCAATGATACTTCTACATTACGACAAAAAGTCCAGCTATCATGCTAAAATTGATCTCATGGAAAACGAAGACAACCACAACTATTTTGAAACACCCGCGTCCCAAGCACATAAACAACAGCGCTTCTGGCAGATCCTGTTTCCGGTTAGTCTTGTTTCGGTCTTATTGTTGGTGGGATTGGTTTTTCTGATTGTCCGCAACGGTCAGTTTCGCCCCGGAATTACTGAAGTTGGCGGTGCGGCCACTGTGTTGGTAATACTACCGATGTTGTTTATCGCGCTCCTGCAGTTGGTAATCCTGGGCGCTATTGTTTTTGGACTGAGTAAATTAAAACCGCTGATTCCCAGGGCAGGCCTTAAAATCTTGCAGGGCTTCGAAAAGGCCCGCTGGCACATACGCAAGGGTGCTGATATCAGCCTTCAACCGATTTTCACGATAAACGAAAATAGAGTAAAGGCAAAACAAGTTCTGCGAAGTTTGCAATCCAGGCTTTTTGATAAAAGGAATAAGATATGAATCAAAACGTAAAAACACTCACACTGATTGTCGGAACCCTTCTGGGAGCTTTTCTGGGGTATAGAGCCGCGCAAAATTTCATTGAAACCTCAGACGAACAATCAGGAAAATTCCCTATCAGTGCGACGCAAGGTTTACAGGTCGGACTGGCTGCGGTTACGGCGCTTAAACAAATCGGAAAAATCAGCCGCGAAATCGGATAAGCGAAAGCATTTACAATTTTGTTTGAAATTACATTTTTAGGCACCTCCGCATCTGCCCCTTCCATTAAACGCGGCCTATCTTCACTCGTCGTTCAACACGACGAGTATCGTTTTATGGTTGACTGCGGGGAGGGAACCCAACGCCAGATCCTCAAGAGTGGTATCGGCTTTAAGCGCCTCAACCACATTTTGCTGACCCACGGTCACCTTGACCATATCCTGGGGCTGGCAGGGTTGATCTCCACTTTCATGCGCTGGGAGGCGATTGAGGAAGTGAACCTTTATGGCAGCCGTCATACCATGGAAAGGGTGGATGACCTGATAAACGGGGTCGTTTTACGGCGGCAGCCCGCACCGATCCCAATCAACCTGTACACCATCAAACCAGGTTTGATATTCGAATCAGAAAAGTTCAAGATCAGTGCCTTCGCGGTCGATCATCGGGGGTCTGCCTCTTTGGGCTATAGCTTTGATGAATATGGAAGACGACCTTTTATCCCGGAAGCCGCACAAGCCCTGGGCGTTCCCCCGGGACCCTGGCGCAAAGATTTGGTCGCGGGAAAAGCAATAACTCTGGAAGATGGGCGCGTAATTCAACCGGATGAGGTGTTGGGCCCAGAGCAACCTGGGACGAGACTGGCCGTGATTGGGGACGTGGGCAGACCAGAAAAATTGCTCGAGCAGATTCGGGGAGTCGACGGGCTGGTAATGGAAGCCACCTACCTTAAAGATGAGGCTGAGATGGCTGGCACGTATGGTCACTCAACGGCCGAACAGGCAGCCACCCTGGCAAAAGAGGCTGGGGTTGGCAAGCTGTTGCTCACCCATATTTCTCGGCGCTATCGCGATGAGGATATTCTGGAGGAAGCCAGGGCGATATTCCCTCAGACCTGGGTGGCCAAGGATTTTGACAGTTTTCAGGTCAAACGCCTTGAGTGAAAGAATTTTTTCAGTTTTGATGAAACCGCGCCGATGTGCATGATGGTGCGGTTTTCTTTTTTGAATCTTCCGGCAGCCAGCGTTGCACGATCAAACGTGAGAAGCTGGGGCCATGATAAAATCTGCTCTTGATATGAAACCGAAAAAATTGATCCTCGCTTCCGGTTCACCACGCAGAAACCAGATGCTGCGTTTGTTTTGGCTGCCTTTCACCACAGCGCCTGCTGAAATTGATGAACAAAAACGTGCAGGGGAAAGCCCGCTGGCGTATGTTGAACGCATGGCTTTTGAGAAGGGAGAGGCACGGGATCTCTCTGAGGATGAGGTGGTGCTTTCTGCCGACACGATTGTCGATCTGGAAGGGTTAGTGTTAGGCAAGCCGCTCGACGCGCAGGACGCCAAACGGATTCTGGAACTAATGCGCGGGCGCAGCCATCGGGTTTACACGGCGTTATCTCTACATATTGGCAGAGACGGACCCATTCTGAGCGATGTCTGCCTGACAGAAGTGCACATGCGGGCATATTCTGATGAAGAAATTCAAGCTTACATCGCGCGTGGTGATTATAAGGACAAGGCAGGCGGTTACGCCATTCAAGACCCCGAGTTCCACCCGGTGGAGCGGATTGAGGGTTGCTATGCCAATGTGATGGGCTTGCCGCTGTGTCATCTCTACCTACTGTTTCGAAGGGCGGGTATTGACGTGGACATCGATATCGCCCAGTTGTGTCAGCGGTATAATGACATAACATGTCAAGTCTACCCTTTGATATTGCATGAGCAGAAACATGAGAAAAATCCATAAATATTTGACGACACTGATCATCCTGGTAATGGTGTTGAGCGCCTGCAATCAAAATGCGACCGTCACACCCACGCCTGAACCTACAGCGACTATCCCTCTGCCCAGCCCTAATGTCAGTTTCGATTCTGTGCCCGACGTTGAGAGCGCTGCCAGAGAGTATCTGGACCTGTGGGTCAGGGAAGACTACCAGCAAATGTATGACCGCTTAAGCCGACTGACCAAAGACGCTGTTACCATGGAAGCCTTTGAGGCAAGCCACCGTGATACTGCTGTAAAACTGACCATGCAAGAGATGGATTATGAGGTTCTATCGAGCATGTTGAATATCACCACCGCGCAGGTCAGTTATCAGATCGAGTATGAAACTGCCTTAATGGGCACTATCAGCCGGCAGACCATCATGAATATGATCCTGGAAGATGGCTGGTGGCATGTGCAGTGGGATAGCGGCATGATGCTGCCTGAATTGGCTGGGGGCAACTACCTCGAACTGGTGATTGAGGTGCCGGCAAGAGGAAATATCTACGCCGCGGACACTTCGAATAATTATCCGCTGGTATCGTATGAAGACGTGGTTACAATTACAGTGACCCCCGGCGAAATCGATAAGGAGACAGAAGGGGACATGGTCGCCCTTTTGGCTGAAATTTTGATGCGCACGGAAGACAGCATCCGGGAGGAATACGCTGACCGTGCTGGTTACCAATATGCCATCATTGGTGATATCACAGCAGAAACTGCTGAGCAGTATTATAACCGTCTGACTGCTTTTCCTGGAATCTCATTGGAGAGTTTCAGAGCACGTTTTTACCATGATGGCGGCATTGCCCCTCATGTCACCGGTTATGTTTTGAATGTGCCGGTGGAAAATCTGGAATATTATCAACGCCTGGGCTATACCGGAGACGAAAAAATCGGTTATGCCGGTTTGGAAGCCTGGGGTGAAGAGTATCTTGCCGGAACACACGGCGCGGACCTGTATGTTAAGGATCTGCAGGGTCAGGTTCTGACCAAAATCGCCAGTTCGGATGCAAAACCAGCCCAGTCAATCTACACCACCATCGACAGCCAGCTGCAATACTGGCTGCAGCAGAGCATGGGAAATAACGTCGGCGCGATTGTTGTCATGGAGCGGGATACTGGCAAGATCATCGCCATGGTGTCAAACCCCGGCTTTGATCCTAACGTATTTGTGGGTCCTTTCTACACCGCTTATTCCATCGCGGAAGTCACGCAGAATCCGTTTAATCCGATGTATAACCGGGCGGCTCAGGGTGTATACCCTTCCGGGTCTGTATTTAAGATTGTGACCATGGCAGCCGCGCTGGAAACGGGCGTGTTTACCAAAGATTATCCCTATTTTTGCGACAGCCTCTGGTATGAGCTAGATGGCTGGGTGGGCAAGGACTGGACTTATGATAAGGGTTTCGGGGCATCAGGTTTGTTGACCTTGCAGCAAGGTTTGATGCGGTCATGCAACCCCTGGTTCTGGCACATCGCCTACACCCTTTGGAATGACGGTTATCGAACTGCCATCCCAGACGTGGCCGCCGGGTTTGGACTCGGAAAGCCGACAGGAATTGAGATACCTGAGTTTGAAGGCAACCTGAATATGAACCCGACCGACGTCAATGAGTATGTACAGATGGCGATTGGGCAGAGCACGCTGCAAAACAGCCCTCTGCAGGTCGCGAATTTCATTGCAGCAATCGGCAACGGCGGCACACTCCACCAGCCAACGGTGGTAGAGCGGATTGGTCTGACAGGTCAAACGCCAGTTTACGCATTTGAACCCAAAGAGATTGGGAAACTACCGGTCACACCCGAGAACCTCCGGGCAATCCAGGAAGCGATGGTGATGGTGATTCGCAACCCCAGCGGTACGGCCAACTTCCAGTTTTCAAATACCTTTCCATTTAACGTGGCTGGGAAAACCGGTACGGCGGAAAACCCGCTTGGCACAGCACACGCCTGGTTTGCAGGATATACATTCGAGGAAAACCCCGATAAACCAGACATCGCTATCGCGATCATCCTCGAAAACGCAGGTGAAGGTTCGGAGATGGCGACGCCGCTCTTCAGGCGGATTGTCTCACTGTACTTCACCAACATGGAAAATGCCGGGGGACTGATGCCGTGGGAAGCGCGCCCTTACGTGCCTGCCCAACCCGAAGAGGAATGAGATGACGGCGCTTTACAAGCACAACCAAAGGATGCATGTCTGACCTGCTCCAGGGTTTGGTGATCCGTTCTCAGGCGGGCTATCTCGATGTGCGCACAGACGCGGGTGATTATCGCTGCCGGCTGCGCGGGCGCTTGCGCAAAGGCAGGGCCAGGGGGGATCTTGTAGCGGTTGGCGACCAGGTAATGATCGAACCTATGCCAGATATGACCGGCAGCATCGAAGAAGTTTTGCCTCGTAAAAGTGTTTTCTCCCGCATGTTAACGGGTGTCAACTATGAATATCAACAAATTCTGATCGCCAACCCCGATTTGGCGATGCTGGTTTTTGCCTGCGCCAGACCAGAACCCAGCACGAGGATGCTCGACCGCTTTTTGGTGATAACCGAGCGGGCTCATATTCCAGCTGTGATCGTGGTCAATAAAATCGATTTATGCGGGGTCGAAAAAGCCCGGGAAATATTTTCGCCCTACGAAGACATTGGCTATGGGGTGGTGTACGCTTCCGCTGAAACAGGCGAAGGGCTGGAGGAGATGCGGGCATATCTGGCAGGTAAACTGACCACTTTGGCAGGGCCCTCGGGCGTCGGAAAAACGAGCCTGATCAACCGCATTTTGCCAGGCGTCAAGTTAGAAACCGCCGCGGTCAGCGAGGGTACAGGCAAGGGAAAAGGGCGCCACACCACGCAAGTGCGGCAATTGTTTGACCTGCCGGAAGGCGGCTATATCGCAGACGTACCGGGGCTGCGCACGCTGGCGCTCTGGGACATTGAAGAGGAAGAATTAGACGCCTATTTCATAGAAATTGCCCCACTGGTTCCCGAGTGTCAGTTTAATGACTGCAGCCATTCGCACGAACCCGGGTGCGCTGTCCGTAAGGCAGCAGCAGAGGGAAAAATCGATCCTGGCAGGTATGACTCTTACCTGAGGCTGCGTTTTGGCAGCGATGATCAGGAGGAGGAAGAATGAATAAATCACGGGTAACCCTTATTTTGTTAACTATCAGCCTGATACTGGCTGCCTGCAATACAAACCAACCAGCAGTAACACCTTTAGCGAATCAGGACGTCACTCTCGAGGCGCCCACTTACGCTCCGACCCCTACCGCCACTGAAGTTCCGCCTTTGGTGCTGAGCGTCTGCATGGCCGAAGAACCGGCTGGGTTGTATCGGTATGATGGTTATGAGGGTATGGCCAAACAAAGCGTATTTGCGGCAATTTACCTTGACCTTCTGGCAACCGATCGAGGCACCCAAGAGAGCCTTTTTTTTGAGAACATCCCCAGCCAGGAAAATGGCGGCATCCTGCTCGAAGCGGTTCCTGTCAAAGTCGGTCAACCTGTGTTGGATGCCAGCGGCAATGTGGTCTACCTTTCAGAAGGGACCCAAATTGAACACGCCATCAATTATTCTGTTGAGAACCCCGTGGTGTGGAACCACGAACAAGATTATCACATGAACCAGTTCACGGTGACCTTCAGGCTGTTGCCAGATCTGAAGTGGTCTGATGGTGAGGCGCTGGACGCGGAAGACTTTGTTTTCTCGTATCACCTGGCTGAAAAAAGCAGCCTGGGTCATTACAAATGGGCAATAGACCGCACCGCCAGCTTTGTCAGCAGCGACGAGCAGACATTGGTTTGGAAGGGCATTCCGGGTTTTGTCCCGCGGGATTTGAAGGACATCTTGTGGGCGCCGCTGCCCAGCCACCAGATCGGGGAGTTTTCTGACACGCAATTACTCGGCGCGGCTGAGACAAGCCAGTTTCCACTGGGTTGGGGCGCCTACCGTCTGATCAATTGGGAAGTCGGCAGTCAGATTGTTTTGGAGAAAAACCCTCACTTTGTATTGAAAGAGCAGGGACTGCCTGCTTATGACCAATTGGTTTTTCAGATCGAACCCGATTTAGAGTCGGCGCTGCAGAAACTGGCATCCGGGCAGTGTGACATCCTGGACAAGACTTATCAGCTTGAGGGGCTGGAGAAAAGCCAGCTGGAAAGCTTGTCGGCTGCGAGCACGCTTGTGGGTGAAAACTGGGAGCCGGTGCAGCAGCTGGTTTTTGGGATCACGCCAGCAGAGTATGATCAGGGCTTTTACAACGCCTGGACGAACGAGAGGCAGGACATTTTAGGCGCCCTGGCCACCAGGCAGGCATTGGGTGCCTGTATAGACCCGGCAGCACTGCTGAGAGAATATCTGACCGAGCGCCTGCCTGAAGGCATGGAGTTGCCAGCCGATCTGCAGGCAAGCGCTGCTGTGGATGGCAACCTGGCGCTGGATGAGATTGGGTGGGTGATTGATGCGGAGACAGAGGGAGATGTGAGGCTGGCTCGAAATGTCGAAAACGTTTTGAGTGGCACCCAATTGCGGTTGGAGCTGCTGACCGGGCAGAGTCAACTGGATCAGAACATCGCCAGGCTGATCGCTCAACGGCTGGCTGTCTGTGCGGTTGGGGTTGAGATTCAGCCTCTGCAGGTGGGTGAACTGTACCGACCCGGACCAGATGGTCTGGTCTTTGGGCGCAAGTTTGAGCTGGCGTTGGTCTCCTGGCAGGGAGAGCACCAGAACCTGTGTCAATTGTACACATCAGATAAGATTCCCTCTTCCATTAATAGTTGGGTGGGTACCAATCTGGCGGGGCTGCAAGAGCCGGATTTTGATGAAAATTGCTGGAAGATTTCGACAAGAAATCCTGGTGAGGAGGCAATGGATGATCTCGGGCTGGTGGCGCAATACCTGCCGGCTGTCCCCTTGATGCCACAATATCGTTTGTGGATTTATTCAAACCGAGTCGTTTTCGACCAAGGCAGCAACTTTAGCGACTTATGGCGGATGATGCCAGAGAAGTAGGCATTTTATGATTGACGGCGGCAAATCATCCGCAAACTGGTTTTACCACAGCCGCTATTATTTGATACAATGAATTGATCTACATTATGGCCTCTAAAAAATATATCAAGGACTATGATCTCGTCGAAACTGAGGACGAGAAAGGTCGAACAAGAAAAACCATAGCCTACCGCGGCGAATATTTCGGACTAAATCTCGAAGAGACCCGAATCAAACAGTTGAAGCGCCAATTTTTTCTGTTTTTTGTACTTGCCTTTGCATCGCATATTGGCGCGGGGTTTATCAACAACCCCGGACTTTACAAAATGTATATAGCCTTGCCATACACTGGGGCTTTCTTTCCGCTTATGTTTTTGGCGGCTGGGATATTGAGAATACCGAACGAAAAGAGACTCTATCGAAACGAAGAAATTGGTTTATCGTATAATAGAGTTGTCAATATGAGTCGTTTGTACCTGATTATCACGGCTGTTGGCCTGGTAGGTTGGTTGATTTATTTGATTTTTGCATCCCATGGCCGGGCTTTAGGGCTGGAGGCCATCTACCTGGGCATGTTATCAGCAGCAGCTGTTTTGATCTGGATGATATTCAGAAGAACGACTCAAGTGAAGATTGAACCGGAGGAAACTCCATTAACGAATCAATAGATTAATAGGAAGGTGGTCAGGAAGCCTTTGTTGACACCATTTTCTTATTAATTTATAATACACTAAATCTTAGAAGGAGAATTAGGAGAAATATGAGTAAATTTGCACGTAACCTTTCTATCTTGATTGTGCTCGTCATGTTCGGCGTAGCACTCGCCGCTTGCGGCACCCCGGCAACAGAAGTTGTCGAGACAGAACCCCCCGTGGTAGAGACCGAAGCACCGGTTGAAACTGAAGAACCAGTTGTAACTGAGGAACCAGTAGAGACCGAAGAAGCTCCGGTATTTGAAGAGCAGCCTTTCGCTGAGAACCTCCCTACTGCCCCCACCATTGACACCCCCTTTGTGGTCGCATATCAGGACTTCTCACAGAAGTTCAGCCCCTTCTTTGGGGACACTGCCTACGATATGGACGTCTCGGCTATGACCCAGATCAGCATTATGACCACCGACCGTGTCGGCGGTATTATCTATAATGGTATCGAGGGCGAGACTCACAACTATAACGGCGTTGATTACGAATACAAGGGCGCCGCTGACATCGCTGTTGATTACGATGAAGAAGCCGACCTCACCAAATACACAGCCCGCCTGCGCGTTGGAATGAAATTCTCCGATGGCGAACCTGTGACCATTGATGACGTGATCTTCACCTATTACACCTATCTGGATCCTTCCTATGTTGGTTCCACTTCCCTGGGTTCCTATAAAATCCTGGGCTTGAAGGACTATCAGACTCAGACCACCAGCGAAGTCTTCGAAAAATACGACGCAATATTTGAAGAGATCTACGCTGCTGGCATGGACTACGAAGTTACAGATGCAGACGCCTGGACTGCGGAACACCAAGCATATGTTTGGGACGAACTGAAAGCGGCCGGAATGGCAGAAGCTCAGGGTATCGTTTCTTACGTTGACGCTAATTACCGCGACGCCTATGCTCAAGATTATCTTGGCTTCGATCCTGCTGAAGTTGCCGAAAATGAGGGCCTGCAAGTTGCCCTTGGCATGGTCATGTGGGGCTTTGGTGAAGTTGAAGACGGTGTCCTGACTGCTCCCTCCGGGGCAACCTTTGACCTGGTGGAAACTTTCCCGACCGTTGATGACTATTACAACGAAATCCTGGCTGCCTACGACAACGATTACCGCGCAGCTTTCCCCTACGAATCTGCCACTGGCACTGATGTAGCTTCTAATGTCAAGACTGCATTTATTGGCTACTTCGGACCGATGGACGAATCCATGGGCGAAGGTGGTGTTCCTAACATCGCTGGTATCAAGAAGATTGATGACTACACCGTCGAAGTCACTGTTGAAGGCTACGAGGCTCCTGCCGTATACAGCATCCTTGGCGTTAATATCACTCCTCTGCACTACTACGGTGATAGAGAAAAATATGATTACGAAAACAATATGTTCGGTTTTGAGTTTGGCGATCTGTCCAAGCAGCAAAGCCTGACCGCAACCCCGATGGGCGCTGGCGCTTACAAATTCATTGAGTACAACAACCGTGTTGTTTTCTTTGAAGCCAACGAATACTACTATCGTGGCTGCCCCAAGATTCGCGAGATCCAATTCCGTGAAACCCTGTCTGCTGAAGTTGTGACCGCTCTGACCTCTGGTGTCGCTGACGCTGGTGAAATGAGCTACAACAAGACTCGTTTCGAAGAAGTAATGGAAGCGAATGCTAATGGCGAGATGACTGGTCCTGTGATCACATCCAGCCTGGTCGACAACCTGGGTTACGGTTACGTTGGTATCAACGCCTCCACCGTCAAAATTGGCGACGACCCAGCCTCCGATGCATCCAAGAACCTGCGCCGCGCTCTGGCAACCGTTCTGGCTGTTTACCGCGATGTCGCGATTGACAGTTACTACGGCGAAGGCGCCGCAGTTATCAACTACCCAATTTCGAACACTTCCTGGGCTGCACCTCAGCCGACTGATGAAGGCTATCAGGTTGCATTCTCTGTGGATGTCGATGGTAACCCCATCTACACCGCCGAAATGACTCCGGAAGAAAGATACGTAGAGGCCGAAAAGGCCGCCGCCGGTTTCCTCGAAGCTGCCGGTTACACTGTTGTTGACGGTGTTGTTACTGAAGCCCCCGAAGGCGGTAAACTTTCTTATGAAGTTATCGTTCCTGGTGGCGGTACTGGTGACCACCCCGCTTTCGCGATTTTGACTGGTGCCCGTGACTCCCTGAGCAACATCGGTATCGAACTCGAGATCAATGACCCTACCGACGCCAACATCCTTTGGGATGCCCTGGATTCCGGCGAACAAGAACTCTGGACTGCAGCCTGGGGCTCCACGATCGATCCTGATATGTACCAGGTCTATCACAGCTCCAACATTGTCGGTCTGGAAGGCTCAACCGAGTCCAACCACTATCACATCCAGGATCAGGAACTTGATGATCTGATCATGGAAGCTCGCCTCAGTGATGACCAGGCTTTCCGTAAAGCGATTTACAAACAAGCTTTGGACCGCATCATTGACTGGGCGGTAGAAATTCCGACCTACCAGCGCAAGAACGTCATCATCTTCAGCACCGAACGCGTCAATATTGACAGTTTGACCCCCGATATCACCACCTTCTGGGGCTGGATGAACGACATCGAACTGGTTGAGATGAATTAACCTGTGAACCAAAACAGGTAATGAGTACAATGAGCCCACCCCAATGGGTGGGCTCATTATGTCTTAGAGTCCGGATGCTATTTTTTATCTATAGTAGATTGAGAGAGCGCTAATGAAAAGTTTCATAATAAGGAGAGTCATCTTAGGCCTCTTTATCACCTTTTTTGGGGCAATGCTTTCTTATACGGTTATCCGTAGTTTGCCCACTTCGTATGTAGAATCGATCGCCAGACAGCGCGCATCCAACCCCCTCAGCACGAAATCATACCAGGAGTGGTTGAAGGAATTGAACCAGGTTTATGGCCTGGACAAAGGAATTATTCCGGGCTTCTTTGGTTGGATGGGCAACGCCCTCCAGGGTAATTTTGGAGATTCCTGGCATTATGGCATCCCGGTGACTGAGAAGTTTGCTCAAGTTATATGGGTCTCGATGATTTTGAATGTCATAACGGCCTTGGTACAATTTTTTATAGCAATACCATTAGGCATCCTGGCGGCAAGGAAGCAATATAGCCGCACAGATTACGCGATCACCTTATTCGCGCTAATGGGAATTTCTTTACCCACGTTCTTCCTCGCGACTTTGCTGAAGTATACTTTCGCGATCAAGTTGCAGTGGTTTGATCTCTACGGTCTGACTGGGCGTTTCCACACCACGATGACCCCCTTCCAGCAAGCGGCTGATATTGCTTACCATCTTGTGCTGCCTGTTATTACCCTGATGATGCTTAGCATTGGGGGCTTGATGCGCTACACGCGTACCAACATGCTGGAAGTGTTAAACTCTGACTATATCCGGACTGCCCGAGCGAAAGGCTTGCCTGAAAACGTTGTTATCAATAAGCACGCTTTCCGAAATACATTAATCCCTCTGGTCACTTCTTTGAGCGGGATTTTGCCTGGTATGTTCACTGGTGCAATGATCACTGAAACGCTTTACCAGATACCGGGGATTGGGTATATCTCCTACCAGGCTATTATTCGCGGCGACATTCCGTTTGCTATGTTTTACATGGTGTTCTTAATTTTACTGACCCAGGTCAGCATTTTGACTGCTGACATCCTCTATGCTGTTGTAGACCCCAGAATCAGGGTCAATTAGGCGGTGGAAATGAGTGAACTAGAAGCAACCAATATTCCGAACGAACCCACCCAAAACCCAATACCCCCAACAAGTTCCGGTATGGCGCTGGATGATGCCCGTCGGGTTAAGACGCTTTCTCCAGGCATGCTGGTATTTAAGCGCTTTATCCGAAACAAACTGGCTGTGATCGGTTTGATCATCCTCTTGCTGATGTTTGCATTTTCGTTTTTAGGGCCTTTTCTTTCCCCCTATACCCAGACACAAGTATTTTATAAAAAAGGTACGATCAGCAAAGACTACGCCGGCGCGATCTATAACACCGATTTGAGATACTCTGTCAGAGAAGGTGAGATTTTTGGGGGCGCGGAACAAGCGCGATTTTTGCTTTCGCTTGGCAAAGACCAACCCCAATTTTCATCAGGTGGCAAAAATTTTGCTTACATTAAAGAGGGCGAAGGCTTTTACCGAATCGTTCAACTCGAGAAATTTGCTGAAGCCATCATGGGCAGAGTTAACCCCCTGCCTGGAAACACGATGCCATTAGGGTTTGCTGAAGCATTTGAGGAAGCCAACGACGCAGGCGAGATGACCTTTGACTTCCAGGGTACGACCTATGTTTTGACGCGGGATAGGAAAACTACTCAGATCTCAACTCAAAGAGATGTCGCGATCGGCAGTTACTCAATTTTTGACGCCTATAAAGAAGAAAACAACTCCCAAGTAAATTCCTTTGAATTTCGCTTGAACAGCCAATTGGCAAGCATTAATGACGAGGAATCTTTCACCGCGGATGGCGAGGAGTATCGTATTGTTGAGGACGAAGCTCAGGTTACCATTATTGATGAGCAGGGCGAGCCCTTTGCAGAAATTTCGAATATCATCGTGAACCCGCTTGACCAGAACGAATTTTTATCCGTTGAGTTTAAAGCTGCGGCTCGCGATACCATCGTCGATCGGAAAAACACATTCGAGTTTCCTGGTCCCGATGGCGAAATGATCGAGTATGAGATTAATCGGGTCAATACAAACTACTATATCAAGCGGGAAACCACAACCACGCTGATCAATATGTTTGAATTCCCCTCAATCACACACCCATTGGGGCTCGACAATAACGGGATGGATATGATGACCCGTTTGATGTATGGTGGCCGCGTATCGTTGATGGTTGGTTTCGTGGCCGTCTTTCTTGAATTGATCATTGGCATCGTTATTGGTGGCGTTTCAGGCTTCTTTGGTGGATCGGTTGATACAGCATTGATGCGTTTTGTAGACTTGTTCAACAGCATCCCGCAAATGCCGTTGATTTTGATCTTCGGTTCTGTCATGGACACGCTTGAAGTGGACCCGATGCAACGCATGTTTATCCTAATGGCTATTCTGGGCTTCCTGGGCTGGACTGGGATCGCCCGCGTGGTTCGTGGTCAGATCCTCAGTTTGCGTGAGCAGGACTTTATGGTAGCGACCGAGGCCACGGGTATCCGCACGACTCGGAAGATTTTCAGGCATCTTATTCCCAACGTGATGCCGATTCTAATTGTGAGCGCGACTGCCAGCCTTGGCGGTTTGATCATCACAGAAGCAACCCTGGGTTTCCTTGGTTTGGGTATCAAGTATCCACTTGCGTCCTGGGGCAGTATTATCAACATCTCTTCAGACGCCTTCATCATGAGCGGTTATTGGTTCATGTGGATTCCTGCAGGTGCGTTGATTTTATTGACCGTGCTGGGCTTCAACTTTGTTGGCGATGGCCTGCGCGATGCTTATGACCCGAGAATGAGACGCTGAGGTGAATTAATGACCGAAGAAAAAGACTTGACTAAATACGACACGACTGATCTTGAAGACAACCAAATAAAAGAGAAAATTCACCTGACCGCCAGGGAGTCTAACCGGATCAGCCGAGAAAACCGAAGAATTACTGACGCGATCGAGAAACAACGCATGCGCAAGAATGTGCCTGAAAGTGAATATCTGACACAAATGCGCGATCCCAACAATGTTGTCGAGTTTGACGACCTGCATACCTACTTTTTTACCGACATCGGCACGGTCAAAGCCGTTGATGGGGTCAGTTTCGATGTCCCGATTGGCAAGACCGTTGGTGTGGTGGGAGAATCTGGTTGTGGCAAGTCAGTGACTGCCTTGTCACTGATGCAGTTGGTACAAAGACCACAAGGTCAGATCGTTAAGGGCGCTGTGCGCCTGAATGCCGGCGATAAAGTTTATGACGTCGCTAAAACACCCAGTGTGGAGATGGAAAAAATTCGGGGCAACAAAGTTTCGATGATATTCCAGGAACCAATGACCAGCCTGAACCCTGTTTTCACAGCCGGTTATCAGGTCGACGAAGTTATCGCCCTGCATAATCCCGATATGAACAATGAGGCTGTTAAGGCGCGCACACTGGAAATGATCGACCTGGTGGGTATTGCCAACGCAAGCGGTGTTTATGACATGTATCCTCACCAATTGTCTGGCGGCATGCGCCAACGCATCATGATTGCTATGGCACTGGCATGTAATCCCCGTCTGATTATTGCTGATGAGCCTACCACGGCTTTGGACGTCACGATCCAGGCGCAGATTCTTGACCTGCTGCGCAGCCTGAAAGACAAGATCAACTCAAGCATCATGCTGATCACTCACGACCTTGGCGTTGTGGCTGAAATGGCTGATTATGTTGTGGTTATGTACGCGGGACGGATTATTGAAAAAGGAACAGCTCACGAAATATTCAATGAACCGATGCACCCTTACACCGTAGGTTTGATGGCTTCCAAGCCGGTGATCAATCGGGATATCCAGAAGTTATACAGTATTCCCGGCACTGTTCCGAACCCCATCAATATGCCGAATTACTGTTATTTCAAAGACCGGTGCAATCGGCGAATGCCCATCTGTGATGGACCATATCCCCCTGAATATTTTCTGACACCGTCTCATATGGCGGTCTGCTATCTCTATGAAAAAGAAGAGGTAATAGCTAACTATGGCAAATAATGATAATGGTAATAAAAATAATACCCAGGTGACGCCTAATATCATCGAGGTACACAAACTGAAGCAATACTTCCCCATTAAGGCGGGGTTACTGCAGAAGGTCGTTGGGTATGTTAAGGCTGTAGATGGCGTTAGTTTCCGCATTGAACGCGGCAAGACCATGGGTCTGGTGGGCGAATCGGGAAGCGGAAAGACCACCGTAGGCAAAACCATGCTGCGATTAAACGAGGCTACCAGCGGCAAGGTCTTGTTCAATGGCGTTGATGTCTTTTCGATGAGCAGAGCTGAGGTCAGGGCTATCCGACCGAAGTTGCAAATGATTTTCCAGGACCCCTATTCGAGTCTTTCGCCTCGTATGCCCATCAGTGAAATTATTGGAGAAGCAGTCCGCGAGCATAAGATTGTGCCGCCCTCTGAGTATGAAGCACATCTGGATAAGGTTATGCTTCAGTGTGGATTACAACCTTACCACAAAGACCGCTACCCCCATGAGTTCTCGGGCGGGCAGCGGCAGCGTATTTGTATCGCGCGCTCGTTGGCGCTGAACCCTGAATTTGTGGTCTGCGATGAGCCAGTTTCGGCGCTGGATGTTTCCATTCAGGCTCAAATTATCAACCTGCTGGAAGAACTGCAGGTGTCTAACGGTATCGCTTATCTGTTTATTTCTCACGACCTCTCCGTAGTTCAGCACATTTCGGACTATGTTGGCGTGATGTATTTAGGCGATCTAATGGAATACGGGGACAAGAAAAGTTTGTTCGAGAACCCGCTGCATCCTTACACCCAGGCGTTGTTGAGCGCGGTCCCTGTACCGGACCCGAATTATAAAATGAATCGGATCATCCTTGAAGGCAGTATTCCCTCACCGGCGAATCCACCTTCCGGATGCAAATTCCACACGCGCTGCCCGTATGTTATGGATATTTGTAAAACTGTGGTTCCACAAACACGTGAAATTGAAGAAGGACATGTGGTAGCATGTCATTTATACAATGAACAAGGAACTGTCGTTGATGAAGGATCAGCCTATTCAATCTAACGATGACGATGGTCGCGTGATTGCCGACATGAATGTTGAAGGCACGCCCTGGCACGACCGTGCTGCCAGTTTTATTGACCGTCAGGCCAGCGAGGCAGCCAGAAAGCAAACGGTACAGGCTTACAGCGAGCGAATGACTTCTTCTGAAGCCAGGCGCTACACTTTTTACGCGCTGTTGGCTGGTCTTGCTCTTGTGGCGGTCATGGCATCTGTCTGGATTGTGTTGATCCTGTTTATGACCCAAGTTTGGTTTCGGTAGAAAAACATACCGCCTCGCAAGAGGCGGTTTTCCTCTGTGCCTCCTTGCAGCATGAAAATCATCCTCAAAATCTAAAAGGGGTTAGCAAGAGTCTATCCACCTCTCTGGGTTACAATAGTCAGTTACTATGAAAACTATGATTAAGAAAACTTTACTCGTCTTATTTTTATGTCTATTTCTTGCTGCCTGCGCCTCGGGTTCGGGCGAGACCGACCCAGCAGCCGCAGCCGAAGAACAGACCAATCCGGCTGTGAGTGAACAGTCTGAATCATCATCCATCGTGGGCGGAATTTATCAGGTCAACGCCATCAGGAATAATGATCCGATCTTTACCTTGAATACGGGAGAGGTGTTCGACGGGAGGGCTGTGACCGGCTTTTTAGAAGCTATGGAGGCGGATAAACAACAATTTAGCGTCAACGGCGTCAGTTATCATATCGATCCACTGGGTCAGCACGCATACCGGATTTATCGGTTGAATCTTGTGGCAGAAGGCTTACCTGACCGCATTCAGGCAGTTGAAGGCGGTTTGATGTCAGTCGAATTTGCTGAGGCAATCGAGACCGCCCTGGCAAATGACAGCAAAATTTTTGAGCATAAGAATACCGTCTATGTGACCTCGCAGCAAGGCAAAGTCACTCAGGTCTCAACCTTGAGAGACGCGGTGATCGCGAGCCCTTACTACCTTGAAGTTTATGATTCTGGTTTCAATGAAATCGCCCAGTCTTACAGGTTCCGATTGGCATTGGAATCGGCACTGGCAGTGGGAGAGAAAACCTTCTCGCATGAGGGTGAACGATATGGCGTGATGCCTGTGGCGGGGGGCTTTACCATTACCGACCCCGAGGTGAACCTGCTGGCTGAACTCTCGAACATCTATGTAATCCCCCGTGGAAGCAATGTGACCATTCCGCTCGCCTTCAAAAACGTGGTAAGAGAGGCAATCGAGACTGAACAGGCAAGCTTTATTTACACAAGCCCTTCAAAGGTAAAAACGGAATACCAGGTGAACAAACTTGAAAATGCCTGGTCTGTCATGCCTGTTGGGACAAAATGATTGGATAGAAACCTTTAGACTGCACGGTGGAACCGCCAGAATTTGAGTTCCTTCATCCCAAAAAAAGTGAAGTACAATTCTTTGGCTATAGCTCAAGTTGGCAGTCACAAGAATTTATGCTAAAATTTGGCTATAAATTTGGGGCATGGTGCAATGGCAGCACACCGGACTTTGAATCCGTTGATCTTGGTTCGACTCCAAGTGCCCCGGCTGAATTATTGTGGACACAGACTCAGA
>Ga0172382_10002421_pt1 | contig 31286 bp, 33 predicted proteins | sample Leawel138RmetaG_FD_122245 | JGI IMG/M metagenome (GOLD analysis project Ga0172382, IMG submission 122245) | Leachate microbial communities from a municipal landfill in Southern Ontario, Canada - Leachate well 138R metaG | ecosystem: Engineered > Solid waste > Landfill > Unclassified | place...
GGCCTTCCTCTGTTCCTCCTCCTTTTCCCGACGCGCTTGCTCTTCAGCGGCCTTCCTCTGTGCCTCCTCCTTTTCCCGGCGCGCTTGCTCTTCAGCGGTCTTCCTCTGTGCCTCCTCCTTTTCCCTGCGCGCTTGCTCTTCAGCGGCCTTCCTCTGTGCCTCCTCCTTTTCCCAGCGCGCGTCGGCTATTGCCTTATTTTTTTCCAACGCGATTGCCGCTTTTTTAGCTTCTTCCGCGCGAGCTTTAACCGATTCTCGGGTTTTTTTAATTGCCGAAGAAGGAGAAGTGTCCCCGCTTATTTTGGAAGTTTTGGGCTGTGGCGCCGGGGCATTTTGCGGCTTAGGCAAAACACCGAAAGCATCGCGCAATGCTCGGTTAAATCGAATAAGCTCAGCAGAATTCACGGGTGGCGGTTGCTTGACCGTCTTTTTGTTTTTGGCCGCGTCAATTGCCTGTGCCAATGTTTTAATCGCGCCGTTTTGTATTTTAAGCATATGAGTTATATTAATTTTAACATATGCAAGTCCGCAAGAAAAGATATGAGCGGGCGGAAAAACAAAAAACGGGCATTCGCGCCCGTTTTTTGTTTTTCCGTTTTATTTTTCAGTTTCTTTCATTGATAAATTGATTCTTCCCTGATCGTCAATTTCAACAACTTTGACTGTAACCGTATCGCCGATATGCACTACGTCTTCAACTTTATTGACGCGCCGATTTGCCAGTTTGGAAATATGGACCATCCCTTCTTGTCCCGGCAAAATTTCCACAAACGCGCCAAAGTTCATAATTCGCTTTACCTTTCCCGTGAAAATCTCGCCCACTTTCACTTCTCGCGTAATATTTTCGATCCATTCGGCGGCTTTTTGGCCGGCCTCCGGTTTTTCGGCGGTAATAAAGATGGTGCCGTCTTCTTCAATGTCAATTAAAACGCCGGTATTTTCAATGATTTCGTTGATTATTTTGCCGCCCGGGCCGATAACTTCACGAATTTTATCGGGATTGATGCGGATAATAATAATCCGCGGGGCGTATGGCGAAAGTTCCGGCCGCGGGGAAGCGATGGCTTTCTCCATGGCGTCCAAAATCTGATACCGCGCCTGCTTGCCTTGTTCCAAGACTTTCATCATTATTTCCTGTGTAATGCCCTCGATCTTTACGTCCATTTGAACCGCGTTAATGCCTTGCCGCGTGCCGGCGATCTTAAAGTCCATATCTCCATGATGGTCTTCCGGACCTTGAATATCGGTAAGCACTTTGTAGTTTTTGGCGTTTTCGGCGATTAATCCCATAGAAATGCCGGTGGCATGTTTTTTAATCGGCACGCCCGCGTCCATCAGCGCCAATGAAGCTCCCGACAGGGCGGCCATCGAAGTGGATCCGTTTGAAGAAACGATCTCGGAAGTTGCTCTGATAGTATAAGGGAAATCTTCTACGGACGGAATAAGCGGCAAAAGCGTTTTTTCGGCCAGCATGCCGTGGCCGATTTCGCGGCGTCCGGGGGCGCGCAAGAAACGCACTTCTCCGCAGGAATAAGGCGGAAAGTTGTAATGATGCAAAAATCGCTTTTTGCCGGTGACCTCCATGCCGTCCAGCAGCTGCTGGTCTCCGGGAGCGCCCAAAGTAACCGTGGAAAGAGACTTGGTTTCTCCTCGGGTGAATAACGCCGAGCCGTGCGTTCGGGGAATTACCGCGACATCGGCTTTTAAGTTGCGCAATTCATCGGGCTTTCGTCCATCGGGACGGATGCCGGTTTCAAGAACGGTTTCGTGCAATATTCTATCAATTTCTTTTTCAAAAAATTTTTTGGAAAAATTCAATCTTTCGATGTCGTTTTCATAGTTTTGCGCGATATGTTCCTCAAGTTGGTTTTTGACGTTTTCCATCGCGCTTTGGCGTTCGGTTTTATCTTTTTGGTAAAGCGCGTTTTTGAGATTTTGGCCGATTTGCGCCCGCAATTCGCTTTCAAAACTGTCGTCGAACGGATACGGCTTTAATTCCATTTTTTCTTTTCCGATTTCTTTGGCAATTTTATTTTGGAAATCTAACAATTGCTTGATGTAGGGCTTGGCAAATTTAAAAGCATCCACAACTTCGCTTTCCTGCGATTCATTCAGTCTTCCTTCGATCATGTTGGCAATGATTTCGCTGTCCTTTTCGAGTCCGGCAAACACCACATCCATGGAGCTTGCTTCGCGTTCTTCATAGGTTGGATTGAGAATAAAACTGCCGTTAATTTTTCCGACGCGCACCGAGGCCACCGGTCCTTGCCAGGGGATGTCGGAAATTGCCAGCGCGCAAGAAATTCCCAATAAACTGATAATATCGGGCTCGTTTTGCGCGTCCCATGAAAGCACCGTGGCAATGGTTTGAACTTCGTTTTTTAATCGATCGTCAAAAAGGGGCCTGATGGAGCGATCAATTTGCCGCGCGTTGCAGATTGCTTCATCGGACGGCCGCGTTTCCCGTTTGATGTAACGGGGTCCTTTGATTTTGCCGGCGGCATAATATTTTTCTTCATAATCAACCATCAACGGGAAAAATCCCATATCCGGCTTTTCCTTCTTGGACATCACGGCGGTGGTCAAAACCATGGTGTCGCCGTAGCGCACAACCGCCGAGCCGTTCGCTTGCGAAGCCAGTTTGTTTGCCTCGATTGTGATTTCCTTATCTCCCAGCGTCAGGGAATATTTAAAACTTTCTTCTGCCATAAAATTTTAATCTCGAATATCGAATCTCGAATATCGAAACAAATTCGAATTTTCAAATACTCAAATAACCAAAACGAATTTTTCAGTCTTTTGTTTTGAGCATTTGAACTTTGAAAATTTGAGAATTGTTTCGAATTTCGAATTTCGTGCTTCGGATTTTTTTACTTTTATTTTTTGATTAGATATTTTTCGGGGGCTTTTTCCATATCAATAAATTCATCGGCGCTTTCTTTCAGTTTTGCCGATGCCGAACGGCCGAAAGCGATGATCTCCACCCGCTTGCCCTGGTTTTCCAAATATTCCACCAATTGCTGAAAATCGCCGTCTCCGGAAGCGATAACGATTGTGTCTACCGAAGGCGAAATGCGAATCGCGTCCACGGTAATTCCCACGTCCCAGTCCGCTTTTTTGAGTCCGTCATAATATTCCTGCAAATCGCGGATGCGCGTTTCAATGCCCAATTTTACCAGCGCGTCAAAAAAAGGCTTTTCTTCGCCGGTTTTGGTGCGCACCACATAGGCGAACGCGCGGATGAGCTTGCGCCGTCCGACCGCGGTTTTTAAAACCTCCCGAAAATTGACCCGTGCCTGGTATAAGCTTCTTGCCGAATGATAGAGATTTTGCACGTCAATTAAAACTGCAATTCTTTGGTCGTTTAATTGGATTGTCATAGCGACAAACCCCGCCGCGGCGGGGTGAAGATTATTTTTTTAATCCCAATTTTTTTAGCATTTGGGCATATTGGTGGACATTTGTATCGCGCAGATAGTTTAGAAGCTTTCGCCGCTTGGAAACCATCTTTAGTAATCCCCTCTTGGAGTGAACATCTTTGGTGTGTTTTTTTAAATGTTTTTGCAAGCGGTCGATTTCTTCACTTAATAAAGCGATTTGCACCGCGGGCGATCCGGTGTCTGTTTCATGGACTTTGTGTTTTTCAATCAGTTTTGTTTTTTCTTTTTGTGTTAGCATATTTGTTTTAATTATTTTCTGCGGAAAATAAAATTAAATTTTTTGTAATTCGCGTCTTTCTTTGACGAGGGCTGTTTTAACGCGCCGTGTAGCCTTGGCGAGATTAGCCCTACTCCGTTAAAACTTCGCAGGACACTGCTTCTATCAGCGACCCAAAGTATTTTTGTCTATATATAAACTTCTACCTTATCAGTGCTTGCACTGCGCAGCCTTGGCGAGATTAGCCCTGCTCCGTTAAAACTTCGCAGGACACTGCTTCTATCAGCGACCCAAAGTATTTTTGTCTATATATAAACTTCTACCTTATCAGTGCTTGCACTGCGCAGCCTTGGCGAAGCAGTGCCCCCAGCAGGACTCGAACCTGCAACAAACTGCTTAAGAGGCAGCTACTCTGCCAAATTGAGTTATGGGGGCGTTTGTCAATTGCAGTCGAGACTGTTAAATTCCAAAGGATTGCCGTCGATATAACCCATTCCGTCCATTACCGCGGTGACAATCGCGAAACTTCCGTATATTAATAATAAGCCGATAATCACCATCAAAATAATTTTTTTCGATTCTGCCATCACTTCGGCGTTATTTTGGTTGATCAACATTTTGAATCCAGCGACCGCGATTACCAGTCCGGCAATAACGGGTATCAAATCTATAATTACGAATTTGATAATATTATCAATCAGTTCAAACAGATTGCAAATCTTACAAGCATCTTGCCCTGCACCGCCGCAAGGAGGCAAAATTGAACCGCTTTGCGCGACAGCCCAAAATGGAGTTCCCATTAAAACAGTGATAAAAATGGCGGCGATTTTTTTCATTTTGTTTGTGTATCGATTCCCCTGCTCTAGCGCCTCTGGAGGGAATCGAACCCCCGTCACCGGTTCCGAAGACCGGTACTTTATCCGTTAAGCTACAGAGGCTCGTCCTGCGTAGCCTTGGCGAAGCAGGGCTCATCACTTTGTTTTATACCAGATAATTGAAAAAAAGCAAATAGTGCGATAAAGTGGGCTTATTATGAATTTTTGCGAACAAATACCAAAACAAGTGAAAACCGCCATCGTGCGATTGCGGCAGTCCGGATTTGAAGCCTATATCGTTGGCGGTTGCGTGCGCGATCTTTTGGCGGGGGTTGAACCGGCCGATTGGGACGCGGCCACCAATGCGTTGCCCGAAAAGATTCAGGAAGTTTTTCCGGACAATTTTTGCGATAATAAATTCGGCACCGTAACTGTCAGAGTTGACGGTGGTTTTGAGATTGAAATCACCCCCTATCGCGTTGAATCAAAATATACGGATAAACGACATCCCGATAAAGTTGAATGGGCAGACACCATAAAAGACGATTTGTCGCGGCGCGATTTTACCGTAAACGCGATCGCGTTGAGCTATATAAAGGAAGGGGAAAACGAAAAAGTTGAAATCATTGATTTGTTTGGCGGCAAGACCGATTTGGAAAATAAAATTATTCGCGCGGTGCGCGACCCGAATGAAAGGTTTGCCGAAGACGCGTTGCGGATGATGCGCGCGGCGCGTTTTACGGTTTGCTTGGGGCAAGAATGGCGTATTGAAGAAAAAACAAAACAAGCGATTGTCAAAAGCGCGAGTTGGCTAAAAATGGTTTCGCAAGAGCGGATCCGCGATGAATTTTTAAAAATCATAATGTCTTGCCGCGCCGCCCAAGGGGTGGATCTTTTGCGCGAATTGGGTTTGTTGAAATATATCATTCCCGAACTTTTGGAGGGTTATGGTTGCGGACAGAACAAACATCATATATATGACTGCTACACTCACCTTTTGAAATCTTTGGAGTTTTCCGCCAAGAAAAATTTCGGTATGCATGTGCGTATGGCTTCCCTGCTCCACGATGTCGGCAAGCCGCGCGCCAAAGCCGGCGACGGGCAGAATTCCACATTTTACAACCACGAAATTATTGGGGCGCGCATGGCGAAAAAAATTTTGCAGAGGATGAAATTTTCAAAAAAAGACTGCGACAAAATTGTTCTGCTGGTGCGCTATCATTTGTTCTATTATAATGTCGGCGAAGTCACCGAATCTTCGGTGCGCCGCTTGGTGCGCAATGTCGGACGCGAAAATTTGGAAGAGTTATTGCAAGTGCGCATGGCTGATCGCATCGGCTCCGGTTGCCCCAAAGCCGAACCCTATAAACTGCGCCACTTGCGCTACTTAATGGAAAGAGTGGCTCTTGATCCAATCTCTCCCAAGATGATTAAAATTGACGGCAAAGACATAATGGAAATTTTGGATATCGGACCCGGACCCAAAATCGGATGGGTGCTTGATGTTCTGCTGGGGAAAGTTCTAAACGATCCCAAATTAAACACGAGAGATTATCTGGCAAACGAAGTTAGCCGTTTGGGCGCGATGAATGAAAAGGCTTTGGCGGGTCTTGCCGCGCAAGCGAAAAAAGAAAGAGAAGTGGTGGAGGTGAAAAGAGATGAAATGACCAAAAAAAAATATTGGATAGTGTAGTTTTAATATCTCCGTTATCATTTCTTGCAAAGCGCATAATTTTCTGCTGAAAATTTGCTTTCGCGCGGCCGTCGCCTGTGCGGCATTGCAAGAAATGATAACGGGGATATTTTGTTGTTTAGTAGAGTTTGCTTTCGCGCGGCCGGCTATTAAAATTTATATCTTGATTGTTTGGGCGTTATAAGGTAAAATATCAAAGCGCCGGGGAGGAGTATGACGGTAGTACGTACGATTCGGGTTCGTGCAGACAGGGTTCGACTCCCTGCTCCCCGACAAATTATTTTGTCTTGCCAAAACAAAAACCTCATTGAGGTTTTTGTTTTTTCGCGCCGCGACTTTTGCAAAAAAAACCAATATTATCTAAAATGAAGAAAATTTAAAAAATGTTATGACACCACAAACAAATCAACCGACAGACGGCGCGGATAATGATTTCACTCTCACCCTTTTTGAGGTTTGTGAAATGCTCAATAAAAGCACCCGCACCATCACGCGCTACATTCAAAGAAACATATTGCATCCGCGCCATTCAAGGAGTCGCAAGGGAACGCTTGAGTATCGTTTCAGTTACGCGGAAGTTGAAAGAGTGCGCGAGGCGAACAGGGCGAATCAGTCATACCTTTACGGAAGGCCTGTTTATCGCACAACCTATAATGCGAGCTTCGCCGATTATAACGCGTTGGCGCAACCGCCAGCCGCGCCGTTTCTTGCCCCGGGGATGTCTTATCCCGCGATGCCGAATTATGCCTATCAGGATCCGCCGGTGCAATATCCGCAAAGTATGCCGCAAGGCGCGCCGCAGGGTCGAATAAATTCGACACAAGATTTTAACGCGCCGCGCCAAGATTTGCCGCCGCTAAAAAAACAGGATGCCCCGCAAAAAAATATTCAAAAAGAAGATTTGCCTCCGGCGGAGAAAAAGGAAATGCCCGGCCGCGCCAGCGAAGAAATTATTTCTTTACTGAAAGAGACCACGGAAATGCTGCGCGGACAGTTAAAAATCAAAGACGATCAGATAAAAAATTTGGATGACAAGATCGGGCAAATGATTGAAAGAAATCGCGAAACCAATATTTTGTTAAAAGGATTGCAGGACAAGATTATGCTTTTGGAAAAACCAAAAGCCAAGCGCGAAAAAGATAAGCTTGGCGGCGGTGCCAAAAAAATCGCGGAGGCGAAAACAAAATCGCCTCTTGCCGATATGTCGCCGATTGAAATTGTTGCCGATGCGCCGAGAGACAGCATCGCGCCATCGGACAGCGCCCGCCAACCCGCCGAATATAATTTGCCGCTGCCCCCGTTGCCGGCCGCGGCTGCCGATGTTGCCGAAGATGAGTCCGATTTGCCGGAAAAGAAAGGGTTGTTCGGAAAAATATTTGGATAAACAATTAAACAATAGAATAACCGAATCGGTTATTCTATTGTTATGGAATAATCAAACATACTTATTCTAGCGTGATAGAATAGTCAAAATGTTATTCTACGCCTTCGCTAGCAAATACATAATGGAAACTTTTAATTTAAAAACATTGCCTCCAAAAATTGATTACGAATCCTTGATTCGTATTATCGGCGAAGCGCACGGCGCCATCGGCGAACTCAACGGGTTGTTGCGGAAAAATATTTTGAGCCCTGAATTATTGTCCCAGCCTTTACTTACCAAAGAAGCGGTTTTGAGTTCTCGTATTGAAGGGACGCAAGCCACATTGGAGGACGTTTTTGAATATGAGGCGCGCCTTGAAAGCAAAAATAAGGAAAGCCATCAAGACATTACCGAAATTATCAATTACCGCCGGGCGATGAATTTTGCCGTTGAAGAATTGAAGAATAAACCGATCAATCAAAATTTTTTAAAAAAACTGCATTACTTGCTGCTTGATTCTTCACGGGGAGCAAGCAAGGATCGCGGCGAATTTCGCGCCGGGCAAGTATATATCGGAATGCCCGGCGCGGGAATTGAAGATGCCAGTTATGTGCCGCCGCCGCCCGAAGACTTGGCGGCGCTTTTGGGCGATTGGGAAAAATATATTAATTCCAATTTGGAAAAAGACACGCTGATACAAATTGCGGTGGCGCACTATCAATTGGAAGCGATTCATCCTTTCCGCGACGGCAACGGCCGAGTGGGGCGCCTGCTAATTCCGCTGTTTTTATATCAGCGCGATTTGCTTTCTTCGCCGCTGTTGTATATCAGCGAGTATTTTGAAAAAAACCGCCATGATTACTATGCCTATTTGCGCGGCGTTACCGAAAAAGGGGAGTGGAGCCAATGGCTGAAATTTTTTCTGTTGGCGCTGATCACCCAATCGCTAAAAACCCAAAACTCCATTCTCAAAATTTTGGCGTTAAACGATCGTCTGAAAAAAGAAATCGCCGCCGCCAATTCCGTGCACGCGGTTGACCTTTTGGATTTGCTGTTTTTCTCGCCGATGATCACTTTCGCCAAAATCAAAGACAAATTAAAAACAAAAAACCCCCAAACGATTTACAATCTTTTGGAAAAATTTATCAAGATGGGCATCCTTTTCGAAGAGCCCGGCCGCCAGCGCAACCGCGTCTTTGTCTTCAAAGAACTGCTGGAAATTTTAAAGTAATTCTCAATATGGTTTTTATTGTTTCTGTTGTTGTAATTAAAAACTTTGGCAGAATGCCAAAGTTTTTAATTGGCGGCCCCAACGAGAATCGAACTCGTATTTCCGCCTTGAAAGGGCAGCGTCCTGACCATTAGACGATGGGGCCGAATACGCGAATTATACTATCACAAAAGTTGTCAAAAGTAAATCTTGGGAGTATGTTAAAAATGGAATTAATGAAACGAAGCGAGATTTGTTATGGCGGAGATTGATTATATCAATTTGGCGCGTGCGAACGACTTGGCGGGCGGCAAAAGAATAATTTATCGGGGATTGGAAATTTTGCCCGGACTTTTGGCGTGGGCGACTTTGGCGTTCGGGTTTATTTTTTCGTGGCTTTGGCCGATCGGAGTGGCGGTTTTTATCATTGCGTTTGATTTGTATTGGTTATTTCGGGTTTTGTATTTGGCGGCGCATCAGATTGCCAGTTATAAAAAAATGAAAAAAGCGATCGCCGCCAATTGGAAAAATTTGTTGGAAAAAGATTTTAAAAACGAATGGCAAAACATTTATCATTTGGTAATTTTGCCGTTTGCCAATGAGGGCGGGGAAGTGGTGCGCGCGACGCTGGATTCGCTTCTTGAGGTTGCTTATCCCAAAGACAAAATCATTGTTTTGCTTGCCGCCGAAGACACTCCTCTAGCAAAAGAAACTCTCAAAGAAATGCAAAATAATTACGGCGGCGTTTTTTTTGCCTTGTGGCAATCCATCCATCCAAAAAATGTGTCCGGAGAATTGGCGGGCAAAGGCGCCAATGTGAATTGGGCGTTGCAAGCCGCCAAAGAAAAATTTTTACCGGAGCTGGATGTCGCGCCGGAAAACATTATCGTTTCGCTTTTTGATATTGATACCAAGCCCTACCCGCAATATTTTTCATGCTTGGCGTGGCATTATTTGGGCGAGTCAAATCGTTTGGCAAAAAGCTATCAGCCCATTCCGGTCTATAACAACAATATTTGGGACGCATCGCTGTTCAGCCGAATTATTGCCACTTCATCAACTTTTTGGGAGATGATGCAACAGGAGCGCCCGGAGCAATTGGTGACATTTTCGAGCCATTCAATGCCGCTGGCCACGCTTTTGGAAGCCGGCTATCCCCATAATATAGTTTCCGATGATTCGCGCATTTTCTGGCGCGCCTATTTTTGCCGAAAAGGGGATTATAAAGCGGTGCCGATGTATTATCCGGTGTCGATGGACGCGGTAATCGGCAAAAACGCCTGGCGCACGATGGCCAACCAATATAAGCAGCAGCGCCGCTGGTCGTGGGGCGCAGAAAATTTGCCCTATGTGTTTTTTAATCTGTTTTTCAATCCGATGGCGAAAAATATCAAACTGCGCGAAAAATTTTTTCATGTCGCGGTGATGATTGAAGGGTTTTGGTCGTGGGCGGTGTGCTCGCTTTTGATTTTCGGCTTGGGATGGCTGCCGCTGTTTTTTGGCGGACAGAGGTTTAACACCACTTTGCTTTCCTATAATTTACCGCACTTCACTTCCAATATTATGGCTTTGACAATGGTGGGTATGGTGGTATCGGCGATTATCAGCATGCTTTTGCTCCCGCCGCGTCCGAAAGCGCGCGGCAAATGGAGCCATCTTTCAATGATCTTGCAGTGGGTGTTTTTGCCCATAACTTTGATATTTTTCGGTTCGGTGCCGGCGCTGGAATCCCAAACCCGCCTGATGATAAACAAGCCCCTCGGCTTTTGGGTGACCGAAAAAAAAGCCAAGTCCGATTTTTCTGACTAACGGGCATTCTCACATTCTCAAGAATGTGAGAATGTTGTTTATTTAATTCCTTTGAATTAAGAGACGCTTTATATCTTGAGGGCTTGCCCCGCGTACTCGCGGGCGGTTAGCAGTGCCGGTGGAAGTGAAATATATTGATTTAAAATCTCCAACCCCGGGCAAATCATTATTGTCTTTCATCGAAAAATACCAGCCCAAAGAAGCATGGGTGGTGAATCTATCTCTGGAAGCGGAACAAAAAATAAAGAATACCACCATAAAATACATCCCTTACTGGAAACTTTAAAAATAATTGTTTTTTGCATTTGCGGCCTCTGCGGTCATTCGTTTTTGATTTATATTTTGCGTAGGGGCAACCCTTGTGGTTGCCCTTTTTGGATATGGATGCGGGCAACCACAAGGGTTGCCCCTACGGAATGTGGTATTGACTTTTGGCGTCCGGGAGAGGGTATTATGGTGAAAGGTCAAAAGTCAAAATTCAAAAGTCAAATTCGGATTTTATTCCAAATGGGTGCGGGCGGAGAAGCGGGCGATGCGTTTTGCGAGTTCGGGGTGGCGCGAGAGGTCGGGATCGGCTTGCAGAATGCTTTTGGCCGCGGATCGGGATTTTTCCACCAAAAACACATCGGCAAGCGATGACATGGCCAAATCCGGCGCGCCCCATTGCTGGGAGCCGAATACTTCGCCCGGGCCGCGGATTTCCAAATCTTTTTCGGCCAGCAAAAAGCCGCTGTCGAATTTGAGCATCGCGCTCAAGCGTCGGGTGGGATAGTCGCAAAACAGCAGGCAGTATGACTGGTGCTCGCCGCGCCCCACGCGCCCGCGAAACTGGTGCAGTTGCGCCAAGCCGAATTTATGACTGCCTTCCACGGCCATAATCGTGGCGTTGGGAATGTCAATGCCCACTTCAATCACCGAGGTGGAAACCAAAATATCAATTTCGGCGTTTTTCATTCTGTTCATTATTTCCTGTTTTTCGGCGGCTTTCATTTTGCCGTGGAGCATTTCAATTTTCAGTTCCGGGAAAATCTCTTTGGATAATTTTTCATATTCAACTTTCACGGCTTTCACGGCGGTGGCAGATGACCAATCGGTTTTTGGGTCAAACAAAATGCCGTCGCGCTTAACTTCTTCTTGACCTTCTTCGGGATCAATGCGCGGGCAGATAACAAATGCTTGCCGGCCGCGGTTGATTTCTTGGCGGATAAATTCATAGGCGTTGGCGCGATTGTCGGGCAAAATAATTTTTGTTTCAATTTTTTTCCTTCCCGGCGGCATTTGATCAATTAACGATAAATCCAAATCGCCGTAAACGGTAAGCGACAAGGTGCGGGGGATGGGGGTGGCGGTCATTGAAAGCAAATGGGGAAGGGCTTGATTTTTATTTTTTGTTTGCCGATTTTTTGCCAAAGTCGCGCGCTGATCAATGCCGAAGCGGTGCTGTTCGTCCAATATTACCAAATTAAGATTTTTGAATTCCACGCCCTTTTGGATCAGCGCGTTGGTGCCGATTAGAATTTGCGTTTCGCCGGTCTTTGCCAAATCAAGCACTGCTTTTTTTGACGCTTTGCCGTAGGCTGAAGCAAAACAGCTTTTGGCGCATAAGAGGCCGATTTCAATGCCGAAAGCGGACAATAATTTGGAAAAGCTTTCATAGTGCTGATTGGCCAAAATTTCGGTGGGCACCATTATCGCGGTTTGCCCGCCGGCTTTGGCGCACGAAAGCGCGGCCATCATTGCCACGATGGTTTTTCCCGACCCCACGTCTCCCTGCAAGAGCCGATTTGCCGGCCGCGGCTTTTCCATATCTTTTAAAATTTGCCATGCGGTTTTTCTTTGGGCGTCGGTGAGCTTAAACGGCAGGGAGCTCACGAATTTTTTTATCAATTTTTCGTCAAAAGGAATGGCGCGCGCGGTTTCTTGATTGAGGCGAATGCGCTGGCGCAAAACGGCTAATTGGATAAAAAACAGCTCTTCAAAAGCGAATCTTTTCCGCGCGGCCGCGGCCAAAGTTTCGGAATCGGGAAAATGAATTTGCCCGATCGCTTCCGCGAACGGCATAAAATCATATTTTTCCAAAATGGCTTTTGGCAGGGGGTCGCCGATTTCGGCGGCACCGGGCAAAAGGGGTTTGATTATGTATCTAAGCCAGCGGCTGGTAACGCCCGCGGTTTCCGGATACACCGGCACCAGCCGTCCGGTGTGGGTGTAATTTTCTTCGCGTTCATTTTGGTCGCGCAATTTTTCATACATTGGGCTGGAAAGGTATCGGGCGCCTTTCTTTTCTGCCAATTTTCCTGCCAGGCAGACAACCGCGCCCTTTTTGAACGTGGAAATCAGATAGGGCTGGTTAAACCACACCGCTTTCACTTGGCCGGTGGCGTCTTTGATGATCGCTTCAACAATAGTCATATGGCGCTTCCAAATCCTTATCATTTTGGCGCTTTGGACTTCGCCCTGAACACAAGCGGCTTTGCCAATCTCCAAATCCGCGATATTGATCCGCGCTGAAAAATCCTGATATCGGCTGGGAAAATGATAAAGCAAATCGCGCATATTCAAAATCCCCAAATTTTTCAATCGGGTTTTGTATGCTGGAGATATCCTTGTGAATTTTTCAATGGAAACATCCAAATCCACGGATTCAAAATTTTCAATTTTCAACTTACATTGAATTTTCAATGTTTCAATTCGCAAAAAGTGCCGCGTTTTTGTTTGGCCATTGATAATTGGTACTTTATTGAAAACTGAAAACTGAAAACTGAAAATTATTTTGGTTTTATTTCATCAATCCTATGTTATAATAAATAACACAAAAAGAGGCTAACTTAAATAATCAACGATAAAAGGTGAAAGCGAAAGCCGTTTTTCGTTTTTCGCTTTAAACTTTTAGTTTTAATCGTATGGCGCAAAATACTCAAGAAATCAATTCTTTATCAATAATCATCGCGTTGATCATCGGCGCGATCGCGCTGGTTGGTCCGGCAACGGCGATATTCGGACCCTTGGCGCCGCTGGCGATTTTTGCCGGACTTGTTTTGATGATTCTTTTGGTGGGATTGCGGGTGATTGACCAATATGATCGGGGGATTGTGCTCACTTTGGGAAAATATTCGGGAACGCGCCGACCGGGGCTGACTTGGATTTTGGCGGGTATCCAAAGAATGATTAAAATTGATATGCGCATTACCACCGTGGATATTCCGTCGCAGGAGGTGATTACTCGCGATAATGTGCCGGTGGGAATCAACGCGGTGGTTTATTTTCAAGTGGGGTCGGCCGAAAAAGCGATTTTAAACATAAAAGATTACACTCTCGCGGTGGCGCAATACGCGCAAGCGGCCTTGCGCGACGTGATCGGCGGCATTGAACTCGATTCTCTTTTGAGCGAGCGGGAAAAAACCGCCGATGAAATCAAAAAAATTGTTGACACGGCCACCGACAGCTGGGGGATTAATGTTACCGATATCAAAATTCAAGATATTGAATTGCCCGCGGATATGAAGCGGGTAATGGCAAAACAGGCCGAATCCGAACGCGAACGGCGCGCGATTATCATCCGCGCCGAGGGAGAATTTCAGGCATCGGCTCGCCTGGCCGAAGCGGCCAAGGTTTTAAATGAAACCGCGGGCGGTCTTTCAATGCGCACATTGCAAACGATTGAAAAAATAATCCCGATCCTTCCAAAACAGTGATATTCGCTTTGCCGGTGGAAATTATGGAGGGCTTCAAAAAACTCGCCGGCAAACAATAAAAATATGACAAATATCAAAAAAATTTTTGCGGCGGCGATGTTATCGGCAATTATTTGTTTTTCCGTTTTGCCCGATAACAATTGCAACGCTTTAACTCAACAAGAATTGCTGGCGCGGATACACTCAATTCAGCAACAAATTTTGATTTTAAAAATAGAATTGGTGAAAGTGCGAATTGCCGATTTGCAGACGCAATTGGATGAAATCAATCGGCGGGAAGCGAACGCTTTCATCGATGTTATTTATCCCAACGGCGGCGAAGAATTGGAAAATCGAAACAGCTATTATATTCGTTGGGAATCCGACGGGATTGACCGCGTGTCAATCGCGTTGGAGTCGCCGGAGAATTCAAAAATCATCGCCAGCAATATCTCCGCCGAGGCCGGCAGGTATTATTGGTATGCCGACGATATTTCCGGCAATGACTATCGCATTAAGATATTCGGTTATGACCGCCCGGAAATAAGCGGCCAGAGTGCCGGCGATTTTTTGGTGTTTGATAATTCCGCGGGCGACCGGTGTTCGGACGGCACGCTTTTGGGCAGATGTTCCGACGATAAGCCGTTTCTTTGCATGGATACCGAAATTGATTTGGTATCCGCCTGCCACTCCTGCGGCTGCCCCGCGGGCCAATATTGCGCCGCCGACTCCAAATGCCACTGATTTGTCTGCCAATGGTTTGTGTTTTGAGGTCGTTCCCCTGTAAAAAAGCGCAGCTTCTACGGGGGTGCGGCCTCGCCAAACTTGCATTTTAGTTTTATCTTTAATCTCAGCAGGAGTTACGTCCGCGATCCCGATGACGAAGAATGAACAATCCGGCGTGGATTTTTGGGTTAAAATGTGATAGAATCAGGCTATGTATAATTGGTCGGTAGATATCGAAGAGTTAAAGAAGGACAAGGAAAAATATGCCATTTGGCGTTTGGAACAAGTGGTTAATTTTGGGTCGGATGGGCAAAGATTGAGCAGTCGCGAATTGAAAAAATACTGGTCCAAATTGCGGCTTGATCCGCGCAAAAAAAGATATTTGGCGATGATATTAGAAATTAAAAATTAATAAATTAATGGCGATTAACCATGTCAAGAACAATTTTGAGTCCAAATCAAACAAAACTGCTTTTCGCAATCAATGATGACAAAGAAATTTGCCGCTGTTTTTACCTTACCGGCGGCACGGCGTTGGCGGAATTTTATCTGCATCATCGCTTGTCCGAAGATTTGGATTTTTTTTCCGAAAATGAATTTGATGCGCAGGCAATCAATGTTTTTTTTAAAAAAAATCAAGCCGATCTCGGGTTTACAAGAATAGACTATCAGCAAAGTTTCAACCGCAATTTGTTTTTCGTTCATTTCGCCGGTGAAGTTGTCAAAACCGAATTTACTTATTTCCCATTTTCCGAAATCCAGCCAAAAACCAAAATTGATAATTTGCAAATTGACGGCGCTCTTGACATCGCGGTCAATAAAATTTTTACAATTTATCAAAACCCGCGCGCGAGGGACTTTATAGATGTTTATTGCCTGCGTAATGAATTTGGATTTGTTGCCGGAGATTTAATTAAAAAAGCCAGAATTAAATTTGATACCCATATTGATCTATTGCAATTGGGCAGTCAATTTTTGCGGGCAGCCGAAGTGAAAGATTATCCGATTATGAGAAAAAAGATTGCCGTCAAGGATTGGCAAAATTATTTCGTTAATGAAGCCAAGAAATTTAAAGATAATATTATAAAATGAAATTATTTTTAACTTTCGCGGGGATTGCGTCTGGGATTACCGATGAATTTTAAAAATTACTGGGCAAAGAGCCGCAAGATTGCTGGACGGTTTACACACAAATGGATAGAGATCGTTGAATAATTATCCAACTGCAATTTCCATATTTCGGCTACGAAAAATTCGTCAGTCGGCGGCTCCAATTTTTGGCAAATCATATCGGATTATCAAAATTCTTTTTAATATTTTAATTTGTTTTTTTATAAATACGGACATTCCAACATTCTTGGGAATATGAGAATGTCCGCTAATTGTTTAAGCGGGAATCGAGCTATGGAAATTGAAGTTATAAAAGGGGGTATAACAAAATTGGAAGTGGACGCGGTTGTTAATGCTACCGAATTTATAAAATATTAATTTGTAATTATTTATTGGAAGTTTTTTTGTTGTATACAAACAAAATCTATGGTTTTTATTTGGATGCAATCACAGGATTTGAAAGATTCAGAAAATATCTGGTTGATTGTCAAAAATATGCGGCTGAAAGGTTTCCAAATCTCTCAACATAAAAGATGGATAAAATGTCATCTGGTTATGCGGATGATAAAGATACTGGCGATCAAGGAATTTATGAATATAGTTGTTCGCAAGGGCAGTTGATTTTCTAACCAAATGAAGAGGAAAATTACAGTGAATGACAAAATGCAAAAGGGGTATGTTTATTATTTAACAAATCCGGCGGGGGAGAATTTCGCGCCGGATTTTTTGCCGGAGTTGACGCCAAAGCAAATGCTGGCGATGGGGGTGTTTGGCGGCAAGTATATGACCGATTGCAAAAAGGAATTTCCGGCGGATTGGTATCAAAATGCCAAATTAAATCCTAATTTTCACGATCCCGAATTGAATTATTTCGGGGTTAACGCGTCTCAGCCAATGTTGGTTTGGCGCCAAAAAGGATGGATTCATCCGGCCGATCCTCGCGGATGGTTTCAGTGGTATTGCCGCTATTATGTGGGGCGGCGTTTGCCCGAATATGACCAATGGCAGATTAAAAGATGGAAAGCCATAAAGCGGCACATCGCCCAAATTAAAAAAAATTGCGCCCCGCGCGATTTGAATTGCCGCCCAAAACAACGCCAAGCGGTTTTGCACTGGGGGTATGACGCAAGAAAGATTTAAGATTTATGATTTAAGAATAAAGCGGGTGGATTTTGGGGCGGTTTTGTGGTAAAAAAGAGGATTATGGACACAAAAGAAATCAGGGGAAAATATTTGGAATATATGAAAGAGCGGGGGCACGCGATTGTGCCTTCAAGTGGCTTGGTGCCGGATAATGATCCGAGCACTTTGTTCACTTCGGCGGGGATGCAGGCGATGATTCCGTATTTATCGGGGCAAAAGCATCCGCTGGGGGTGCGGATCGCCAACGCGCAAAAATGCTTGCGCACGCAGGATATTGACGAGGCGGGGGACAATCGGCACACCACTTTTTTTGAAATGCTGGGTAATTGGTCATTAAACGATTATTTCAAGCGCGAACAGCTTTCGTGGATTTTTGAGTTTTTGACAAAAGAGATCGGGTTGGATCCCAAAAATTTGTATGTCACGGTTTTTCGCGGTTTGCCGGATGCCGGTATCCCAAAGGACGAAGAAACCGTAAAAATTTGGAAAGAATTATTTGCCGGCGCGAGGATTGATGCCAAGGACGTTGATTTTGCCGAAAGGGACGGAACGCAAGGCGGCCGGATTTTTTATTATGATGAAACCAAAAATTGGTGGTCGCGCTCCGGCGCGCCCGACAAAATGCCCGAGGGAGAATTGGGCGGGCCCGACTCGGAAATTTTCTGGGATTTTGGCGCGGAATTGAAATTGCACGAAAATTCACCGTGGAAAGATTCGCCTTGCCATATCAATTGCGATTGCGGGCGGTTTATGGAAATCGGCAATAGCGTGTTCATGGAATATATCAAACGCGCTGGCAAAATTGAAAGGATGGAAAGCCATAATGTGGATTTTGGCGGGGGGTTGGAGCGGATCTCCGCCGCGTCGCAAAATAATCCGGATGTTTTCAAAATTGATTTGTTTTTGCCGGTAATAGAAGAAATTGAAAAGTTATCGGGCAATAAATATGGCACCGATGGAAAAAACACGAGCGCGATGCGAGTGATTGCCGACCACATCCGTTCGGCGGTGTTTTTGATTGCCGACGGGGTTTTGCCTTCAAACAAAGCGCAGGGATATTTTTGCCGCCGGTTAATTCGCCGCGCGATCGTCAAAGGCCACCGGCTGGGGATTGAAAATAATTTTTTGGCCGAAATTGCCGGTATATATTCAAATATATATTTGGATATATACAAACTGCCGGAAACGTTAATCAAAGATGAATTGGAAAAAGAAGAAGTCAAGTTCAGAAAAACATTAAAGCAGGGGTTAAAAGAAATGGAAAAACGAGTTGAAGAAAGCACGCTGAACGGAAAACAATTGTTTGATTTATACCAGAGCTATGGTTTTCCTTTGGAATTGAGCGTGGAAATTGCCAAAGAAAAAAATATTTTAATCAACCAAGATATAATGAGGGAGTTTAATATGGAGCTCAAAAAGCATCAGGAGCTTTCGCGCACCGCCAGCGCGGGGATGTTTAGGGGCGGGTTGGCGGATGCCGGCGAGCAGACCACAAAATTGCACACCGCGGCGCATTTGCTTTTGGCGGCATTGCGTCAGGTTTTGGGCGATCATGTGATTCAGCGGGGATCCAATATCACCGCGGAGCGGTTGCGGTTTGATTTTTCCCATCCGCAAAAAATGACGTCCGAAGAAATCCAAAAAGTCCAGGATTTGGTGAATAAGCAAATAAAAAAGAATATTCCGGTGCAAAAAGAGGAGATGGCAACCGATGAAGCGCTTGCCGGTGGCGCGATGGGCACGTTTGGATCCAAATATGGCGAGCGGGTAAGCGTGTATACAATTGGGGAATTTTCCAAGGAGATTTGCGGCGGACCGCATATTGAAAATACCGGCGAATTGGGTGTTTTTAAAATTACCAAAGAGCAAAGCTCGTCGGCGGGAGTGCGGCGAATTAAGGCGGTTTTGGAATAATCAAACGAGATTTTCCACAAGCGGGTTTGCGAAGTTTTTTAAACTTGATACAATGGAGTTGTGGAATAAATTTCTCCGTAGAGGGAAAATTAATAATTAAAAATATGGATAAAAAAATATTGTATTATTTGATCGCGGGCGCGGCTTTGATTTTAGTTGTTTGGATCATTATTGCGATGAACACGGCTAATCCGGTTGTACCCGACGGCGATATTCCGATTCAACAGCCGCCAAAAACCGAAAGCGAAATAAATAAAGAAATTGCCCAAAAACTGAATTTGCCCGAGGGCGGATTGCCATTGCGCGTTACCATGGATGATAACGGACACTCGTCGTCATTGACGCCCGGGAAAAATATATCCTTGATGCTGGACGATAACTACGATTGGAAGGTGTCTTCAAGTGATGAAAATGTTTTGGCGAAAAGATCGGTTGATATAGACGATGATCGCGTGCAAGGAGTTTACCAAGTCGTTGGAGAGGGAGATGCGATTCTAAGCGCTCAAGGAATATGCAAAGCGGGATCCCAATGCGTCAGTCCAACGGTGAATTTTTCCTTTAACGTGCAATGCGTGGTGAGCGAAAATTATACTCCCGAAGATTTGGTGAAATAATCATTTACCGCGTAATATGAACAAAACGGCTTGCAAAAGCCGTTTTTGATAAATTCAGGAAGATATGAAGATCAACATTGGCACAAAAAACAAAATAAAAATAGAAGCGTTAAAAGAAATAATCGCGGATTATGATTTCTTAAAAAGCGGCGCGGCGGAATCAATTGATGCGGATTCGGGTGTTGACGATCAGCCCAAAAGCATTGAAGAAACGATTCGCGGCGCGCAAAATCGGGCAAAGGGTGCTTTTATTGATTGTGATTTGGCAGTTGGTATTGAAGATGGCTTGATGGCGGTGCCCGAATCATTGACCGGATTTATGAACATCACGGTTGCCGCGTTTTATGACGGGCAAAGATTTTATTTGGGATTGTCGTCGGCGTTTGAGTATCCGCTCAAAGCAGTTGGACTGGTCAAAGAGGGGATGGATATCAATCAAGCGTTTTATAAATTGGGGCTGACCAAAAATCCGAGTGTTGGATCAGCCGAAGGCGCGATCGGAATTTTAACTCGCGGCCGCTGGCAAAGGAAAGACACGGTAAAGCAGGCAATAATCTCCGCGCTCATTCAATTGGAAAACAAGGAATGGTACCAATAAAAACGCTCCTTGAAGGGGCGTTTTTTAAATTGTAATGATATTATTTCACTGTTTCCAATACCGCTTGGAAAAGCTGGGGGTGTTTTTCGGAAAATTCGGAGAGAATCTTGCGGTCAATGGCGATGTTATTTTTTTTAAGCGCGTTGATGAAGCGGCTGTAATTGGTGCCGTTTTGGCGGCAGACCGCGTTGATATGGATGTTCCACATGGAGCGATTTTCGCGTTTTTTCACTTTGCGGTCGCGATAATTGTAGGAAAGCGCTTTCATCATCGCTTGTTTCGCCGAGGCAAGCTTTGACTTGCGCCCCCATTTGAACCCCTTGGTATATTCAATTATGTTGGCTCTTCTCTTGTGATGGATTGTGCCTCGTTTTACTCTAGACATTAAAATTCAGAGATATATGATATATGATTTATGATTTATGAATAAAATTCTTAAATCTTAAATCTTAAATCTTAAATCTGCTTATTTGGTGATTAGTTTTCTGATTTTTTTGGCTTCGGATTCGTTTAAAGGCACCCATTTGCGGCCGGACCGGATTTGGTTGCCCGACATTTTGGAACGCAAATGGCATTGCCCAGTCGGCCGGCGCAATATTTTGCCGTTTTTGGTGATCTTAAATCTTTTTGCGATTGATTTTCTCGTCTTCATTTTTTTGTCAATTTCGTATCCCGTATTCCGTTTAGAAATTAGAAATTAGAAATTAGAAATTATTTCTTTGATACTATCATATTAAATCCCCCCATCTCTCTTTTTAATTCTTTTTCCACTTTATAGGGGGTGAATTTTTCCAGAATTTTCAAAAATTGTTCCACTTTTTCTTTTGATAACTCACCGAACGCTTTTTGCCGGCCTCTCAATCGCAAATCTATTTTCACGCGATCGCCTTTTTGCAGAAATTTATTAGCGGCTGCGGCGCGGGTTTCCATATCGTGCGGAGAAATGTTGTAGGTGAGGCGAACGCATTTGGTTTCGCTGGTGCGCGTGTTTTTTTCCTTTTTTTGCAAGCTGTAAAGATATTTTCCGTAATCGGTGATCCTTGCCACTGGCGGATCGGCTTTATCGGTGACCTGCACCAAATCCAGATGCTTGCTCCATGCTTTTTCCAGTGCTTCTTTTAAAGAAACAACGCCGATTTGCTCCCCGTTTTCATCTATGAGGCGCACCTGAGTTGCCCGTATCTGGTTGTTGACCGGCGGTTTTTTTGGCCCTTTGTTTTTTTGGTAAAATCTATTTTTTTGCATTTTTGGTGTTTCCAAGAGAGAAACTCACACTAACAAGGCTATTCCAAACACTATCAGATTTCTACTTAATTTTAGTGCCCATTAGAAGAATTTGGAATTGCTAAAGCAATAAATGGCTACGCCATTCCAAATTACTCTACTGGGTTCACCCTGAAGAGTAAATTCGCGCGCGTTTCACGCGCAACGAGCAAAGCTCGCGCGAATTTCTTCTTCAGGGTGGAGACGACGGGACTTGGACCCGTATCTGAAAAATTAAACAAACAACTTCTACAAGCTTAGCCGGGCTTGTTTGAGAATCCAAGATTAAAGTCCGGCAAAATTCTTGAACTCTTTATCCCTGTTTTGTTTTCGAAAAACCGTCTGGGATTGAAATGATTTTTCTATCTTCCAAAGATTATGCCCGATAGGTTTGAGGAAGAATCCGCCCATCGAACACCGAATTGGCTACTAAGCGTAAACGAGTTCGGGAGTGCTGTATGATTTGGCACTTAATAAGGTTTGGCAATTTTTACAAGCTTTGCCAACTTGGCTTGCGATTATTTATTCAATAATCCATCGATGCCTTGCATCCCCATGCCTTGGGGTAAATCCCAAGCACCAAATCCCAATGCCCAAATAAATTCAAAATCTCAAAATTAAAAGCTCAAAACGGACTCGCGGTTTAACTTTTTTAATTTTGAATTTTATATTTGTTTAGGATTTAGTGCTTAGAATTTAGATTTTGGAAAAGGTGTGGGCGATTTCTCGCTCAATGGCGCGTTTTTTCAGGGTTTGGCGCTTGTCATATTTCTTTTTGCCGCGCGCGGCGGCAAATTCCATTTTTATCTTGCCAAAATCTTGATAACGTCCTTTAGTATATAACCGAATGGGCACAAAAGTCAAGCCCTTTTGCGCCGCCAGCCCGTTTAATTGGCGGATTTCGGCTTTGCGCAGTAAAAGCGCGCGGTTGCGCTGTTCGCGATAATCCGCGCTCGCGTTGGCCGGCTGATAGGGGGGGATTTTGGCGCCCACCCAAAAAACGCCGTCGGGACGAACGGCGATGTAGGATCCGGTCAAAGATAGCCCGCGGGTTTTGATGGATTTAACCTCTTGCCCGTTTAACACCACGCCGGCCTCAAACTTTTCCAAAAGCTCATAATCAAACCCCGCCTTTCTGTTTTTCGCCAATTCTTTCATATCTTTTATTCTATCAAAATTTATGGTAAACTGGAACTCGGTGAAAGTAAAATAGCAATTTATGATGCGGGAGAAAATAGATTTGTTGGTAAATCGGGCGGTGGGGGAATTGGCGGGGGCCAAGTTTTTTGATTTGGACGGGGGGGCTTTGGTTTTGGAATCGGGGAGCGTGAGCGTTTGCAAGGATCGCGGCCATGGCGATTACGCGTCCAACGCGGCGATGCGGCTTTCGGGATTGGTGGGAAAAAATCCCATGGAGATTGCCGATAGAATAAAAGAGGAATTGGAAAAAAACAATAAAGCGAAAAAAATTTTTGGTAAAATTGAAACTGCCGCGCCAGGGTTTATCAATTTCACGATAAGCGATAAATACGCGCTGGCGGAAGCGGAAAAAATTTTGGCGCAGGGAGTCGATTACGGCAAGGCAAAAATCGGCAAAGGCAAATTGACGCAAGTGGAATTCATTTCGGCCAATCCTTCGGGACAGATGCATGTGGGCAACGGCCGGAGCGCGTTCTATGGCGATGTTTTGGGCAATGTTTTATCAACCGCGGGATACAAGGCGGAAAAGGAATACTATGTCAACGACGCGCGCGTTTCAAAACAAATTCAAACTTTGGGCGCCACCGCGCTGGGGCGGGGAACGGCCTATCTTTCTCCTTATTTGGCGGCAAAAATCAAAAAGTTGGCGCCAAAACTTTCAAAAATAAAGTCCGAAACCGATGCGGGCTATTTTTTGGCGCAAGAGGTTCTAAAAGATTTGCAAAAATTTATCGGCAAAGATTTAAAGATTAGTTTTGACAGTTGGGTTTTCGAAGAATGTTTGTATAAAAGGGGGTTGATCATCAAAACTTATAATATTTTAAAAAAGAAAGGATTGGTGTTTGAAAAAGATGGCGCTTATTGGCTGGATATGTCCTCATTCAATCAAAAAGATGAGGTGCTTTTGCGATCAAACGGCAGTCCCACTTATTTTTTATCGGATATCGCTTATCACTACAATAAAATCAAGCGCGGATATAAAAAAATCATTGACATCTGGGGCGCCGATCATCAAGGACATGTGCCGCGAATGAAGGCGATAATGAAAATTTTGGGCTATAAAGGTGAATTTGAGGTTTTAATCTGCCAAATTGTGACCATCAAGGGCGGAAAAATTTCCAAACGGGAAGGCAATATTGTGTCGCTCAATTGGCTGATTGACGAGGTGGGAGTTGACGCGGCCAGATTTTTTTATTTGCAAAATTCATTGCCGGCGCAAATGGAATTTGATGTCCAATTGGCAAAGAAAAAATCCGCCGATTCGCCGGTATTCTATGTGCAATATGCCCACGCGCGAATCGCCAGCATCTTGCGCAAAGCCGGCTTGAAAGATTTGAAAGGGTCCGACCCTTTCAAGTCTAAAAGGGTCGGACCCTTTCAAGAATTGCGGCATCCTGCCGAGATTGAGTTGGCGAAAGAATTATTGCGCTTGCCCGAAATTGTGGCCGATTGCGCCAAAGATTACCAATTGCAGCGCATTTGCCAATATGCGATGCGGTTGGCGGCAAGCTTTCACAAATTCTATCATAACTGCCAAGTGATCGGCGAAGATAAAAAAACCACCCAAGCGCGCTTGAGCCTAATTTTGGCAGCAAAAATCACCCTGCAAAACGCTCTTTCGCTACTGGGAATTTCCGCTCCGGAGAAAATGTAATCCGTATTTATTCTCCCTTTGGAAAAGGGAGCACCCGCTTTGATAAAAGCGGGGAGGGATTTGAAATTTAAAAATCCTCCGGCGCGATTACGCACCACCTCCTTTACAAAAGGAGGAATAAATACAGAACCCTATTTGATTTGTTTTAGAAATTCTTGGGCGAGAGCGACGGTGTTGTCGGCGGCGGTGTAGAAATTTTTCCAGACCACGGCGATGTCGGCGCTGTTGAAAAACGTGCGTTGGACTTCGCGGGGCGTGTCGCTGCCGGCGATTGCCAGCATAATATCATAGTTGCCTTTGACGCGCTGGATTTCGTGGTAGGGGATTTGCTTTTCCCGATTAAACTTTTCTTCGTCCACCCCGCGGTGCAAAATAACGACCGCGGGTTGTTTTTTTAATTTGCGCAAAACATTTAAAGAATATTCCACATTCATCATATCCACCATCGCGTCAATCCCCAAAGTTTCACATTCGGCGATAAAAGAATTCAAAGTTTCTATGGGCGCCTGCCCCATGGCGACTGCGGCGGACGCGCCGGCGCTTGCGGCCATTCGCGCTTCGGTGGCGCCGCGGTCAATGGTTTTTAAATCCGCCACAATATAACCCGGCGCGTCAATGTCCGCGCCCAAAAGCCGTTTTTGCCACCAATAATTTATGCGTGAAACCGCAACAATGCCGGCTTCCTTAATCAGCGGCGTGCCGGCTTCAATGATAATCTGTCCGCTTGCCGGAAGTTGGGAAATAATTCTTTGCGCGCCGACCAAATTGCTGTTTAACGCGATTTGCAAGTACCTTTTTTTACCGCTAAGTTTTGTCATATAGTTATGATAACATATTAAGAGACCGTAGAAAAACCATCTTTCAACTGCAACTTTCATATTTCGGCTACGAAAAATTCGTCAGTAGGCGGCAGACTTTAAGCCAAGTATGCCTTCTCCATTCTCATTTTTCTCGCTCAAAATCTGAAAATTTCGTTCTGAAAATAGTTTTTCTACGGTCTCATTAAATGAATGTGGTGTAAAAAATTTATTGATTTGGGACAAAAATCGAGGAGAAACGTGAAAAATGATTTTAAAACGTGGTTTTTCACGCTTTTGGTTGTCAAAATCGTGAATTGTTGGGGCTTGTTAGTTTTCTTAATATGGTATAGTTTAAATATAGAGGCATACCATATTAAGGTTTATGTATAAAGCTATGGCATACTTGGATTTGAAATTGCAAGAAAGAATTGATGAAAAATTTTCCCGCTTGCAGGCGTTGCGGCCGCTTCCGGTTGATAAAGTGAAAAAATTGAGAGAGCAGTTTGCGATTGAAATGACCTATAATTCTAACGCGATTGAAGGCAATTCCCTCACGCTAAAAGAAACATTTTTTGTTATTAACGAAGGAGTCACGATTAAAGGCAAGCCGCTAAAAGATCATCTGGAAGCCAAAGATCATCAAGAGGCGTTGGGTTATTTGTATGATTTGGTTGATCAAAACAAACGCGGCAACATTTTGGAAACCACAGTCAGAAATTTGCAAAAATTGGTGGTTAAAGAAACCGCGTCGGACATCGCCGGCTCATATCGCACCGGCAACGTGATTATCGCTAGCGCGCGCCATCGCCCGCCGGACGCGTTTGAGGTGCCGAATTTGATGCGGCGCACGGTCAATTGGATCAATGCCAATGAAAAGAAAATGCATCCGGTTGAGTTTGCCGCGCTGGCGCACCATAAAATTGTTCATATCCACCCCTTTTTTGACGGCAACGGCCGCACGGCGCGATTGTTGATGGATCTGCTGTTGATGAGAGCAGGTTATCCATTGGCGGTGGTTTTAAAAAACGATCGGAAAAGATATTATCAAACATTGGCGCGGGCTGATAATGATGATTTTTCTCCGTTTGTGAATTTTATCGCGCGCGCGGTTGAAAGATCTTTGGGCATTTATTTGAATGTGCTGTCGCCGGTAACTTCAAAAAATCAAGCATATTTTTTGCTTTCCGAAATTGCCAAGTTGACGCCATATTCGGAAAAGTATTTGAATTTATTGGCACGGCAAGGCAAGATTGACGCTCATAAAGATGGCCGTAATTGGCGGGTTTCATTGGAGTCAATCAAAAATTATATTAAAAATCGCCAGCGCCAGAGGTAATATCTAAAAAACAATATGAACCAAATAAAAATATACAGCACGCTTTCCAAAAAGGTTGAAGAATTAAAGCCGATGGAGGAAGGGGAAATCAAGTTTTTTGTTTGCGGACCCACGGTCTATGATTTTCCTCATTTGGGGCATGCCAAAACCTACACACAGTTTGATTTTATCGCCAAGTATCTGCGCTGGCGCGGTTTTGAAGTTAACTATCTGCAAAACATCACCGATATTGATGACAAAATCATTCAACGGGCGCAAGAGAGAAATATCTCCTGGCGCGAACTGGCCGACGAATACGAAAAAATCTACAAAGAAGATATGCTGGCACTGGGAAACAACGCGGTGGATAAATTCGCGCGTGCCACGGATTATATTGAAAATATTGTAAGCCAAGTGAAGCGGATGATTGATAAAGGTTTGGCATATCAATCTCCGGACGGCAGCTGGTATTTTGAAATTGCCAAGTTCGCGGATTACGGCAAGTTATCGGGGCGCACCGAATTGCAAGAAACCGACGGCGTGTCGCGCATTGATGAAAGCGATTTCAAGCGCGGCTGGAATGATTTTTGTTTGTGGAAAGTGTCCAAAGAGGGGGAGCCTTCGTGGGAAACCGAGTTGGGCAAGGGGCGTCCCGGATGGCACATTGAAGACACCGCCATCACCGAAATTGAATTCGGCCCGCAATACGACATCCACGGCGGGGCGATTGACTTGATCTTTCCGCATCACGAAGCCGAGATTACCCAAATTGAATCAATCACCGGCAAGGCGCCGTTTGTGCGCTATTGGATGCACACTGGATTTCTAAACATCAACGCGCAAAAAATGTCCAAATCGTTGGGAAACTTCAAAACCATTCGCGATGTTTTAAAGCAATATGACTATCGAGTTTTGCGCTACTTTTTTCTTTCCAACCATTACCGCGCGGGTATCGACTTCAACGATCAGGCGCTGGATCAGGCCAAAAACGGATTGAGCCGCATTGATGAGTTTGTTTTCAACAAAGTTGATTCTGCCTATGACGACAAAGATGATGAAGTTGCTATTAATGAAACGAAAGAAAAATTTTGCGGCGCGCTGGATAATGATTTAAACGCCCCCCAAGCGTTTGCCGCGCTGTTTGATTTTATCCGCGCCCAAAACGCCAAAGAAAAATCCGGCAAGCGGACATTTGAATTTTTGCGCCAAATCAATTCGTTTTTGGGTTTTATGAAATTTGACCGGGCAAAAAGCGACGAGTTTGTTGAATCGCTGATTAAAGAGCGCGATGCCGCCCGCGCGGCAAAGGACTTTGCCAAATCCGACCAACTCCGCGACCGCCTGCTGGCAATGGGGGCAAAGATTTACGACACCAAAGAAGGAACGAAATACCGCATGTAGATTTAAGATTTAAGATTTAAGAACAATTCAAACTCAAAAGGCGCGGCAACCCGCGCCTTTTATTGCTGGATAATTGACCGCAAACAAAATTTTCATATATTGCGCCCGTATAAAAAAAATTGACGACGAGCGCTATTGCTCGTCGTCATTCGTGGTCACGGTCAGGCAGGATTATCGCATATCCTTTTTGCGGCAGTTTTGAGTCAACTAGATTGAGCCCATAATTTCTTTTTTCCCCACCGCATTGGATTAATCCGCATGTGTGCAACTTCCCCCAAAGTAATTTACCAAGTGGGGAGGGTAATTGAAACACACATTTCCCGTCCTCCGATGTTTCTTCGTCGCAGACAATAGCGTCGCATCTTTTACCTCCGCGCAAGTAAATTTCTGCCATCATGGCATATTTGATGATATAATGTAGGAAAAAATAGCAAGTCCATGTTTCCGCACACTCATCATCGGGGTAAAAACCGACTTCCCTGAATTCAATGCCATCTTCATTAACATCCATTACCACAACCATCGTGACATTCCGTCCTTCACTGTTGCAATTTTTCAATCGCATTTTGTAAAGATCCAACCTTATCAACTCCATTGATTTTAGTGTTTGGGGTTATATTATAAGAAAATGTGGAATTGTAAAGGGGGATTTAAGAACCAAAATCAAAATTCAATGTCAAGATAATGTTAATGATTAACGATTAAAAATTAAAGATGATGATTCATTTGCCGTAAAAATCGTGGTGGGTGACGATTTGCGCAAAGATCATCGTTTTGTCGCTGATTTTATAGATTGCCGTGAATGGTTTTTTTGGTTGGCTTTCAGTGCTGTTATCATCGTTTTTCTTGCTTCTTCAATTATGCGCCGAGTTCTCTCGTTAGGGGCTGAATATTCAGTAAAAGTAATTGTTCGGACGGCGACAAATTCTTTAATGTATTGGATGATTACCGCGTTTAAAGACACGCCCAAATCTTGGGCGGTTTTGCGCGCTTGGTCTTTTAATTTTTTATCAATTTTGATGCTCAACATTGTTTGCATGGGATTTTCGTTAATATATCCAAATTATATATTTTAGATATGTTTTGTCAAGAAAAAAATAAACCATAGCGGTTATTTATCAAAATAAGATTGCAAAATTGCGTTCAGGCGGATTTTGTGCTATAAAACTATTGTTCATCACTCATTGCTTGCTCCTCATCAACCATTCCTGTCCCCGTAGTTTAATGGATAAAATACAAGGTTGCGGACCTTGAGACTACAGGTTCGATTCCTGTCGGGGACACTGCTTCGCTAAAGCTACGCAGTGCAAGCACGCGCAAAAATCGGCTTAACCGCCGATTTTTGAATTTCCAATTACTAATTTCCAATTACTAAAAATTTAAATACAAATAATTTGCCAATTCGGGTGTTTTTGGATAGGATAGGGGCAGGTAATATCAAAAAATGATTGATGCCAAGACCAAAAAAATTATCGTTGAAATTTTGAAAAAGCACGGGGTGAAGCGCGCCGCGGTTTTTGGGTCGTTCGCGCGTGGAGAGGAAAAGAAAAGAAGCGATATTGATATTTTGGTCAAAGTACCGGAAAAAATGAGCCTACTCGGATTTATCGGCTTGGAATTGGAAATTGAGGACAAATTGAAAAGAAAAGTTGATTTGGTGGAATATGGTTATGTACATCCCTTGCTAAAAGACCAGATTATGGCCGAACAAGTCCCTGTTCTATAAATTTTATCAAAAAATGAAAAGAACCCAAGAAATTTATATTTTGGATATTCTCGAAGCGATACAAAGCGTGGAAAAGTTTATGCAAGATATTGAATGGAAAAATTTTAATGCAAATGATGAAAAGCAAAGCGCGGTTTTCAGGAAATTGGAAATAATCGGCGAGGCGGCATCCCATATATCGCTCGCGTCAAGAAAAAAATATTCCAATATCCCATGGAGGCAAATCTGCGCTTTCCGCAATAAAATCATTCACGAATATTTTGGCATTAATGCAAAAAGAGTTTGGAATATAGTTAAAGATGATTTACCTGTTTTAAAAAGGCAGATTGAAGAGATTTTGGAATCAATGAATAATAATCAACAAAAGCTAATATGAATCCGAAGATGTATGTGAAGGGGGTGGGAATGACCAAATTTGATTACACCCAGAAACCTTGGTGGGGCTACGCGTTTGACGCGGCGCTTGAAGCGTTAAAAGACGGCAAAATGACCATGGCCGATATTGACGCGATCGTGTTTTCCGGAATGTCGTCGGCATCCGGCGGGGAGCACCAAACGCACAAAGTTTCTTTTTTGTCGGGGCTTTTTAAAACCAATGTTCCGATTATTGAAACGCCGTCGGTTTGCGGCGGGGGAGGCGCAGCGTTTTGGACGGCTTTGCGGTTGTTGCGCGACGAGGATATAAAAAATGTTTTGGTTTTGGCGGGCGAAAAGCTGGTGGAAAATCGTTCCGAGGTAACCACCGATTGGATATTATCTGCCGCGGAGCGCGTGATTGAACAAACCGAAGGACTGCTTTTCCCCGCGCAAAACGCCATGGTCTACCAGCAATACCAAAAAAAATATGGCGGATCTCACGAGGATTTGGAATTAATTGCGGCAAAAAACCATCAAAACGCGGAGCTAAATCCCAAAGCTTATTATTACAAACGCCCGGTATCTTTGGGAAAAATCAAAAATTCGCCAGAAATCGCCTCGCCGTTGCGGTTGATGGATTGTTCTCTTTCGGTTAACGGCGGCGCGGCGGCAATTGTTTCCAAAGATGCAAGTGATATTGAAATTGTTGGTTCGGGGTTTGCCACTGATTATTTATTGACTTTTGAGCGCGAAGATTTAACCCATTTTGTCGCCACGCAAATCGCGGCAAAAAAGGCCTTTGCTATGTCTGGATTAACCGTCAATGATATTGGCGTCGCCGAAATTCACGACGCGTTCACGTCGGTGGAATTATTTTCCTATGAGGATTTGGGGTTTGCCCAATTGGGCAAGGGCGGAGAATTGATTCGTTCCGGAAAAATATCTCTGGGGGGCGAGATGCCGATAAATCCATCGGGAGGATTAAAAGCCAAGGGCCATCCGATTTCGGCGACCGGTTTGGCGCAAATTTATGAGATCATCCATCAGTTGCGCGGCGATTGCGGCGCGCGCCAGGCGAAAAACCATCAAATTGGATTAACCCACAACATCGGCGGCGCGGGCGGTTCGGTTACCGTGCATATATTCAAAAAAAACCGTTGAAGTCAATTTTCAACAACTTGTCCCGAGTATGGAGAGGGAAGTATGTTGAAATTTGACTTCAACATTCAGGAAATTTAATTCAA
>Ga0172382_10002422_pt1 | contig 31282 bp, 28 predicted proteins | sample Leawel138RmetaG_FD_122245 | JGI IMG/M metagenome (GOLD analysis project Ga0172382, IMG submission 122245) | Leachate microbial communities from a municipal landfill in Southern Ontario, Canada - Leachate well 138R metaG | ecosystem: Engineered > Solid waste > Landfill > Unclassified | place...
CCTTGTCTTTGAGATTGAAGGCCGTTACCAGCGCATTGATCACAGCCGCTTCCTTGGCAATACGGATGAGTGGGCGGACGTCCTGCACCATTTGCAGGACGCTACCCGCAATGCGTAACAGCGGGCGTTGCCCGCGAACCGCCCCAACCCGTGAGTCACTCCCGCCCGAAGTCGGGAGCTTCCCCGCCACCCAACGGGGGCGCCTTCGGCGCCGTATGGACCCTGCCTCGCTTGACCTCGGCCTGAAGGCCGAGGCTTGCGCTTGGACTCGTGGTCAGCTCAGATACCGGGCCAGGAAGGTTTCCATGGCCTGGTAGAACTCGAACTGGTTTTCTTCATTATGAAAACCATGCCCTTCGTTTTCCTTGACCAGGTAATCCACCTCAACGCCGCGGGCGCGCAAGGCGTTGACGATCTGATCGCTTTCATCAATGTTGACCCGGGGGTCTTGAGCCCCCTGCGCCACCAGCAGCGGCGTCCGGATCCGATCCACCAGGAACACCGGCGAGGTTTGCTCCATCCGCTCCTTGTCCCGTTCGGGATGGCCGACCATTTCGTGCATCATCTCCAGGAAAGGTTTCCAGTAAGGTGGAATCGTATTCATGAAGGTGAACAGATTGGACACGCCCACATAGTCCACCGCGGCGGCATACAGATCCGGCGTCAAGGTGATCCCGGCCAGCGTGGCATAACCGCCGTAGCTGCCGCCGTAAATCGCAATCCGCTTCGGATCGGCAATGCCTTCCCGGATCAGCCACTGCACGCCATCGGTGATGTCGTCCTGCATGGCCAGGCCCCATTGCTTGAACGAGGCCTCCCAGAACGCGCGGCCAAAGCCCGTGGAGCCCCGGAAGTTCATTTGCAGGACCGCATAGCCCCGATTGGCCAGAAACTGGACTTCCGGATTGAAGCCCCAGTTGTCCCGCGCCCACGGCCCGCCGTGCGGGTTCACGATCAAGGGCAGGTTCTTGGCTTCCTTGCCCACCGGCAAGGTCAGATAGGCGTTGATCTTGAGACCGTCACGCGCGGTGTAGCGCACCGCCTGCATCGGTGCCATATGCGCCTCGTTGAGCCAGGGCTGGATTTCGCCCAGCAGCGTCAGCGTGCCAGTACGGCTATCGTATAGATAGCGCCTGCCTTGCGAGCGGTCGTTGAAGGCGGCGACCACGAAGCGGGTTTCATCCCGCGTGCTGCTTTGCAAGACCACCTCATAGCCCTGAAGCTGTTTTTCCAGGTCGTCATAGATGGCGGCCACTTCATCGTCCACCACGTGGCGCTGCGTCTTCCAGGTCACGTAGCGCATTTCCGTCAGCACCTGACGCTTGCGGGAATAGCCCAGGCCCGCCACATCCACGTCCGGATGCTCGAACAGCAGCCTTTCCTCCCGTCCGGTTTTCGGATCCAGTTCGAACAGCGCCGCCTTATCCCGCCCCCGGTTCGAGCTGACGTACAGGCGCTGGTTGTCAAAGGTGAAGAACAGCGGCAGCACCGATTCCTTGAAGTTCGTGCTCAACAAAGGCTGGAACGCCTCGTCCTCGGTATAACGGTGCAACAAGGTGTGGTTGACGCCATCGGTGGCCATCGCCACGCGCAGCTTGCCTTCATGATCGGTGGCCCAACCGGTGATGTTGCCCGGATTCTCCGCCAACGGCTGCGCTTCCCCCGTTTCCACATTGATCCGCAAGACGTCAAAGACTTGGGGATCCCGCGCATTGTGCGACACCAGCACATGCTCCGCGTCGTCCTCCAGATCATCCACCACCATCGCCCGGACGCGCTCAAAAGGCGTCAGGTCTCGGGCGGGCACCGTGGGATCCACAGAGACCGACAGCAAATGATAGTTTTCGTCGCCGCCAAAGTCCTTGACGTAAATGAGCCGCCGACTTCCTTTCCAGAAATAGGCGCTCAAGTCACGCTCGGTTTCGCCGGTCAGCGCCAATGGCTCTCCAATCAATTCGAGCCGGTCGTTCACTTCCTGAATATGCAGGTTCTGACGCCCCAGATGAGGCGCCAGGAAGGCCAGATAGCGGCCATCATCCGACAACTGATAGGACGCCCGTTCAGGTTTGCGGAAGAAATCCTGAACGGGATAACGGGGAGGAAGGGAAGGAGTAGCGGTAGTCGTCATTCAGCAACCTGTTCAAATTAAGCGGCATTGGCCCGGCGCTCAGCCCACGCCAAGGCCCATGGCCCAAGTATGGCATCAAGCAGGGCGACTCCGCGAGGCCTGCCTGAAAACAATTTGAAAACCCTCTTTCACCGAGCCTGCGCGGCAGGCTGCTAGCATAGAATGAGAGTGCATGCCGGGGAAACGCCCCCGGCTCCCTAACCAAGAACCGCTCACGCCCGCCGTTGCGCTTGCCCTTGCAGGACTGAGGCACTGGCGTGGATGCGGTCGACAAGCAAGGACTTGCCGATATGATGAACGCTCGCACCCCTGCTCCACTTTCGCTCCCCCCGCTACGCGCACTGGGCCAATCCTGGCTTGCCGCCTGCCTGATTCTGCTGGCGCTGGGCGTCCACGGATCAAGCCTGGCCCAGGCGCCGCAACCCAATGACCCGCCCAACGTGCTGGTTGAAAAAGCCACGTCGCAGGCGCTGGCGCGCGTGCGCGAAGACCAATCGCTGCGCGAAGGCAAGACGGGCAGCGTCAACAAGGCGGTTGACGAACTGATCCTGCCCTACGTCAACTTCGAGAAAACCACCCGGCTCGCCGTTGGCCGCAACTGGCGCGACGCCACACCCGAACAGCGCGAGCGCCTGACCCAGGCCTTTCGGAGCATGCTGATCCGGACCTATAGCGGCGCCATTTCCAACATCACGCCTGCCGCCAAGGTTGAGATGCTGCCCTATCGCTATGCCGATGACGCGACGGACGTCGTGGTGCGCACCCGCGTCAGCGACGGCGCGCGCGAGCCCATTCCCGTTGACTACCGGCTGGAAAAACTGGACTCGGGATGGAAAATTTATGACCTGAACGTACTGGGCGTCTGGTTCATTGAAAACTACCGCAATCAATTCAATGGCGTCATTCAGAAAGACGGCATTGAAGGATTGATCCGTTCCCTGGAAACGCGCAATACTGAATTGCCTGTGCAAACAAAACAATAAAGTCTTGGTATCCTTACGGCTTTGCCCAAAAAGACAATGACCCTACGTTCCGGCAATGTTTTCATCGTCGTCGCGCCCAGCGGGGCGGGCAAATCCAGCCTGGTCGGGGCCTTGCTGGAAAGCCGTCAGGATATCCTGCTGTCCATCTCGTGCACCACCCGGGCGCCGCGCGCGGGTGAAGCCCACGGCCAGCATTATCACTTCGTGACCCGCGATCAGTTCGAAGCCATGCGCGCCAACAATGATCTGCTCGAATGGGCGCTGGTCCACAGCAACTATTACGGAACGCCGCGCGCGTGGATCGAAGCCCAGACCGCGCTCGGCCACGACGTCCTGCTTGAAATCGATTGGCAGGGCGCGCGCCAGATCCGGCAAAGCTATCCGGAATCCATTGGCATTTTCATTCTGCCGCCCTCGCTGGAAGCGCTGGAAGAAAGGCTCCGCAACCGGGGCCAGGATACGTCCGAGGTGATTGCCCGCCGATTGCTGGCGGCGGGCAGCGAACTCGCCCATGCTTCGGAATGTGACTATGTTATTATTAATCAAGACTTTGACGCAGCCTTGGCAGAATTGAACCAGATCGTTTCAGCCAGTCGGCTGCGTTTTCGTTCTCAGGCCGCCCGGCACGCCGAGTTATTCTCGTCATTGGGTGTGTCCTGAAACGGCCATACTCGCTTTACTGTTTCAAGGGAACTTCATGGCTCGCATTACTGTTGAAGACTGTCTGCAACAAATCCCCAACCGCTTCAAGATGACCTTGGCGGCAACCTATCGCGCGCGTCAGCTTGCACAAGGCCATGCGCCAAAGATTGACAGCAAGAACAAGCCCACCGTCGTCGCGCTGCGTGAAATCGCAACGGGCGCCACAGGCCTGGAAATGTTGAAGAAAGTCCCCACCTAATCAAAATAATCCTGGTGGAAAAGCGCCAACAGGTGCTTTTCCCCTCCCCTAATCAGCGGCTGCTTCCCATCAGGAAACAGCGTTTGGTCGGAGTCGGCCCGCACGCCGTCTTATTATTGATACTCATGGGAACCTCTTCCAGCTCTTCTCGATCCGGGCACGAGCCCGCTCCGTTGTCTGACCGAGATGCCGAAGTCGGCGCCACCAAGTCCGACCCGCCAGCTGCCGCCACCATTGCGCCGCTGATTGAAACTATTTCCACCTATCTTTCAGCAGAAGATATCCGCCGCGTCAAAGAAGCCTACCGTTTCTCTGACGAATCCCATCTTGGGCAATTCCGGCAAAGCGGCGAGCCCTACATTTCCCACCCGATTGCCGTCACGGAAATCTGCGCGTCCTGGAAACTCGATGCACCGGCACTGATGGCGGCCTTCCTCCATGACGTCATGGAAGACCAGGGTGTCAGCAAAGACACGCTGATCGAAAAATTCAGCCCTGAAGTTGCCGAGCTAGTTGACGGCCTCTCCAAACTTGACCGGCTCGAGTTCGCCAGCAAGGCTGAACAGCAGGCCGAGAGCTTCCGCAAGATGCTGCTGGCCATGGCGCAAGACGTCCGCGTCATCCTGATCAAGCTGGCGGACCGGATGCACAATATGCGGACCCTCGGCTCCGTGCCGCCGGTCAAGCGCCGACGCGTGGCAAAGGAAACGCTGGACATCTACGCCCCCATTGCGCACCGCCTTGGCCTGAACCTGGTCTACCGCGAGTTCCAGGAACTGTGCTTTGAGGCCATCTACCCGCATCGCTACAACGTCTTGCGCAAGGCCGTCATGGCCGCGCGCGGCAACCGCCGCGAATTGGTCAACAAGATCAAGGAAACCGTCGAGGCAGCCCTGCCCGCCTCCGGCATCCAGGCGGAAGTCCAGGGGCGTGAAAAAACCCTGTTCGGCATCTACGGCAAGATGAACGAGCAGAAAAAATCCTTTTCCGAAGTGCTGGACGTCTACGGCTTTCGCGTCATCGTCAGTACGCAGCCGGAATGCTATCTGGCAATGGGCTCGCTGCATCAGCTTTACCGGCCGGTACCAGGCAAGTTCAAAGACTACATCGCCATTCCCAAGGTCAACGGCTATCAATCGCTGCACACCACGCTGGTCGGCCCCTACGGCACCCCCGTCGAGTTCCAGATCCGCACCAAGGACATGAACCAGGTGGCTGAAACCGGCGTAGCCGCCCATTGGCTCTACCGCACCTCGGATCAGCATCTGAACGAGCTCCAGAAAAGAACCCACCAGTGGTTGCAGTCATTGCTGGATATTCAAAGCCAGACTGGCGACAGCAGTGAATTCCTCGAACACGTCAAGGTGGATCTGTTCCCTGACGCCGTCTATGTGTTCACGCCGCGCGGCCGCATCATCTCACTGCCGAAAGGCGCAACGCCGGTGGATTTTGCCTACAGCATCCACACCGACATCGGCAATCGCGCCGCCGCCGCGAAAATCAACGGTGAACTGGTTCCGCTGCGCTCCGAGCTGCGCAGCGGCGACGCCATCGAGATCGTCACCGCGGAAGAAGCACGGCCAAACGCGCAATGGCTCAACTTCGTGCGTACCGGTAAGGCGCGCTCTGAAATCCGCCATTTCCTGCGGACGGTCAAATATGACGAATCCGTGGCCTTTGGCGAACGCTTGCTGGGACAGGCGCTGAAAGCCCTCGGCGCCGACCTGCCGGAGGCCGCCGACCCGATCTGGGAAAAAATGGCCAAAGGCTCAAGCGCCAAGGGCCGTGAAGACATTCTGGCTGATATTGGTCTGGGCAAACGGCTGGCCGCGGTGGTGGCCCGCCGCTTCCTGCCCGATGCAGATCCCTTGCTGGTCACGGAAGCCCAGGCAAACGTGCTGTCGGAGAGCCACGACACGCAAATCCGGATTCAGGGCAACGAAGGCCTGGCCGTTCAACTGGCGCCCTGCTGCAATCCGATTCCTGGCGATGCCATCATTGCCTACGTACGTCTGGGCCATGGCCTGGTCGTGCACACGGAAGACTGCCCGACTGCCGCCCACCAGCGCCAGCGCGAGCCGGAACGCTGGATTGACGTAGCCTGGGATGAGCAGACCTCAAAGCACTTCACGGTCCGGATTGACGTCATCACGCGCCAGGAACGCGGCGTGCTGGGGCGGATTGCGGCCGAGATCTCCGCGGCGGACGCCAATATCACGCATGTTTCCATGCAGGATGAAGCGTCGTCCACGGTGCCCGTGCACTTCACCATTCAGGTGGAAAGCCGCCAGCACCTGGCGCAGGTCATCCGCTACGTCAGGCGCGTGCCGCAAGTCCAGCGGGTTGTCCGGGTCAAATCCTGATCAATTGCGGTCAGGGTACCGGACCTCAAGAATATCCAGTTCGTCCAGGCCGCCAGGCGTCATCAACTGGACGGTATCGCCTTCATAAGCCTTGATCAGGGCGCGCGCCACCGGGGAAATCCAGCTGATCTTTCCCTTGAGCGGGTCCGCTTCATCAACACCGACAATCGTAACGGTGAACGGCTCGCCCGCCCGGTTCTCATACATCACCGTGGCCCCGAAAAACACCTGATCCCGATTCGGTTGCGAAGCCACGTCCACCACCTCGGCGCTATCAAGACGCTTGGTCAGAAAACGCATGCGGCGGTCAATCTCCCGCAAACGCTTCTTGCCGTAGAGGTAATCCCCGTTTTCCGAGCGATCGCCATTGGAAGCCGCCCACGACACAATTTGCACAACCTGTGGACGCTCGACCTTCATCAAGTGCGTCAGCTCGTCTTTCAAAGCCTGGTACCCGGCGGGCGTCATGTAGTTTTTATATCCTGACGGCAAGGCCAGCGCTTCGGGCAGGTCTTCATCGTCATGATCGGATTCTTTGACAAACGCTTTACTCATACTCAACTCCAGGCCTGCCAAATCGGGCGCAAACGGGCAGGCAGCGGGGGCAAGCCGCCAAGATCGATACGGCTTTCATTGGGCGCATGAAAATCCGACCCGCATGAAGCCAGGAAACCGTAGCGTTGCGCAACGTCGGCATATTCACGGTACTGCTCGGGCGTATGGCTGCCCGTGACCACCTCAATACCGGTGCCGCCCAATTGCAGGAACACGTCATACAGCGCGTCCGCCTGCATCGGGGTGTAGTCATAGCGGCCGGGATGGGCAATGACCGGCTGGCCGCCCGCCTGGAGAATCCACTCCAGGGCTTCTTCCAGCCTGGCCCAGGTCATCGGCACATAGCCGGGCTTGCCTTCGCTGAGGAAACGCGTGAACACTTCGGAGATGGAGCCGCAGATCTGCCGCTCGACCAGCGCCCGCGCAAAATGCGTGCGGCTCATCAAGGCGGGGTTGCCCACGTGCGCCAGCGCGGCTTCATACATATCCTCAATGCCCTGCTCCGCCAGCGAAGCGGCAATTTGGCGAGCGCGCTGCTGCCGCCCCTCGCGGGTCTTGCGCAGGCCCTCAATCAGCAAGGGGTTGTCTGGATCAATATTCAGACCGACAACGTGCAGGGTTTTATTGGCCCAGGTCACCGAGATCTCAACGCCGGGCACAAACCGCATGCCGCAAGCCCGCGCCGCCTGCGCCGCCTCGTTCAGCCCCTTGACTTCGTCATGGTCAGTCAGCGAGAAGACATCCACCCCATTACGATGGGCGCGCCGCACCAGCTCCGTCGGGCTCAGCGCGCCGTCGGAGACGTTGGAGTGACTGTGCAGATCATAATTCAGGCTCATGCTCCCATTGTAATGGACTCCCTCTCAGCCTCGCACTGACCGCAGGAATTCATTCACAGGGGAAACCAGTAGCTCAGGCCGCTCCGCATGCACCCAGTGCCCAGCCTCGGGGATCAACAGGGGAAGGCGGCGGCGCAGCAGCGCCACACGCTCGGCATAGCCCGGCGAGGCCCACATGCGCTGGCGAATCGGGCTTTCCTCGCCTTCCACCCACAGCACCGGCGCCTCCACCCGCGCCCAGGCCGCATTCACCTCCTCCACCCGATAGGACGTGCGATTGACGACTTTATGCAAGGGATCGGCGTGCAATACCCAGCGCTCCCCCTGATACTGGCCGCTTTCAGCCGCCAAATAGCGGGCCCGCTCGGGCGGCAGGCGCGGGTTGCGCTTGATCAAGCGTTGCGCATACGCCTCGGGACCGTCATAGCTCGCCAGTCGAGGCGCTTGCCGCTGCTGGCTCAACCACTGCGCCCAGCGCGCGGGCGCTTCGTCGGCCGCCTGCGGCAACAAGCCCAGTCCCTCCAGATTGACCACGCTGCGCACCCGTTCCGGGCGGATGCCCGCGTACAGCAAGGCCAGATTGCCGCCCATGCTGTGCGCCAGCAAATTGACGGGCTGATCCGGGCTGCATTGCTCGCACCAGGCATCCAGATCCCCCAAATAATCCGAGAACTCGTAGCCTGCCGCGTCGTTTTTCTCGGACAAGCCAAAGCCGCGCCAATCCAGCGCCCAGATCGACCATTGCGCGCTCAGCCCCTCCGCCAGGAACTGGAACGTGGCCGAACCATCCATCCAGCCATGCAGCGCCAGCAGCCTGGGCAAGGCAGGATCGCCCCATTGCCGCACGCAATGTCGGCGCCCGCGGAGCATGATCTCCTGTAAGCGGGGCACGAATTTGAAACCATTATCAAGCATTGTTGAGCGTTAAACCTTAGTCCCGAAGCCTCCAGCGCTGCGTGAGAGCGCTTCCAGGCAGTTAAAACACGGCCTTGCTCAGCCTCACCCTTCTGGTGAGGCTTGCGCTTAGGCGCGTGGTGAACAGCGCTGGGCTGCCGCCCGGCGCTTATCCGCCACAAGGTGGGGGCGCTTTCAGCGCCGCTAAAAGTAATGCCTTGCTCAGCCTCACCCTTCTGGTGAGGCTTGCGCTTAGGCGCGTGGTCAGTAATGATTGCGGTATTGGCCATTACATTGCCAGCTTCAGCCTGCATGAGCGGCTTGCTGACAAGCGGAGGGGTATGAAAGACCAGTACACGACACTCTACTCCAGCTACCGCTGGTGGGTGCCGCAAAAATTCAATATTGCAGACGCCTGCTGCCGCCGCTGGACGCAAACCAGCGCCGACGCCAGGCGCATTGCCATTCATACCGATGCTTTCGATGGCAAGCATGAAAGCTGGACCTACGCGCAGCTGCATGAAACGGTCAACCGCTTTTCCAACGGCCTGCGCCGCATGGGCATCCAACGCGGCGACCGCGTCGCCATCATCTTGCCACAGCGCCCGGAAACAGCGATCGCGCTGCTCGCGGTGCTACAGCTGGGCGCCGTCTGCGTTCCGCTGTCCGCACACCTTGACGCCTCTACCTATGAGCAACGGCTGCGCGACAGCGAATCCCGCGTCGCCATCGTTGACCCGGTGGCGGCCAATCGGCTGCTGCCCGCCGCCAATCACTGTCCGATGCTGAAACAGACGGTTGGCGTCGATCTTGATCAGGACGAACGCGTGCTGTCCTGGCGCAGCCTGCTGGCCCGCCAGGACAGCGTCTTTGATCTCTGGCTTTGCGCCTCGTCAGACCCGGCCTTTTTGCTCTATACCTCCGGCGCCAATGCGCCCGCCAAAGGCGTCATCCTCTCCCACTCGGTCCTGATCGGCAATCTGCCCGGCTTCGTCTGCGCCACGGACTGGTTTCCTCAGGAATCCGATCGATTCTGGACCTCTGTGGAATGGGGCATGCCGGTCGGGCTTTTACTCGGCCTGCTGCCCGTCCTCTATTTCGGCAAGACCATTGTTGCCACCGCCGCGCCTCATCACGACGGCGTGCCCTTCGAACGGCTCAAGCGCCTGCAGGTCACCGTGGTCAGCACCACGCCCCGTGACCTGAAGGCGTGGACGGATCAAGCGCCCATCAGCCAGAGCAGTGACCCTTCCCCGTTGCGCAGCATCCTGTGCACCGATGGCTTGCTCAGCCCGCGCCTATTGGAAAAAGTGGTGCAACGTTGCGGCATCCGCCCCAATGTGCTGTACGGGAAAGTGGAAATCGGCGCGGTGGCCGGCACCTGCCACGCACAATGGCAAAGTCCGCCGGGCTCAATGGGCAAGCCTTATCCTGGCCATCAGCTGCGCTTGGTTGATGGGCAACACCGTCCGGTTGGCGTGGACCAGATCGGAGAGATCGTGATCAACCGTTTTGACGAGTTCGGCCATGCTGATCCCGCGTTCTATTCCAATTATTGGCGCGGCGAAGAAACCGGTCGGCCCGCCACCGAAGCCTGGCACCGCACCGGTGACCTCGCCCGCTATGATGAGCAGGGCTTCCTCTGGTATGTGGGCCGGATGGACGAGGCCTTTGCCATAGACGGCGTGGTGGCCACGCCCGAGCAGATTGAAGAGGCGCTGGCCGAGCATCCGCAGGTCAGCGCCGCCGCTGTGTTGCCGCTGGCGCAAGGCAAGCACCTGAAGGCCTACCTGGTATTCAAGCAGTTGCCTGAAAGCATGCCGAATGCGGATTGGCGCGATTCGCTGATGCAGGAGCTGAACCAGTTTCTGGCGCAGCGCCTGCCCGCCGCGCTGATCCCGAGTGAATATGAGTTCGTCGGCGCGTTGCCGCTGACGGCTAATGGGAAAATTCGGCGGTCCCTGCTCTGGAAGGTTTCCGCGGAGCGGCATCGGCCGCCGCTTGCTCAAGCGCAGTCAACTCCTCGTCGGTAAAACCGGCGGCCTTGCGGGCCGGGAAGTTGAACGGTCCGCGCAGGATCGGCGCTTGGTAGCGGGCGGTCAGCGCCGCATAGGTCGGGACCGGATCCAGTCCCGCCTGTTTGCACAAATAGTGGTACCAACGATTGCCGATGGCCACATGGCCAATCTCATCGCGCAAAATGATGTCCAGGATTTCCGCCCCGTCCCGGTCACCGGCCGCCCACAGCTTGGCGCGCAACGGCGGACTTGCATCCAGGCCGCGTGCTTCCAGGGTACGCGGCACCAGCGCCATCCGGGCCAACGGATCATCCCGGGTTTTATCCGCCATTTGCCACAGACCATCGTGTGCGTCGTAATCGCCGTAGCGCAGGCCCTGTTTCCGCAGATAATCCTGCAAGAGGCCGAAGTGGTAGGTTTCTTCGCGCGCCACCGTGAACCAATCCCAATAATACGCGTCAGGCATGCCATCAAAGCGCCAGATGGCGTCCAGGGCCAGATTGATGGCATTGAATTCGATGTGCGCCAACGCATGCATCAATACGCCACGGCTAGCCGACGTGTTGACGCCTCGGGAGGGCACCTGGGTGGGTGAGACCAGCGCCGGACGCGTCGGTCGGCCGGGCAAGGCGCCGGTAGGCATCAAACGCCGCCGCGGATCGGGCTTCGGCGTCTGCCCGGCCAGTTGCCGGACCGCCGCCGCCTTGTCATCCGGGTCAAGAATCTCCAGGCAACGGAGGCTGAGTTCTCTGAGTTCGGGTAGCGCATTCATGCAGTAAGGGTTCCATCTAGGCGCCCCGCTGGCTTGATCCAAACGGCGCGGGCACCGGAAAAACGGGCTGGCCGCCGTTCAGGATGAAGCGGCGGCATCGGCTCAGAACCATTGTAGGTCACTGGTACAATCTCAGAAATCCACCGGACCCCTGGAGTTGGCTTTGTCCGATCAGTTGAAAAAATTCCTTTTTGAAGACCAGAGCGCGCGGGCGCAAATCGTTTCAATCCGTGATACCTGGATCGAGATTCAAGCACGTCATGACTACCCGCCCGCGGTGATCTCCTTGTTGGGAGAACTGGTGGCGGCCAGCGTGCTGCTGGCTTCGAACCTGAAGTTTGCGGGCAGCCTGGTGCTTCAAATCCAGGGAGACGGTCCCATCGGCCTGCTGGTGGTGGAGTGCAATGCCTCGCTCGGCATCCGCGCCACGGTCAAGCTGCGCGAAGACCGGCCCTTGCCAGATAAGGGTGATCTGCAAAGCTTGGTCAATCCGGGCGGCCAAGGCCGCTTCGCCGTCATCCTCGACATGCAAGACCGCTTGCCGGGCCAGCAGCCTTATCAGGGGGTGGTCGCGCTGAACGGCAACACCATTTCCGAAGTGCTCGAACACTATATGCAGGCGTCTGAACAGCTGCAAACCCGCCTTTGGCTGGCGGCGGACGCCGAGCGCGCCGCTGGCCTGCTGATCCAGAAATTGCCCAAGCATGGCGGCAAGGCCGTCGCCAGCACGGACGATGAGGAAGAGGATACCTACGGGCGCGTTGTAACCCTGGCTGAAACACTGACCACCGACGAGCTGCTGGCGGAGTCGGCAGACACCATCATCCGCCGCCTGTTCTGGCAGGAAACCCTGCAACAGTTCGAACCCCAGCCGGTCACCTATCATTGCACCTGCTCACGGGAGCGCATTGCCGATCTGCTGCTGCGCCTGGGCCAGGCGGAAATCAATGACATTCTGGCCGAGCAAGGCAAAGTCAGCGTCAATTGCGATTACTGCGTCAAGACCTATGACTTTGACGCGGTGGACTGCGCCGAACTGTTCGCGCAGGACTCCAGCGCCTTGCGCCACAGCAGCGCAAGCAAGCACTGAACATGAGGTAGCGGGCGCTTTCCCCAATACGTACGTAGCTTGCCGCGTTCCCCTCTTCGGCGCTTCATGACAGACTGCCCGGCTGCATGGTCCTGTCGGACCTTTCACTTGTGGAGCCCGCATGAAGCCGCCCTTTCCCGCCCAGCGCGGACAGGCCAGCCTTGAAAGCGCCATCGTCACCGGCCTGCTGTTCCTGTTCGCCTTCGCCGCCATCGAAGCCAGCCAATGGTGGCTGATCCGGCAACATTGTTTGTACGCCTTGTCTGAAGGGCTGCGCCAAGGCAGTGTGCATCATGCCCGGATCCAGGCCATCCAGCGCGGCTTTGAGCACGGGATGGCCCCGCGCTTCGTACGGGCGAACCCGCCCCCAACCGCGCAAAGCGGCCTGCGGGCGCATGGGCGCGCTTTCCAGCAGCGCTACGGCATGGCGTTTTACCGGCTCACGCCGATTCATCCCTCGGCCTCGCATTTTCACGAGTTCGGTCACACCGATGCACAGCGGCAACGCCGCATTCGCTCAGATTTTTACCGGGAACAGAGGCTGGGCTTGTCAGCGCGCCAGACGGTGCGTTTCGAACAAGCCTTGAGTTTGACCGTGCAAGTCCATTATCTGCACGCGCCCTGGTCAGCACTGATGCGCTGGGTGATGGCCAGCCTGGCCAAGGCTGCCCCTGACCCGGATCCGTGGATCCAGCAGGCGCGCCTGCAAGGCCTGGTGGTGATCATGCAGCAATTGAGCTTGCCGATGCAGAGCGACCCGATTGCCGAGCCGCGCCAGGATTATTATTTTTTTGGCTCGTGATCAACGAACTGAACAAAGGCTTCGTCTTCGCTGATCATGCCGAGTTCGGCGCGGGCGCGTTCTTCAATCGCGTCCGTACCGCTTTTCAAGTCCGCCACTTCGGCTTCCATGGCCATATTCCGGGCCATGCGTTCCTCATTGGCCTGGTGCTGGGCGGACAATTGCCGCTCCAGCTCCCACGTGCGCAGCCAACCACCTTTGCCAAGCCAAAGCGGGTATTGGATCAATACCAGTAATAGCGCAACCAGCAAGGTGATCAGCCGCATCGGAACGTCACCAACGATTAACGCAGGTTATAGAAAGCCTCGGAACCCGGGTAGTGCGCCACTTCACCAAGATCTTCCTCGATGCGCAGCAATTGGTTGTACTTGGCCATCCGGTCCGAACGCGACATCGAGCCCGTCTTGATCTGCATCGCATTGGTAGCAACGGCGATGTCAGCGATGGTGGTGTCTTCGGTTTCACCGGAGCGATGCGAAATCACCGCTGTGTAGCCGGCGCGCTTGGCCATTTCAATCGCGGCAAAGGTCTCGGTCAGGGTGCCGATCTGGTTGATCTTGATCAGGATGGAGTTGCCAACGCCCTGCTCGATCCCTTGCTTCAGGATGGCGGTATTGGTCACGAACAGGTCATCGCCCACCAACTGGACTTTCTTGCCCAGTTGCTCGGTCAAGTATTTCCAGCCTTCCCAGTCGTTCTCGGCCATGCCGTCTTCAATGGTCACGATCGGGTATTTGTCGCACCAAGTGGCCAGCAAATGCGTCAGTTCCTGCGAGCTGAGCACGGCACCCTCGCCTTCCAGGTGGTATTTGCCGTCGCGGTAGAACTCGGAGCTGGCGCAATCCAGGCCCAGGGCAATCTGGGTGCCCGGCTCATAGCCTGCTTTCTGGATGGCGTCCAGGATCAGCTGAATCGCGGCTTCATGGCCGTCAACGTTCGGCGCGAATCCGCCTTCGTCACCCACAGCCGTGGACATGCCCTTGTCATGCAGCAGCGCCTTCAGGGCGTGGAAGACTTCCGCGCCCATGCGCAGCGACTCGCGGAAGCTGCTTGCGCCCACCGGCAGAATCATGAACTCCTGCATGTCGAGGTTGTTGTTGGCATGGGCGCCGCCGTTGATCACGTTCATCATCGGCACCGGCATGCTCATCGCGCCGCTGCCGCCAAAGTAACGGTACAGCGGCAGATTGCTTTCTTCCGCGGCGGCCTTGGCCACCGCCATGCTGACCGCCAGCATGGCATTCGCGCCCAGGCGGCCCTTGTTTTCCGTGCCGTCCAGGTCAATCAGGGTACGGTCAACAAACGCCTGTTCCTGCGCGTCCAGGCCCATCAAGGCTTCGGCAATCTCGGTGTTGACGTTTTCAACCGCTTTCAGCACCCCTTTGCCCAGGTAGCGGGACTTGTCGCCATCACGCAGCTCGATTGCCTCACGCGATCCGGTCGAGGCGCCCGACGGCACGGCCGCGCGTCCCATTGCACCGGATTCCAGCAATACATCACATTCAACCGTCGGGTTGCCACGTGAATCAATGACCTCACGGCCGATAATGTCAACAATAGCGCTCATGGTCAGAACTCTCTAGTCATTAAACTTATTGGAAATCGTTTTCAAGGAAGCCTTGTTGTTTCGTCACCTGATCCAATTGGATCAACGTGGACAGCAAGCGTTCCATATGATGCAGCGGGACAGCGTTCGGGCCGTCCGACTTGGCCTCCGCGGGATTCGGGTGCGTCTCCATGAAAAGACCGCTGATCCCCACCGCCACCGCGGCACGCGCCAGCACCGGCACGAACTCGCGCTGTCCGCCGGATGACGTTCCCTGCCCGCCAGGCAACTGCACCGAGTGCGTTGCGTCAAAAACCACCGGACAATCCGTTTCACGCATGATGGCCAATGAACGCATGTCAGAGACCAGATTGTTGTAGCCAAACGAAACACCGCGTTCGCACACCAGGATGTTGCTGCCGTCGCCGCCCGCTTCAATGGCGGCATCGCGGGCCTTGTTGACGACCTGCACCATATCGTGCGGCGCCAGGAACTGGCCCTTCTTGATGTTGACCGGCTTCAGCGTGGCGGCACAGGCCTGGATGAAATCGGTCTGGCGGCACAGAAAAGCGGGCGTTTGCAGCATGTCCACCACGGCGGCCACTTCATCGACCTGCTCTTTCTCATGCACGTCGGTCAGCACCGGCACGCCGAGTTGGCGGCGAACCGTTTCAAGAATCTTCAGACCGTGGCTGATGCCCGGACCGCGAAACGAACGGCCCGAACTGCGGTTGGCCTTATCAAACGAACTTTTGAAAATGAAAGGGATGCCGAGCTTCCCCGTGATTTCCTTCAGCGTGCCCGCCGTATCCAGCGCCAGTTGTTCCGATTCGATCACGCAGGGACCGGCGATCAGGAAAAACGGGTGCTGCAGTCCGACGTCAAAGCCGCACATGGACCGGGTGGTGGTGGTCATGTTTGCTCCTCACGTTGCTCATGCTGCGCCAAGGCGGCCTGGATATAGGCGGTGAACAGGGGATGGCCATCACGCGGGGTGGACGTGAACTCCGGGTGGAACTGCACGCCGACAAACCACGGATGGGTTGGCACTTCCATCATCTCGGGCAGGTTTTCAGTCGGGGTACGCGCACTGATGACCATGCCCGCCTCTTCCAGCTTCGGCACATACAGATTGTTGACTTCATAACGATGGCGGTGACGCTCGTTGACTTCATCGCCATAGATGCGCTGCGCCAGCGTATCGGGCTTGACCGGGCACTTCTGCGCGCCTTTGCGCATCGTCCCGCCAAGATCGGACGAGGCGCTGCGGGTTTCGACCCGCCCTTCGCGATCCATCCACTCCGTGATCAGCGCCACCACCGGATGCGGCGTGTCGGGGTCGAACTCGGTGCTGTTGGCGTGCTCAAGGCCTGCCACGTGACGGGCGTACTCGATCACGGCCAGTTGCATGCCCAGGCAGATACCCAGATAGGGAATGCGATTTTCACGCGCATAGCGGATGGCCTTGATCTTGCCTTCCGTGCCACGCTTGCCGAAGCCGCCCGGCACCAGGATGGCGTCATAGCGTTTCAGGGCGTCCGTGCCTTCCACATCGATCTGCTCGGAATCCAGGTAATCCACGTTGACGCGGGAACGCGTGTGAATGCCCGCATGCACCAGCGCCTCCGTCAAGGACTTGTAGGACTCGGTCAGATCAACGTATTTGCCGACCATTGCGATGTTGACGGTTCGTTCGGGATTGCGCTGCGCTTCCACCAGGCGATCCCACACCGCCAGATCCGCGGGCGGCGGATTCAGGCCCAGCGATTCGCACACAATGTCATCCAGCCCCTGATTATGCAGCATGGCGGGAATCTGATAGATGGACGGCGCATCCCAAACGGAGATCACCGCGTCGAGCGGCACGTTCGAGAACATGGAAATCTTTGAACGCTCATCATCGGGAATGACCCGATCGGCGCGGCACAGCAAGGCATTCGGATAGACGCCGATCTCACGCAGTTTCTGGACCGAGTGCTGGGTCGGCTTGGTTTTCAGCTCGCCCGCCGTGGAAATATAGGGGACCAGGGTCAGGTGCACGAAGGCCGCGCCTTGCCTGCCAAGGCGCAGGCTCATCTGGCGGGCGGCCTCAAGAAAGGGCAAGGACTCGATGTCCCCGACCGTGCCGCCGATCTCAACGATGGCGACATCAGTCTGGCCCTCCCAGGCGGACGCCGCGCCGCGCGCGATGAAGTCCTGGATTTCATTGGTGATGTGGGGAATGACCTGAACGGTCTTGCCCAGGTAGTCACCCCGGCGCTCCTTGCGCAGCACCGACTCGTAGATCTGGCCCGTGGTGAAGTTGTTGGCCTTGCGCATGCGCGCCGTGATGAAGCGCTCATAGTGACCCAGATCTAGGTCAGTTTCAGCGCCATCTTCGGTCACGAAGACTTCACCATGTTGAAAGGGGCTCATGGTGCCCGGATCAACGTTGATGTACGGATCGAGTTTGAGCAGGGTGACTTTCAGGCCGCGCGATTCAAGAATAGCGGCCAGAGACGCGGCGGCGATGCCTTTGCCAAGGGAAGACACCACACCACCGGTAACGAATACATACTTGGTCATTGCCAATATGCGCTCGGGCTTAACGAGCACTTGCGGGAAATTAGGATTATAACGGTAGAAACCCGTACGCCGGGAGACCGGCGTACGTAACGTTTCGCTTCAGCAACGTATCAACAGCACACGAGGCAGGCAGTTCAATACAAATTCAGTTCGTGAATCGGAAGGTGCCGCCGTTGAGCCCGATCCTCTTGCGAGGATGCCACGACCCACTGCCCGTCAGCCAGCCTTCCCGTTGCATCGTAGGAATACCCCAGATCGTAATCGATAATCGCTTTCTCGGCCGTCCCTTTTTTGTGAAATTTGGAATGCTGCTCAACGCGCGCCAAGCGCCATTGCTGTTTCTCCGGCGTGAAACGCAGTACCAGCAAGGCGTCCGTCTCCACGCCACTCTCCATGGAGAGGCTGCGGTCCCGGATATGGAGCGCCGGGCCGGACCACGACACGCTCAGGTTCTCGGACGGCGGCAGATCAAAACCGCAGTGCTCGCACGGCAGCACGAAGCCCCACCCCGTTTCCTGAAAGCCGCTGGCGCGCCGCTCGCCCAACACCAGCAGACGCCGCCCCTGCGCCCCGGTATAAATGCGCGCCACCTGGGCGGCCGGGCCGTTGACCTCCTGCGTCAGCGCAAACCCGTCCGCCAGCGCCTGCGCCGATGAGTCATAGTGAACGCCTGACGCGTCACGCGGCGCGGACGGCGGCGTGGAGCAGGCCATCAAGACGGCGCTGAGCACGACCGCCAGAGCAAAACGATATTTCACCTCAGCACCCCAAGACCATAAGCAAATCAGAACACTTCATATTCATTTGCGACCCTCATGACGGCGTTTCCTCCTACAATCCGGAATCATACTTGACACCCTCCCATCCCCTTGCTTTTCCGGAGAACAGTACCGATGCAGCATACCGAACGCGAATCGATGGACTATGACGTGGTGATCGTCGGCGCAGGCCCGGCGGGACTTGCCACGGCCATTCATCTCAAGCAGCTGGCGGCTTCGTCGAACCACGAACTGTCGGTCTGCGTCCTGGAAAAAGGCGCGGAGGTCGGCGCGCACATCCTGTCCGGCGCGGTCATTGACCCGCAGGCGCTGACCGAGCTGCTGCCCGACTGGAAAACCACCGGCGCGCCGCTGAACACGCCCGTCACCGAGGATCAGTTCCTGTTCCTGTCCGAGACGGGCAGCAAGGCCGTGCCCGCCGTCCTGCTGCCGTCCTGTTTCAAGAACCACGGCAACTATGTTGCCAGCCTCGGCCGCGTCACGCGATGGCTGGGTGAACAGGCGGAATTGCTCGGCGTGGAAATCTTCCCCGGCTTCAGCGCGGCGGAAATTCTCTACCAGGAAGACGGCAGCGTCAAAGGCGTCGCCACCGGCGACATGGGCATTGGCAAAGACGGCCAGCCCACGCCCAACTATCAACCGGGGATGGAGCTGCACGCCCGCTATACGGTGTTTGCCGAAGGCTCCCGGGGCCACCTGGGCCGCCAACTGATCGAGCGCTTCCAGCTGGACGAAGGCAAAGACCCGCAAAGCTACGGCATCGGCATCAAGGAACTGTGGGAGGTGGATCCGGCCAAGCACCGGCCCGGCCTCGTCGTGCACACGTCGGGCTGGCCGCTCGACCCGGACACCTACGGCGGCTCTTTTCTTTACCACCTGGAAGACAACAAGGTTGCAGTGGGCCTGGTGGTCGGCCTGGATTACACCAACCCCTGGCTCTCGCCGTTTGACGAATTCCAGCGCTACAAGACGCATCCGGCCATCCGCCAACATCTGGAAGGCGGCAAACGCATTGCTTATGGCGCGCGCTCGTTGACGGCGGGCGGCCTGCTCTCGCTGCCCAAGCTGGTGTTTCCGGGCGGCGTGCTGGTCGGCTGCGAAGCGGGTTTCCTGAACGCCTCGCGCATCAAGGGTTCGCATGCCGCGATCAAGTCCGGCATGCTGGCCGCCCAGGCGCTGTTCGAAGCCGTGCGGCAAGACCAGCGCGGCACGGAGCTTAGCGCCTACCCGGCGCTGTTCAACGCTTCATGGCTGCATCAGGAGCTGATGAAGTCGCGCAACTTCAAGCAATGGTTCAAGAAAGGACGAACGGTTGCCACGCTGATGACCGGCATCGAGCAATGGCTGTTTGCGGGCACCATGCCCTGGACCCTCCATCATCGGCAAGCGGATCATCGGACGCTGCGCCCCGCCAATGAATGCACGCCAATCAGCTACCCGAAGCCCGATGGCAAGTTGACGTTTGACCGCCTGTCCTCGGTGTTCCTGTCCAACACCAACCATGATGAAAACCAGCCTTCGCACCTGACCCTGAAAGATCCCGATATTCCGGTCCAGCTCAATCTGGCGCGGTATGCGGGACCGGAAGCGCGCTATTGCCCCGCAGCCGTCTACGAGTTTGTCGAGGACAATGGCCACCCGCGCCTGCAGATCAATGCGCAGAACTGTGTGCATTGCAAGACCTGTGACATCAAGGATCCCAGCCAGAACATCGTCTGGGTCAGCCCGCAAGGCGGGGAAGGCCCGGTCTACACGGAGATGTAAAGGCCGTCCGATTACTTGCCGCTCTGCTGGGGGCGCTTGCTGGATGCTGCCGTGGAAGGCAAGGCATCATGCTGCGTCTCGAGTCGCTTGATTTCTTTTTCCAGCTCGGTCAGCTGCTGGCGGGCCTGCTGACGCAGCTTCTCCAACTCCCGCGCTTCCTCCTCGGCGTTCGCCTGGCGGATCAAGACTTCTTTTTCCTGCTCCCGCTGGAAAGCCAGGTCAGCCTGCAGGACAGACAGTTGCCCCTGCTTGGCCTCCAGCGCTTTTTGCATCAGCAGTTGCTCCGCTTCCATTTTTTGGCGCTGGATGTCCACTTCGGCCAAGGACTGGGTTTGCTGAACAAAGGCCTGATAGACCTGCTCCGCGCGCGCCGCGGATGAGGTCTTGATCACGCGCCAGAACTGCTGCTGATGAAACAGCGCAATATAGAACACCTGCTCATCGGGCTTGAGCAGCAGGCTGGTCCCATACGTACTGTTATAGGTGGTGCGCAACTCCTGCACCTGCTTGGCCCGGATCAGTTGCTGCAATTCCTGCACCGTCGTGCCGGGCGTTTGCGCCAACGCAGGCGCTTGCACCGTTTCAGGCAAGGGCACCGCCAACTGGGAAGGCGCTTGCCGGACCACCGCGCTCGCCGCGCCGGTCTGCGCCTGGACGGCGCCAATCCCCGACGCGCCGATTCCCAATATCAGCAACGCGCCAAGCCGAGTGAAGAAACATGAGCCACGCAATACAGTCATGAGAAACGTCCAGTGACAAAAGTATCAAACATTGAGCCGGAATTTAAACACACTTCACGTGATAAAGCCTGTTTAAGAAGGCATATCTTCAGTACGTACTTCATCAAGGTCATCTCCATCGATCTGTAATTTACGCATTTTTTCCCACAGCACCTTACGACTGATGCCGAGCTGGGCGGCCGTATCCTGCCGCCGTCCCTGATTGGCGCGCAGCGCATGGATGATGCGCTCGCGTTCAGCCAATGCTTCCGGCTCAAGCGGCGGTTGCGCCGACACCTCCGTCAAATGCTTGAAGATGGCTTGAATCCGTGCAGGCTCCCAGGTTTTGAACTGACGCACCTGGATGGCAACGCGTTCGGCAATGTTGCGCAACTCACGCACGTTGCCCACATACACGGACTGACGGACCAGGGCTTGAACCCAATCCGGTATCGGGGTGTTTTCCTGTTCCAGAATATGATCCAGCACGTGCTGGAACAGCGCCTCCTTGTCTTCCGGACCGCGCGCCTCAAGATTGGGCACGTGCAGCTCGACCACCGCCAGCCGGTAATAGAGATCCGCCCGGAAACCGCCCTCCTGCACCAGCGTCTTCAAAGAACGGTGCGTGGCCGCTACCACCCTGAAATCCAGCGGAATCTCCACGCTCGATCCGAGTCGCGTCACCGCGGACTGCTCCAGCACCCGCAGCAGCTTGACCTGCTGGAACAAGGGCAGATCGCCAATCTCATCCAGGAAGAGCGTGCCGCCCTGCGCCTGTTCAAAATAACCTTTATGCATCAACGAGGCGCCGGTGAACGCGCCTTTGGCATGGCCGAAGAAGTGGGATTCGAACAAACCGTCCGGAATGGCGCCGCAGTTGACCGCCACGAAAGGGCCTTTCCCATAGTGCTGGTTCAAGGCGTGCAGCATCATCGCTATCCGCTCCTTGCCCACACCGGTTTCGCCATGGATCAACACGGTTGCGCTGCAATCGGCATAGGCCGCCACTTCCTGCAAAAACTGATTCATGCAGGGTGACTCGGCCACCAGCCGGTCTGTCCGCTTGCCGCCCTCGCTCGCCGCGCTCAACTCGCCCAACAGCTTGAACAATTGCGAGCGCAACGCGGCGCCGCTGAAATTGGCGGGCAGAATGTTCCGGTATTCCGGCGGGAAATGCGTGCGCGACGAATGGGCCTGCTCCGAGGCCACCCAGATGACAGGTATGGCCTGACCGCTCATCAAGCCGTGCAGCGAACCGTCCGCTTTCTCAATTGCCGTTGACGACACCAGGGCCAGCGCCCGGCGCCCCGCTGACGCGCCGAAGGCGGTCAGCGCGTCAGCCCGAATGACTTCCACGTCATAGCCCGTCAAGGCGCGAGCGGCACGTTCGGCAATGTCCGTCACCCCCTCGAACACATACAGATCAACATCGTCATGCCAGTTGGACACGCTGCTCATGCGCTCGAACCCATTTCAACCATCATGCAGCTCTTCTCCTTCATGATCCCGCCATCAATACACCAGCCTGGCCTGACCACATTGGACGGAATGCAAGGCCACGTCGGTTTCGCCAATGCCCAGGCCCAAGACCTTATTCAGCACCGTTTGCAACAAGGCGCTGAGCAAATCCAGAACGGGCTCCAGCACCTTCACAATCACGCTCAGCACGGCCGTCACAATACTGTCGCCAGCCAGCATGCCCTTGACATAGCCTACTTTGCACTCATAACCGCCCAACAAACACAAGACATCCCCCAGCAACGCGCCCACCGTATCCAACAAGCCGCCAACCAAAGACAACAGCCCCGTCAGGACGTAGCCCGATGTCCAAGTATTTGCGAACTTCTCCACCGCCGCCGCCGAGGTATTCAGCTCCCACTGAACTGCCGATAGCGATTTCCCAGGCCGACTCCCCAACAGCTCACGCGCCACATCATCGCGCACGCTGCTCGTCTTGGTCGAGCCCAGCAGGCCCGAACCGCCGCCACCCAGCAATTGATCCACAATGCCGTTGCCAACCGCCGCCGCCAGCCGGTAGCCCAGGTCGGACAATTGGATATTGTCGTTCGGCGTAATGGTCCGTTGCTCTGGCGCTGTCAGCGTTTCACGTGTGGTGGACGAAGCCAGCAGTTGATCCAGATGCGCTGAAATCGGTCCGCTTCTCACCGGTGAAATCAACGGCAACTCAAGCACTTTATGATCTTCAACCCAGCTCGTGCACGAGTTCTGGCTCGAAAAAACGGCGCTCTCCTCGGGGTTCTCCATCCCGGGAAAGCCACCGATACAAACGCGCCCGGCAGCCGAATGAACATCGATCACGGCTTGCCCTTTTTCCAGCGGCGCGCTGCACATCGCGGTCAGCTCACCCTGCGAGGTCACGGCTTCCACAATGATCGGCAAATCAACCTTGATGCCCAGCAGGCCCAGCAGGCCGCCCACCGGACTCCCACTGCTGGACACCCGCAGGAACAAGCGCGTCTGCGCCGAATAGGCAGTAGTTCCAATACCGCCGATGGCAATCGCGGGCGGCTCAATCACCCGCAACTTGGCTTGCAGCAGACCGTTGAGCGGGCCGCTGGGCAACTCCAATGAAGAAAGATTCAGGAAGTGATCTTTATTCGCCAGTGCCAATGAGGTCGTGACCAGACTCAACACATCCACGTCAGCCGCCAGCGCCGCCAGCTTGTCCGGCGCGGTCAGGTGGGCAAAAATGCCGTTTTCAGTATCAGAACCGAACAGCCGCAGCGGCAGATCAAGCGGGTTCGAAGCCGGTAATGCGCTCAGCTGCGCTTGCAAAGCCTGCACCGCGGCCAGCTGGGCGCCCGCTCCCCTGCTCTGGCTCAGTACTTCCGCCGTGGCATTCAGCACCGCGCCCAGGGTCAAGTTGCTCAATGCCGCCGCCTCATTCGCCGTCCCCACATCCAGGATGGCCGTCGCGGGAAGGCCCAGTGCCTGCAACAGACCGGCGGGCGTCACATTGACGTTGGCCAGCCCCGCCGAACTCAACACGTCGATCTGGTTGGCATCCAGGCCAACCGACCTCAGCAGCAAGTGCAAAGGGCTGCCCTCATGCAAGCTCAGCAGGCGCGAACCAATCGAAAACGACGCCACCGGCGCCTGCCGCACAGCAATGGCTTCGGCAAACACTTCCCGTTCGCCGAACAACGGAATCAGAGAAGGCAAGCGCTCTTGCAAGCTGACTTGCACCGCGTTGTACGCCTCGCCCGGCGCGGGCGGGCCGAAAAACTTCTGTCCGCCGCTGCCGCCCGCCGTATCCAGACTGGGCAAGACCTGGCTCAAGGTGCTGGTGTCTGGATCCCAGCGGCCGCATACCGGCTCGGGACTGCTTTGCAGGCTCAGGCCGCGCTCGCGCAGATTGTGTTCCGCGTTGCCGCGCGCCGAACTGAGCGCGCGCTGGCAGTCGTCCGCCTCCACCCATTGCGCGCCCGCCATCGCCGCCATGTCGGCCGTACGTTGAAAGTCGCGTTTCAGATAGAAGAAATAGCCCACGTCGGCCGAGCCCAGCAGCAACAGCGACACAAACAGCGCGCCGCCCGCCGCCACCAGAATCCCGCCGCGCTGACGGGTGAGCCCTGTTCTGCGTTCAGGCTTCATGCTGGCTCCTTACCGACGCTCAGTCTCAGACTGATAGAACGCCGGAATCGGATGCTTGAATGAATCGACATAGCGCTTCAGACTGGCGGACGCCGTCAAGCCCATCATCGGCCGGGGTGGCCCGGCGTGACGGCCCGAGGCCTGCATGGTCAATGCCTGTTTCACCGCATGGCTTTCCTTGCCAGGCGGCGCGGCCTCTACAGCGGCAACCCGCTGGGCGGGCGCGCGGCTGGGCGCGGCCTCCACCCGTCTCACCACCGCCGAAGCCGGTGCCGGTGCCGACGCGGGTGGCGGCGCCTGGGTCAGATCCACATTGGCCACGGTGGGGCGCTGCGGAGCAGGCGTTGGCGCCGGGTTTGCCGGAACGCTTCCAGACGGCGCACTGACGGGCGCCACGGCGGGCGGCGCATCAAAGCGGCCCTGCAGCAGCGGCGGTGTCTGCGCCTGTGCCGCGGTCCCGCCCAGCACGCTGGCAAGAAGGCAGGAACCCAGCCAGGCGGGGCAGGATTGGAACAAGGATGAAGGCATGAGGAAACTCCTTTCACAGCCACGCGCGATTAGGGTGACAAACGGTCAAGCAAGGAAGGCGGCGGCAGACTGACTGCCGGGCCGCCGGGCGCAACCGGCCTGGCCGCCGGACGGACCAAGGCCAGTGCGGGCGCAGGCTCAACGCTTGTCTGCGCCCGTGCGATCTGTTGCGCCAGTTGACGGATTGCGCGCCGGGACTCGTCGGAAAAAGCGGCCTTGTCCATCACGGCTTCCGCGGCCGCCGCATTGCTTTTCAAATACAGATAGATGGCCAGATTGCCGACGATCTTGGTGCTGCCGGGCGCCAGTTCGGCCGCTTGCACCACCGGCACCCGCGCCTCATCCACCCGGCCTTGTTTCAACAGAGAAAAGCCGTAATCCGCCACCATGGCCGCATCGGTGGGATTGCGTCGCACGGCCTCGGCAAAATGCGTACTGGCCTGCGCATAGTGATTGCCCGCCGCAGCGATCAGGCCCAGGCCCTGCCAGGCAAAAGCCGCCACCTGGCTGGTCAGCAAGCTGCGGTAGATCTTGGCGCTGGCCTCAAACTGCTGGGTATGCCGATAGGCATCGGCGCGCATCAGCTCAACCTCATCGCTGCGGCCGAAACGCTGCACATAGGCATCAAGGTGAGCCAACGAAGCAAAGTACAGGCCTTTTCCCTGCATTTCCCGGATCAGCCCGGCATACAAGCCCGGCTGATCCACGCCGGATTCCGCCTGTTCCTGCTGCTGTTCAAACCGCGCCGCCTGCTGTTCTGCCGCCTGCACGCCATAACCCTGCGGAGGCGGCGCGGCGCAGGCACCGCATGCGGCCACCAACACCACGGCCATCACTGTTTTCCAACTCGATCCGCCGTTGTTCATAACCCCCCCAACCGGCCCATGCTTCGGAAAATCGAAATAAAGCCCGCGCCGCCCGTCACAATCAACAAAGCGGGCAATAAGGTCACCACCATGACCGCGGTCATCTTGACGGTCAGCTTGCTCACGCGCTCTTTCAGGCCCATGCGCCTTTTCTCCCGGACGCGCTCGGCAAACTGCCGCAAGGGATCCTGGACCGCGCCGCCATGCCGATCAACTTGAACGATCAAGCGCGCGATCGCGCTCAGGTCATCATTGTTGAAGCCCGTTGCCAAGCGGCTCAATGACTGTTCACGCGACATGCCCCGCGCATAATGATGAATGGCCATGCCAAGCTCAGCGCCCAACACCGGCAGGACATGCTTGAAGTCATTGACCACGACGTGCAGGCTTTGGTCCACGGAAAGCCCCACTCCTTGCAACAAACGAAGCAGATCGATCAACAAGGGTAGTTCTTGCTCAGCCTGCTTCTGCCGCGCACTGACGCGGCTGCGCAAATACCACTTCGGCGCAAGAAAGCCGAGGGCGAATGCCGCAAAAGCCATCATCACCTTGGCGGCCAGGCTCTCTCCTCCAAGGCTCCATACCAGCACCGGCAACGCCAGCATCAAGGAAAAACGGATGAACAGGTACTGGCCGCGCGCCAGCGCTGGATTCGAAAAACCGGCGCTGGCAAGCAATTGGCGGTCTTCCTTTTCCATCAGCCACCAGGCCAGACGGCCTTTCTCAAGACGCTCGCCCCATTCAGCCGACCGACCGAAAAGCGCTTGCACCCGGGCCAGCCTGCCCGGCCGCTTGACCTGATCGAACGCCTCACGAACCACCGGATCTTCGCGATACCGGACCCAATCGTCGATGCGCGCCTGCGCGCGCGATTGCCGCCGGTCCCGCCCAAGCAGGCTGACGCCGACCATCAGCGCCGCCAGCGCAAACAAGACGAGGGCAATCATCAGCACCGTTTCTGCGTTCATGCTTCCCCCTCAGATGGCCTTGGCCATTTTGTAGAGTAGAAAAGACCCCAGCGCCTGCAGGCCGACCGCCGCGAACAGCAGCATCTTGCCGAGCGGGTCTTCCCACATCGTCATGAACAACTCATTATTGGCCACCAGGATCAAGGCCGCGACGCCCACTGGCAGCAGCGCAAGAATCCAGGCGGACAGACGAACTTCCGCCGACATGGCGAACAGCTCTTGCCGCGCCTGCTGCAAATCCCGCATGAACCCCGCCATGCGCTCAAGCACCTGATCGCTGCGGCCGCCGAAACGCATGGCCACGCCCACCACAGCCGCCACCAGCTCCAGTTCCTTGAAGCGGTACAGACGCGCAACCTGGTGCAAGGCGGTATCAATCTCAACGCCCACACGTGTCAACTGATGGGCGCGCTCCATGAGATCCAGCAATGGCGCTTGCACACTGGTGGCGGCGGTCTGAAAAGCGGTTCCCATGCCATTGCCGATCGTGATCAGCCGCACCATGGTTTCCAGAAAGTCCGGCAATTGCTCAGTCATCTTGTTGCGGCGCTTATCTATCTTCATCCACAAGGACAGCGCCAGCCCCGCTATCAGCAGCACCAACGCAAACAGCGCCTGCCACGGGCCGATCAACAACGCACACACGGCCACAACACTGACCATCAGCAGCACCGCCCTGGCCGTGTAGGCACGCGCCGACGCAATGCCCGCCCTGAGCAGAATGTTGTCCCAGTCCTCCCGCACGCCCTGGGACGCCAGCAGGTCCGGCGCGGCGTCTTCGGCGGATTCCGCCACCCGGCTCGACTGCTGACGTTCGATCTGCGCTTCCACGTATTGATTCACCCGTTGTTCGCGCTGCCTTCTGTCCGCCACCTGGAACAGCCATAAGGCACTGCCCAGCGCCAGTAAAGCGAGGCTGGCAAGCCACAAGCCCTGCATCAGCGCCCCCTCCAGAAACTGCCGCCAGCGGCGGGCTCCACGGCTTCCGGCGCGGCGCGCAATTGTTCGCGGAACTTCATCAATTTCGGCGTGTGCGGCAAGATGCCCAGCGAGACCCAGCGATCCACGTCCTGGCCCTCGGCGTTCGGCACGCTTTCATGCTTGAACAGCTCCTGGGTCGCAATCACGTTGTCGGACATCCCGGTCACTTCGGAAATGGACAGAATGCGCCGCCGCCCATCCGGCAAGCGCCCGATCTGGACGATGAAGTCCAGCGCGCTGGCTATTTGTCGGCGAAGGCTGTCCTCGCTTCCCTGAAAACCCGCAAAACCGGCCAGCATCTCGATCCGGTAGAGGCATTCACGCGCCGAGTTGGCGTGTATCGTGGCCATGGACCCCTCATGCCCGGTATTCATTGCCTGCAGCATGTCCATGACTTCGGATCCCCTCACCTCGCCCACCACGACCCGGTCGGGCCGCATCCGCAGACTGTTGCGGATCAGATCGCGAATCGTCACCAGTCCGGTCCCATCAAATCCGCCTTGGCGCGACTCAAGCCGAACCACATGAGGATGGTTCAAGGACAGTTCGGCGGTATCCTCAACCGTGACCACACGCTCCGTAGAGGGAATGAAGAAAGCCAGCGCGTTCAGCAAGGAGGTCTTGCCGGAGCTGGTGCCGCCCGACACCAGAATATTGCAGCGCTCCCTGACCGCCAGGGACAGCAGCGTGAAAATCTCTTTTGAAAACGTGCCCAGCGCCAACAGATCGTCAGGCTTGAGCGGATCTTTCTTGAACTTGCGGATGGACACCATCGGACCGTCAACGGACAGCGGCTCGATCACGACGTTCAGGCGGCCTCCGTCAGGCAGGCGCGCGTCAACCATCGGCACGGACTCATCCAGCCGCCTTCCCAGCGGCGCCAGAATGCGCCGGATAATGCGCAGCAAATGCTGGTTGTCGCTGAAACGCAGCGTTTCCTTCTCCAGCTTGCCGCCCCGGGAAACAAACACATTGTCAAAGCCGTTGATCAGAATATCTTCAACGTTGGGGTCCTCCAGCAAGTCTTCGAGCGGCCCCAGCCCCGCCAACTCTTTGGTCAGCGCAATGACGATTTCGCTCAGCTCGCTTTCATTGGTCGGCAAACGGCGCAGACGCACGAAGTTCTCGACCTCGATCACGACGAACTGTCGAATCGCGGACCGCGACCAGCGGCCGAACTCCGCGCCGAGCTCTTCGATTCTCGCCAACAGATGCTCATAGGCATCCACTTTGATTTCTTGAAAGCGCGCCGTGTGAATAAAGTCAGTGGCGTCGTCAGAAAACGCTATCGTCATCGTCACGTCTGGACTCTCTACAATCAACAATCAAGCGTGTGAAGCGCGCTCGCCCGAGGGCCCGCGCGGCTCCACCACCATTGAGCAGACCTGCGGTCCGCTCCCCCAACCCCGTCACGCTCACGCAGCCGCCATTCATGAGCGCGGCCGCTTCCACCACTGCCATCGTTTTGCCGTCCCCTTGTCTTGGACGCCCTCGATCGCCTGCTGCGCACCTTCCACCCGGGCAAAGGCCTGGCGCGCCAGTTTCTTCAAGGCCTTGGCATACGGATCTTTCGGAAAGGCCTCATGAACCAGGCGCCCCTGGTTCAAGGCCTCCATCACGGTATTCGGCCGATCCGGCACAGCTTGCAAGGCTTTCAAACCATGGCGCTGTTCAATCTGACGCACGCTCAAGCCATAGGATTCTTCATAGCGATTCACAATCAGTCTCACCCGCTCCGGCGCGATCTCCTGCTTGCGGATGTCCGCAAGCAGATCAACCAGACTCACCAATGCGCTGACGGATTGATCCGTCACCACCCAGACCTCATTTGCCGAACGCATCAAGGCGGCAATGAACTCGGGATTGGCAAAGCCGCCCACGTCTACCAGCACGCAATCGAACAGTTCGCGCAAGCGTTCGATCAAGCGCATCGACTCAAGATGAGAAATCTTTCTCATCTCTGACAGGTCCTTGGGCAGCGATAGCACCGGCGCGGTTTCCTCACGCTTGCCCAACGCGGTGTCCAGCAAGGTTTCATCGATCCGATGGGCATTGCGCACGGCCTCGACGAAATGAAAGTCCGACGACGCATTCAAATACAACTGCCCGTCACCAATCGGCCACCCCAGATCCAGATGCAGCAGGGACTGTCCGCCGTCGCCCCGACTGAATAGCTGCTGATGCAGACTGCTCAGATGGGCGGCCAGGCAACTCACCCCCACCCCAACGCGCGCACCCACCATGACGAAGAGCTTGCCTTGACTGTCCCGCTCCGAGGCCGGAGCGGCGAGCTTGAGCAGCTCATTGACCACCCGCTGAAGCTCCTGCCCATTGTCCAGATCAACAAAATCCTTCACGCCCGAGCGAAAAGCCAGCAAGGTCTGCTGGCTGTGCTGCGGATTGCCGACCGCGATCATCGGCGCCGCCAGTCCAGCCTGCGCCAAGCTCGCCGCCTGGCGGGCCGCCTCCGCGATCGCTTCGCTTCCCGGCACATCGAAATCAATAAACACCAACACCGGATCAAGCGCTTGCACTGACTGCGCCAACAACACGCCCTCTCCCGGCTCAAGCAGGCTGACACGGTCGCCGAGCCAACCCTGCAAGCGCTCAAAAGCGGCTGGCTGGCGCGTCAGAAAGACCAGGCGCGCTGAAGCGTCGGTCCGGGAAGAGGATGTTGATACACTCAAAGCCCTGCTCCGCGTTTATTTGGAAAAGCCGGGCAGCTCATCCTGGCTGGCCGTTCCCATGACGAAGTGGCCCCAGGCATTCGTGGGTGTATCGATCTTTTCCTTCGCGCCGGGCAGGGGCAATTCAACCCCCCTGGCCAACGGCTGGACCAGGCGCGGCGTGACAACGATCATCAACTCTTTCTCCTGCTGTGAGTAACGCATTCCCCTGAAAAAAGCGCCAATAATGGGCAAGTCACCAAGAAACGGCACTTTGTCCAGGTTTGAAATCGTTGAGCGGGAGACCAGACCGCCAATCACAAAGCTCTCCCCGTCCCCCAGTTCAACGGTGGTGTCGGCGCGGCGCGTCACGACGGCCGGGATCTGCACCGTATTCATCGTCAGGCCATTGTTCCAGTCCAGGTCGCTGACTTCCGGGGCCACTTTCAAGGCGATGCGGTCCTTGCTCAGAATCGTCGGTGTGACGGTCAGCGCAATGCCGAACGGCTTGTACGTCACAACCGTTGACCCCAGGCCCCCGGAGCTGGGCACCGGCAGTTCCCCGCCCGCCAGGAACTTCGCACTCTGCCCGGACAAGGCCACCAGCGTGGGCTCAGCCAGCACGCGCGCCATCCCATGGCTTTCCAGCAAGCTCAGCTGTGTATTGAACAAGAAGTTCCCGCGCGTCAGCCCCAGCGCCAGATCAAACAAACTCCCGGTGCTGGGCGCGAACTGGCCTGCCGTGCCAAAGGAAAAGCTGCCTCGCGTATTGGTGGCCGAAAAATTGAAACCGGCTTGCTTGAGACTCTGCTTGTTGAACTCCACCACCTTCACTTCAACCTGCACCGTACCCGGCGTTGCAATGGTGGACAGGTCCAGCACGGCCTCTTCGCCCACCTCGGCGTCCGCGCCCGCGCGCACCACATGGTGCGCCAGCAGC